>ENA-OQBL01000158-OQBL01000158.1-human-gut-metagenome-genome-assembly--contig:-NODE-158-length-39425-cov-4.078884_pt1 | contig 39425 bp, 43 predicted proteins | sample MGYA00242747_ERZ504553 | MGnify/ENA primary metagenome ERZ504553 (study PRJEB26092, sample SAMD00036240) | human gut metagenome | host: Homo sapiens | study: EMG produced TPA metagenomics assembly of...
GCGGAGGCAATGTTGGCGGCGGCGGAGTAGGCGGGGTCGTAGCCGTTTTCTTCCTCAATGGGGCTGATGCAGCCGCCCATGGCGGATGCGGCAGCAACCGAGGAGCCGGACAGCGCGCCGAACAGCATGTTGCCCAGGATGTTGGCCTGCGCCATGGAGCCGGGGATCTTGCCGACGAACAGCTGGGCAAAGTTGACCAGGCGCTTGGCAATACCGCCGTTGTTCATGATATTGCCGGCCAGAATGAACAGAGGCACGGCAAGCAGCGAGAAGCTCTCCACGCCGGAGTTCATCTTCTGCATCGTGATAAAGGTGATCTGGTCCCAGGACAAGGTGGACATGGCGGTCACGATAGACGACGCCACAATGCTGATGGAGATAGGCACGCCGAGGAACAGCAGCACGCCAAACACGGCGAACAGGATAACGGTGGTCATGGTGATACTCATTTGTCTGCACCCTCCTTGGATTCAACTTTTTCGCCGGTGACGTCCTCATAGATGTTGATGATCTGCGCCAGGACGATGAACACGCCGGAAATCGGGGCGATGGAGTAAACCAGGCTGCGGGGAATACCCAGCAGGGCCGAGAACTCGCGGCTGGCAGAGACAGCCAGCTTAAAGCCGCCGATCGTGAATACGAAGATGGCCATCAGGAGGATCAGACCATCGATGGCCACCAGCAGGGCGGTGTGCGCCTTGCCGGTGAATTTGTCGCGGATGAGGTCAGGGACATGTGCTCCCGGGTGGAGAAGGCGTAGGCCGCGCCGATGAAGCCGGTCCAGATCAGGCTGTAGCGGACAAGCTCCTCGGTGAAAGCCACGGGGCTGTTGAGGATATAGCGGGAGAAAACCTGAATCAGAACCAGCACCGTCATAAAGGTAAGCAGTACGGCGCAGGCAATGCTCAAAATTTTGTCCATCCAGAATTTGATGGCAGCAAAGGTGCTTTTTCATGGCTTACTCCTCCCCTCTTGCGGCGTCGATGGTATCCAGCAGCGTCTTGACGCCGGGATACTGCTCCTCGTAGGCTTCGATCATGGGCTGGGTTGCCTCGCGGAAGGCTTCCTTGTCGACGTCATAGACGAACTCAACGCCCATCGTCTCCTGTGCTTCCTTGACGGCCTCCTCCACAGCGGTGTCCCACATGACCTTGTGGGCATCGGTGGAATCGTGGGCGGCTCCAGAATGATTTCCTGATCCTCGGGGCTGATGGTCTCCCAGACCTTCTCACTCATGATGAGGACGTCGGGGATCATGGCATGCTGATCCACCGAGTAGACCTTGCAGACCTCGCCGTGCTTGCCGGTGGTCAGGGCGGTCTCGTTGTTCTCGGTGCCGTCAATGATGCCGGTCTGCAGCGAGGTGTAAACGTCACCGTAGGACATGGCGACGGGAATGCCGCCCAGATAGCTCATCATGTCGGTCTGGCTCTTCATATCCTGCACGCGGATCTTCAGGCCCTTCAGGTCGGCGGGCGTGCGGATGGCGCGATCCTTCGTGTAGAAGGAGCGTGCACCGGAGGTGTAATAGGTCAGCGTGACAAAGCCGTCGTCACCGGTGGAGAGGAAGAAATCCTGCATCTCCTGCGAGTCCATGACATGGTAGAAGTCATCGGTATCGTTGAAGATATAGGGCAGGCCGAAAGTGTTGAAGGCATCGTTGTAGGTAGCCAGACCGGGTGCAGAAACCTTGGTCATGGCGATAACACCGGCCTGCAGCTGCTCAAGGTTCTCGTTCTCGCTGCCGAGCTGGCCGTTGGGGAAGATCTTGACCTGGATGCGGCCATCGGTCTTTTCGTTCACTTCCTCAGCAAACTGGGTCATGGCAATGTGGACGGTGTGGGCCTCGGACAGGCCGTGGGCCAGCGTCAGAACCAGTGGGTTTTCTGCGCTGTAGCTGGTGTCAGCCGTGGTGCTGGATGCGCCGCAGCCGGCCATCAGCCCGGCGCACAGCACAGCAGCCGTTGCCAGCGCTGCAATCATTTTGAACAATTTGTTTCCTCCTTCTATTTTGTATCGCGCTTTTACGGCGCGTTACATACCAATCAGATCAAACCTGCTCAAACGAGACCATGATCTCATGGTCCATTTTTGGGGTTGGGGTACTTGACCTGCACGCTCTTCAGGCGCTGGCTGTAGTACCAGCCGCTCTCGGCTTCCTCAAACTTGCGGCGGTGCAGGAAGTGCGGCAGCTCTTTGCCGTCCACCTGCACATAGAACGGGGACTTCTCGCGGTGGATCATATCGAGGTACATGCTCTCGACGGCGGTCTCGTAGCTGCCCTCATTCGTGAAGGTCACGACGGTCTTGACGCCTGCCTTGACCGCGATCTTCGTCTTGAGATACGCGCCCTTGCGGTAATCGTTCGTGTGGCCGTCATCCTCGTACAGCGTGAACTCGGAATCCACATCGGGGGCCATCAGGATGTCCAGCGCGGTGGTCTTTTCGGTCATCAGGTTGTGCAGCTTGTTGCCGCTCATCGGGAGAATGGCACCGCTGCGCACAAACAGCGGGATGCTGGCAATATCAACCGGCACCTCAATCGTCTGGCCGGGGGCGTATTCCTCGCGGGTGTAGAAGTCGTAGAACCGCTCGTTTTCGTTCTCGGTCACGGGCAGGTAGACCGGGCGGACGGTCTGGCCCTTTTCAACGACGTTCGCAACCAGCAGAGAATCACCGAACATGAAGTCCACGCCCTCATCGTAGGTAGCCGGGTCGTTCTGGAAAACGCTGAACGTCGGCTGCCAGATGGGCAGGCCGTTCTCATGCGCGCGCTCCATCAGGGAATACAGCGTCGGGCTGAGCTTATAGCGGAAGTCAATAGCGTCCTTGATGTACTGCTTCTTGTCGCTGTACATCCACGGCTCGGTGACGGTGTTGTCGGTGTTCGTGGAGTGGATGGAGAAGCGCGGCTGGAAGATGCCGTTCTGCACCCAGCGCACGAACAGCTCGCCCTCCGGCGCGGGGCCGAAGAAGCCGCCGATGTCGCAGCCGTGGTTGGACACGCCGCAGAGCGCCATGCCCAGAATCGTGGCGATGTTGTATTTCAGGGTATCCCAGTGGGTCAGGTTGTCACCGGCCCAGACCTGCGCATAGCGCTGGATGCCCGCATGACCGGAACGGCAGACCGAGAACGGGCGGCAGTCGGGGTCATACTCCTCGATGGCCTCGTTGGACAGCTGGCACATCAGGTTGCTCATGACCGGCTTCATCGTGCCAATCGTGCTGCCCTTGCCCTCAAAGTAAACCTTTGCGTCCTTGTCAACGAGGGAGTCATACTCGCAGTTGTCGTTCCAGATGGAACGACAGCCGTATTTCAGCAGCGCGTCCTTAATGTACTGCTTCCAGTGCAGACGGGTGGATTCCTTCGTGTAGTCCACAAACAGGCCGGGGCCGCCCCACCAGGTACCGACAGCCAGACCGTCAAGACCTGCATTGTCGTCGGAGGCGGGCAGGAACATGTCCTTCTCCTTCATCTCGTCCAGAAGCGGATGGACGAGCAGCATACCGGGCTTGATGTTGGGCGAGACGACGATGCCGCGCTTTTCCATCTGGGCGAACCAGTCTGCCGGGTTCTTGAAGCGTTTGTGGTTCCATGTGAAGGTGCAGCGCTTGATGCCCTCGGCGGTCTCAACGGCGCAGTAGCCGCTGGACAGCTGGAACCCGTCGGCAGGGATGCCTTCCTCGCGGGTCGTGTCGATGAAGTCCAGCACGGCATCGTCGCTGTTCTCGGGCAGCTCTGGGTAGTACATTGAGCTGCCGAGGTAGCCCAGCGCGGCCTTCGGCAGCATGACGCTCTTGCCGGTCAGGTCGGTATAGCGCTCAATGATCTCGCGGATGGACGGCCCTGCGATCAAAAACAGGTCAATGTCGCCCGCGTCGGTGCGGTAGGACGAGTAGCGGTGCCAGTAGTTGCGCTTCTCGCGGCCCATGTTGAAATCGCACTCGGCGGTATTGTGGTAGAAGTAGCCGACAGCCTGCTTTGTGCCGCGATTCAGGCGGATATAGAACGGAATGTGCTTGTAGAGGGAATCCGTCTCCTTGGCGTTGTAGCCCATGGCGTCGCCGGGAGCCATATTCATGTATTTCTCGGCCTTGTTGATCTCGCCGGATTTCTCGCCGAAGCCGTAGAAGCAGTCGTCGGCCTCGATCTGGCTGGCGTGGATGCGGCGGTGGTTGCTGTCCTCGCGGTAGGCCAGGTCGGGAATATCGGCGTGCAGCAGGCTGCCGTCCTTATCATAGACCATGATGCGGAACGGTGCTTTCTCGATGACGACCTTGAGACGCGCCCCCTGGATGACGGCCTGCCTGTCGCCGTCGGTCAGGGCTGCGGCGGCGGACTGGACGCGCTTGCGGCAGTCCTTCATCAGCTCGTCGGTGCGGGACTCCCATGCGGTCATGGTCAGGCTGTAGGAGGCTTCATCCCAGTCGCCGTCAAAGCCCGCGCGGATGCGCAGTATATCGTCGGTCAAGAACCAGATGCGCAGCTCTACAGCGTTGGTGGCTACGGAATAATAGCTTCCGCAGTCCTTGACAGCGCCGCCGGTGTAGCACACTTTCATAGATTTTCTCCTTTTTTTGCATATATTGCATATAATTGAATGGTGGAACTTGTTATTTGGCAGGCAATGTGCATATTGTACAAAATTGCATAATATATTTTGTTCAATCCGCGCATTGTGCCCTTCTTCGCCTTTATGATAACAAATTCTTCACAAAATTTCTTCCGTATTTGTAATGCAAATGTCGCAAAATGTGATATAATCGTGGTAAAGACAAAATTTGACAGGAGGAGTCGCTCATGATCCTGCAAAAAATGCCGCATTACGTGGATTCCATTCTGACGCAGGAGGATGCCAGTGCCGCCCTGCAGGACGGTCAGGTTGTCGTGGGCCTGTATACAAACCGGGAGAATGTCCAGTCGGTGGTCCACTCCCACCCGTATTATGAGATGATACTGCCGGTGGCGGGCAGCAGCGTGCGCTACTCCGTCGACGGCAGTGTCTACGATTTGCACCTGGGGGAGCTGATACTGTTTCCGGGCGAGATGTACCACTCCGGCAAGTTCAACATCACGGACACGACCTCGGAGCGACTCGTCGTGCAGATAGCTCCCGGCATCTGGGAGCGTGCCTGGGCGCAAAGCGGCCTGCCGCGGCATGTCTGGTCGGGGAATCCTGTCATTCTGGACACTGACGCCGTCACGCAGTGGGACTTCCGCGGTCTGCTGGAGCGGATGGCCCAGACCATGTATCTCGATGAAAAAATACGTGATACCGTGCAATGTTGCGAGGTCACGGAGCTGATTTTGCTTATCAGCCAAGTTGTGACCCGGCGGCACAATGCCCCGCCGCCCTCGGCCACCAGTCTGCTCGTCGCCAAGGCGGTTGCTTACCTTCAGGCCAACTACACCGACCCGCATCTGACCGTGGCCCAGCTGGCAAAGTACACCTACACCAGCCGGGAGCACCTGTCCCGCGTGTTCAAAGAGTACACGCTGGAAAGTATACACGGGTATCTGACCAACCTGCGTATGCAGCACTGCCGCAACGAGCTCGCCGACGGCACCGGTGTGCTGGACGCCTGCACCGCCAGCGGTTTTGCAAATTACAGCAGCTTTTTAAAGAGTTTCCGCGCACTGTACGGCATCACCCCCGGCGAGTACCGCGCCCAACTAAGGCAGAGCCGCAGAACGCCATAAAGAAAACCTTCACTTGCGCTTTCATGATATGATGGTGCCGGGGTATGTGTCCGGCGTGCCGTTCCTCCCCCTGTTCGGTATCGGCTGCGGTGTCTGTTGCCTTGTAAACCAAAATCGCCGCGATATAAACAAAAATCCGCCGGGGAGCCTTCCCAGAAACGGGAAGGCTCCCCGGTGGTATTTATTTAGGGCAATACCGCATAATTCTAAGTGCCGATACGGCGAGCGAGGTGCGGCAGCCGCCGGAGCGGTGCTTGAGCCGTTAGGCGGGAATTGTGCGGTATTGCCATAAGGAATAGCCATCTGAAATCCGTGGCCTTCGGCATCTCAGGTGGCTATTTTTCAGACCGTCAAAAAACTGCATTCTTGCTCTATTGCGTGTGTAGGGGCGACCATTGGTCGCCCGCCAACGTACCGCAGCAACGCATTTTCTGGGATAGTTTTCTTACAAGGCAAACGGGTGCGGGCGAGCAATGCTCGCCCCTACAAGAGTTTTTCGACAGTCTGAAAATGTGAATCGCTCCATGGGGAGTGGTTCACATTTTGTATATTATTCAGGCAGTTGAATCTCCGGCATCAGCTCATCGGAGACGACTTGCAGCATTTCCTCCAATTTAGCCAGGTCATCGGGACTGAAGCGCTGTTTAGCGCGCTCCATGACAAGGTGCAAGTAGGAATAACTGATGTTATAGTAATCAATGTACTTTTGGGTCGGGCGCAGGCGGTATTCCCGCTTGTCGATGGTGGATCGGATGCGCTCTACATAGCCTTTTTTGACCAGTGAGTTGATCTTATAGGCGGCGTTGGGGGTAGAAAGATTCATCATGTGGCTGAACTGCGCAATCGTAGGTTCGCCCAATGCCATGATGACTTCCATGCAGAAAGATTCTACCGTCGTCAGTGTGGCTTCGCGATCCTCAAATCGACTGAAGATCTGCTTATAGAAGTGCAGTTTGAATTTGGTATATACCCGTCCGAATGTCTGGTCCAGCATAGCGAGAATCCCCCTGTAGGTTAGTGGATTTATTATAGCACATTCCGCCATGTAAAACCAGCCCTCAGGCATCCGTGAGAACAAACGTCAGCTCAGCGTTGGCCGCGCGCACGCCGTCCACCCATGCGGTGGCCTTGCCGATGCCTACCGGGCCATGCTGTTCTATCAGCTCACATTCCAATATCAGCACATCGCCGGGTATGACCTGCCGGCGGAAACGGGCGTTTTTTACGCCGCCGAACAGGGCGAGCTTTCCGCGGTTTTCCGGCAGGCTTAACGCGGCTACCGCCCCGGTCTGGGCCAGCGCTTCCAGAATCAGCACACCGGGCATAACGGGGTGTCCCGGAAAGTGCCCCTCAAAAAACGGCTCCGTGCGGGTCACGCATTTGACGCCCCGCGCCCATTGGCCGGGGGTGTAGTCCAGGATCCTATCCACCAAAGCAAACGGGTAACGGTGCGGCAGGATCTCTTCGATCTCTGCCGCGCTCATGGCTCGGGGCGGCTCATTTGGCGTATAGTTCATCCTCATCCCTCCCAGCGTTTGAATACCACGCAGGCGTTATGGCCGCCAAAGCCCAGACTATCGCTCATGGCATACTCCACCTGCGCCGCGCGCCCATGGTTGGGGATATAGTCCAGATCCAGCTCCGGGTCCGGCTCCTGCAAATTGACGGTGGCGGGCAAAAAGGCATCGTGCAGAGCCAACGCGGTAAATACGCCCTCTACCCCGCCTGCACCGCCCAGCAGATGGCCGGTCATCGACTTGGTAGAAGACACGGCCAGCTTGTACGCATGGCCGCCGAACACCGTTTTGATGGCAGTTGTCTCGCAGCTGTCATTCAGGTGGGTGGACGTTCCGTGGGCGTTGATGTAGCCAACCTGTTCAGGCACTACCCCGCCGTCGGCCAGCGCCAGCCGCATACAGGCCGCACCGCCTGCGCCGCCCGGCTGCCGGGGCGGTAAAGTGGTAGGCGTCGCAGTTAGCGCCATAGCCCACGACCTCGGCATAAATTTTGGCACCGCGCGCTTTGGCGGCCTCGAGTTCTTCCAGCAGCAGTACGCCGCTGCCCTCGCCCATCACAAAGCCGCTGCGGCGGGCATCAAAAGGGATCGGCTGGCCGCATCAGGGTCCGTAGCAGTGGAGAGGGCCTTCATGCTGGTAAAGCCGCCGATGCCCAGCGGGCTGATGCAGCTTTCGCTGCCGCCGCAGAGCATGCGGTCCTCGTATCCATCGCGGATACGGTGGAACGCATCGCCGATTGCATTGGTGCCGCCTGCACAGGCGGTGGTGGGGCAGCTGCACATGCCCTGCAAGCCAAAACAGATGGCGATCTGTCCCGCCGCCATATTGCCAATGGACATGGGGACAAAATAGGGGCTGACCTTTTCAAAGCCGCGCTGCTGGCCGCGGGTGTGTTCTTCCTCGATGGTGGGCAGGCCGCCGATGCCGCTGGAAAGGATCACACCAAACCGCGTATGGTCGATTTCTTCCAGCGCAAGGCCGCTGTCGCGGACGGCTTCGTCGGCGGCGGCCACGGCAAACTGGGTAAAGCGTGCCATTTTGCGGGCTTCGCGCTTGTCGATGCGCGCGGCGGGGTCAAAGTCCTTGACCTCTGCGGCCAGCTTTACTTTAAAATCAGCCGTATCAAAAGCCGTGATCGGTCCTACTGCGCAGCGGCCAGCCTTAATGTTCGCCCAGCTTTCTGCCACCGTATTGCCGGTAGGATTTACCGTACCAAGGCCGGTAATAACGACCCTGCGTTTCTTTTTTGTGTCCATTGCACACCTCACATTCCCATTCCGCCGTCAACGCAAAGGACCTGCCCGGTAATATACCCGGCCTGCTCCCCTGCCAGAAAAGCCACCGCCGCCGCAACATCCTCGGCATGGCCGATTTTGCCTGCCGGGATGGCCGCTTCCGCTGCGGCACGGGCCGGTTCTGACAGCACGGCGGTCATATCTGTTGCAATAAAACCGGGAGCCACAACGTTGGCGGTGATATTGCGGGCAGCATACTCTTTGGCAGCGCTTTTCGTCAGGCCGATCAGCCCCGCCTTGCTGGCCGCGTAGTTGGCCTGACCCGCGTTGCCGTGCAGACCGACAACACTGCTGACGCAGATGATGCGCCCATACCGCCGGTGCATCATAAAGCGGCAGGCCGCTTTGGTGCAGAAAAACGCCCCCTTCAGGTTGGTGGCAAGCACATTGTCAAAATCAGCTTCGGTCATCCGCAGAAGCAATTTGTCGGCGGTAATGCCCGCGTTGTTGACCAGCACATCGATCCGCCCAAAAGCGGCAACGGTATCTTCTACCAGCTTCTGACATGCTTCGGGGCTGCGCACGTCCGCCTGCAGCGTGACAGCCTGCACGCCAAGGGCGCGGCAGGCTGCGGCTGTTTCCTCGGCAGCGGCAGCGCTGCCGACATAGTTGACGGCAATGTTCATGCCGTTTTCGGCCAAAGCCCGGCAAATGGCACGGCCAATGCCTTTGGCCCCGCCCGTAACCAGAGCGGCACGGCGCAAGTTTTCGGTTTGCGGCATGGTCAGGCTCCTTTCATGGTGCGCAGCAGCTGTTGCAGCTGCGCGGCAGTTTCCACCGGATAGCACGAGATAGCACTTCCCACAGTCTTTTTGGACAAACCCGGTCAACGCCCTGCCGGGACCGATCTCAATGGCGGCGTCCACGCCCAATTCTGCCAGACGGCGGACGGTCACCTCCCAACGCACGCCGGACTGCACCTGCTTTTCCAGCAGTGCGGCAATGGTGTCGGTTTCCTCCATCTCGTGTCCCAGGCAGTTGAACAGCACAGGGAACTGTATCGGCGCAAAGCGGACAGCCTTACATTTTTCCCCGCAGTGCATCCCCTGCCGGGTGCATCAATGAGGTATGGAACGGGCCGCTGACATTCAGCGGCAGGCAGCGCCGTGCCCCGGCAGCAAGCGCCAACTCGGCAGCTTTATCGACAGCGTCCTTGTCGCCGCCAATGACCAGCTGACCGGGGCAGTTGTAGTTGCAGATCTGCACAACGCCTTCGTCGGCGGCTGCATTGCAGCATGCCTGCAAGGGGGCTTCGTCCAGCCCCAAAACGGCTGTCATCCCGCAGGTGCGCCCCGCCGCAGCAGCAGCCATTGCCTTACCGCGGAAGGCGGTTAAAGCGACTGCGGTCTGCACATCGAACACCCCCGCACAGGCCAGGGCGGAATACTCCCCCAGCGACAGCCCTGCCGCATAATCCGGTGTGATGCCTGCCTCCCGCAGTACGGCAGTAAGGCCAGCGGCAAGCGCCGTCATGCAGGGCTGGGTGTATTGGGTCTCGCTCAATACACCGGCTGCGTCGGTAAAGCAGACTTCTTTCAAATCAAAATCCACCGCCGCGTCGGCTTCGTCAAAAGCAGCGCGGAAAGCCGGGAAAGACTCGTAAAGATCCCGGCCCATACCGGCGTGCTGGCTTCCCTGCCCGGCGTATAAAAATGCTAGTTTCATAAGGTGATCTCCTTGTACACCCCGGCGATGCAGTCTTTGGCTTCGCTTACCATCGCGGCAAAAAATTTCTTCCACCGGGCGGACTTCGTGCAGCAGCCCTGCGGCCTGTCCGGCCATCAGGCTGCCATTCTCGGTGTCACCGTCAAACACAGCCTTGCGCAGACTGCCTAAAGTAAAGCGTTCCAGCGCCATTTTATCAGCCCCGGCCTTTTCCTGGCGGACATACTCGCGGCTCATGCGGTTTTTCAGTACACGCACAGGGGTGCCGCCGATGCGCCCGGTCACGATGGTATCACTGTCGCGGGCTTTTAACAGGGCGGCTTTATAGTTTTCATGGATGGGGCACTCGGTGCTCGCCAGCAGACAGGTACCGACCTGCACACCGCACGCCCCCAATGTCAGCGCAGCAGCCAGCCCTCGTCCATCGGCAATGCCGCCCGCAGCGATGACCGGCACATGGACGGCATCGACGACCTGCGGGACAAGTGCCATCGTGGTCATCTCGCCCACATGGCCGCCGCTCTCGGTACCTTCGGCAATAACGGCGTCAATGCCGAGCGGTTCCAGATGTTTGGCCAAAATGGCTGCCGCCACCACGGGGATGACCGTGATACCGGCTGCTTTCCACGCGGCCATGTACTTTCCCGGATTTCCCGCCCCGGTGGTGACGATCTTTACGCCCTCTTCCACCACGATTTTGGCAAATTCATCCGCCTGCGGGTGCATCAGCATGATGTTCACGCCAAAGGGCTTGTCGGTCAGTGCGCGGCAGCGGCGGATGTTTTCCCGCAGGGAGTCCGCGTCCATGCCGCCGGAGCCGATCAGCCCCAGCGCCCCGGCGTTGGAACAGGCAGCGGCAAACTCGCCCGTGGCGATATTGGCCATGCCGCCCTGTATAATGGGATATTTTGTACCTAAAATTTCATTGAGCAGCTTCATTTTCTACCCTCATACGTCAGCAGCATCCCGCCCCATGTCAGCCCGCCGCCAAAGCCGATGCAGGCCAGCGTCTGGCCGGGTCGCAGCAGATCACTTTCCGCCATTTCGTGCAGGGCAATCGGGATGCTGGCAGCACTGGTGTTGCCGTGACGGCTTATGTTTTTGTAAAACTTTGACGGTTCTGCGTGTAAACTTTTGACACAATGGTCAATTATGCGGCTGTTGGCCTGGTGGCAGACTACCCAGTCCAGATCAGACAATGTCTTTTGGCTGCGGTCCAGCACGGCTTGCAGACAGCGCGGCATAGCCTCCACGGCAAAGCGGAAAACCGCCCTGCCGTCCATCGTAATAGGCGCGGTATCGCAGGCCGCAGGGCCGCCCGCGCGGATCGCTTCACTGCCCCGTGCGCCTAACGTTACGGCGAACGGGGCATTTTCGGCCAGCTCAAAAACAGCCGCACCCGCGCCGTCGCCAAACAACACACAGGTCGTGCGGTCATTCGGGTCCACCATGCGGGAGAGTGCCTCGCAGCCAATGACCAGCGCATACCGCCCGCCCAGCGTGCTCAGGAGTCCGTGGGCCGCGGCGGCGGCATAAATAAAGCCAGAACAGGCCGCATTCACATCAAAGGCAGGCCGGTTTTCCGGCAGGCCCAAGGCAGCCTGTACGCGGCAGGCAATGCTTGGGGTAGCCGTCGGGGCCGAGAGCGTTGCCACAACACAGCAGGCAATGTCGCTTGCCGCCAGACCGCTGCGGGTCAGGGCCTGACGGGCGGCGGTGATAGCCAGCGTGGCGGCATCCTCGTTTTCGGTGCAGTAATAGCGCTGGCAGATGCCGGTGCGGGTCGTGATCCATTCATCGCTGGTGTCCACCTGTCGGCGCAAGTCCTCGTTCGTCACTACACGGCTGGGCAATGCCCCGCCGGTAGCCAACAGCTGTAAGCCTTTCATGCGCCCCTCATTTCTCCGATGCGGCGGTATTTTTTGTAGCGCTGGTCTGCCAGCGCCTTGCCGCTCATCTTACATAAAGCGGCAAGGTGCACCGCAATGGCAGTGTCCAACCGGCTGAAAAGCAGCTGCCGTCCACGCTGTGCGCCGCCCAGCGGTTCGGGGATGATTTCTTCCACAATGCCATCTGCGTACAGGTCCTGTGCCGTCAGCTTCATCATGGTGCAGGCCTCGCCGCTGCGGGAAGCATCTTTCCACAAAATGCTGGCAAACCCTTCAGGGCTCAGCACGGAGTACACGGCATTTTCCAGCATCAGAATGTGGTTGGCAACGCCCAGACCCAGCGCGCCGCCGCTGGATCCCTCGCCTGTGACAATGGCCAGCACCGGGACGGTCAGGCCGCTCATCTCCATCAGGTTGCGGGCAATGGCTTCCCCTTGGCCGCGTTCTTCCGCATCCTTGCCGGGGTAAGCACCGGGAGTGTCAATAAAAGTGATGATGGGACGGTGAAATTTTTCCGCCTGTTTCATAACGCGCAGGGCCTTGCGGTAGCCCTCCGGTCCCGGCATGCCAAAGTTGCAGCGCAGGTTTTCTTCCAGCGTAGTCCCTTTGCGGTGTCCCAAAACGGTAACGGGCATCCCGTGGAACCGTGCGATCCCGCATAAAATGGCCGCATCCTCTTTGCATTGTCGGTCACCGCACTGCTCAAAAAAGTCGGTAAACAAGTTGTCGATCATTTCGGTTATATGCGGGCGGTCAGGGCGGCGGGCCAGAAAAACGCGGTCCTCCGGCGTCAGCGAGGTGCAGCGCTGTAAAAGCGTGTTTTCCTCTGCGGAAAGCTCAGCCAGTTCAGCCGCATGGGTGGTCGTGCTCGCCATTTCGGCGTCATCGGCACGGCTGCACAGCGCGTCGATCTGCGCGTCCAGCGGTTCCAACTGCTGCAAAACTTCTTTGATCATCTGCGCTTCCTCCCCTGCGTGTGGAGCTGCAAGATCCGCGTTAAGACCTCTTTCAACTCGGTGCGCGGTACGACCTGATCCACAAAACCGTGTTCCAGCTGGAACTCGCTGCGCTGGAACCCGTCGGGCAGTTTTTCACCGATGGTCTGTTCAATGACACGCGGCCCGGCAAAGCCGATGAGTGCCCCCGGTTCGGCGAGCGTAATATCACCCAGACTGGCAAAGCTGGCCGTGACTCCGCCTGTGGTGGGGTGGGTCAGCACGCTGATGTACAACCCGCCGCTGCGGTTGAACCGTTCCAGCGCGGCGCTGGTTTTGGCCATCTGCATCAGGCTGAAAATGCCCTCCTGCATCCGTGCGCCGCCACTGGCAGAAAAAATGATGAGCGGCAGGTGCTTGTCGGCAGCGTACTCAATCGCACGTGTGATTTTTTCACCAACAGCGGTGCTCATGCTGCCCATAAAAAAACGGCTGTCCAGCACAGCGACCACCGCCTGCACGCCGCCGATCCTGCCGATTGCTGTAACGGCGGCTTCTTTCAGGCCGGTCTTGACCGAAGCAGCGGCCAGCTTTTCCTGATAATCGGGAAAATGCAGCACATCGTTGGGCGCAATGTCCGGGTTCAGCTCTTTAAAGGTCCCGTGGTCCAGAACCGTGCTGAGCCGATAATAGGCGCCGATTGCCAAATGCACCCCGCAGTTGGGGCAGACATACTGGCTCTTGACCCAAACCTGCCGCGTGGCACGGCGGCCGCATTTTTTGCACTCGACAAATTGCGGCGGCACACGGTCGGGTGCAGCCGTACCGGCATCGCGGCGGGCTTTCATCTGAAAGCTGCGCTCCTGCGGGCTGGTCGGAAACAGCTTTTCAATGGCACTCATTCTGCAATACCCTTTAGGCTGCCCGCGCAGCCAGATAGTTGAAGATGTCGCCCACGGTTTTGAGCGTCCCCAAATCCTCGTCGGCAATCGTAACGCCGAACTTGTCCTCAAACGCCATGTTCAGCTCTACCGCATCCAGGCTGTCCGCCTGCAGGTCGTCGGTCAGGCTGGCATCCATGGTGACCTTATCAGCATCGCAGTTCAAGGTGTCAACAAATACTTCTTTTACTTCTTCAAAGCTCATACTACGTACCTCACATAATTTAACTAAATAAATTGACGTAATTGTCAATAAGGTCATTATACCACGTTCGTTTCGAATGTCAATATTATTAGGTAAAAATATTTATCTAATTGAATTGCCGTTTTTCTCATCGTCCGGTATTATAAAAGGGGAAGCACACAAATTATCCCCCCGCCGGGGCAGTCCTTACTGACTGCGATTTGACCGCTGCTGCATATCTTCCCTGTGAAATATCCAATTACCTTTAAATGGTTTTATTCACTTTTTCTTTTACTCTACAGATTATTTTCTATTCTGCAACATATTTCGCTCTAATGTGCTATACTAATAATATCCAATAATGATGGAGGAACTTCTATGAAACGCAGCATCCGACTCCAATACAATGCCCCCGTCACACTGACCTTTTTCCTTTTTTGTCCCTCGCCTCTCTGGTATTGGGCTACTTAACAAACAACTGGACAACCTCGCACCTGTTTAGTGTGTATCGCTCGTCGATGACGGATCCGCTATTCTATGTCCGGTTGTTCGGTCATGTCCTTGGCCACGGCGGTTGGAATCACTTTATAAACAATATGCTCCTCTTCCTTGTTGTCGCTCCACCTTTGGAAGAACGATACGGAAGCCGAACACTTCTAAGCGGCATCCTTATGACCGCGCTGGTATCCGGCATATTGCAGTGTGTGCTGTTCCCCACTTCTGCATTGCTTGGTGCATCCGGTATCGTATTCATGCTCATCATGCTCTCCAGTTTGGCCGGCAGTAAGAATGGAGGTATCCCTATCACCTTCATCTTGGTTGGCGTGCTGTACTTAAGCCAGCAGGTATACAGTATCTTCTTTATACAAGATAATGTAGCCAACTTTATGCACATTGTCGGTGGTATTTGCGGTACAGCTTTTGGTTTTGCCGTCCGGAAGAGATAACGAATGGTCGGAAAGAGAATCTTATTTATGATGATTAAGCACATTTTTCAGAAAGAACCCGTCCTGAGCATTGCTGCTTGTTTGGCGATCATTTCCGCTTTCTTTGTCCCCCCGGACGCAGAATACCTCGGATATATCGATTTCCGTACTCTTGCAATCCTGTTTTCGCTAATGACAGTTATGGCCGGACTGAGAGGGCAAGGCGTATTTGATAGACTCGGCCATGCCCTCCTATCTCATACCCGCACCACTTTGCAGCTAACAGTTGTTCTCGTTGGCCTGTGCTTCTTCAGCAGTATGTTGATAACAAACGATGTATCGCTGCTAACATTCGTGCCATTTACGTTTGTCGTTCTGAATAGTTTGAACGCATCTGTTCGCAGCAAACTGCTCCTCCCTATCGTCTGTATGCAGACGATAGCTGCCAACCTTGGCAGTATGCTTACACCACTGGGCAATCCCCAAAACCTGTATTTGTATGGCAAGAGCGGGATGGATATGAGCTCTTTTGTTCTGTTGATGCTCCCCTATTCCATCATATCATTAGTGCTTGTTGCTATATGGGCAGTATGGCTATGCCGTGAAGGTTACGCCATTGTTGTAACTCATTCTGCGGTAAATTCAGAACCAGACAAGAAACTCATTGCGTTGTACGGTATTCTGTTTGTCGCCTGTTTATTGGTTGTATTGCGTGTTCTCCCATACGGTGTTGCATTCGTCGCTATCTTGGTGTGCGCCTTCTTTGCTGACCGCTCCACTCTTGGCCGCGTAGACTATTCTCTGATTCTTACCTTTGTAGCACTGTTCATTTTCATCGGGAACTTAGGTCGGGTTGAAGCGTTCTCTGGATGGCTGCAGAATATTCTGGCCGGCCATGAGGTTTTAGTATCAGTTCTGGCCTCTCAAGTGACCAGTAATGTGCCTGCTGCCATCCTGCTTTCTGGATTTACCGATAATTTCCGTGCGCTGATTATTGGCACAAACCTTGGCGGCCTTGGCACATTAATTGCATCCATGGCAAGCCTAATTTCTTATCGCCAGGTTGCAAATGAAGTACCTGCTGAAAAAGGGCGCTATTTTGCGATGTTTACTATTTCCAATGTAGTGTTTCTGGCCATTCTGATGGGCGCTTGGGCCCTGATCTGACCTGATATTTCCGTAATTCTATTTTACAAAGTGCAAGCTCTTTACAAACAAAAAGCGGAGGAGGCAAAACGCCTCCTCCGCGCCAAAATTTTCGGTTGTAGGGAAACACCGGGGGTAGAAAGTGTATTACTGCCATCCTCTTGCCGCAGGGTCGAGCATCTCGGCGGCGGAATACACCAGCGCGTTGCAGACGGCGGCAGCCACGTTGCTGCCGCCCTTGCGGCCCATGGCGGCGATGGCGGGCACGCCGTACTGCGTGCAAACCGCAAACAGCCGTTCCTTGCTTTCCACCACGTTCACAAAGCCGACGGGCACGGCGATGACCAGCGCGGGGCGCAGACCTCTTTCGATCTCATCCGCAATCGTCAGCAGCGCCGTGGGGGCGTTGCCAACGGCCAGCACCGCGCCGGGGTACTCCCGCGCGGCCCTGTGCATGGCGGCGGCGGCCCGGGTCGAGCCCGCCGCCTTCGCAGCAGCGGCGACAGCGGGGTCGGCCATAAAGCAGAGTGCCTGCCCGCCCAATTTGGCCAGACCGGGCTTTGTGATGCCCGCCAGCGCCATGTTGGTGTCGGTGACGACCACTGCCCCGGCACGCATGGCCGCGACGCCTGCCGCCGCCGCGCCGGGTGTGAAGCGCAGGTTCTCGGCGTAATCAAAATCCGCTGTCGTGTGAATAACGCGCTTGACCACGGCGGCGTTCTCGGGCGGAACCGCAAGCCCGCGCGCGGCCAGCTCCGCCGTGATAATGCCCATGCTCGTGCGCTCAATATCGGCGGGCAGATGATGCTGCGGTGTCATTTTTCCCTCCTCTGGGGTTGTGCAGACCCATGGCCGCGTAGACGGCGCCCATGTCCAGCGCACTGCGCACGCCGTCGGCCAGCAGGTCCAGCTGCTGTGTGCGGTAGTCGGCCATCGCAAGCGGCGCGGCGGTCTCCGGCGCGATTCCCTTGCGGCGGCAGAGGTACGCGGCCAGCTGCTCCGTCAATTCGCCGCTGTCAAACAGGCCGTGCAGGTAGGTGCCGAACACGGCGTTTTGCACGCAGCCCTCCGGTGTGCCGTCGGCATAGCGGCAGAACGGTGCGCCGTTCACCGCGGTGCGGCCCGTGTGAATTTCATATCCGGTCAGCGCAGCCCCGGTAAAGGGCGCGGCAGCCGCCGCCGTGACCTGTGCGCGGCGCTTTTCGGCGGTAAAGACCGTCCGCGTCGGCAGCAGACCCAGCCCGCGCAGCGTCTGCGGATGGCCGCTCTCGGTGCCCTGACTGTCGTCGAGCGTCTCGCCCAGCAGCTGATAGCCGCCGCAGACGCCCAGCACCGGCGTGCCGCCCGTTGCCAGCTTGAGCACAGCGGCCTCCAGCCCGGACTGGCGCAGCCACAACAGGTCGTTCACCGTGTTTTTGGTGCCGGGCAGAATGACCAGGTCCGGCGCGCCCAGCTCCCGCACGGACTGCACGTACCGCACACCCAAAAGCGGGTGCTGTTCCAGCGGCATAAAATCGGTAAAATTGGAAATATGCGGCAATCTCAAAACAGCTGCGTCCAGCGGCTTGACCGCGCTTTTGCTTTGCAGCCGCGGCGCAAGCGAATCCTCGTCCTCGATGTCCACCCGCAGGTACGGCACGACGCCCAGCACCGGCAGCTGCGTTTTTTCCTCCAGCATTGCCAGCCCGGGGCGCAAAATTTCTACGTCGCCGCGGAATTTATTGATGATAAGCCCGCATATACGCGTGCGCTCGTCCGGCTCCAGCAGTGCCACCGTACCGTACAGCTGCGCAAAGACACCGCCGCGGTCAATGTCGCCCGCCAGCAGAACCGGCGCGTCCACGAGCTTTGCCAGCCCCATGTTGACAATGTCGTCCGCCTTCAGGTTGATCTCGGCGGGACTGCCCGCGCCCTCGATGACGATGATGTCAAATTCATCGGCAAGGCTGTCGTAGGCACGCAGAATATCGGGAATCAGCGACTTTTTGTGGCGGAAATATTCCTTTGCGGGCATGTCGCCGCGGACCTCGCCGTTCACGATGACCTGGCTGCCCACATCGCTGCTCGGCTTGAGCAGGATCGGGTTCATCCGCACATCGGGTTCGACGCCCGCGGCCTGCGCCTGCACGACCTGTGCGCGGCCCATTTCGAGGCCGTCCCGGGTCACAAAGCTGTTCAGCGCCATATTCTGGCTTTTGAACGGCGCGGTTTTGTAGCCGTCCTGCGCAAAAAGTGCGGCAGAGCGCCGCGCACAGCAGGCTTTTGCCCGCGCCGCTCATCGTGCCCTGCACCATGATGCACTTTGCCCGGCTCATGCCAGCACCTCCCGCATAATTTTCAACAGCTGTTCGTTTTCTTTTTGGGTGCGCACAGCGGTGCGGTACCACGTCTCGTCCAGCCCCGGATAGTTGCCGCAGCCGCGCACCACCGCACCGTGACGGCGCAGCTTTGCCCCAAAGTCCGCCGGTGCGCGGAACAGCAGGTAGTTGGCCTGTCCGTCCACGACCCGCAGCCCCAGTGCCCGCAGTCCCGCGGCCAGCCTTGGGCGCTGGTCGGCAATGAGTGTGCGCACGCTGTCGGCATAGGCGGTCTCCTCCAGTGCGGCCAGCCCTGCGGCCTGTGCCAGGCCGGACACGGCCCACGGCTGGCCCGCCGCGCGCATTTTGTCCAGCAGCGCCGCATCACTGCACAGCGCATACCCCAGCCGTACCCCGGCCATAGCGTAGAGCTTGGTGAATGCCTTTAAGATTATAAGGTTCGGTGCATCGCGCAAAACCGTCTTAGCTGTCAGGGCCTCCCGCGCGGCGAGGAAGTCGAGGAAGCACTCATCTACGACCAGCACCGCGCCGCAGTCGGCACAGCGGCGCAGCAATTTTTGCACCATAACGAGCGGTGTGACCTGCCCGGTAGGGTTGTTAGGCTGGCAGAGGAACACTGCATCGGTGCTGTCGTCGATGGCGTCTACAAAGCCGTCCGTCACGGCAAAGTCGTTTTCCTCCCGCAAAAGAAACCGCTGTACGTCACAATCTACCGTTTCCAGCGCAGCAGCGTACTCGGCAAAGGTCGGCGCGGGCAGCAATGCGCGCCGCGGGCGCAGGGCCAGTGCCAGGCGGTAGATCAGGTCCGCCGCACCGTTGCCGCACAAAATTTGCGCAGTATCCACACCCTCTGCCGCGGCCAGCTTAGTGCGCAGTGCCCGGCAGAGCGGGTCCGGGTAGCGATCCGCCATGGGCAGTGCCGCTGTGATGGCCGCCGCCACGCCCGCGGGCAGCCCCAGCGGGCTGACGTTAGCCGAAAAATCCAGCGCGTCCCGGCCAAACTCGGCCCGATAGCCCGCCCAGTCGCCGCCGTGTACCAGTTCCATTCCGCATTCCCTCACAAGACAAGCATCAGCCGCACGGCCAGCCCCAACACAAGGGCCAGCAGGCTCTCGGCGTACATCATGCGGTTGGCACGCAGGATGTCCCGCGGCTCGATCTCCCGCAGCGGGTCGCCAATTGTCGGCTTATCGTAATATTCGCCAAAGTAATAGGCCGGGCCCGCCAGCTGCACGCCCAGTGCCCCGGCGCAGGCGCTCTCGGTCTGGGCGCTGTTGGGGCTGGCGTGGCGGCGGCGGTCCCGCCGCCAGATGCGCCACGCCCCGCGGGCGCTGTTGCCCGTCAGCGCCGCCGCAGCCACCCAGAGCAGCGCGGCTAGGCGGCTGGGCAGCCAGTTGGCGGCATCGTCCGATTTGGCGGCACAGCGCCCGAAATAAAGATATTTTTCGTTTTTGTAGCCGAGCATGCTGTCCATCGTGTTGATGGCCTTGTAGGTCAGCGCCAGCGGTGCCCCGCCAAGGAGCATATACAAAAGCGGTGCAATAACGCCGTCGCTGGCGTTCTCGGCCACGGTCTCCACGGCGGCTCTGGTCACGCCCGCGGCGGTCAGGTTTTGCGTGTCACGGCCCACGATGCGGGCCACGGCCCTGCGGGCCGCGGGCAGGTCGCCCTTTGCCAGTTCCTTGTACACATTGCGGCTCTCTTGTGCAAGGCCCTTGGCAGCCAGCGCCTGGCCGCACCAGAGCATTTGCAGCGCCAGCCCCAGCGCCGGATGGAGCCTTGCCGCGGCCCAGCAGGCAAGCCCGGTAACGGCCAGCGTGCCCAGCGGCAGCACCGCGGCCACCGCGGGCCCCGCCGGCCAGCTCGCCCCGCGGCGCTTTTTGGGCAGTGCGGTGCGCAGGTGCATTTTCCAGCGCCGAGATGCACCGGCCCATGAGCACCACCGGATGCGGCAGCCACGCCGGGTCGCCAAACAGAGCGTCCAGCCAAAAAACCGCCCAGCACCGCCCAAAAGATCAGCATGTGCTCTCCTTCGTGTACTGCACGGTCTTGACCAAACGCAGCTCATGCCGCGACGCCCAGTCGCGGGCGTCCAGTACATAGCCGCCCGCGTTGGGGCCGCACCACCGGTAATAGCTGCGGCGCGGCACGCCGTAGCGCTCCAGCGCGGCCATCTGGGTGCCGCCGTGGGCCAGGATCACCAGCATTTCCTCGCCGTCGGCCAGTGCCTTGTCCACCAGCGCCGCAAACGTGCGGCATACGCGGTCACTGAAATCGTCCTTGCGCTCACCGTCGGGGCAGCTGCTCTCGCAGTTGGCGGCGACCCACGCCTGATAGTCGGGATCGTGCTCCATCTCAATATAATTGCGGCCTTCAAAGCTGCCGAAGCACATTTCCTTCAGCCCGTCCACGGGCACGAGCTCGGCGTCCGGGAACAGCACCTCCGCCGTCTGCCTTGTACGCTGCAGCGTGGAAATATAGACAACCTTCGGGTCAATATCAGCCCGGCGCAGCTGGGCCAGCCCCTCGGGCGAGAGCGGGATGTCCCGCTGACCCTGATAGCGCTTCTGGGCGTTGTACTCGGTCAGGCCGTGGCGCAATAAATAAATCAGCATTTCGGAAGTTCTCCTTTCAAAATCGTCGGCAGACCGCAAAACATCTGCACAACGCAGTCCGCCCGCGCGGCCAGCAGACAGGCCAGACGGCCCGCCGCCTCCCGCGCGGCACGCGCGGCGGGGTCAATCGGCACAACGCCGCCGCCGACCTCCGCCGCGGTCACAACATCATAATCTGCCAGCTCGTCGGCCAGCCGGTTTAAATTGGCGGCGTCGGCGGCCAAATCCTGCACGTCGTACACCTGCCGCCCGCCGAGCTTTTGCGCAAAGGTGCGCTTGCCGCTGCAGAGCGGCCCTGTCACAAACACCATTTACAGCACCCCCAGCCATTGGCAGGCGGCCAGCGCCGCCAGCATCCAGATCTCGCAATTTTTGCAGAAACCACCCGGCCAGATCACCGGTCACACCGCCAAACTGATTTTTTTGGCAACAACGTAGTACCGCGCAAAAGTGCAGCCTGCGGCCAGCACCAGCGCCCAGCCGCCCAGTGCAGTCAGCCCCACGGCCAGCATGGCGCAGAGCACGGCCAGTACCTGCCGCACGCGGACGCGGTCCGCCGCCGTGGCAAAGGTGTGGGCAAGGCCGGTGTTTTTCGCCAGCGGGAACGCCGCCACGGCCAGCCCGGACAGCGCCCGCTCCCCCACCAGCGCCAGCGTCCAGAGCACGCCGACCCGCGGGGTGAACGCCACACAGCCGCACAGCGCAAAATACGCCGCAAAGTAGCTGCACAGCCGGATGACCGCGAACGCGCCGCAGTGGGGGTCCTTTAAAATTTCCAGCTTCTTCGCGGTATCGCCGTAGCTTGAAAGTGCGTCGCAGGTGTCGGCGTATCCGTCCAGATGGATGCCGCCCGTGACCCAGACCGGCACAAGGCAGCAAGCCCCGCCGCGCGGCCGCCGCAGGCAGCGGCAGCACGCCGCAGACGCACCACAGTGCGCCGCACACCACCCCCACCAGCGGGAAGGCGCAGAGCGCGTACCGCATAGTTTTTTTCGTTCCAATCGAACTGCGGCATCGGCAGGGCCGAAAACATGGCGAACGCCACCGCAATCGTCTGTAAAGCTGTCACGGACCTTCACATCCTTTGTAATAGACGGGGATGCCGCAGACAACGCGCACCACGCGGTCTGCCCGCGCCGCCGCAGCGTTGTTGACGGCGGCCAGTGCGCGCAGATAGCGGTCCGTATCGCCCGCATAGTCTGCCCCACCGCTGAACACCTCGTTGGAAACCACAATCAGATTATCACATTGCAGCAGCATCTTGTCAATGCCCCGCAGGATCGCCGCCGCGGTTTCCGTCCCTGCACCGTCGGGGTCATACAGCTCATTGGCGGCCAGGTTGCCCAGGTCCTCCAGCAGCACGGTGCCGCGCCGGGGCAGGGCCACGCGGTCCAGGTGCAGCGGGCACTCTACCGTGTCGAACTGCTTTTCGGCCCGCATGGCGCGGTGCTTCGCCACGCGGGCGGCGCACTCGGCGTCCCATACCTGCATCGTCGCCAGATAGGTGCGCGGCAGCGGTGCACGCAGGCAGAGCGACTCCGCATAGGCGCTTTTGCCGCTGGCCGCGCCGCCGATGACCAGCGTCAGCACTGCGGGGTGTACGGCGTGATGCCGCCCTCCGCAAACGAGTAGCAGCCGTTGTAGACGGCCAGCGCCATATCCCACAGCGGCAGGCTGGCCACCGCGCCGGTGCCCTCGCCCAGATGCAGCTCTGCGGTGATAAGCGGTTTTTTGCACAGCGCGTCCAGCACAATATGTGCGGCTGGCTCACTGGACACATGGCTGGCGAAAACGGCCTTTTCCGCCGCGGGGCAGAGCCGCACCGCGCACAGCGCCGCCACGCCGCTGATGAATCCGTCCATCACGATGGGCAGCCTTTCGAGCGCACCGCCCAGAAACACGCCGCACAGCCCGGCAATATCAAAGCCGCCCAGCGCCGCCAGCACCCCCAGCGGGTCCGCGGCGTCGGGGTGGTTGCGGGCAATGCCGCGTTCTATCGCATCTATTTTGCGGTTCAGTCCTGCGTCGGAAAGTCCCGCGCCGCGCCCGGTCATCTCAGCCACAGGGTGGCCCAGCAGCACGCTGGCCACGGCGCTGGACGTCGTTGTGTTGCCGATGCCCATCTCCCCCGTCGCCAGCAGCTGTGCGCCGCTCTGCTTCTGCGCACGCACCAGCGCGATGCCCGCGGCGATGGCCTGCACGGCCTGTGCGCGGGTCATAGCCGGGCCGGTGGTAAAGTCAGCCGTGCCCGCAGCAATGCGGCAGTCCGCCGCGCCGGGCACGGGTGCGCCCGCAATGCCCATATCGACGGGCACGACGTCGCAGTGGGCCGCAGCGGCCATACGGCAGACACTGGTGCGGCGGGCGGTCAGGTTTTCGAGCACGGCGCGGGTCACGGAGGCATCGGTCTGGCTGACGCCCTGCGCCACAACACCATTGTCCGCGCAGAGCACCAGCACCGCGCGGCAGCTGACATCCGGCACGGGGTCGCCGGTCAGCGCGGCGGCGTCCTCGATCATGGCTTCCAGCCGACCCAGTCCGCCCAAAGGCTTTGCCAGCGCAGCCCAGTGGGCGTGGGCTGCGGCGCGGGCAGCCTCGTCCGGCGGGGTAACGGCTGCAAGCAGGTTTTTCAGTTCGTTTTCGGTCATGATGTTTCCTTTATATAATGTTCGGCTGCAGCCGCAAAGCGCTTCGGCAGCGGCGTACCTGCCCAGTAGAGATGCGGAAAACCAGCGTAGAAACGTGCATTGGCAAAGCCGCACGCCCACTGCCGCCCGTTTGCCTTGGCAGCGGTGAACGCATCGCCGTTTTCGGTGGAGTCCCAGTGATGGAACTCGTGGACGGGCAGAGTCTCCCCCGCGCGGAACAGCATACTGTCGGCGCGGGCGGTCAGGCGGGCGTAGCCGAACCGCACAAGCCGCCCGACCTTGAAGCCCTGCCCGGGCAGCACGCCCGCCATCGGGTGGGGCGTGCCGTCGGCGTCCTGTAATGTCCGGCCCAGGTACAAAAAGCCGCCGCACTCGGCCACGGTGGGCAGGCCGCCCTGCACGGCGCTTTTTACGGCGGCGCGCAGGGGGGCGTTCGCGGCCAGCCGGGCGGCGTACAGCTCGGGGTAGCCGCCCGGCAGGTAAAGCCCGCCGATGTTAACCGGCAGGGACGTGTCGGCCAGCGGGCTGAAAAAGCACAGCTCCGCGCCGTTTTCCCGCAGTGCCTCCAGCGTTTCGGCATAGGTAAAGCAGAACGCGGCGTCCCTTGCCACGGCAAGGCGCACCCGCGGCGGGGGCACCGTGCACGGCACAGCGGCGGGCGCGGGGCGGTCAAACAGGGTGTGCAGCAGCGGCCAGTCGATGGTTTGCTGCGCGGCATCGGATAAGAGTTGTATCTTGCGCTGCAGATCGTCGATCTCGGCGGCGGTTTTCAGACCGAGGTGGCGGCTTTCTATCGCGGCCTCGGGCAGCGGCGGCAGGCAGCCGACCACGGGCAGACCGGTCTCTTTTTCGAGCATCGGCTTCAGCAGAGCGCACAATCCTTGCGTACAATCATTGAGCAAAATTCCCGCGATATGGTGCGGTGTGCGGAACGCCGTCAGCCCGCGCAGCTCCGCCGCCAGCGTCAGGCTTGCCCCCTTGGGCCGCACAACGAGCAGTGCGGGCATATCCAGCGTATCGGCCAGCTGCCACGCGCTGGCCGTGTCGGTCACGCCGCCAAGGCCGTCGTAGTAGCCCATGGCCCCCTCGACGACTGCCGCGCCGTGCCCCGCCGCGTGCCGGGCGTAGAGTGCGCGGGCGGTCTGCGGTGCAGAGAAGAACAGGTCGAGATTGTGGCTTTCGACGCCCAGCACCGCGCGGTGGAACATCGGGTCGATGTAGTCCGGCCCCGACTTGAACGCGCAGGGGGTCAGCCCGCGGGCAGTCAGCGCCGCCAATAAAGCGCAGGCTGCCGTTGTTTTTCCACTGCCGGAGCGGGGTGCAGCCAGAACCAATTGCAGCATTTTTACTCCCTCGCGATCAAGAAAACCGGGTTGTTCGCCATGAGCAGGTGCAGGCTGCCCGCCGCCCGGCTGCGGCTGACTGCGATTTGTGTGACCTGGGCGGTCAGGCCGTGGGCCGTCAGGGCCGCAACGGCCTCCTGTAAGGTTTCCAGCGCAATGGCGCTGATACAGAGCCGTGCATCGGGGTTCGCGGCCAGCGCGGCATCGACGACAGCCCGCAGACTGCCCTTGCTGCCGCCGATAAAAACAGCGTCCGGCGCGGGCCAGCCTGCCAGTGCGGCGGGGGCAAGACCCTCGGTAAGGTGCAGATTTTGCACCGCAAATTTTGCGCGGTTCTGACGGATAAGGTCACAGGCTTCCGCGTCACACTCCACGGCGCAGACCCGGCCCGCAGGGGCGGCCAGCGCCAGCTCCACACTGACGCTGCCGGTGCCCGCGCCCACATCCCAGAGGGTATCTGTGGGGCGCACAGCCAGCTTGGCCAGCGCGGCAGCGCGGATTTCCTGCTTGGTCATCGGCGTTTTGCCGCGGATGAACGCTGCATCGGGCAGGCCGGGCGTGCGGCGCAGGGGCGCGGGCACATTTTCCACAAGCAGGACACTGAGCGGTGCAAAGCGCTGTGCGGCCAGCTCCTGCGCCGTGCCGGTCACAAGCCGCTGGGACGGCGTGCCGAGGTTCTCCCCCACCGTGGCCGCAGCGTCGCCCAGCCCGGCAGCCGCCAGCTGATTGGCAGAGCGTCGCGGGGGTCTCGCTGCCGCCGGTCAGGAAAAAGGTTGTCCCGCCTGCGCGGCAGGCGGCCACCGGGTCACAGGCACAGCCGTGGGCGGAGACGAGCCGCCAGCCCTGCCACGGGAGGCCCAGCGCCGCGGCCAATAATTGCACGCTGGAAACGCCGGGCAGCATCGTGTACGGCAGACCCGCGTCGTCCAATGCGCGGCAGAGCGCCGCCGCACCGGAGTAGAAGCCCGTGTCGCCGCTGAAAACCACCGCGGCCTCCGCGCAATCTGTCTGCCGCAGCAAAGCGCAAATTTCGTCCGTTTTATAGAGGGCTGCGCGGTTTGCCGTGCAGCCCTCGGGCAGGTTTTCCAGCAGGCGGCGCGCGCCGATGATCAGCTCCGCTCCGCGCAGCGTCTCCAGCCCCGCCGCTGTCAGGCTGCCGGGCGCTCCGCTGCCCATGCCCACCAATGTGATCTTCATAAAAGCTCCCTGCATCGCTGTAAAATTGTGTCGGCGGTCTCGCCCTCGTCGTCCGGGCGGCGCAGCACAATGAGCTGCACGCCGCACCGGGCGGCGGCCTCGGCCTTTTCGGCAAAGCCGCCCGCCGCGCCGCCGTCCTTCGTGACCATATAGTCGATATGGAACTGGTGCAGCAGCGCCGCATTTAATTCTTTCGTAAAAGGCCCCTGCATCGCAAGGATATTGCGGTGCGGAACGCCCGCTGCCTCGCATGCTGCGATACCTGCCAGCGTCGGCAGAACGCGCGGGTAGAGTCGCGCCGGGTCGAGCGCTGCGAAGGCGGGCAGCTCCTTGGCACCCGTCGCCAGCAGGACGCGCCCCGGTCTGTCTGCCAGATACGCGGCGGCCCGGGCGGCATCGGCCAGCACCACACTGCCCGCGGGCAGGGGGCTGGCGGGGCGCAGCAGACGGTGATATTCAACTCCCGCCGCCGCTGCCGCCGCACGGATATTGCGCGTTGCCTCGGTGGCATACGGGTGGGTCGCGTCAACGCAGAGCGCCGCACCGCGCAGCAGCGCCGTCATTCCTTCGGCGTCCAGCCGCCCGGTGCGCACCGTGATGCCGTCGGCGCAGCCCTGTTCCTCGGCCCCCAGCTCTGTCGCCACACAGACCGTGACCGCCGCGCCGAGCGCCGCCAGCGCGCGGGAGAAGCTGCGCCCCTCCGTTGTACCGCTGAAAACCACCACATTCATACGCCGCGATACCCCCTTGGCGTAACCATTCTGCCATGTAAAATCTGCGTTGCAGCGTTGCCTACAAAGACCGTTGTGAACATATCCACGGCGGTGTCCTCCAGCTCGGCCAGCGTCAGCAGCCGTGCGGTCTGGCCGTCCCGGCCAATGCAGCGCACCAGCCCGCAGACCGTGTCCGGGCCCTTGCCGTTGTCCCGCAGAATACGGACGGCCTTTTGCAGGTAGTCGGCGCGGCCTTTGGACGACGGGTTGTAGAGCGCCAGACAGAAATCCCCCGCCGCGGCGCAGGCCAGCCGCTTTTCAATGACGGCCCACGGCGTCAGCCGGTCCGACAGCGAAATCACGCAAAAATCGTGTGCCAACGGCGCACCCAGCACCGCGGCCCCGCTCAAAGCGGCGGTCAGGCCGGGCACGATCTCGACCTCTACCTCCGGGCAGTGCTCCGCCAGCTCCAACAGCGGGCTGGCCATGCCGTAGACCCCGGCGTCGCCGGAGCAGACGAGCGCCACCGTCTTGCCGCCCTTTGCCGTTTCCAGCGCCCAGCGGCAGCGGTCAAGCTCCCGCGTCATGCCGGTAGCGTAGACCTCTTTATCCGGGTAAAGCGGGCGCACAAGGTCGATGTAGACCGTGTAGCCGCACAGCACGTCGGCGGCCTGCAGGGCAGTCTGCGCCTGGGCGGTCAAATACTGCGCACCGCCCGGGCCGAGGCCCACCACATACACAAGACTACGGTTCATCATTTTTCCATCTCCAATCCGGGGCAAAGGGGGCCAGCGCCACGGCAAGGGTCACGCCGTCCCGCGCCCACTTCGGGATGAACAGCACCCCGTCTGCAGCCAGCACCGCCGCGCGTTCACAGACATTGTCCACGCCCGTGATGCTCTGCACAAAGCCGGAGGACGTAAAGCGGCCTTTAGCCGTGCGCAGGGCAGCGGCGGTATAAAAATCCATCTCCCAGCCGTGCGCCCGGCAGAACGCCTCCAGACCCGGCTCATCCTGTTTCAAGTCAATGCTGGCCGCGCGGACAATGCCTCGGCAATGGGAATGCTCTGCACAGAAGGGCCGCAAAGGCTGTTTCCAACTTTTCCGCCGTCGTGCCGCGCTTGCAGCCGACACCTAACACCGCAATGCGGGGGATCAAGTGCAGCGCCTCACCCGTCGGGGTCAGCGTCAGCGCAAAATCTGCTTGGTCAGCGGCGGCGGCAGGCTCCACACCCGCGGGCGGCGTGCCGGAAACAACCCAGTCTGCGGCATAGCAAACACTCTGTCCGGCCAGCAGTGCCCCACTCACGTAGCGGATGCGCTCCGGTTCGGCCACGGCACAGTTCTGGCGCTTGGCCCACTCGTCCACGGCAAAAACGCCGCGTCCGTCGGTGGCCGTCGTGATGACCGGCACGGCATGGCAGACCGCCGCCAGCCGCTGCGCCAGCTCGTTTGCGCCGCCCAGATGCCCCGACAGCAGCGGAATTGCGAACCGCCCACCCTCATCCAGCACAACGACGGCGGGGTCTGCAGCCTTGCTGCGGCAGTGGGGCGCGATGGCCCGCACCGCGATCCCGGCAGCTCCTACAAAAATCAGTGCGTCGTTTTGTGCAAACTGCGCAGCGGTCCAATCGGTCAGGCGGACGCCGTCCGCACCGCCGCGGGCCACGCTGCCGGGGCAGGCTGCCGCCAGCTGCTGCGCCAGCGCCAGGCCCCGCGCTGTGAACGCAATGTACGCGCAGATCATCGGTCCGTCCCCCTTCGGAACTCCGTTGTGAACGCCGGGTCGTACAGCTTACTGCGGTCATACTGTGCGGCCAAAAAAGGTCCCCGACAACAATGAGCGCCGTCTTGGTGATGCCCCGCCGCGCGGGTGCTTTCAACCAGCGTTCCGACGGTGCAATGTACAATTTTCTGTTCCGGCCACGTCGCCTTGTAGACAACGGCGGCAGGGGTCGCGGCGGTGTATGCGCCCTGCAGAAGCGCGTCCTGCACCCTGTCGATCAGGCCGATGGAGAGGAAAATGACCATCGTCGCCCCGTGGGCGGCCAGCGCGGCCAGCCGCTCACCTTCGGGCACAGGGGTACGGCCCTCCATGCGGGTGATGATGACGGTCTGGCTGACGCCGGGCAGCGTGTATTCGGCGTTCAGCGCCGCCGCCGCACCGCAGAAGCTCGACACGCCGGGCGTATCGTCGTAGGCGATGCCCATGGCGTCCAGCGCGTCCATCTGTTCCCGGATCGCGCCGTACAGGCAGGGGTCGCCCGTGTGCAGGCGCACGGTGGTTTTGTGCGCTGCTTCGTTTTCTTTCATGACAGCAAGCACCTGCTCCAGCGTCATCTCGGCGCTGTTGCAGATGGCGCAGTCCGGCCCCGCCAGCCCCAGCAGCGCCGGGTTGACCAGGCTGCCCGCGTAGATGATGCAGTCCGCCGTTTGCAGCAAGGCCGCGCCGCGCCGGGTAATCAGGTCCGGTGCGCCGGGGCCGGCCCCCACAAAATGTACCATGTCAGGCTTCCTTCCACAATTTTAACAGTGTATCGGCAGTTTTTGTCTGTCCCAGCGGGCCGTTCCGGTTTGAGAACAGCACCGCGCCGACCTTGAACGCCCCCGCCGCGCGGCGGTCCAGATGCAGCTGGATCGCGGTGAGCAGGCTGGCCATGACCGGCTCCCGCAGCTGCGCGGCGTCCAGAATGTCCAGACAGGCGTCTGTCGTGGCGGCGTCCATCAGGGCGCGGCAGGTCGCCGCGTCCGCGCCGCAGAGCGCCGCATGGGCGCAGAACAGCTCAGTGCGGCAGTCGGCACAGCGGGAGTGGGTGTTCATAATGCCGCCCGCCAGCTTGACGAGCTTGCCCACATGCCCGACGAGCAGCACCTCCACGAAGTGCTCCGCCGCTGCCATATCCAGCGCCTCGCCGATGAAATTTGAGATTTTTTACGACAGGGATCTCGTGCAGCGCGGGGTAGTTGGCGGCCAGGTAGTCCAGCCCGTAGTTGCCGGGGGCTAAAATCAGGCGGCGGCTTTTCAACGCTGCCTGGTGGATTTCGATTTGCAGCGTATCCAGAAGTGCCTGCTGGCTCATCGGCTCCACAATGCCGCTGGTGCCCAGCACCGACAGGCCGCCCTCGACCCCCAGATGCGGGTTGAAGGTGCGCTTGGCCGCAGCCTCGCCGCCTTCGATGGAGATGACCACTGCGAACCCACCGCCGTAGCCGACGGCGTCCGCCTCCCGCAAAAGCGCCTCGGTTATCATCTGCCGCGGCACACGGTTGATGGCCGCCGCGCCGACGGGCTGGTCGAGGCCGGGCTTTGTCACACGGCCCACCCCCGCCCCGCCGTCAATCGTAACGGTGCGCGGCGCGCCGGGCAGCAGTGTGACCGCGGCAATGACCGGCAGACCCGTCGTGGCGTCGATGTCGTCGCCGCCGTCCTTGACGATGGCGCACGCGGCCCCGCCTGCCGTCAGGCGGCAGAACTGCGGTGCGACCTCCACGACGATGCCCTTGGGCGTGCGCAGACCAACGCTTTCCGGCGCGTGGCCGGTCAGCAGCAGCCGCGCCGCGCCCGCCGCCCCCAGCGCCGCACAGGTGCCGGTGGTGTAGCCGCAGCGCAGTAAACGCTGCCCGCTGCGGATGTAGTGCTCAAATTGGGGCTTCGGCTTTGCGCCGCTCCCGGCAAACAGCACCGCGTATTGGTCGGTGGTCAGTCCAAACAGCGCACAGATATTGTCCTGTGCAAAGGCGTCCTGCGGTGCCAGCACAGCGGACACGCCTGACGGCGCAACGCAGACAACGGCGTCGGCCAGCCTTTGGGCCAGCTCCAGCTCATGCAGCGTCACGATGACGGCCACATTCTTCTCATGCGCCAGCACTTGCAGGATGTCCATGAGCTCCGCCTTGCCCTTCACATCCAAAAATGACGTTGGCTCGTCCAGAAGCAAAATCTCCGGCTGCTGGCAGACCGCGCGGGCCAGCAGCACGCGCTGGCGCTGGCCGTCGCTGATCCTGGCAAAATCGCGGTCCTCCAGCTCCTCCGCCCGGACAAGGCACAGGGCGTCATGCACCTGCTGCCTGTCGGCATCGGACAAAATGCCCAGCCGCCCTGTGTAGGGGTAGCGCCCGGCGGCGGCGACCTCAAAGCAGGACGTCAGCTCGGTGCGGGCCGTGTGGGGCAGCATCAGCGCCAGCTTGCGCGCCCGGGCGTTGGGGGTGTAGGCCGTCAGGTCTTGCCCGTCCAGCAGCACCGCGCCGCCCTGCGCCGCCAGCTGCCCGGCCAGCGTTTTGAGCAGCGTGGATTTGCCCGCGCCGTTCGGACCGATGAGCGCCAGAATTTTGCCGCGCTCGGCGTGCAGGGCAATGTCCCGCAGCAGCGGCGCACCGTAGCCGACGGCGAGATTTTGCGTTTCACAACAGCTCATACCGTGCCCTCCCTGCTGTGGCGGCGCACAAGCAGCCAGATGACCACCGGCGCACCGAACACCGCTGTGACCGAGCTGATGGACAGCTCGGTGGGTGCAAACAGGCTGCGGGCGATCAGGTCGCACAGCAGGCAGAATGCCGCGCCGCCCAGTGCGCAGCCCGGCAGCACCCGCAGCGGTTTTGCACTGCCCAGCGTATGTTTTACCAGATGCGGCACCGCAATGCCGACGAAGGAGATCGGTCCGGCAAACGCCGTGACGCAGGCCGCCAGCAGGCTTGACAGCAGCACAAGCGCCACGGAAAACGTCCGCACCGGCACGCCGACGCTGGCGGCGTAGCTTTCGCCCAGCTGGTAGGCGGCCATCGGCTTGGAGAGCAAAAACGCGGCGGCCAGGCAGGGCAGAACGATGGCCGCCGCCGTGGCGACATTGCCCCAGGTCATGCCGGAAAAGCTGCCCATCGACCAGTTATGCAGGTTGACGATGTTGGAATCCTGCGCGAAGGCGACGACAATATCGGTGACGGCCGAGCAGATGTAGCCGATCATGACGCCGCAGATAACCAAAATGCTCATCTGCTGCACGCGGCGCGCCACGGCCAGCACAAACAGCATGGCCGCCATGGCCCCGGCAAACGCCGCCAGAATCAGCGTCAGTGAGCCGGTGATCAGACCGCGGTTCAAAAAGACGACCATCGTCAGCGCCACAGCCAGCTTGGCCCCGCTGGAAATGCCCATGACGAACGGCCCGGCAATCGGGTTGGCAAAAAACGTTTGCAGCAGATACCCGGCCACCGAGAGCGCCGCCCCCAGCAGCACGACCATAACGGCGCGCGGCAGACGCAGCTGCAGCAGGATGTCAGCCGCCAGCGCGTTTGTGCGGCGGCCCAGCAGGGCCGCCGCGATGTCCGCCGGGGAGAGCGCAATGCTGCCCCAGAACAGGTTGAGCGCAAACAGCGCCAGCAGGGCCGCCGCCATGGCGAGGTATGCAATTGTCATGCGTTTGGAGGTGTGCATGCGTGGTTCCCTTTGCGGCGGGCGGCAATGGTGCGGGCGGATAGGGAATCCGCCCCTACGGATGCGCCACGGTTTTGTGCGCCCGTTTTTGCCGCCGCGTTAAATTTTCAGTGCAGCTTCGTCAAAAATGTCAATTCACTGTCGTCAGGGTCATCCTCGGTGAACACCCTGTTCATATCCAGGATCAGCTCCGGCAGCTCCATGCTCTGCTGGAAAAGGCTCTGCGACGTACACCAGACGCTGCCGCTTTGCACGGCCTTGAAGTCCGCCAGCATCGGACATTTGGCGAGCAGCTCATCCATTGTGCGCAGCTCGCCCTCAATCGTGCTGTTGTAGAGCAGCACATCGGCGTCACGCGCCCCGGCGTAGAAATCCTCGAGCGAGATATTGACAGTCGCCAGATTGTTGCCGCTGTCGGTCAGGTCGGCAAAGACGTAGCTGCCGCCCGCCAGCCCGATCATCTTGGCGACGTAATCACCGCCCTTGCGCACCGTGGCGAGATTGTTTGATGTGATGGAGAAGAACGCCGCCGTCTTGCCGGTGGGTTCCTCGTCCAGCAGCGGTGCAATGCGCTGCACAGCGTCGTCAAAAAACGCGCTCGGCCTCCTTGGTTCTGCCCAGCAGGATGCCGTACAGCTTGACCCATTCCATCCGGGCCAGCGGGTCGCTCTCGTAGCTAGAGCGCTCGACGAGGACCGGCACGCCGAATTTTTCGAGCTGCTCCTTCACCTCGGGCGTGTGGTAGATCATTGTGTTCTCGATGGCAAGGCCGCAGTCGGCGGACAGGATCGTCTCGTAATCGGGCGCGCTGTACTTGCCCGCGTAGGCGATCTCGCCATGCTCCATGGCGGTGCGGGCCGCGTCAAGGTACCAGTTTTCGGCCTGCGTGCCGGACAGCGCCACAGCCCCCAGCCCGCCAATGCTGATGATGGGATCCATCGCGGACGACGACACAAGGTAGATATTTTGGATAGGCTGCTGCAAAACGGTGATGTCTGCGTCCAGATCGGCGGGCGCAGCGGCCCCCTCCGGCACGACGAGATAGCGGCTGCCGTCAATCGTGATGAGGTCATAGCCGCCCGCGCACACATCCACCGTGAACTGCTTCGCATATTCCAGCGGATAGCGGTTTTCTATCGTCAATGCGTCCGTTTGCGCGGGAGCCTGGGATGCAGCCGCGCACCTGCCAGCAGCAGAGCTGGCAGGGCAAAAGCTGCCGCGCGCCTCATTCGGCGGCGGCCAGCGTCGCGCTGTCAAAGGTCAGGGTATAGTCGATCTCGTGCGGGGTGCTCATGGCGACGGTGTCCGCCGTGACGGCCAGCGCGGTATCCAGCGCGGCAACGGGGATCTCAAACGTCGAGTTGCCGTCGGTGTTGACGGGCAGGTACTTTTCGCCGTCAACGAGCATATAGTCATAGTTCGGGCTGCTCCAGACGATGGTCGCGGTCATAATACCGTCGGCCACGGTCAGCACGGCGGGGCTTTCGACGGTGGCGCGTCCGCTGCCGCCCTCCAGCGTCACAGCGCAGGTGTAGCTGCCGTCGGCGGGGACCTCGACGGCTGCCGCAGCCGCATCCTCTGCCGCAGGCTCGGCATCGGAGACGCTGACCGTATGGTCATACCAGGTGCCCTTGGTGCCGAGGATGGCCAGCTGGAAATCGGCATCGACAGCCGCAACGGGGATGTCAAAGCCGTATACTTCGTCGCTGGTGCCGTCTGAGTAGGTCACTGTGTCAACGGTAGGCTGCAGCCAGTCGCTCTCGTGGGCGGGGGCGTCGGCGGCCATGCCCGGATACAGGTTGACGATCTTCTGGGACTGCAGACTGACGTGGAAGGTCATCGTGCCGTTTTCCACCGTCAGCGTGCCCATGCCGTCCACGGCTTCGTTGGCATGGAACATACTGCTGTCGGTGTTGAACTTAGCGGTGTATACGCCGTCCGGCAGCGCGGCAGCAGGGGGCCTGGGGCTTTCGTGACGGCGGGGGCCGGGGCCGCGGTGGCGGCAGGGGCGGTTTCTTCCGTGGAGACCGCCTCGGATGTGCTCTCGGCGGTGGACGCTGCGGACGCACCGCAGCCCGCCAGCAGCAGGGCAGCGAGAGTCAGGGATGCGAGTTGGAGCATTTTTTCATGCTTTCCTTACCTCATTCTATACATATTTATCAGGCAATAGTGGGAGGCAGCGCGGGCGGATAAGGAATCCGCCCCTACGGCGTGGCAGGGCATCACATCGGACGCAGGCCGGACATGCCCGGTCCCTGCCGTGCTTTCCCAAAAACCAAAAAACTGCCCGGAGCTTACCCTCCGGGCAGAATGGGTCTCTCTCAGCCGTTCAGGGAATCGATGGCGGCCCCGGCGTGGTCAACGTAGAGCTGCTGGATGTCGCCGATCTCGCCCAGACCTGCGATCTGGGTGTCGACGCTCTCAAAGCAGTCGGCGGCGTTGAACTGGCTCAGCCAGGAATCGTCCTCGGCACCGGCCATGTCGTTGTTGGCGTGGTCACCGGCGACGACCATCAGCGGGCGCAGGATGACCTTGGTGTAACCGGCCTCCTTGACCTTCTCGATAACGGCGTCGCAGGCGGTGTCCTCGGGTTCACCCTCGACGGTGCCGATAAAGACGTTGTCATAGCCCAGCGTCTGCATCGCGGTCTGCATCTGGCTGTAGCTGACCTTGGCGGTGTGGGACGTGCCGTGGCCCATAAAGACAAAGGCGGTGCCGTCCGCAGCGGCGGCAGCGGCGTCGTCATATCCGGCGGTCTTGACGGCCTCGGCGGTGATGGCGGCGGCTACGGCCTCCTTGTCGGCGTTGATGACGGTGGCATCTTCGCCGACCTCGCCCAGCAGGGGTTCGGCAATGGCAACGCTGTCGAACTTGTCCCTGTACTGCTCAACCGCCTCGCACATCTCGTCGTACTCGGCGCCGTGCATCAGGTGCGTAGGCTGGACAACCAGATTCTTGACGCCGTTGGCAACGGCACGGTCAAGCGCCTGGTCCATGTTGTCGATCTTCTCGCCGTCGCGGGCCTGAACGTGGTTGATGATGATCTGCGCGGTGAAGGCGCGGCGGACGCTCCAATCCGGGTAGGCGGCCTGCAGGGCGTCCTCGATGCCCTTGATGTCAGCGGCGCGGCTGCCGTTGAAGGAGGTGCCGAAGCTGACGACCAGCAGCTCATTCTCGCCGATGTCGTCGGCATTGCGCGGGTCGTCCTTGCCGGCGTCGCCGGTGTCGCGGCCAAAGTAGTCGGGGTCTGCGTTCTCACCCTCGACCAGCTCTTTCTGGGTTTCGGTCAGGGCATCCCAGGCAGCCTTAGCGGCCTCGCACTGGGCATCGGTGTCGGCGCTGCGCTCCTGCACGTAGATGGCGTCGATCAAATCGGCGCAGTTCTTAGCGGCCACTTCGTCTGCATCTCCCTCGTCTGCGGTCTTTTCTGCATCTTCTGCAGTGCTTTCGCCGGCGACGGTGCTCGCGGCAGCGCTGTCAGTGCTCGCGGCGGTGCTGCCGCAGCCGACCAGCAGGGCGGCGGACAGTGCTGCGGCCATGGCGACGGCGGCAGCTTTTCTGTAGGTGATCCTTCTCATGTGTTTTTGCTTCCTTTCCTTGTTTAAAGCTGGGAGACAGTACGGGAGAGAACAGCAGGGCACACGGAAATTGACCCGTAAAAACGAGGTCTTTTGCGTGCAGAATGGCAACACAAAAGACCCCGTATTTTAAGCAGGTGCTTTGCGGTACAACCAATTCCTCGTGATCTGGGGCGGTGCGCCCCCGTACCCGGCAGCAGGCAGGTTTCCTGGCTGAAAGTTCAACGCCTGCCGCCGCCTTCCCGGGTCAAAACCCAGTGACCGGTGCAAATGCACCCTGGCGGCAGGCTCCCTTATCACAGTGACGAGATCGTGCGGGATTTGCACCCGCTTCCCTTTTACCCTTTCCCATGCGCCGAACGGCGGCATAAAAAGGCACCTGCTGTCGTATTCAGTTTTACGGTGTAAAGTATAACACAATGCGGTGAGAAACGCAAGAGTGCGTCGGTTTCAATTTTGCCTTTATACGCTTTATACGATTGTGAACTGGCACGCCCGCATGGCGTCCAGCGCCGTTTGGTGGGACTGGGGCGTGACCCCGGCGCAGCAGTCGGACAGGATTTCGATTTCCGTCTCCGGGAAGGCCGCGCGCAGCACCATGGCGTTGCTGATGACGCAGATGTCGGTGCAGTAGCCGTAGATGACGATCTTTTCAATGTCGTCCACGGCCTTGTTGTGGGCCATCAGCTCGTCGAGGATCTCGCTCGGCAGCATATAGCTGCCGAAGGAGGGCTTGTTGACGATGTGGCAGACCTCGGGCTCGGTACCGTCCAGCGCGTTCTCCAGCTCGGGCGCAAAGTTCCAGCCGTCCCCGCCCTCGATGCAGTGCTCCACAGGCAGGTGGCGTCCCTCCCGCGTGGCAAGGTAGTTGTCGGGGTGGGTGTCCCGCGTCAGGAACAGCCAGTGCCCGGCCCGGGCATGGGCCTTAACGGTCTCGGCCAGGTGGACCACGTTGGCCTGTGCCTGGGGGTTCGCCAGCGCACCCGTGATAAAGTCCTTTTGTACGTCCACAACAATATCCAGAATCATAGCGACAGCTCCTGTTTTTAGGCAATACCGCATAATTCTAAGTGCCGATACGGCGAGCGAGGTGCGGCAGCTGCTAAGCCAAAAAGCGCAGATAATACTGGATGTCTTATCGAGCATTTTGGCAACGCAGATGCCGTGCCGCAGCCGCCGGAGCGGTGCTTGAGCCGTTAGGCGGGAATTGTGCGGTATTGCCTTAAAAATATAAATGTCTTGGTAAGGGCGAACATCGTTCGCCCGCGGCGGTTTGCTGTGTGTACGACTTGTTAAAATATGTGACGTCTTTGCGTTGGCATTGATATGCCGCCAGGTTGGCGGGCATACAATGTGCGCCCCGGTGGTCACGGTGGAATAAAACACATTAAAAATGCGGTGCAAACAACCGGATTTTCTTACACAAATGCCGCCTCCTTGCGGGCTTTGCTTTTAGCGGTTTCCGGGAACACATTGCCCTTTGGGCTCTCATAGTCTTTGGCAACCTGCTGTAAAATTGCGGTACGGCGTACAATGCCGATAAATACGTTGCGGTCATCCACCACGGGAACAAAATTCTGGTCAACGGCGGCGTTCAGCAAAGCGCGCATGTCAGTGGTAACGGGAACTGCCTTGTAATCCCGGCGGCGGGGGAAAGAGGCGATGGGGATATCCTCGCTGGCGTCAATATCCAGCCCGTGAATGCTTTTGATGCCCCATAAAATGTCGCCCTCGGTCATGGTACCCAGGTATTCGCCGTTGCGTTTTAATACCGGAATGGTGGCAAAGCGCTGGTTGGACCATTTTTTCAAGGGTCTGGCGCAGGGTAAAATCTTCATAGATAAATAAAACGTCCTGTTTTGGCGTTAAAAAGAACAACAGATTCATGGCGGAAAATAACTCCTTTGCAGGTTATCTTGATGGAAAGGGAAAGCACTGTGTATGGCGGCTTTTGCTGCTCCCCGCATCTACTGCCGGGGCGGGCATTAAAAGTACGACCCTTACTAATATTAAGTATACGCGCCGTTTGGGATAACTTTGTGAATGGATTGTTAAAACCGATGTAAAAAATTAGGCTGCAAATTTTGTTCCCTTTTCGGCAGGGCTTTTTACAAAAAGCTCTGTTCAAACCGAAACAAATCGTGTATAATAGAATTGCGTTAGCTGTAACTGACGCACATGGAACCCGGCAAAAGGGTTAAACCCGAAGCTGGGAATTCATCTGTATTCCATAGGGAGGAACGCAAATGATCACACGAGTGAATCCTTTGGGACATATTTCGCTTACGAATGATTACTTCTCGGGCCTTGTGGCCGAAGCTGCCAAAAACTGTTACGGCATTGCCGCCATGGGCCAAAGCTCTGCCGCCAGCACAGTGCGCGAAGCGCTGCGCAACGGCTCCCTGCCCGAAAAAGGCGTTACCGTAAGCCAGCAGGAAGGGCGTCTGGTCATCACCCTGCACATCAAAGTGGGGTATGGCCTGAACATCGCTTCCATCACGCAAAGCATTACCCACCGCGTTAAAGATGAAGTTGAACATGCAACAGGCCTGAAAGTGGCCCGCATTGATGTGTTTGTTGATGATATCATTGACGAATAAAGCGGCGGGGGCCCCGGTTGGCATTTGCCCCGGCGGCTTGTTTCCCCAAAAATTACAATGAGGTGCAACTGTTAGAATGATTACTGGTAAGACACTGCGCGACGCCATCATTTCCGGCGCCAACAATATTGCAAATCAACGTACCCGCGTGGACGAGCTGAACGTTTTCCCTGTGCCGGATGGTGATACAGGTACCAATATGAGCATGACGATCGGCGCGGCCTTGAGCGAGCTGAACGCCATGCCGGATACCTGCACGGTGGCCGAAGCCAGCAAGAGCGCTGCTTCCGCCATGCTGCGCGGCGCACGCGGCAACTCCGGTGTTATCACCAGCCTGCTGTTCCGCGGTTTTTCCAAGGCGCTGGCCGGTAAAACCGATGCCGAGGCCGCTGACTTGGCCAAAGCCCTGCAGATGGGCGTGGAAGCTGCTTACAAGGCGGTCATGAAGCCCACCGAGGGCACCATCCTGACCGTTACCCGCCTGGCTGCCGAGGCTGCCGTTGCCGCTGAAACCGACGATGTGCCGCAGCTGTGGGCCACCGTGTGCGAAGCTGGCCAGAAAGCTCTGGAGGACACCCCCAACCTGCTGCCTGTGCTGAAAAACGGCTGGCGTTGTGGATGCCGGCGGCCAGGGCATCATGCTGGTGTTTGAGGGCATGAAGCAGGTGTTTGGACGGCGGCGAGATCGTTGCCGGTGCCGAGGTTGCTGCCAAGCCGAAGCTGGATTCCAGCGCAGCAGGCAAGGGCGTGTTTGCCGACGACCTGATGAAGGTTGAGGATATC
>ENA-OQBL01000159-OQBL01000159.1-human-gut-metagenome-genome-assembly--contig:-NODE-159-length-39388-cov-6.918239_pt1 | contig 39388 bp, 31 predicted proteins | sample MGYA00242747_ERZ504553 | MGnify/ENA primary metagenome ERZ504553 (study PRJEB26092, sample SAMD00036240) | human gut metagenome | host: Homo sapiens | study: EMG produced TPA metagenomics assembly of...
ACACCGGTCTATGGCAGGGTTTAGGACATCCGAACAGACACCGTTTGATATAGAAATGAGGTTCACCATGAATAAATTGCTTACCTGCCGCTATAACATGGACACCAACCAAATGGAAGCCCGGTTCGAGGATGGCACCACTCTTGCCATCGACTGCATCGCCGTCGAGGATGAGTACGGCAACACCCCGGCACAGCGGGCAGAGCTGGACTGGCTGCTGTATAATAAGCCCTTGGAGTACGCACAGATGGTGCTGAGAGGGGAGATGAAGCGTTATCTTTCTCTCGGCTGCGACCACGGCAGGCCGGAGAATTGAGCCGCAGAAAACGCGCGGCAAAAATGCTAATCGCGCGGCGCGCGTTTTTCAGCGCAAATTCAGCGTAAATCAAACTTTCAGCGTAAAAGTCAGCGTAAATTTTCACTTCACGCTTTTGTACTTCGTTCCTCGGCCTACGCCATCAGGCTGCAAGATTCCGTCCTTGCACATCTGGTGCAGGATATAATAGGTTTGATTCTTATTAAACCCACACAGCTCTTGAGCTTTCTGATTCGTAATCGACGGCTTATGCTTCAGATATTCGAGAATCCGATCCTTTGCTTGAATCTGGCTGACCGTCTTATCCTGCACATAGGCCACATCGGTTTTCACCGTTTCGTAGACCTTGAGGGACAGCATATAGGTCTTGCCGTTGAGTTCCAGAAGCACTTCGTCCCGGCAACCACACACAGAAATATTACTCCTGATATGGTAAAGCCCACAGACCGGATTTTATATCCAGCTTGTGGGCTTTGCTTATTTTCAGCTATCCTGTTTTACGCAAACATTGCATCTAGCTCTTTATCGGTAAACATTTTAGACTGCTTCAGCAAACTTTTAACGCACTCTCGGAATGCTTCTTTGTTCACCGTTTTCAACGCAGTATCCTTGTACACCAGCGTGATAACACAATGTAGCTGCTGGATAAGGTCAACGGCAGAGAGCTGTGCATAGGTGTTCCCATCTACAAGCTGTATCCGAACATCCCGGAAACGCGACCAATCCTGTCCGTACTGGCAGATGTACTGCTGAATCGTATTCCGCATGACATCTATGTTGCCAGATTCCATTGCCATCCGCGCCTGCTTGCATTTTTTCTCAGCCGTGTCAGCAATCGCGTGTGTCAGCTTTGCGGCTTTGACAACGCACTTTTCAAATTGTTCTACCTTATCAGTGTATTGCGATTGAATTTTGATGTACTGTAGTTGGTTGTTGTCCATAGCACAACCCTCCTTTCTGGTTGGTATTATTATACCACAATTTTCCAATGTTATCTACATGGATTTTCCGGCAATTTCTCAAATAATTCGACGTAATATCACTTTATATTTGATTTCTGTTATAAAAAATGGAGCGCACAGTTGTAAACTGTACGCCCCATTTTAGGTTATTTAGCGATTCTTGTCAGACTGCGAGAGAACGCTGCCCACAAGAGTTTTGGTCGTGCTGCTGTATTTCGGGCTATTCGAAGCTGCCGATGCAACGCCTTCCATTTTCTTTCCCGTCTGATGACCGCTCTTTGCCTGCGAAAGTGCACTTTTCACCGCAAGCTCTTTCCGCTGCCGGTAGTCCTTGCACTTCACCCACGACTTAAACTCCTGCCGGGTGCTTTCCCCGGCAGCAATCATTTTGCGGAGTGCTTGTTCGGTCATGGTGGGGCTCCTTTCTTAAAAGAGCCATTCACTCTTTTTAATTTTTTAGGCAGTAGTGATATTCTTTGTTATTACTCCAATATTTATCAGATTTTCAATACAGTCAACCATTTGCTTTGCGGTTGTATTTTCGGGAGAGAAGCCAACACTAAGAACATATTGCGGATTTTTTCCATCAAAACTCTTATCGTATATAGTGAATGCAACATCTGTATTGCAAAAATGATAGGTTCCCATATGTTCGCTGTCCGGGAGCAATAAATCTGGATTTTTATATGCGATTGCGGACAAAGTTTCTTTTGAGGTAACATAGCCATATGGCGCATTTGGCAAGAAGCGAAGATACGAACAATTTTTAATTCCAGAAGCAATGATTAGCGATTTAAACAGTTCAAAAGAATCTTCAAAAGAAAACATCGACATATTGATTTTCAAATCATCTGAGCCATCTGTTCTTGGTTTTGAACTAGCAGGAATCTGAATAATTCTCAGTCCATTTACAAGAACGCTATAAATGGTATGGTTAAACCTTCTATCAATGGAAATTTTATAATCATTCTCCTTCAAATAGTCCTGCATCGCATCGAATGCAGTTTGTATTTCTGCACGGCCTCCATAATTTTCAGGATGATTTTTGTTTGCAGAAACGATATAATCCGCAGAAGTGAATATATCATTAAACTGTGGTATTGGCTCTTTCTTTTCGATAGTAGTGTCTAAAATTTGAAAGTCCTTTTCGTTAAACATAGTCTCGAAATTCAAATCAAAATTTTTATTTATTACTGTCACAAAGTTATTTAGACTTTCACCAGAAGTAATATTAAATCCTTGTAAGAGACTAAGTGGCGGCTTAATAGAGCCGATATCCACACCAACACCAACCGGAATCACATCAATACCTTTTGAATATGCAAATCCAGCTTCAAAATAAATCCATCCTGATTCAATAGAAGTCGGTGTGACAAACACAAACATGATTTTCGCGTTGTTTAATCCTTCCTCTATTTTATGAACCCAGTTGTTACCAAATGGAATACTTTGGCCATCACTAGACATGAAAATTTGAATAACACCACTGGTAATTTTCATGAGTTTCTCTTTAATGGGAAGAATTGCATCTCTGTCCTTTGAAGAATGGCTAAAAAAGATTGTAGGCTTTTCCATAATTTTCACCTCACTCCATCACTCTAATCGTACTCTCAATAAACGCAATCTCATCTTCCGTCAGCTCATACTTCTTGTACAACTTTTCGTCCGTCCATTCTTCCGCAAAGTTCTGTACAGGAACAAACATAAAGCACCCGCGTGTTATCATAATAGAAGATGTCGCCTGCATAATAAGGAATCGTGCAAACTTTGTCTTGAGATAGGAATACAAGCCAGCGGCTTCCGCTTCTGTATCATAACTGTTCACAACGATATATGTTTCGCTACATACCTCTTTGGGACCCAACATCTCAAGAATCGACAAAATTCGAGATTGACCATTCTTGTCTGCCTTTCCACCATGCTCATACAAAACTCTGGAAACAATTACCTTCCACTTATCAATGAGCTCTGTTCCGCCGGTAACTTTATCGCTAGAAATCGGTCCTTTTCCACCATTCCAACGCAAAGTGAGGTCACCATTTTCGTCAGGGCGGGCAAATGTCCGCAGGCCAAACGTTTTTTGACTGCTGACAAATGTATCAAGCGTTTGCTCTTTTCTTCTTGCAACCTTATCAATAATTGAAATTGCCGCATTAGAACGAACCAAAATTGGGAACTCGTTTAGATAGCGCTTTACGCTGTGTGCAATTTGACTTTCGGCATTTGTCACCGTACAAGGACCATCATAGTCTTTATCCCACAGAAAGTAACAAATACCGCCCGAAATATCAACGCCTGGGAAGCAATAATCCGAACTCGCATAATCATAAAAGCACACGCATTCTGGTGTCATTCATAATATTTGCGCGAAAATCATCCAATCCTCGACCACCAGAATACCAACGAGAAGGCATAATCATAGAAGCATAATGCGGCTCAATAGTTGTCGCAAGTTCTACAAACCTCTGGTACACTGGCATTGCACTAGCGTTGTTGCCACCGTCCGCAATTTGATAAGGCGGGTTTCCTACGATTGCATCAAAAGTCATTGGTTCTCCGTTCTTTCTCCAGGTTTCTGGCTTTTCCAGCTTCTTTGTCAGCCGTTGCTTTCCACGACATCTCCTTCTGGATGTTGAAAACATCCTTCCTGCCAAACCACTGCTCATCCACCAGATTGTTCTGTGCGTTGCAGATCCAACTGGGGGTAAACACCTCTGCTTTGTCACGGGTGCGGTTGGTCTGGTGCTCCAGTGCTTTTTCCACTCTGGGCTGGATCAGACTGTCCTGTTCGCCTGTAACCAGTTCCGGCAGGATTTCTTTTTTGAAGCTGTATGGTTCGCCCAGTTCAGCGTAATCATCGGTTGCCCAGATGATGTTTTTCTTGGTGGTCTTGTCCTGAAGCAAAATCTCAAGGAGAGTGCGTTCATGGTCCAAAAGTTCCTGCTTCAACAGGTCAATTCCTGCAATGCTGAACATCCGCCGCCCTCCCTTCAATTTGTTGATGGTACTATAATAACACACCTTTCGGGGTTTGTGAATGTTTTACAAGAAAGCCGTCCATCCATGCCTGCTTTTTGCCGTTCCCTCTTGAAACCAAAATCGCATTCTGTTCAGCGATGCAATCGCGCAGCCTGCATCGGTACGGTGCAGTTCAAGGGTTTGGGTGTTCCCAACAAGTATTTTGCAAAGCAAAATAAGCAGATGTATATACGTCTGCATTGCTTGCTACAACAATGCGTCCTTTCAGTCCGTATTCAGCCAATTTTAGCTCTAGTTAAACATGAGAGCTATCAGGAAGAAAATCATAGCAATACCAACGAGCCAAGGGATGATTTTCTCTTGATGGAACTCCCTGAATCCAAAAGATCTTATAAGCAGAACACCCAATAGACCGATGATGCACCATGCAGTAACGGTAAGACAGATATCGTACATTGTTCCTTATGCATTCATGAGTGTGGTGCTAAAGATTTATGGCAGTGGCACATTGCTTTTATACAAATAAAAGTGTACAATAATAACAACTTTGCAAGCAATCCCCTTCAAGGAATCAACTGGAACATGGGTGGAGACTGTACCTGTTAAGCGGAATTGTTTGAATGAATTCAATTCAACATAAAAGACAGTTGCTCATTTGTGAGTAGGAGGAATATATGATGTTTGATTGTGGTTTACAGAATATTTTCCGGCTGAAAAACGGACAGTCCCGTTCCATCAACTGGGAAAACCGGAACGGAGAAAAAGGAAAAGGCGGCATGGCATCCAGCGATCTTGGTCCGTCCAGAAAAGGTTCCCCGTGTATCCCGAAAATAGAAGCAGGAGAGACCGTAACACTTGGTGAGATCCAGGGAGAAGGCATGATTCAGCACATCTGGATCACCGTTACAGACCGTACCAGTGAACGTAACCGTTATGTTCTGCGGGATCTTGTTCTGCGCATGTACTGGGACGATGAAGAATTTCCATCCGTTGAATGCCCGCTTGGCGATTTCTTCTGCTGCGGCTTCGGTGTTTCCTACCAGGTAAACTCAGTCCCGATTGCTGTCAATCCGACCCGTGGTTTCAACAGCTATTTCCCGATGCCGTTCCGTAAAAACGCCCGTATTACCATTGAAAATCAGTGTGATGAGCCGATTCCGGCCTTCTTTTATCAGATCGACTATTGCCTGACAACGGTTCCGGAGGATGCTGCCTATTTCCATGCCCAGTGGCGTCGTCAGCGCATAACGGAAAAGGCAAAAGACTACGTTGTCCTCGACAACATCAAAGGGAAAGGCCAGTACGTTGGAACTTATCTTGCGCTTACCAGCCTCGAACGCTACTGGTACGGAGAGGGTGAGATGAAATTCTACATCGATGGAGACAAGGATTATCCAACCATTTGCGGAACGGGAACAGAAGATTACTTCGGCGGTGCCTGGAGCTTTGCAACACAGCAAAATGGCCAAACCGTTGAAAATCAGTACTGTACTCCGTATCTTGGCTATCCTTACTACTCTAGCCACGATACCTTCCTTCATAATGATTACCACAATGATGATCAGATGCCACAACGCAGCTTCTACCGCTGGCACCTTCTTGATCCTATCCTTTTTGAGAAGGACCTTAAGGTAACTCTGCAGCAGATTGGTGTCAGCCACGGAGGTCTTTTTGAACGTCAGGATGATGTCGCTACCACAGCTTACTGGTACCAGACGCATCCTCATGTACCATTCGCGCCACTCATGTCCAGAAAAGAGCGCTGGCCAAGATGATTTTTGACGCTTTTCCTATTTTATATGTTTCATGACTTTGCATACTCTGTGCATGATTTCAAATTCTGTTCTTGCGGATTGTGTGCAGTCGATGGCGGGCATGAGTGTCTCCGTAGATGCGGAAATCCAGAAGACTGGGAAGAATTATCTGAAGCGCAAAGCGTAGATGATTGAAAATTAAGCTGAACACGATTTTCAAAGTCGAAGTTCAGCGGCAAGCAAAAAGCTTGCTTGTCATTAAGAAGAGCAGAGCTTTTTTACATCTTGTTTTGGAACATAAAAGAAGGTACAATGGTAGAAAAGAAAACGTGCATCAGTCAAATAAGGTGGTGGAGGCGATGGGCGTACATTATGCACACGGAAAGATGTGTAGCACATGTGAGTACAGTTGGTGAGTGTAAAATTTATTTTGAAGATTTCATGCCCTACGGTCTGGTACTGAAAGAAGCGAATGACTTTGATGCTCGTGTGATCAGCTTCTATTCTAGGGGCATTCAAGAGTATTGCCAGCAGCGGTGCAAAGAGTGATTAGATATTGGAGGAATTTGAAAATGTGGTTGGATAATGCTTCAGAAGTAGATATCTTGTTTTATGAACCATATGCAAACGTCATTGCAGACATTTCTCAGAATCCAAATTACAAACCATTAACCATCGGAGTATTTGGAGTCTGGGGTGCTGGAAAATCAACCCTTCTTAAATTGATAAAACAGAAAATTGATGAGAAAGCACAGAAAAAGGAAAAAACATTATGTATTAATATTAATGCTTGGATGTTTGAGGGATATGAAGATGCAAAAGTGGCTTTGATGGAGGCACTTTTGCGTGAAATTAAAGAACACAAAGACATTCCCTCTAAAGTAAAAGACGGCATATCGAAATTATTGAAAAAGCTTGACTTATTTAAACTTGCGACGAAGGCCGTATCGGTAGGGGCACCTCTGATTGCATCGGCTGCAACGGGAAATCCAGTGCCTTTTATGATCAGCATTTCTACGAATGCTGAAGCAATTGGCGAGAGTGTTAAGAATACAGCTAATGCTGTTCAGTCGATTCGGGATGATTATATTAAAACTGACGAAGTAAATGATGAAAATAGTGTTGTTAATAATGTCAGAAAATTCAGAGAAGAATTCCAAAAGGCTCTTGAAGATGATGCAATTGAAAATATTATTGTCTTAATCGATGACTTGGACAGGTGCCAGCCAGATCGAATTATAGAGACATTAGAGGCAATTAAACTTTTCTTGTCAGTAGAAAAAATGACTTTTATTATTGCAGCAGATGAAAATGTTATTCAGTATGCCATAAGAAAAAAGTATCCACCAATTGAAAATTACACAGTGAATTTGGATAAAGAATATATCGAAAAAATTATTCAATTGCCAATTTATATACCAGAACTGTCATCAAAAGATATAGAAAATTATTTGATGTTCTTGGTTGTACAAGAGTACTGCCCAAAGGAGCAGTTTAAAGCTTTTTTAGAAAAGATAAAAAAAGAAAAGCTTCTCATATCAGATGATGTTATCGATGTGCAGAAAATAAAGGAAAAGGCGATGGATTTTATTGGAGATGAGAATAAAAGAAAATTTGAAGAAACAGTAGATGTTATTGCCGGAATAAAAGCCATTGTTGCAGGAAATTTAAAAGGTAATCCTAGACAAACAAAACGATTTTTAAATACCTATATAACAAAAAAGAAATTGGCAGAATTGTATTTTGGAACTGATGAAGGTGCTCTTGACACACGAGTATTGGCCAAACTCCTTGTTCTTCAAAAGCTGGATAATGACTTGTTTATACAGTTAAATGAGTGGAATAAAAGATTTACAACGGAAAATGAAGAATTTAAAGCAATGCTTGAGTGCATAGAATCGCCTGATAATGAAAATGAGAAATTTAAAGCATGGAATGTTCCTTCGATAATTAAATGGGTTGAATCTGAGCCAAAACATTTGGAGAAAATACGTTTGGATCGGTATTTCTACTTGACAAGGGAATCTCTAAAAAAGGCAGATGTTGATATTTCAACGCTTTCGGCAGCTGCAAAGGATGTCCTGGAACATATTGGAAGAGCAGCGCGCGGATTGATGCCTCAGATTGTAGAGAAGATAGCGGCTTTGAACGCGGTTGATCAGTCAAAGGTTTTCGAGGTCGTCACTCCTAAAATCAAGAAGGGTGAAATTGAGTTTTATATTATAAGAAGCTTGTTTGTGAATTTTGAGGCGTATAGAGATAAAATCTGTAATGCATTGGAAGGATATTCGAAAAAGATAACGCTTGGAAGTGTACCGGCGATTAGAGAAATGAGAGCAGCAGATTTAAAAAAGGTAGATGATCTTCTTGCTACTTGGGAAAAATCGGGGATACTTGAAAAAAAAGATTATAGAAGAAATAAAAAAAGAAGGAAAATAAAAAATGGGAACTTCTAAAGGATATATTCCGCCGACTAAACCAGAATGGAGTAATGCCAAAAGGGCTATATCATCTTTTTTACGAAATCGGGATGCAGATTCAAGAGTAAACGCTATTCAGAAATTTGGTGAGGCAATGAGTTCTGGAGCTGCAGTTGGCACTACATCATTTGCCAACGCTGCTGGTAATATTTTGGGGTTTGCCTATGATATTAGACAGCAGGGCTTAGAACAAGGTTTGATCGATTTTGGTCGATCAGATTTAATTGGAAAATCTTCGAATGAAATATTGCATGAACTACTTTATCAATTTACAAATAATTCCTCTTCGCTAGAAGATTCATTAGCGGCAGATTCACTATCTCAGGCTCTTGATAATTTGCAAATAGATTCCGTAGATCAATTGGGAAATGTGGATTTGGACAGTTTGTTAAGAGAAATGGTTACCTCATTTGTGCAGATCAGTTTCGATGTGAATTTTGAAGAGAAAATAGGAAAAGGTCGTACAAGTAACGAAAAATTTGAGATATTAGATGAAATGCATTCATACATAGCTGATGCACTACATGATTCATTGTCTGATAAGGAAATAAAGCAAATTAATCTTAAGGACATCGGTGCAGCAAATGTTGTTAAAGAGGCATTGAACGAAGCATATGATGTATGTGCGCGTTTTTATGGGGGGACAGCCTAATGAAATTTTGGATAAAAAAAGAAAACGATGCGGACCCGGACATTGAATGGAATGACGCTTATATTCTTACATTAAACAGGGACTCAAAAAGCACTATCTATTCTGGATTGCCCAATATATGGTATCATTTGGGTCAGCAAAGAATGAATTCGATTTACGAAGATTTATTTGTAATAGGACTTAGTGTGTTTGCCTTAGATAAAAGGATTTCGAGAAGTCTATTTTTGGATTCATGGACACGAAAAATAGAGGTTTCTATTCCAGTTTTAGAGCGGGACAAATGGGATAATTGTAAAATCCAATGGAGCAAGATTCTTTCTTTTTTGACAGGAGATGAGTGGAAGGTTTCTTTTCGGCAGGCGACTACGGAATACGGTTCGCATAAGAACAAAAATAGAAAATATATAGATTTATCTGGATGCGATTGTGTTAGCTTGTTCTCTGGAGGTCTGGACTCATATTGCGGTGCGATAAAACTATTGCAAGAAGGACACTCTCCAGTATTGGTTGGGCATAATGAATATCCAAAGCTTCGTTATATTCAAGAACAATTCTGTGAAAATTTCAACGAATGCTTTCCTTCCCAAAAATCAGTTTTTCTTGGCTTTACCGCTGGAGCAAGAGCGCCATTTAAGACGGATGAGCAGTTGTGCAGAGTGGAAAATACTTCTAGAGGACGTTCTTTACTGTTTTTATGTGCGGCGGTTTCTATTGCTGGCATCATGGGAAAACAAGTTCCGGTGTATATACCTGAGAATGGATTCATTGGCTTAAATGTGGCTCTTACAAATGGCCGAAAAGGATCCTGTAGTACTAGGACAACGCACCCTTAATTTTTTAAATTCACTAAATGAGCTGATTGCAAGTGTTGGAATTCAAAACCATATTTCTAATTTCTTTGCTTTTAACACCAAACGAGAAATTGTGAATATGGTTTCCGAAACAGATGCATTTAAAAGGTGCTATAAAAATACTATTTCATGCTCGCATCCATGTGTAGCTAGATACAATCGTGTGGGTTCTAGAGAATATCCTGTAAACTGTGGATTTTGTTACCCTTGTATTATTCGGAAGAGCTCTTTACAAGATGTTGAGTCGAAAGAAAATGAGGTCAGAAAGGCATCGGAATTCATTGAAGCAGAAGCGGATAAAAACAAATCTGCAGATCTATTTGCGGTTTTAAGTAGTATTCATAGATACAAAAATTTTTCGGATAAAGAGATTGAAAGATTGATTCGTTGTACGGGAAAACTTGATTTTGAAGAAGTTCAAGCATTTAAACGAGTCTATAAACAAGGTATGAATGATTTGATTGAATATTTTTCAGATGATTCGAAAATAGAAGCATATATGTAATGATGAACTTAATAGATACACATTTCCATTTGGATCATTATAAAAACTATCTGGAGATGGCCAGAAATATTACAGAACTAAAACAGTATACAATCTGTGTAACAAATTCACCTGGTGTTTTTTGGACGTGCAAAAATCAAATTACAGAGACAAAATATTTAAAGTTTGCTATAGGCTTTCATCCGCAGGAGTCGACATTAGATGAAAATGATATAAAAGATTTTATGAGACTTATAATGTTGACTAATTATATTGGCGAAGTAGGATTAGATTATTCGGCGAAATCGTATATGGACAAACAACTTCAATTAAGATTTTTTGAACAGATTGTGGAGCTTTGCGCTTCGGAAAATAAGTTGATGACGATACATATCAGGGGAGCAGAAGAAGATGCTATTCGTATTTTGGCAAAATACAATCCCCAAAAAGCAATTGTGCATTGGTATACGGGAAATCGCGACCATATGTTGAAATTAGTGGATTTAGGTTGCTATTTTTCGATAAACACAAACATGGTAAATAGTTGTAATGCGGAAAAATATCACTTGTTGCCTTTAGAACGGCTTTTAATAGAATCTGATGGCCCGTACACGAGAGTTAATAAGAAAAAGTATGTTCCTTCTCTTCTGCGGGATGCTTATGATGAAATATCAGTCTTCTATAAGAACTTTGATATGATCAGTAATATTTATGAAAACTTCAAAAGAATACTATCGGTTTAGATTAATAAAGATAGAATATATTCTAATATATTGCGATATAGAAGTTACAGCAGGAATGGTATGATACAAGAAAAATAGATGTGTGAAACTGGAAGAAAGTAATGAATGAGGTAATAGTCTATCATATCATGCACACGGAAAGATGTGTGGCACAGGTGAGCACGGCTGGTGAGTGCAAAATTTATTTTGAAGATTTTATGCTCTACGGTCTAGTGCTGAAAGAATCGAATGACTTTGACGCTCGAATCAATAATGTGATCAGCTTCTATTCTTGGCGTGCATCCAGACTGATACCGTACGACCGTACTTATGCAAAGGAAATCTTGAATAGCATTGGTGTGTCCCAGAGCAATACGGATAGGGAACGTGCCTGGATTACGCTTTCTTACCATTGCTTATCTTTGTTGGATGTGTTCTGGGTAAAAGCAGAAAATGAGACAGTTCGGTTCGAGGAGATCAACCTTTACACGCATTCTCTGGGCAATGACTTTGTGGATATTGCACTGTGTGGACATCAGAAGACTGTAACAAATGCCCATTTTCTGGCTGATGATTTGTCCACGGGTGGATGCTACCCCAAGGCGTGGGTGCACAAAGAGGATGGCTTTTACCTTTATAAAGGCGGTGGAAGAAACGCTGTTGAGCGCGAAGTGCTGGCAAGTAAAATTTGCCGATGCTTTGACTGCCATCAGGTTCTGTATGGGCAGGGGATGTTTGAGAACGAGCCAGTTTCCATCAGCAAAATTATGACTTCACAGCGGTATAGCCTTGTGACGTATGCAGCCTATGATGTCTACTGCACAAACCGTGATTGGAATACGCTGGATAAAATTCTGGAACTGGATGCTCACGGATACTATATGATGAACATTCTGGATTATCTGGTGGGCAACACTGACCGCCATTGGGAAAACTGGGGCCTGTTGGTGGACAATGAGACGAATCAACCTATCCGTCTGCATGACCTGATGGACTTTAATCGAGCGTTCCAGCAGTATAACACGCTGGAAGGTGCAAACTGCCTGACTGTTGGAAAGCGGCATTTGAGCCAGAGAGAAGCGGCTATGGAGGCAGTACAAGCGATTGGCCTAAACCAGATTTGCGATGTAGAGAGTTCTGTATTTGTTGGATATGAGCAATATGGCGAAATGTTCAGCAGCAGATTGGAAGAAAGGACCTCTGAATTTGTGCGAGATTGCGGTGAATGAAAACTACCGTTTGTAGCAGATCTGTAGCAAATCGAGCCTATTTAACGAATCATCGTTCTAAAAAATCGAAAAGTCATTATGCATCACACGCAGGGGGTCTGGGGTTCGAGTCCCTAATTCTCCACCATACAGTTCGTACTCGAACCCGATTCTTTGTGAAAAAGGGTTCGGGTGCGTTTTTTCGTTTATCGGAAGTTTGCGTTTGCGACAGCAACAAACACCCCAGTGGGGTGTTTGAGCAACAGAATAGGCTACCAGGAAATCCCAAAGTCGTATGACGTGGAATTTTTTCGTTTCGATCAAGGACTCGATGGCATCTACGTAAAAAAGTCCATAGCAAATGAGCCGGAAGCCTTCTGTAGATCAGAGGCTTCCGGCTCACTGCATATTCATGATAAAAGCAAAATTCCTGCCACCAGTACCATGTTGCAGGCAAAAAAAGCAGTGCGGGCAGTGCATCCACAAGGGCCGGCGAAAGAGTGAAATCGTCCGGGACAGGATCGTTTTGATTCATGTGATCGACCTTTGCATTTCTCCACGCAGCGCCGGAGAGACCTTTCTTGCTGAATTTCTGAAAAAAGTGCAGCGCTTTTGCGCAAGATCGTCAATGCGTTCTGTAGCATGTCACGGGTCAATATCCAGCTCACGCAGAAGCAGCCGGAGGGCGGGCGAGATGTTCTCGCGGTTCCACACGGCCCAAGCGGGAACGGTATCGTTTTCCAGCGGGATAAAAGTGAGGTTTTTGTTGGCGGGCAGCTGAGCCAGCACCGGCTCGGCAAGGATGGTATAGCCGCCGTAGAAAGCCAGCTGCAGCATCAACTCCTCCATGGAATACGCAAATTTGATGTTCTGCGGGTCGCTGCCGTGGCGGGTGAGGACTTGCGCAAACTGGTTCCACAACTCCCGGTCCATGGCGGGTACATAATATTGTTCGCTGGCAAGCTGGCTGCGGTGCAGGGACGCATAGCTGGACAGGTGGCTCTGGCGATTGAGCACTACGTACTGGCGCAGCTGGCCTACTTGAGCACGCAGCAGGGAGGGGGTATCCTCCAGCGGGACCAGCTCCAGCTGCAGGGCAAAGTCCAGCTTTTTCTGCTGCAGGCGTTTTTTCAGGGTGGGAAAATCCACCAGATGAAAGTGCAGCGGAATGGCAGGGTGCTGCTCCTTGAACAGCAACAGCTTTTCCAGAATGGGCAGATTTTCCATGCCGCTCATCATGCCGATCTCAAGCGGGGTGCTGCACTCGGCAGCAGCGGCGCGGGTGCGGCGGGCGGCATCTTCCGCAAGGTCGGTGATGCGCACCGCATACTCGTAGAATACCTGCCCGGCACTGGTAAGCGCCACCGAGTGCCGTGTGCGCTGGAACAGCTCGGTTTCAAGTTCTTCTTCTAGCAGCTTGATCTGCTGGCTGACCGCCGTTTGGGAAACATAGTGCTGCTGTGCCGCTTTGGAAAAGCTCAAATTCTGTGCCACCGCAATAAAATAGCGCATCTGCTGCAGGGTCATGACCGGCTCCTTTTTCTCTTAAAAAATGCTTATAACTTTTACTTCTAATTGTAAGAAGAAAGCAATATTTTTCAAGTGTGAGATATTGTGATAGAATTAACAACCGAAAGGAGCACACAGCTCTGCACATTGAGAAGAAAGAGAAAAACGAAAGGAACCACCAGGATGAAAAAGATCTCGCGCAAAAGCTTTCTGAAGCTGGCTTCTGCTGCTGCCATGAGCGGCATCACCGCCGGTGCACTGGCTGCCTGCAATGCTGCTTCCGGCAGCACGGCTGCATCTTCTGCCGCTGCAAAGTACACCCCGGGCACCTACACTGCCACGGCCAAGGGCATGAGCGATATCACCATGACCGCCACCTTCAGCGAGACAGCCATTACTGACATCCAGCTGGATCTGTCCGGTGAGACCGACTCCATCGGTCAGGTCGCAAAGGATGACCTGATCAAGCAGCTGCTGGAAGCCCAGAACAGCACCATCGACGGCGTGTCCGGTGCAACCATTACCAGCGATGCTGTGAAGCAGTGCATGAACGACTGCATCACACAGGCTATGGGAGGCACTGCAGTGTCTGCCCCGGAAGCTTCTGAGCAGGCTGCCAGCTGGCGCACCGCCCCGGAAGCCATCCCGGACAGTGAGATCACCAAGACCTACGATGTTGACGTTGCCATCATCGGTATGGGCTATGCCGGCCTGAGCTGCTACCGTGAGCTGGCCGAAGAGGGCAAGAACGTTCTGGTGCTGGAAGCCATGCCCCGCGAGAGCTGGTGGACGGTCGGCCACGATATCGGCCACATCAACTCGGACTACCTGCTGAGCCACGGTGTGCCCAAGGTGGACGAAGTGGAGTTTGTGAACAACTGGATGATGCAGACCCACGGCAAGGCAAACACCGCACTGGTGATGAAGTTTGCCAAGAACAGCGGCAGCACTGTGGACTGGTGGCTGGACAAGATCAACCCGGACACGCTGGCCAAGACCCGCATCCAGTTCTGACCGGACAACGAGTACACCGTGCACCAGCTGAACAACGGCATGCACTACTACACCGGCACGCTGGAATGGTGGGAAAACTACTGGGAGAACCCCGCCAGCGGCGAGAAGAACAACAACACCGCCGGTCAGCTGGAGCTGAAGGACCTGAGCTGGGACAACTACAATTATGTGGAGGAGAATTTCTCTGACAATGCCACCGCTCTGTTTGGCACCAAGGGTGTGCAGCTGGTAATTGACGGTGCAAAGGTCACCGGCGTGATCGCACAGGACGGCGACGGCAATTACCTCAAGATCAACGCTAAGAATGGCGTTGTGCTGGCAGGCGGCGGCTTTGGCGGCAACAAGGAAATGATGGACGATCTGCTGCCGGACATCAAGCGTCTGTTCACCAAGGATGAGGACTTCTTTGCTCCCTTTGGCCGTGACGGCTCCACTATCCAGATGGGTGTGTGGGCAGGCGGCCGTCTGGAGGGCGACATCTCCACCATGAACTTCGACTCCATGGCCGTGCCCGACTATCTGCCCGGCCCCCCTGTGGGTGGACGAGAATGGCCAGCGCTTCCAGAACGAAGCCTTTGCCGGCCCGGAGATCAACGGCTTCTTCATGGCACGTGCAAAGCGCGGCAATATCACCTCCATCTACGACAGCACCTATGAGATCCAGATCCTGCGCGGCTTCCCCGGCCATCAGGCATTCGAGTACGACATGCCCGCTGTGGTGGAAGCCATGAAGGGCAACTTTGAGGCCGCAAAGGCTGCTAGTGCCGAGGACGCCAACGGCTGGTACTGCGCCGACACCATCGAGCAGCTGGCCGAGTACATCGGTGTGGAGCCTGCAGCCCTTTCCGCTACTGTGGAGCAGTACAATAAGGTTTGCGCCGAGGGCTACGACAGCGACTTTGCCAAGGACCCGCACTTCCTGAATGCAGTTGCAAAGGCTCCCTTCTACGCCCATGTCACCACCCCGAGTCTGGGCTTTGCACTGGTGACCACCGGCGGCTTTGTGACCACCAATGACCAGCAGGTGCTGAACGAGGATTATCAGCCCATCGACGGCCTGTACGTTGCCGGCACCGACAGCGGCAGCCTGTACTACAGCCCCTACTACGATATCCCCGGCTTCTGCTATGGCCTGTGCATTGACAGCGGCTATATCTGCGCTGAGGAAGCAGCTGCCTTCGTCAAAGCCTGATCGGCTGCAGTAAAGCCCCATAAGCAAAAAAGATCCCGTCCACTTCTGGGTGAACGGGATCTTTTTTGCGTATCAGACAGGGAAAAGCGGCTCAGAGGTCGTTTTTCTCCTGCCCCAGATTGTCGGATTCCAGGACGACACAAACTATGTTGCCATTGGCGGCGTAACGCCGGAGAACATCCCGGAGTTCTGCAAGGCGGGCTGCCTTGGCGTGGGCCTTGCCAGCAGCCTGATGCCGAAGGACAAGGCCGCCGCCCGCGACTGGGATGCCTGCGCGGAATACGTGCACATGCTGCTTACAAAAGCCAAAGGCGAATAAACCGCAGAAACAGCAAGACCGCTCACACGAAAAGATGAGCGGTCTTGCTGTTGTGTGATGGCATCGCCGCCGACTCTTTAGACCATGACTTCGCGTCATCCTGCCGGAGCAGTCGGTGCCGATGCCGTTCTGCTTTGTCTGCTGCGTGAACCACTTTCACTCCTGAAATGAACTGCATGAAAAATCAGAAGGCCCCATTCTATTGACTTTGCCTTTGCAGGGGAGTATACTCCATGTCACCAAGAATATTACGGCTATGACGAGAAAAAGTACCCGGAAGGAATGCTGCAGAGAGCTGCCGGTTGGTGCAAGGCAGTGCAGGGCATCCGTGGGAAGATCCTCTCCGAGCTTTCCGGCTGAATGGACGGTGTGCGCCCCAGTAAGCAGGAACGGCAGGCCCCCGTTATCACGGGCCGCGCGTTGTTGGACGTGCACTGAGTGGTCAGCGTTGTGCTGGCAATAAGAGTGGTACCGCAGAGGATATTACACGCCTTTGTCTCTTACAGACCGTAAGGGACAAGGGCGTTTTATTTTGCGGATGCTTTTGTCCCAAAGCATGTCAGAAGGAAAAGGAGAAACAATTATGAAAACACTGGAAAAAGTAAGCGACTTTGTGGGCAAGTACATGGCCGCCATCGTTATTGTGGTGGCCGCGGGTGCCCTGTTCTTCCCCGGCCCGTTCAGCGTGGTAAAGACGGCGTGGGTCAATAACCTGCTGGGCATCGTGATGTTCGGCATGGGCCTTACCCTGAAGCCGGAGGACTTCAAGGTGGTGTTCAGCCGCCCGAAGGATGTGATCGTGGGCTGCGTTGCACAGTTTACCCTCATGCCGTTTCTGGCATGGGCGCTCACGCAGGTGTTCCACCTGCCCACCGAGCTGGCCATTGGCGTGATCCTGGTTGGCACCTGCCCCGGCGGCACCTCTTCCAACGTGATGACCTACCTTTCCAAGGGCGACGTTGCACTGTCCGTTGGCATGACCGCTGTTTCCACCGTGCTGGCTCCGCTCCTCACCCCGCTGCTCACCCTGCTGTACGCTGGCCAGCGTGTTGACGTGAACCCCATGAGCATGTTCATGTCCATCGTCAAGGTGGTGCTGGTGCCCATCGCACTGGGCTTTGTGGTCAATCACTTCTTCCATAAATTCACCGAGGAAGCCGTCCGCGTGCTGCCTCTGGTCTCCACTACCGCCATCGTGCTGATCATCTGCGCCGTGGTCTCCGCCAACAGCGCCAAGATCATGACCAGCGGTCTGCTGATCCTTGTGGTGGTCATCCTGCACAATGTGCTGGGCTACCTCACCGGCTTTGGCGTGGGCAAGCTGCTCAAGCTGGACTCCACCAAGTGCCGCGCGATCTCCATCGAGGTGGGCATGCAGAACTCCGGCCTTGCAACCAGTCTGGCCGCCGCACACTTTGCACAGTATCCGCTGGCTACCATTCCCGGCGCTGTGTTCTCCGTGTGGCATAACATTTCCGGTGCGATCCTCGCCAACTTCTTTGCCCGCACAGCAGAGAAGAAGGATTGATCTTTCATAACATAGTAAAGCCCCCGGCAGGCGCAAACCTGCCGGGGGCTTTGCTGTGCCTGCGGGCCGGACATCTGCAACAAAACCGGCACAAATTGTGCTTTTCACGCTGCTTTTAGGGCGATTCACGCAGGTTTGCTTCCAAAATCCGGTAAAGTGTGAAATAATCAAGATACTGTAATATATACCCCCCCCCTGTAAAAATGCGAGGGGAAAAAGGAGGTTGTACCATGAAACAAGGCAAACTTATCCGGCGTGCAGTATCGGCGGCGCTGGCCGGATGCATGATGTTCACCCTTTCCGTTCCGGCGCTGGCTGAGAGCACCGACGCGCTGATGCAGCTGAGCATGACTCGCCGCAGCGCCGTGAGCGTGCTGGACGCGGAAAATGGTGACACAGCTAACTATGGCTTTACTATCGATCTTAACGGAACAACAAAAACGGTTGATGAATCAAACTGCAAGGATATTTTCGAAGATAAAAAACTCAGCTATGATCCTATTACAAACAAGCTGACGAACAAGGGCACCATAAGCGGAGAATTGACCATTGACGCGCCAAATGTGGACGTAGAACTGACAGGAAATAGCTTTGTTATTTACGGCTCAAATTCAAACCTGAACATCAAAAACGCGCGGAATGTAACGCTCTCTACAAATAGCTTCTCTGTCGTGGGCGGTTTGTACAGCGGCAATGTTGAAATCAATTGCTCAGGCAAACTGACGATCAAGAACTCTGACTTTTCATGGTCGGCGATCCAAGACAATCTGACCGTGCATAATGCATTGGAGATATTGGTCGAGGGTCGGTTCAGTACAGTGGTCGGTGGCAATGTGGAAATTGAATGCGCCTGCCCGGCGACCTTTAAAAATAACCAAAACGGCGGAATTGCAAAGAGCATTACCTACGCTGGTGATTATGTTTACTACACCAGTGATGCAACAGATGCTGAAGCAGTTGACCCGAATGTTACGTCCATCCCAGCAGAAACGGCAAAGTATGTGCGCATTGCGCCGAAAATGCGCTACGACATCAATACTGCAAAAGATGCAACCATCAAGCTGCAGGGACAGAGTACAGAACTGAAGACTGCCTTTGCGGGCGAAGAGGTCACCGTGACCGCAGCAGGCAGAGAAAACGCTGAGTTTACCGGCTGGACTGCTGAGGGCATCACGCTTACAAAGGAGCAGAAGGCGAACCCCACAGTCAACTTTACCATGCCGGACGAGGACGTGACTCTGATCCCGAATTACAATGTTGTACAGGATTATGGCCTTGAGGTGGGCAGCGAGAACACTACACCAACCCGCGTTACCAGCAAAAACTGTAAAGACATTTTAGGAAATGGTGTGCTGAGTTACGACCCGACCACCCAAACGTTGAAGTCGGATGGCAGAATAAAGCGCTCGTCTCTGAAAATCAACGCACCCGGCAAGGATATAAATCTAGATGGTAAAGATCAGATTGCTGTGGCTGCAAAGTTGATTGTGGAGAATGCACATAATGTGAAGGTCAGCAGTGATAAGTATGCTGCGATTTTCGCCAGAGATGATACCAGCACAATCGACTGCACCGGTAAGGTGGATATCCGCAGCGGCGGATTCATGGCCGTGAACGGAAGCCTGAACATTTATGATTCCAGCGAAGTGATCCTTTCTGCGGACAGCAGCGCTGTGACGGGCAGCGCAAATATCACCAGCGACGGTGACGTGACCATTGAGAGTACCGACGGTAGAGCGGCGAAAAACCTGACGATCAACAAGGCCGAGAATGTCACCATTACCATCAGTGATGACGAAAGAGCAGTCTCCGAAGATACCAAGATCACCGCTTCCGGCACTGTGATCCTGGAAAACAAAGCACCGGGCGGCCGTGTGGGCACTGTTGACTTTACACAGGCAGGCGACAAGGACTACGTCTACTATACCAGCGATGAGCCGGATGCAAAGCTGATCGACCCGCGCATTCATCCGCTTGCAGAAGCGGCAGGAAGCAGCTACCTGCGCATTGAGCCGAGGGAGACTTACTACAGCATTACCGTTGCGAACGGCACCGCGCAGGTGGGCGACGACACCACCGGCCTGAATACCGCCTTTGAGGGCGAAACGGTCACCGTCAAGGCCAACGCACCCACCGATGAGGATGCCGCCAAGGGCGTGAAGTTCCATCACTGGAAGGTGGAAGAGGGAAGCACCAGCTTTGACCCGACCGAGGGCAGTCTGGGTTCTGCGACTGAAGCAGGCACCGCAGAGATCAGCTTTGATATGCCCAAAGGCAATGTGAAGCTGACCGCCGTTTACAGCATCCCCGCTTCCGTGCTGAGGAGTACCGTTACTGTTACGGGCGGCACGGCAAAGTCCACTCTGGGCGAGGGCAGCGATATCCCCGCAGAGATCGGCACCGAGGTGAAGATCACAGCTACCCCATATGATGCCGAGAAATACCCCGGCATGGAGTTCGTGGAATGGGAGATCAAGTACCCCGATAGCTTCTACGAGAAATTCCCCGGTGGCATTCCGGAAAATCTGCAGCTCAAGCTGGACAATGCCAAGAGCGCGACCACGACGTTTAAGATGCCCGTTTACCCGGTCAAACTGATCGCCCACTGGTCGGCCAGCGCGGTGGCCGGACCGGACGAACCTATTGATGAAGACTTCGGCGTAGAACCTGCACCCATGGATACCACGGGCGGTGCAATTGCCGCCGTGGCCGTTGGCGGTGCAGCCATCTGGGGCGGCTACGAGATCGCCACCCGCGTGATTCTGAACGGCCTCCTGCCCGAGGGCGCAGCCATCCCGGCAAACCGCGGCCAGCTGGCCCTGCTGGTGTGGAACACCGCAGGCAGACCCGAACCCGCAGGCGCACCCGCCTTTGCGGATGTGGCCGACGCTGACATGGCTAAGGCCGCACAGTGGTGCACCGAGCAGGGCACCATGGATGCCAAGGGCGACCGCTTTGAGCCCGAAGGCTGGACCCCGAAGTTCAAGGTGATCGAAGTGTGGAATAAGGCGTTCCCCAAGCAGTAAAACAGCAAACAGCCCCCGGCAGGCGCAAACCTGCCGGGGGCTTTGCTGTGCCTGCGGGCCGGGCATCTGCAACAGAACCGGCACAAATCATGCTTTTCACGCTGCTTTTAGGGCGATTCACGCAGGTTTGCTTCCAAAATCCGGTAAAGTGTGAGATAATCAAAGTACCGTAATGCATACCCCCCCCCCCGTAATAATTTTCGCAAAGGAGGAACCCCTATGAAACGAAATATTTTGGCCCGGCGGGCGGCTTCCGCTGCGCTGGCAGCATGCATGATGTTCAGCCTTTCCGCCCCGGCTCTGGCCGCAAGCACCGATGCCCTGCTCCAGCAGAGCACCGCCGCCAAAAGCGCGGTGAGCGTGCTGGACGAAGAGAACGGTATGATGGAAGAAGAACCTGCGTATCAGATGAATCTCAAGGACGGCAGCATCAGAGTCTATATTGGGGAGGATGGCAAACAGTATGCCAAGCAGGGCAATAATGAAGCTCAGCAAAGGGGTAATCTGTCTATCACAACGAACGGCAGCCCGACGGACAATACCATTACCATCGAAGGCGGCACCACTGGTGCAAAAGTCACACTGTCTAATGTCAAGATCAATGCTTCCGGCGCGGCAGTCTCGGTCAGCGGCAATGTGGAGTTGATCATTGCAGGCACGAACACGAATACCCTGCGCAGCGGCCCGAAACACGCCGGTGTGGAAAAGGCCGACGACAACGGGACCCTGACCATCAGCGGCTTCGGTACGCTGAATGCTTCCGGCGGCGAGAGCGGCGCGGGCATTGGCGGCGCATGGCATAAAAATGCCAGCAATATTGTGATTGAAGGTGGTACGATCGAGGCCAACGGCGGTAACTGGGGTGCAGGCATTGGCGGAGGTCAAAGCGCGGCGGGTCAAAATATTACGATTCGCGATGGTAATGTAACGGCGATACCCGGTGGCGAAGCAGCAGGCATTGGCGGCGGCTTTCAAGGTGACGGCAAAAACATTACCATTGAGAGCGGCACGGTATATGCAGAGTCCGGCGGCGGAAACGGCCCTGTTGCGGCTATTGGCGGCGGACGAGTGAGTGGCAAAGGCGAAAACATCCAGATCACCGGCGGCAATGTTACCGTAAAATCCGGTACTGGTGTCTGGATTGGCGGCACGAATGGCGAAATCAGCAAAGACAGCCTGACCGGTGCCGTTACCTATGTGAACCAAAACGGCAATGTGGAGAATACCGCAAACTGGGATATTACAGTCAATGAGACAGCTGTTAACGGTGTAAACTATAAAGATATCTTAGGTGATGGTGCCCTCTGCTATGACATTGAGAAAAAGACCCTGACGGCAAAAGAGAGGATCAATTATGTGCTGAAGGTCAGAGCGCCGGAGACGGATGTCATTTTGAACGGCGGCATCGGCGCAAGAAGTAGTTTGACGATCGGACAGCAAGGCGATTCGAGTGCTGTAGGTGCACACGATGTGACCGTTACCAGTGACCGGTATGATGCAATTCAGGGCGAGGCTGACATCAACTGCACCGGTAAGGTGAATATCCGCAGCGACAAAAGTATGGCTGTGAACGGAAGCCTGAACATTTATGATTCCAGCGAAGTGACGCTTTCTGCAGGCAGCAACGTTGTGAATGGCAGCGCAAATATCACCAGCAATGGTAACGTGGCCATTTACAGCACCGTTGGCAGAGCGGCGGAAAAACTGACCATCAACAACGCCGAGAATGTCACCATTTCCATCAGAGATGCCGCAGGAGCAGTCTCCGGAGATACCAAGATCACCGCTTCCGGTACTGTGACCCTGAAAAACAACGCACAGGGCGGCCGTGTGGGCACTGTTGCCTTTACACAGGCAGGCGGCAAAAACTACGTCTACTATACCAGCGAAGAGCCGGATGCAAAGCTGATCGACCCGCGCATTCATCCGCTTGCAGAAGCGGCAGGAAGCAGCTACCTGCGCATTGAGCCGAGGGAGACTTACGGCATTACCGTGAAAAACGGCACCGCGCAGGTCGTTGGTGACACTGATGGAAAACTGACTACCGCCTTTGCAGGCGAAAAGGTCACAGTGAGCGGTGAGAACGGAAACCCGGGTGTTACAAAGTTCGGCGGCTGGAAAGTGATCAGCCCGGAAAGCTTTGAACTGACCGAAGCGCAGAAAAATACCGAAAAAACTATGACCTTCACCATGCCGGCCAGCCCGGTGGAGCTGAAAGCTTCTTATAGCTTCCCGGCACCTGTATTAGATATGCAGGTCACAGTGAAGAACGGCACGATCCGCGTTGGAGAGGGCGAAAGCCAGACGGGCACGGTGTTCGTACAGCCGGGCCAGACCGTCACGATCGAAGCCGATGAGCCTGCCAAGGAGAATGAGTCGTTCCATCACTGGAAGGTGGAAAAAGATTCCAGCAAGAATATTGGCATAATTGAGGGCAGTCTGGGCTCCGAAACGGAAAAGGGCACGGAAAAGATCGTCTTTACCATGCCGCAGGACGGCGTGAAGCTGACCGCCGTTTACAGCATCCCCGCTTCCGTGTTGAAGAGTACCGTTACTGTTACGGGCGGCACGGCAAAGTCCACTCTGGACGAGGGCGGCGATATCCCCGCAGAGATCGGCACCACGGTGGAGATCACAGCTACCCCGTATGATGCCGAGAAATACCCCGGCATGGAGTTCGTGGAATGGGAGATCGTGTACCCCGATAGCTTCTACGAGAAATTCCCCGGTGGCATTCCGGAAAATCTGCAGCTCAAGCTGAACAATGCCAAGAGCGCGGCCACGACGTTTAAGATGCCCGTTTACCCGGTCAAACTGATCGCCCACTGGTCGGCAAGCCCGGTGGCCAAGCCTGACCCGGACGAACCTCTTGATGAAGACTTCGGCGTAGAACCTGCACCCATGGATACCACAGGTGGCACCATTGCCGCCGTGGCCGTTGGCGGTGCAGCCATCTGGGGCGGCTACGAGATCGCCACCCGCGTGATCCTGCACAGCCTCCTGCCCGAGGGCGCAGCCATCCCGGCAAACCGCGGCCAGCTGGCCCTGCTGGTGTGGAACACCGCAGGCAGGCCCGAACCTGCCGCACAGCCCGCGTTTGCGGATGTGGCCGACCCTGATATGGCCAAGGCCGCTCAGTGGTGCGTGGAGCAGGGTCTGCTGGATGCACGGGAAGGCAAGTTTGAATCGGACGGCTGGATGCCCAAGTTCAAGACCATTGAGATCTGGAACAAGGCGTTCCCCAAAAAGTAACCTCTGAGCGCTTCCTCCGTAAAGCCTCAGAATGACAGATCCCCCCGATACCGGATACCCGGTATCGGGGGGATCTTTTGCGCAGGCACGCGTGGCATTGGCGGTGGCAATCATCTCCGACATTTCAATGATCCAGTGACCTTGCAGTTTGCGCGAAACAAAAATACTCCGGCAACTTTCCAACCAAGAGAAAGTTACCGGAGTATTCCGCTTTACTTATTTGTTTTTACCAGCAGTGCCTGATACGGCTCCAGTTCCACATCCGCCAGCCAGACGGAAGTGCCCTCCGGGGTGTGATACTCGCCGCCCAGAGCGTCCAGACTTGCCCCTGCCGGGTACTCGGTAAAGTTGAACAGCCCCACCAGCGTTTCCTCGCCGCGCTTGCGTACCAGCGCCAGCACGCCGGGGTTGTGGCTGTCCCATGTGGTCACCCACGCATCCGGGGCAAAGCAGGGGTCTGCACGCATTTGGCGCAGCTGCTCCATGCCCTGCCACAACTTGTTTTGCAGCGTGCCCTTCCGGGTGCGCTGCTTTGCGTCCTCCCAGTTGAATTTTGTGCGGTGCAGATTGCGGCTGTCCTCCACACGGTCAGGGTCGTTTTTGTAATCCCAACCGTTGAGCTGGGCGATCTCGTCCCCGCAGTTCAGCATGGGGAAGCCCTGCAAAAACGCCATAGCAGTGTGCAGCAGCAGGTCACGCTTTACGGCGTAGTCCAGTGCGGTCTTATCGTCCTTTTCCAGTGCCTGCTCCACGCCGCACAGGCTGGCGGTGGTGCCGCAGCTGCGGGCATCGCCGGTGGCAGGGTCGTAATTGTACAGCTCGCCCTTTGCCCAGCTGCCGGGGAAATTGCCCTCGTAGAAGTGGTAGAGATACTCTTTGTGCTTCTGCGGGTCAATGCCGAGCCGGTTTTCCACCGCCTCGTCCAGACCCCAGCCGATATCATCGTGGCAGCGCAGATAGTTCACGAACCAGCAGTTGTCCGGCAGGGCGTGGAGGGCATCCAGCTGCGCTTTCAGCAGCCGGGTATCCCGGCTGGCAAGGGCGCCCCACAGGTTGACCATGGTGGACACGTTGTAGAGCATGTGGCATTCCGGCTTTTCCGGGGTGCCGAAATAGGCGGCCAGCTCCTTGGGAGCCATGACCACCTCGCCCTTGAGGATGACCGCCGGGCAGACGCATTCCAATACCATGCGCAGCATCCGCACGATGGTGTGCACCTGGGGCAGATTGCGGCAGGTGGTGCCCAGCTGCTTCCAGATATAGGGCACGGCATCAATGCGGAACACCTCTACGCCCAGATTTGCCAGGTGCAGGATGCTCTTGGTCATGTCCACGAACACCGCCGGGTTGGCGTAATTCAGATCCCACTGATAATCGTGGAAGGTGGTCAGCACCCACTTGTGCATTTCTTCGCACCATGTAAAGTTGCCGGGTGCGGTGTTGGGAAACACCTGCGGCACCGTCTGCTCGTACTGGTCGGGGATGGTGCGGTCGTCATAGAGATGGTAATACGCCTGAAACCACGGGTCGCCCGCCTTTGCCGCCATGGCCCAGCGGTGGGTGCTGGCGGTGTGGTTCATGACAAAATCCAGACACAGGCTGATGCCTGCTTTCCGCAGCTCCCGGGTCAGGTTTTCCAGATCTTTATTGGTGCCAAGGGCCGGGTCTACGGTATCGAAATCCTCCACCGCATAGCCGCCATCGTTGTGAGGGTGGGGCATCTGCAAAAGGGGCATCAGGTGCAGATAGGTCAGCTTCTGCTCCTTGAGGTAGGGCAGCTTCTTTGCCAGCTCTTTCAGGTTTCCGGCAAAGAGGTCGGTGTACATGGTCATGCCGAACATATTGCCACGCTTGTACCACTCCGGGTCGGCAGTGCGTGCCTTGTCCAGTGCTTTCAGCTCAGCACTGCGGGCGTTGTAGGCTTCTGCCATCTCCCGCTCCAGAACCTCCAGCCCTTCCCGGTTGTGGTACAGTTCCATGAACAGCCATTCCAGCTCGTCCTTGTGCTTGGCAAATCGGGATGCAAATTCCTGTTTTGCTGCCATGGTTCAGCCCTCCACTTCTGCAAGGGTGGGCATGGCGGGGATAGCGCCGTGGCGGCTGGTGGTGATGCTGGCCGCTTTGTTGGCAAAAGCCAGAATGCCTTCCAGCTTGTCCACCGTCAGGGTGTCCAGCTTCTCCTTGCAGAGCTTGGACAGCGCCGCCCCAAAGAAGGTATCGCCTGCGCCGTTGGTATCACCCACCTTGCAGGGGACGCCTGCCACATGGCCGGTCTTGTCCCCAAAGCGGTAGAATACGCCGTTTGCACCCAAGGTGACGAAAATCAGCCGGATGCCGTTCTGTGCCAGTTGTGCCGTGCCGCTTTCGCAGTCAGTGGTTCCGGTGAGCAGGGGCAACTCCTCATCGGACACCTTCAGGATATCCACCAGCGGCAGGGGAGCTTTCATCTGGGCAATGGCGTCCTCTTTGTTCTTCCAGAGGTTTGCACGGTAATTTGGGTCATAAGTAATGACAGCACCCAGCTTTTTGGCGCGGGCGGCAGCATCCAGCGTGGCAGTGCGGGAGGGGTCAGCGGTCAGGCTGACAGAACCAAAGTGGACGATTTTGGCAGCTTTCAGAGCCTCGTCCGAAATGTCCTCTTTGCACAGCATCACGTCAGCGTTAGCGCTGCGGTAGAAGCTGAAATCCCGCTCGCCGGTGGCATCCACCGACACGACTGCCATGGTGGTGGGGTGGTCTGCATCCACCGCCATGCCGGAAACGTCTACCTTGTTTTCTGCCAGAACCTCTTTCAGGTAGCGGCCAAAAGCATCCGCACCCACCTTGCCGATAAAGGCAGTCTGTGCGCCCAGTCTGGAAGCAGCCACCGCCAGATTGGCCGGTGCACCGCCGGGGTTTGCGGCAAACTGGGGGATGCCGCGCGCATCCTTGCCGGTCTGGGTCAGGTCGATCAAAACTTCACCAATCGTTAAAATGTCCATGCGTTTTCTCCTTATTTTTATCCTATAAGCTAAAACCCAACGGTCACCGCTGGAACAGATAATGAATGTAAGCGGCTGCACGCTCCGGGTGCGGTGCATTCTGCACTACCCCAAGATAGACCCTGCCAGAAAAACCTGCCTGCCTGACAAACGGCGTGTCCGAAATATCCAGCACGGTCCCACCGGCGTTCAGACTCGACAGTGCATGGAAAGACGCATCCAGTGTCCGCAGATCGAGAAAATAATCATCTGCCAACAGTCGATCCCGTGCATATTCGTCCATCAGAACAACATCTAACCGCTGGGCACTGACTGCACCCAGCAGCTTCATCTCCGAAGCATATACATACTGCTCCTCTGCGCGTTCGCTTTCGCTGAGCAGCAAGCCGGACAGCAGATCGACCTGTTGCTTTTTGGTCAGACCCTGCGCCTCGGCAAAGCCGGTGGTAAGCTGTTCCGTCAGATCAGACCCGGCAGTGATATTTACCAGACCAAGGTAAAGCACATCCTCTTTTTTCGTCACATGACGGTAGGCTGCATACCCGAGGATATAGACGACGATGAGCAGGATCGCAATGGGCAGCTTGTAATATGCCCAGATGTGCTCCCACTTTTTGCGCCCATGGAGGGAGCGGAGCGTATCCCGGTCAGTTTTTGTCATGGTCGTATTCCTCGTGTACTGCATCAGGGTCTCCACCGATCAGATAGAGGATCCGAAGCATCAGAAAGGAGCAGAGCATTGCGCAGAAACCCATGCCCAGCAGGAATGCAGGCGTGAACACAAACACTATGACGTACCCCATGATGCCATAGATCGCCGCCATCAGCAGGGTGCAAAACAGATACCGGACACCCACGAGAAACGCTGTTTTCAGGATGCCGAAGGTGGTGTTTTCAAACCGTGCCAGCAGAGGAAAGGCATACAGCAGAACGATGCCGTACAGAATTGCCGCACCAATAAGCACTGCAGTGAGCAGCGTCCAGAAAATGTTTTCGCTCCACATTCGGCGCAGCACAAAGCCATCCGCAGCCAGCAAACTGCCGACTGCCAGCAGGATCAGCCAGAGTTTTGTGGCAGGCTTAAAATTTTCCCGGAACGCCTTAAAAAACATCCGGGTCAGACCATCGTCCCGATCTTCCGCCATTTTGAGCGTGACGTAGAACAATGCGGTCGTAGAAGCTCCTATGGTAACGATGGGCAGGCTGCACACGAGCCATAAGATGTTCAGGTAAGCACTGTAAGTCAATTTCGTCAGCACAGCAAACAGCGGCTTGTCCGTATTGCACAGGTCACGCATGGGGGTTCTCCTTTCGCTCAATCTCCTGTGGATTCGCGCAGGATCAGGTTGGTTTCCGTATAGACGGTGCGATAGTTCAGCGATGGCTCTTCGATGCGGGTCATAAGCAGGTTGGCAGCGGTGTAGCCCATGATCTGTCCATGGATATGGATCGAAGTCAGATGGGGGGCAAAGTAAGAAGCCTCCTGGCTGTCATCGAAGCCGCAGACCCAGATATCATCGGGAACCGAATACCCCAGCTCATTCAATGCCTTGACCAGATCCATGGCAACAAAGTCATTGGCGCAGACAAAGGCATCCGGCATCGTTTTGAACCGACGTATGGTTTCGTACAGGGATGCCGGATAGTTCTGCTGTCCAGATGGCATCGCACAGGTGCTCAGGCCTTCTGTCAGACCAAAGTACTCCACTGCATCCTTATAAGCCATATAACGCTCAAAGAAGGACTGACAGTGGTTTTTATCCCCCGCAAAGCTGATGCGTTTTTTGCCGCGCTGGACCATGTGGGCCACCGCATTCTGGACCTCAATGCGGTTTTCCATATAAAGGCGGTCGGCTTTAAGGGGAGGACGCATATCCATCACAGGGGTGTCTACAAACAGCAGCGGAACATCCAGATCGCACAGCATCTGTGCATAGTCATAGTCGAATACTTCAATGCAGATGATGCCGGCTGTGCGCTGGATGTTGAGAGAAGATGGAAGCTTTTTCTCTTTCAGCTCTATGGGAGAAATGCGATGAATGGTCGTACAGCTATGCAGATGCTCGATTTCCGACTGGAAACGATCCAGCATCATGGAGGAAAAGTGAGAGCTGCTCAAAAACTGGGTCGTCAGCATGGCGATCTCCCGTTTGTCACTCGGCAGAATGGAATGCTCTGCTGCTTTTGCAGCGTCTTCCTGAAACAGCGGCAGATAGGCAAACTGCTTATAGCCCATTTCGGCGGCTTTGCGCAGGATCTTCTCCCGTGTGGCATCTGCCAGCACACCGGTGTTGTTGATGGCCTTTGAAACTGTGTTGCGGGAAAGCTGCAGTTCGTTTGCAATATCCTGAATGGTGACTTTGGTTGCCATAAGTCATCCTCTTTCTTTACAATATAGGGATAGGGGACGGGTGTTCTTTCTTTTATAGATAAAGTCTGGTGACGGATCTTATTCTTTGCGACTCCAGTATAGTGCAAATGCACAAATTAGTCAAATGCAAAAATGCAAATCATCATTTTGCATATTTGCGCACTTTTGGATTTGTGCATCTGTACAAATCCACAATAATTTTTGATGTATACCATGAATTATCGTTGACATTCGCTTGCGTGAGTGGTATAAATGAATTACAGAGCTTTACATTTGCACAAACGAAGTGAAAAACGTAAAATTCAAAGGTGCAAATGTAAAGTGCGAATCAAACGGCAAGCAAATCAAAAAGGAGGAGAATGATTCATGAAAGCAAAGACGGCCTCGCCGGAAACGGCTGTGCTGACAGCAGAACGCAAGCTGCACAACACATGGGTCTACATCAAACGGCATTGGCAGCTTTACCTGTTGTTCCTGCTGCCTGCCGTGGCGCTGACGCTGGTGTTCAAGTACGCTCCCATGGGCGGTGTGCTGATCGCGTTCCAGAAGTACAATCCCTTCAAGGGCATCTGGGGCAGCGAGTGGGTAGGCTTCAAAAACTTTACCCGCTTCATGTCCTCGCCGGACTTCCAGCGCTATCTGATCAACACCCTGAAGCTGAGCGTCTACGGTCTGCTGTGGGGCTTCCCGATCCCCATCCTGCTGGCATTCCTGCTCAACCGTATCGAGAGCAAGAAGATCAAGCAGAAGGTGCAGCTGGTGCTGTATATGCCCAACTTCATCTCGGTCATCGTGCTGTGCGGCATCGTCCGAGTGCTGCTGAGTGTCACCGGTCCGGTGAACGGCCTGCTTCACACCAGCATCAACTTCATGACGCTGCCGGAAGCGTTCCGCCCCATCTACATTATCAGCGGCATCTGGCAGGGTGCCGGCTGGGCATCCATCATGTACACCGCATCCCTTTCTAACGCCAGCAAAGATCTGAAGGAAGCTGCGATGATCGACGGCGCAAACCTGATCCAGCAGATCATGACAGTGGAGTGGCCCGCCATTAAGGATATGGTCGTTATTCAGTTCATCCTGCAGGCAGGCAACATCATGAGCATCGGTTTTGAAAAGGCCTATGCCCTGCAAACTGACCTGAACCTGAACACTGCCGAGATCATTGCAACGTACGTTTATAAAAAGGGCCTGTTGGACGGCGATTACAGCTTCTCCACGGCAGTCGGTCTGTTCAACACCGTTGTCAACGTCATCCTGCTGATCGCAGTGAACAAGGTCGTTGCCAAAATGAACGATGGCAAGGGCTTGTAAGGAGGGGTTTACCATGGCAAAACAGAAAAAATCAAAAATGGCCCTCTACACCAGACAAGATAAGATCATCCTGTACTGCGGCTACGCACTTCTGGGCTTGTTCCTGCTGGCGATCATCGTTCCGATGATCTACATCGTCATCGCGTCCTTTATGGACCCGGTCACTCTGCAAAACAAGGGCATCTCCTTTGATTTCAGCAAGTGGAGTCTGGATGCTTACCAGCGTGTCGTTTCGGACAAGCAGATCTGGGTCGGCTTCAGGAACGCGGTGCTTTACTCGATCATCTTCACCATCATCTCGGTAGCTGTGACGATGCTTGCCGCTTATCCCATGTCGCTGCCGGACTTCAAAGGCAAAGGGATCTTCAACACCTTGTTTGTGATCACGATGTTTTTCAGCGGCGGTCTGATCCCCACCTACCTGCTCATCAACAATCTGGGTCTGCTGGATTCCATGTGGGCGGTCATTTTGCCGGGAGCATTCAGCGTGTGGAACATGATCATTGCCCGTACCTATTATCAAGGCGTCCCGCGTGAGCTGCGCGAAGCTGCGGATGTGGATGGAGCCAGCGAGATGCTTTACTTCTTCAAGATCCTGCTGCCCGTCTGTATGCCGGTGGTGGCAGTTCTGGCTCTGTGGCAGTTCGTGGCAATGTGGAACAGCTACTTTGACGCCATGATCTACCTGAACAGCGCATCGAAGCAGCCGCTGCAGCTGGTGCTGCGTTCCATCCTGATCCAGAGCCAGCCGGAATCCGGCATGATCGCAGATATCCAGAGCACTGCCGAACGTGCCAAGATGGCAGAGCTGCTCAAATATGCAACCATTATTATTTCCAGTCTGCCGCTGCTGGTGATGTATCCCTTCTTCCAGAAGTACTTTGATGCCGGCATCATGGCTGGTTCCATTAAAGGCTGAGGATATTCCAGAATTTTATAAGCAGGTACGTTCATCTGTTACACGAAAAAAGAAACATGAAAAAGGAGAAAATACCATGAAAAAGCTGATCTCTCGCCGCAACTTCCTCAAGGTCTGCGCTCTGGCGGGCTCTGCCGCTGCTCTGTCTGCCTGTGGCGGCAAATCCACCGGCAGCGGCGATTCTGCTGCCGCAGCTGTGGACGTGACCGGTGCCGTTACATTTCCGCTGTCCGAAAAGGTCACCTTTACCGGTATGACCAGCTTCCCTGTGGGCAGCGAACCCGAACCGAACAACCGCACCATCTTCAAGCGTCTGGAAGAGCAGACCAATGTGCACATCGACTGGACCGCCATCCAGTCCGACCAGTGGAGCGATAAGATCACCCTGAATATGTCCAACCCCAACACCCTGACGGATTTTGTTTTTACTGCTGATTTTACCGACAGCAATCTGCTGCGCTACGCAGATCAGGGTGTCATCCTCAATCTGGAAGACTACATTGACAACAATATGCCTTATCTCCAGAAGGTCTTTGAGCAGTACCCGGAGTACCGCACCATGTGCACCGACAGCGATGGCCACATCTGGGCACTGCCCTGGATCGAGCAGCTCGGCTCGGAAAAGACCGCCATCCAGACCATTGGCAACATGAGCTTCATCAATACCAAGTGGCTGAACTTCCTCGGTCTGTCGATGCCCACCACGGTGGACGAGTTTGAGCAGGTGCTGATTGCATTCCGTGATAACGCCGCTTCTATCAAGGCAGAGTATGGCATTGACGGCGACATCATCCCCATGTCCTGCATCGTCAACAACGGCGATCAGGACCCCAGCATCCTCATCAATGGCTTTGGCGAAGGCTACGGCGATGCAGACAAAGACCGCCATATCGCCGTTACCAACGACCGGAAAGTCATCTGTGCCGCCACCCAGCAGGGCTACCGTGATGGTCTGGACTGGCTGCACAAGCTGTATGCCGAGAAGCTCATCGACCCGGAGTGCTTCACGCAGGAGTGGTCCACCTATGTTTCCAAGGGCAAGGCTGGCCGCTATGGTGTCTGCTTCAGCTGGGATGTTGCCAACATTGACAACCTGACCGACTGGGAGCCGCTGCCTGCCCTGACCGCCGATACCCGCAATATCACTCCGCAGAACGGCTCTTTCACCAGCGGCTTTGCCCGCGGCAGATGCGTTGTCACCGCAAAGGCGACTAATCCTGCACTGGTTTGCGCATGGCTGGATCAGATGTACGCACCCCTCCAGTCTCCGCAGAACAACTGGGGTACTTACGGCGATGCGGAAGGCTTTAACATCTTTGAACTGTCCACCAACGATAAGGGCGAGCCCATGCTGAAGCACGCTCCTCTGGGCGATGCTTCTCCCGTGGAAGTCCGTGAAGCGCAGTGTGTCAGTGGACCTCTGGCGGTTCTGGATGATTACTATGGTGTATACGTTACCTGCCCGGACGATGCACAGTATCGTCTGGACTGGATCAAGGAGATCTACACCCCGGATATGAACAACGATTATGTCTATCCCAATGTCTTTATGAGCAGCGAGGACACCGAGCAGGTCTCTAACCTGCAGGCAGATCTGCAGACCTACATGAATACGCAGAAGGCCAACTGGATCATGAACGGCACGAAGGATGCAGAGTGGAACGAATATCTGAGCAAGCTGGAAGACTATGGCCTGTCCGACTATCTGGGCATTATGCAGAAATATCTGGATGCTTACTACGCATAAGAATTCTTTCCTTTGGAGGATTCCATGAACGATTTGACTTTACAAAAAGCCCGTGCCTACGAGGCCGAGCACGGCGCTGCGATCTCCCCGGAAGAACGCCCTGCTTACCACATGACTCCCTATGTGGGTTGGCTCAACGACCCCAACGGTTTCTCTTATTATAAAGGGAAGTATCACCAGTTCTATCAGTATAACCCCTACGATGTGCGGTGGGCGCCCATGCACTGGGGTCACGCGGTCAGCACCGACCTGCTGCACTGGGAGTATCTGCCCTGTGCACTCGCCCCGGATTCCCCGGCGGACAACGGCCCCGGCTGCTTCTCCGGTTCTGCTACCGAGATGGATGACGGCAAGCAGCTGCTGATGTACACCAGCGTGGTGGCAGAAAAGCAGCCCAATGGGGAGATGCGGGACATCCAGACCCAGAGCATTGCCATTGGTGACGGTCTCGACTACGAAAAGCCTGCCTGCAACCCGGTGCTGACCCAGAAAGACCTGCCGGAAGGCTTCAGCAAGTTTGATTTCCGGGATCCCAAGATCTGGCGTGAGGCTGACGGCACCTACTCCGCCGTCACCGTCTGCCTGGCCGAGGACGGCAGCGGCGCAGCAGCACTGTTCCAGAGCAAGGACGGCTTCGACTGGCACTTTGTCACGGTGCTGGAACGCTGCAACAATCAGTACGGCAAAATGTGGGAGTGCCCGGACTTCTTCCCGCTGGACGGCAAGCAGGTCTTGATGCTCGGCCCCATGGAGATGCTGCCCAAGGGCGAGTTCCACAACGGTCACAACGTGATTGCCTTCATCGGCAGCTACGACGAAGCTACCCACACCTTCACCAAGGAAAACGTGCAGCTGATGGACGGCGGCATCGACTTCTACGCCACCCAGACCACCCTTGCCCCGGATGGCCGCCGCATCATGACCGCATGGCTGCAGACCTGGTCGGACACCGAGGATAAGCCCAAGGGCTGCAAGTGGTTCGGGCAGACCATCTGCCCCCGCGAGCTGCACATCAAGGATGGACGTATTGTTCAGGCCCCGGTGCGGGAGCTGGACGCCGTCCACGGCAAGCGCACCCTGCACGAAAATGTGACGGTGCAAAGCGAAACTTCTCTGGAAGGCATCAAGGGCCGTGTGGCCGACCTGACCGTCACGGTACAGCCCGGCGAATACCGCTCCTTTACCCTGAAGCTGGCTGCTGACGCAGACCATCACACCAGCCTGACCTACGACCCCTACACCTCCGAGCTGACGCTGGATCGCAGCTATGCCGGTTCCCGTGCCGACATTGTTCACCGCCGCAGCTGCAAGGTGCGCAGCCAGAACGGTGCGCTCAAACTCCGCATCCTGCTGGATAAAAACAGCATCGAAGTTTTCGCCAACGACGGTGAGCAGACCATGACCGCATGGATCTACACCCCCCAGTCTGCCGACGGCATCACCTTTGCTGCCGATGGCAAAGCAACTGTTACGGTGGAACAGTTTGAGCTGAATCTGTAACCTGATATTCCTTTCATTTCTCCTTCATTGAATACAGCCCCGCTTTGGCTTCTCCTTCGCCAAAGCGGGGCTGTGTTTGTTATGTCATTGCTCTTCCAGCCTGCCGTGGTCGCAACCAAGCGAGAGATAATGTCCAATCTCCCCACCCAGCACAAGCTGGGCATACTCCAAGGGCTTGTTGTAGAGCAGCCAGTCCAGTTCTGCCCGCTGTGCCGGGGTGTTGCCGTATTCGTCCTTCACGTTTGGCGTATGGTGTAGTTTTTACTGGAAATTCATCAAAAGAAAAAGCCTGAAACTTCTCGGTACATCAAGAAGTTTCAGGCTTTGTTATCTTAAAATTGGAAATTTACTGGTCAATCGGCTTCATCGTGGGGAACAGCAGCACATCGCGGATGGAGGCGCTGTCGGTGAGCAGCATGACCAGACGGTCCACGCCGAAGCCCAGACCGCCCGTGGGGGGCAGGCCGTACTCCAGTGCGTTCACGTAGTCGTAGTCCACTTGTGCCTTGCAGTCGGGCTCGATGGCCTTGCGCTCGGCCACCTGACGCTCAAAGCGGCCCTTCTGGTCGATGGGGTCGTTCAGCTCGCTGAAGGCGTTGCCGTACTCGGTGCAGTCGATGAAATACTCAAAGCGCTCGGTGAAGGCGGGGTCGTCCGGCTTGCGCTTTGCCAGCGGGCTGATCTCCACGGGGTAATCGTAGATGAAGGTGGGCTGGATGAGCTTGTCCTCCACGAAGGCATCAAAGAACTCGGCCAGAATGGAACCCTTGGTGGGCACCTCGGGCAGCTCCACGTGGTGCTCCTTGGCGGCGGCGATGGCATCCTCGTCGGACTTCCAGTCGTTGAAGTCTACGCCGGAGTACTTCTTCACGGCTTCCACCATGGTCAGGCGCTCCCAGTGGCCCATGTCGATCTGCTTGCCCTGATAGGGGATGACCATGCTGCCGCAGATCTTCTGGGCAAGGCGCTTGTACAGCTCCTCCACCAGATCCATCATGCCGTGGAAGTCGGTGAAGGCCTGATACAGCTCGATGCTGGTGAACTCCGGGTTGTGCTTGGGGTCCATGCCCTCGTTGCGGAAGATGCGGCCCACCTCGTACACGCGGTCCATGCCGCCCACGATCAGGCGCTTGAGGTACAGCTCGGTCTCGATGCGCAGCACCATGTCCATGTTCAGGCTGTTGTGATGGGTGTAGAAGGGGCGTGCGGATGCGCCAATCTCGAAGGGGGTCAGGATGGGGGTGTCCACCTCCAAAAAGCCCTTCTCGTCCAGATAGGCGCGGATCTCCTTCAGGATCTGGCTGCGCTTCACGAAGGTGTCCTTCACCTCGGGGTTTGCAATCAGGTCCACGTAGCGCTGACGGTAACGCATCTCGGTGTCGGTCAGGCCGTGGAACTTCTCGGGCAGGGGGCGCAGGCTCTTGGCCAGCAGGGTCAGCTCGGTGGCGCGCACGCTCAGTTCGCCGGTCTTGGTGCGGAACACCTCGCCCTTCACGCCGATGATATCGCCCACGTCCAGCTTCTTGAAGGCGGCATAAGGCTCTTCGCCCAGCTCATCGCGGCGGACGTACAGCTGAATGTCGCCCTTATCGTCCCGCAGGTGGGCAAAGCTTGCCTTGCCCATTACGCGCTTGGACATCATACGGCCAGCCAGCGCCACGGTCTTGCCGCTGTCGGTCTCGTTGGGCAGGTCGGCAAACTCGGCCTTCAGGTCGGCAGAGTAGGCATCCTGCGGGTACTTGGTCAGGGTGAAAGGGTCGTGGCCTGCAGCCTGCAGGTCGGCCAGCTTCTGGCGGCGCACCTGCACCTGCTCGCTCTCGGACAGGCCCTGCGCCGGGTTCTTCTTTTGTTCTTCCATGGTTTCTCCTATTCGTTTGGCCTGCTCAGCCTGCAGCGTGGGTAATGTTCAGCACGGTGTACTCCACGGTGTGGCCGGTGGGCAGCAGCACTTCGGCCTTGTCGCCCACAGCCTTGCCCAGCAGAGCGTGGCCCACGGGGCTTTCGTCGCTGATCTTGCCGTTCAGGGGGTCGGCTTCGGTGCGGCCCACAATATCGTACTCCTCGTTCTCGTCCTCGCCGGTCATGAGGATGGTGACGTGGGTGCCCACAGAGACATTGTCCACGCTCAGCTCGCTCTCATCAATGATGACGGCGTTCTTGATCATCTGCTCCAGTTCGGTGATGCGGTTCTCCACCAGACCCTGCGTATTCTTGGCCTCGTCGTACTCGCTGTTCTCGGAAAGGTCGCCGTGGCTGCGTGCTTCCTTGATCTCTTCGGCCAGCTCCTTGCGGCGCACCGTTTTGAGGTATTCCAGTTCCTCCTGCATTGCCTTCAGACCGGCAGCGGACATCTTGATCTCTTGTGCCATTTGAGAATCTCTCCTTGTCTCTATTTGTGCTGTGCAGCCGCAAAGCCGCACAAGAATGCCATTTTGACTACATTATTATAATAGCAGGCGGCTGCTTTGTCAACAAAAAAGGCGGCGGTAGGGCAGAAAAATGTGTCGGCTGGAGCAAATAACGGAACAGCCCGCTCTTCAAAAAAGGAGAACGGGCTGTTTTGATTCTATTGGGTGTTACTTGGTAGACGGTTTCATTTGCTGTGCCTTTTTCCACGCGCGAATGGCTTTTACGGTGGAGACCGGCACATGGGGGTCGAATTTGTCCGGATGCTCACTGCTGCGCAGCGTCATCAGCTCGTTTTCAATTGCCCACTGTGCAGCCTGCTGCGCATCGGTGTCGTCGGTGTCGATATCGGTATAAGCGGCTTCGGCAGCAGGAGCAGGCTGTCCGGCATCCTTCCAGAGCACTTCGGCCAGTTCGATGCGAGTTTCCGGGATGGCGGTACCCTTGGGCAGATGATGGATCAGCCACATCTCGGTGCCCAGCTGATGCAGCCCTCCCACCAGCAGTGCACCGCCAATGATCGTTACCGCAGTGCTGATGCCAGGGTCAACAGAGGCGTCGGCAGGGGCGTCGTCGATCGTGGGAGGGATGGGGCGGTACTGTGCAGTCAGTGTGATGTCCTGAGCGGGCATGCGGAAAGATGTTTTGCTTGCAGTCCGATCAAAGCCTGTGCTGGTCAGATCAGACAGAGCACTGGCAGGGGAGACCACCCACTGTTCAAACTCCAAGTCGTCCTGAGGAGCCGGGGCGGCAGACAGATTAACCTGCCGTCCGTCTTGGATCTGTGTTGTAGGGGGCAGTGCAGTAACGCCGCCGTCGATGGATGCTGTGCCGGATACGACATTTACGAAGTAGCCGGTTCGCTTTTCAAGGTAGCGGTACTCGCTTCCATCCTCATTTTGTTTATAACCAATAATATAGTTGGGGTCTACACTTGTTAACTTCAGATCTTTCTGATAACTTTCACCGTTGGTGAGCGTAGTAACGGGAAGATTCTCATCGGGTTCAGCAAAACCAACCGATGCCGTTCCCTTATAGTCGTCCGTGATCGTGACCCGCTGATCTATGCCGTGATCTTTTTTGTTCAGATAAATATCATTTACGTTATTTTCAAAAACAACGTTTCCTCCGACATTAACTGCTGTGGGGTTATAGCGCACAATTACACCGTACAGGCTGTCACGAATCGTCCCGCCGGTAATATTGATTGTTTCGCCGCCTTCACCTCCGATTGCGGCTGACTTGGGGGATTTCACAGTCCCGCTCTTAAAATTCAATGTTGTACCCTTACGTACCATAATTGCAACAAGCGTCTGCGTACCCTCTCCCTCGAACAGAATGCTTTTGCCATTCTGCTCTTCAATGGTCACAACACCGCATGTGCCAAGAACTCGACCGCTTGACATGCTTTTGAACGTTCCGCCATGAATTTCTGCTTCACCGGAACCGTATAAGTTGAGCGTGGATTTGTTCCAAGCCTCAGTGATGAATGTTCCATCATTGATTACGATTTTATTATGGTTTGCCCCATAAATCACATGGTTTGCCTCAGAATAAAAATAACCGTCGTTAATTGTCAAAGTGGAACCGCCAGAGGTGTAAACAACATAGGTATTCGCGGTAGTGTTTGATGTGCAATAGTGACCGCTTCCATTCAATACTGCATTGCCGGCATTATTGATGATTTCCTCATTGCCTTCAAAATTTCCAGATTCAATAATCGCCGTGGCACCTGATTGAATCTGGATCAAGCCTTTGGCTGTCGAGTTGAAATCGATTTTGAGTTTTTATCCGCATCTTCCATCTGGTGTCATCCAGTGATATCTAGTGATATCTGGTTCCCACTGTGCAAAGGCAAAATTCACGCCTCAACGAACAATAATTTGAAATATCCACGATTTT
>ENA-OQBL01000160-OQBL01000160.1-human-gut-metagenome-genome-assembly--contig:-NODE-160-length-39306-cov-6.526073_pt1 | contig 39306 bp, 44 predicted proteins | sample MGYA00242747_ERZ504553 | MGnify/ENA primary metagenome ERZ504553 (study PRJEB26092, sample SAMD00036240) | human gut metagenome | host: Homo sapiens | study: EMG produced TPA metagenomics assembly of...
TCACAGTACAGAAGATGGAACGCAAGAGAAATCCGAAAGCCCGCCGCAGCTCTATGACCTTTACCGCATTGCAGCGGGATGCAAACCGTCTGCTGGGATTTACGGCACAGCAGACCTTGGATTATGCCCAAAGTCTTTACGAAAAACGGCTCATCACCTACCCCCGCACGGACAGCCGCTTTTTTGACGGAGGATATGGCGGCATCCCTTCCGGGGCTGGTGATGGACACGGGCCGGGTGTTTGCCGTGGAAGAGCCGTTTCCCATCCATGTGCAGCAGGTCATCAACGGCAGCAAAGTCACCGACCACCATGCGCTGCTGCCAACGAAAAGCATGGCAAAAGCAGACCTTGCCGCACTCCCTGCCGGGGAGCGGAATGTCTTGCGGCTGATTGCCGCACGGCTGCTCTGTGCCGTGGGTGGGCCTTACTGCTATGCAGAAACCACCTTAACTACCATCTGCGCAGGCGAAAAATTTACCGCAAAAGGCAAGGTGGTGCTGTCCGACGGATGGAAAGTCATGGAACGGAAAATGCTGGGCGAACTGTTGGGCAAGCAGAAAGAACCGGCTGTTCTGCCCGATGTGAAGGAGCAGAGCCAGTGCAGCATTGCCGGTGCCGAACTGAAAGAAGGTCAAACGTCCCCGCCGAAGCATTTCACCGAGGACCTTCTACTTCATGCGATGGAAACCGCCAGTGCAGACAGTATGCCGGAGGGTGTAGAGCGTCAGGGCATCGGCACCCCGGCAACCAGAGCTGCCACCATTGAAAAACTGGTGCAGAAGGGCTTTCTGGAACGCAAGGGCAACAAGAAAACCAAGGTGCTGCTGCCTACCGACAAGGGCAAAGCCCTTATTACCGTAATGCCCGAAGAAATCCAATCCCCGGAAATGACCGCCGATTGGGAAACAAAGCTACTGCAAATCGAGCGTGGCGAAATGGAACCGAGTGAATTTATGACTGAGATCAATATGGTGATTACCGAATTGGTAAAGAACACGGAAATGAAAAAAGGAGCAAATGCGCTTATGAAAAACAAAATCATTGGTGTCTGCCCGAGCTGTGGGAAGCCTGTCGTGAAGCGCGAAAAGGGCTGGTTCTGTGAGAACAGGGAGTGTCGTTTCGTGCTGTGGAAGGACAATGCGTTCTTCAAGCGTCTGGGCAAGCGGCTGGACGCTCATGTGGCAGACAAGCTGCTGCGGGATGGTCGAGTCCGGCTGAAGGACTGCAAGAGCGCCAAGGGCAAGACCTACAACGCCACCGTCCTGCTGTCCTGTGAAGCTGATGGCCGCAGCAAGTTCTCGCTGGAATTTGAAGGTGGGTGCTGATGGAGCAGATAAAAGAAGCGGTCTACCTTATCAACGATGAACGCTATCTGCATCTCCGGGAAAACGGTGCAGGGGTCGGCTTTGCCACTTATAACAAGGTAACTGGCGAGCCGCTGGAAAGTGGGCAGATCTCGGAAAAGAATCTGCCGCCAGATGGACAAAACATCATCCCTGCCGCCCGGAACTGGTATCTGTTTGAACTTTCGGACGATGACCGCAAGGTCATCCAACAGGAAAGCGTAAAGATCCTCGAAAACATCCCGCAGGCGGGCATCGGCAGGCGGCGCATCTGGGAGCCGGAAACGCTGCCGAAGGATATTCGTCTTATCAACAGCCACTATGATGACCTCTATCGCATTCCAGATGGCGGCGTGATTCAGGTGGATTACCCGGATGGGCGCAGTTTTACGGCACGGGTGGAACATCTGGATGATTACCACTTTGACATGGGCGGTTTGGGCAATGTGTTCCACATCTGCCAGTTTGCCGAGGTCATGGAGCGGAATCATGCCGACTTCTACCCGGAGATTCAGACACAGGATGAGCAGGCGGCGTGGGAACTGGGCGGCAAAGGCTACCTTGCAATCCAGTCCTGTGAGGATGGATGGGACTACACCCTCTACCACAGCGATTATTCTGTGATGGACGGTGGGCAGCTGGATGCCCCGGAACTGACTATTCAGGAAGCCCGTGAGCAGATTCTGGAAACTCACCACATGGAAAAGGGGCGACGGCTACTGCAGGACTACGATGCCGTCATGGACAAAGTTGCGGAAACCGAGGAACTGAGTGCAGACCACCGCCCTTCCACATTGGAAATGCTGGCAGCACTGGCAAGTGATACGTCTGCGCCAAAATCCTCTGCACGTTCTGCGCCAGAACTGTGAGGTGGACGATGCAGCAAAAATGGAACCAGAATTTTGACGGCGAACCCATGGCGGACATCCCGCAGAAATTTCTGAACGCAGGGTGCGATGTTTATATGGTGATGCAGCTGCGGCATGACGAAAAAAATCCTCGATGAAAGATTTGCTTCCATGCGGGAACTGCATCGTCGGGGCAAAACGCCAGACCCGGAGCATTACGAGGTCACCTACTATGCTGATTTGCCCGCCATGTGGCAGGATGTGCCGAACAACGAGGTTTTGGAAGAACTATTTCAGATGTTCAACCTCTCCCGTCCGCAGGATTTTGAGGGGCACAGCCTGTCGGTCAGCGATGTGATCGCACTCAAACGCAATGGCGAGGTGTCTGTGCATTATGTGGACAGCATCGGCTTCAAAGATTTACAGAGGTTTCTGGACAAGCAGCCGGAACGCCCTTCGGTACTGATGAATCTCAAGGAAAAGTGCGATGCCCCGGAGTGCAATCCTACCGTCTGCCGGAAAGCGAGGGATGAACATGAACTTTGACCACGAGGAATTGACCCTGATGATGATCTACAACACCGGCACCCGACTAGGGCTTATCCACGAGTTGCGGCTGATGCAGTGCTACCTGATGCCCGACGAAACCGCCCTGCGGGAACTGTCGGAGGGTGTTATCGAAAAGCTGAAACTGCTGACCGATGCAGAGTTTGCCGAACTGGAATTTCCACTGGACTGATCTTTGCCGCCTGCGGGCGGCATACATACTCTCTTTCACAATGCCATTTGGTGTGGTATACTGAACTCGACAAATCGGAATTTGTCTTGACTTTATAAATTTCCCCGCCTGATTTGCCCCGTTCATTGTCCAGATAGTACATATAGCAGTGGTCACAGCCCTCACTGTATTTGCGGCAGCCATGCCAGGGATTCCAAATATCACTGCTCATACCGATTCCTTTCCAGTTCGCAAATCAGACTGTGAGGCATTCTTCGTGGCCCACGTACCGCACCAATCCCATAGGCTTTCAGCTTCTCAAACGGGAGAAAAGACGGGTTGTACTGATCCAGCTTTTTCAATCTCATCACATGGTTCATATGTACGTTGCCATCATCATAATGGTAAGGAATATTGACTTCTGTAGCTTCGCACCGATATAGAACAGCGGAAACCGGGGCCGTAACATATAGACAGACAACATCGCCAACGGCTACTTCCTCCTGTTTATAGCCTTGGTCAGTAGTTTGATACTATGTACGAACTTTCTGCGTACTTGCTTTCGTTTTCGGATACCGTACAATATTTATACAATGAATCGTCAAGAGAGGAGGCAACAAGGTGACTTCTTTAACCATAGAACAAAAAAGAGTGGACATATACCCAAGCGCAAAGCCGGGCAGCCCAGTTATCTATCTCAACACCTTTTCCAATGCCGTTAACAGTGTGTATAAAAACCTGATGGCGCTCGGCTGCCCAGATTTCAGTCTGGTGGCGGTCAGTAAGCTGAAATGGGATCATGACATGACACCGTGGTATATGGGGCCGATCTCTAAACACGATACGCCCTGCACCGGGGGTGCGGATGATTACCTGAAACTGCTTCTGGATGAAATTATGCCGGAAGCGGAAGCGCTCCTTCCCGGTGCGCCCGCCTGGCGGGGCCTCGCCGGTTACTCGCTGGCCGGGCTGTTCGCCCTCTACGCTCTCTACCAAACGGATGTGTTTGCCCGCGCAGCGAGTATGTCAGGTTCCTTCTGGTTTGAGGGCATCATGGAATATGTGTGCTCCCATGAGATGAAGCGCAAACCTGACTGTCTGTATTTTTCTCTCGGAGACAAGGAGAGCTCCACCGATAATCCGATTTTGAACGTTGTGCAGCAGAATACGCAGGAGATAGAAACACTGTGCCACGGGAAAGGCATCGAAACCACCTTCGTACTGAACAGTGGCAGCCACTATCAGGCGTGCAACAAGCGCACAGCGGCTGGCATTCACTGGATATTAAATAGATAAACCGACAAGGAGATAAAACGATGGATACGATCTATTCGCTTTTTCAGAAGGTAGTTAAAGAACATGAAAATGCCCCGGCTATCATTGAAAACGACCGCACCATGACTTTTGGAGAGCTGTCCAACATGGTGGATATGATCACGTGCAGTTTTCCGCAGGAAGTACACAGCATCGGCATCGTCATGCGTCACCGAACCGAGATGATTGCCTCGATTCTGGCGGTACTCAAATGCGGCGGCCGATATGTCCCAGCCGAGCCGGATTTTCCCACCGGGCGCATCCATGACATGATGACCGAGGCACAGGTGGATTTTGTGCTGACGGAACACGCCTTTGCGCCCAAACTGAGCAGTTTCCCCATCCGCTATACAGATTGTGAGATCTGCGGCGTGGAGACGCCCTCCTGGAAGCGCAACGCCATCGAAGACCCGGAACGCCCCGCCTATGTGCTGTATACGTCAGGTACCACCGGGCGGCCCAAAGGTGTCTGTGTCACCAACCGCAATGTTTGCCATTATGTCCGTGCCTTTGCCAACGAGTTCCATCCCGGCCCCGGTGATGTCATGCTGCAATATTCCGTCTGTTCTTTTGACATCTTTGTGGAGGAAGTGTTCACCAGTCTGCTGAATGGTGCCGCTCTGGCCATCCCCGCTGACGAGGATAAGGCCGACATCCATGCATTGATGGCTTTTGTGGAACGCCACCATGTGACTATGATCAGCGGCTTTCCGTATCTGCTGGCAGAAATGAACCACCTGTCTGTCATTCCGTCCTCTCTGCGGCTGCTTATCAGCGGCGGCGATGTGTTGCGGGGCGTTTATGTGGATCACCTGCTGAACAAAGCAGAGGTTTACAACACCTACGGCCCCTCCGAGACAACGGTCTGCGCCTCCTATTACCGTTGTAATAGTGGAACTGTGCTGGAGGACGGTACCTATCCCATCGGTCATCCTGTACTAGGTGCGCAGATCAGGATTCTGGATCAGTCTGGCAACGAGGTTGCCAAAGGGCAGACGGGTGAGATTTGCATTTATGGCGGCGGTGTATCTCTGGGCTACATTGGCGACCATGCCGAGGAAAACAGCGCTTTTGAGCGGCAGCCGGACGGTAGCACCATGTACCGCAGCGGCGATTTGGGCTATATCCTGCCGGATGGCAACATTGCATTCCTGCACCGCAAGGACGACCAGATCATGATTTACGGCAAGCGGGTGGAACTTGCCGAGGTGGAGTCCCGGCTCTATCGGTGCAAGGATGTGCAGCAGGCTATTGTCCGGGCTTTTACAGACGAGGATGGACTGTCCTATATGACCGCCTATGTGGTGCCTTCCGACAATAAGCTGAAAGTCTCGGAAGTAAAAAAAGAACTGTCTGAAAATTTGACTTCCTTTATGATCCCAGAGTTCTTTGTGAAGATGAAGCAGATTCCTTTGAATGTCAACGGTAAGCCGGATGTGTCGAAACTGCCGGTGGTAATGAAAGCGGGGGCATTATAATGGAGATTCAGATCCGGCAGGCCACGATCCAGGACCTGAATGTATTGATGCAATGGCGAATGGAAGTCTTGCATGAGGTATTCTCCATCCCCTCGGAGCGGTCTGTAACAGAGCTGGAATCGGAAAATCGCCGCTACTATCAAACAGAACTGCCGCAGGGCGGACATATTGCCTGCTTTGCCTACGTAGGGGAGGAAATCGTCGGCTGCGGCGGGATATGCCTCTATCATGAGATGCCCTCACCGGACAATCTAAACGGGAAATGTGCCTACCTGATGAACATTTATACCCGGCCGCAGTTTCGCGGACACGGCATAGGGAACAGAATCGTCAGGTGGCTTGTAGAGCAGGCTCGTCAGCGGCATATTTCAAAAATTTATCTTGAAACCTCAAACAAAGGCAGGCCGCTGTATCAAACAATCGGTTTTGCCGATATGAAGGATATGATGAAACTGTCCCGTGAAAAATAAGCAAAATCAAAGGAGCATACATACAATGGAGCCAATCATCTGAAACGTTGAAGTAAAAAGCGTCCTCACAAAATCCAATTTGCCTGTGAGTGATTATTCGGTCAATCCTTATGTGGGCTGTGGCCACGGCTGCAAATATTGCTACGCATCTTTTATGAAGCGTTTTACCAATCACCCGGAGCCCTGGGGAGAGTTCATAGACGTTAAATTTTGGCCGGAAATCAAACACCCGGAGCGGTATGCAGGGAAAGAACTGTTTCTCTGTTACGTGACCGACCCATATCAGCCGCTGGAGGAAACCGTCTGCCGCACCCGCGCCATTTTGGAGCAGATGCAGGGCAGCGAATGTAGCCTCAGTATTGCTACCAAGTCTGACCTGGTGCTGCGTGACCTTGACCTCATTAAAACATTCCCCAATGCGCGGGTATCCTGGTCGATCAAACACACTGGACGAAGATTTTCGCGCTGATATGGACAATGCAGTGAGCATTGAGCGGCGGCTGGCCGCTATGAAAGCATTCCATGATGCTGGTGTGCGCACCACCTGCTTTATCTCGCCGATTTTCCCCGGCCTCACCGACCCGCCCTCCATCATCCACCGGGCGAAGAATCAATGTAATTTGGTCTGGCTGGAAAACCTAAACTTGCGGGGCGGTTATAAGAAAACGATTTTTGACTATATAACGGAAAAACATCCAGACCTGCTGCCGCTGTACGATACCATTTACAATAAAAAAGAACGCAGCTACTGGTCAATGCTGGATGCGCAGATGCGGCAGTTTTGCCAAGAGGAAGGGCTACTGTATGTCCGGGATGATGATTCCATCAAACGCCCGTTCAACGATCCGCCTATCGTGGTCAATTATTTTTTCAACGAAGAGATTATCCCTCGGCCAAAATGCAGAAGAACAGGTAATCAAAACTATATAGTAACATGCAGAAAGCTAGAAGTTGTAGAGGTGAGGTTATGAAACGCGCAGAATTAGAATCAGACATATAACGCCGAGACAGATTATCCGTGGCTCAAATATCCGAATTATGAGGTGTTCCGGCATTGTAATAATCGGAAGTGGTTTGCTCTGATTATGGATGTACCAAAGAACAAGCTGGGGCTGCAAGGCGAAGAAATGCTGAAAGTGGTCGATTTCAAATGTGACCCAATTCTGATTGGCACACTACGAGAGGAACCCGGCTTCTTCCCGGCGTATCACATGAGCAAGGATAGCTGGATTACTGTTGCACTGGATGGCAGCGTATCAGATGACAAAATCAAAATGTTGCTTGATATGAGTTATGAAGCAACGATACCCAAAACATGCAAAAAGAGATACTGATAAATTCCCGTTTACCACCCAAGAACATCCATGAGAGAGGAGTGACCGTTATGAAGGAAAACAGAAAACTATTAAAAGAAGTGCTCAAGGACATCCGGCACGACATGACCGATGAGGAAGTGCTGAATCTGCTGGCAGACAGTAAGATTTCCGTCAGTCCTGAAAGCGAAAAAGAAAAGTATACGCTGGGGCAGCGTGCAGCAGATTCCATTGCAAAATTTGCCGGAAGCTGGGCGTTTATCTTTTCCTTTACCGGTGTTCTGATTCTTTGGATGGTGGTCAACACGGTGCTGGCTGCCAAAGCGTTTGACCCGTATCCGTTTATTCTGCTGAATCTGGTACTGTCCTGTGTGGCGGCAATTCAGGCACCGTTGATCATGATGAGCCAGAACCGTCAGGAGGAAAAAGACCGCCGCAGAGCGGAAAATGACTATAAAGTCAACCTGAAGACCGAGATCATGATCGAGGACCTGTACGATAAAGTAAACGCCATTCTTGCCAAGCAGTCCGCACTGGAAAAGCGGCTGCAAAACGATGGCAAAAATCATACAAAGCAGCAGGAAAACAACTGAATCCTAGCTTTTTTGCGCCAAAATGGGATAAGCCGGAAAGAAAACGGTGTGCGATTCCATCTCCCGGTGTTGATTTTTGTCTCATTGTGGTAATGGGGGAAAGACAGATACAAGATATTGTTGCAAAAGCATTATTTTTTTGTGAATATTAGCACTCTACTATTGACAGTGCTAATATGCAGTGCTATAACAGTGGCGTGCTCAGGAGGAAGGGAAAAAGGAGAGCCGCAAGACTCCCCGGAAAGCTCTTCCGAGTGGACGCTTCAGATTTTTTGCCCCGACCCGAACGCCGGGATTGGAGGAATGATTTATGCTTATGCCGACTGTTTTCCATGAAAACCTGTTCGATGATTTCTTCGATCCGTTCTGGAATGACGCTGCACTGGAACGTATGATGAACCGTGAGGCTCGTGATACCTTTGGTAAGCGTGGTGCAAACATGATGAAGACCGATGTCAAACAGACGGACAACGGTTACGAAGTAGCTGTTGACCTGCCGGGCTGCAAGAAGGAAGACGTTCAGATGGATCTGAACGACGGCTACCTGACCATTCAGGCAGTGCGCAGCCACAGTAATGACGAAAAGGATAAGAAGGGCCGCTATCTGCGGCACGAATCCTTCTCCGGCACCTGCGCACGCAGTTTCTACGTGGGCGATGTGAAGAAGGAAGACATCCACGCAAAGTTCGAGGATGGCGTCCTGCACGTCGAGCTGCCTGCTCCTCAGCAGACGAAGGCTTTGCCTGAGAACCCGAATCTGATTGCAATCGAGTAAAACGCCGGTCGTGTGCGCCAAGTCACACACGCACATAAGATGCCCCCGGAGAGCCGCAACAAGCCCTCCGGGGGCATTTTTTGTTTCCCGGTATTTTTCCGCAGCGGCAAGCCTTCGTCAAAACTCCGGGTGCCATTCATCCCGGATGCCAATGTCAGCACAGATGATTTTTCCGCACAGCGGCGCAGAAGCTTCTGCCATATGCAAAGGCTTATAACTGTCGAAGGTTACGGTCAAATCTGCATGGGCAGCACCCTCGGCAACCTCCCCGGTATCCGTGTTGATGCCGCTGGGCAGGTCTACAGCCAGCACAAAGGTGTCGCTCTTATGCAGACGGCGTATCAGCCCGCAGGCAGCAAGACCGGAAGGCCGAAGTGCACCATGGAACCCGGTGCCATAGAGAGCATAGCCAATGGATACCACAAAAAGATCACCCATCGACCGTCTGCTGGAGATGGCAGAAAAGTTTGCCGCAAAACACGAATAAACTACCATAGATTCCATAAGCGAGTGACCTGAAAAGGCCGCTCGCTTTTTTTGTTTACAACGAGATTGAAGGGAGGAACGCTATGCCAAGCAAAACCGAAGAATATCTCGCCCTTGCCCAGCGCACGGCGAATGGTCTGACCCGGTACTGGGAAAGCTGGACGGATTACCTGACCACCGCATCCCGGCTGTACAAGTATTCCTTTGCGGACCAGTTGATGATCTACGCCCAACGCCCGGATGCCACTGCCTGCGCCGACTTTGACATCTGGAACAACCGGATGAACCGTTATGTGCGCCGGGGTGCCAAGGGCATCGCTCTGCTGGACGAATCCAGCGGATTTCCCCGACTGCACTACGTTTTCGATGTGTCAGACACCGGGGTGCGCCGCAATTCCCGTGACCCTGACCTGTGGCAGTACAACGATGATCTGAAACGACCTGTTTCGGATGCACTGACTGCTGCATACGGCATCAGCCATGAAAGGGTCAGCCAGCAGCTTGCGGACATTGCAGGGAAACTGGTGGCAGATTACTGGGACAACAACGGCGGCGACATTCGCGCCATCGTTGACGGTTCGCTGCTGATGGATTATGATGATGCCGGGGTGGAGATGCAGTTCAAGTCCGCTGCCGCCATCAGCGTCACCTACACGCTGCTGGAACGCTGCGGCTTTGAGCCTGCCGGGTGGTTCGACAAGGACGATTTTCAGGCAATCTACAATTTTTCCACCCCGGATAGTGTTTACGCCCTCGGCGCAGCCGTCAGCGACATGAGCCGGGAGGTCTTACGCCAAATTGAACGCACCGTTAAAACAACCATTCGCCGCAGAAACAACGAAAGGAGCCAATATGAATACGAACAGCAGGAACGTGACCTACTCGACCGTCGGGGGACTACCAGCTCCCGAACCTGACTTTGACCCAGCCCCGGAAGCCGCTGGGCAAGTACGGCAGGCTGCGCCGGACGTACCTGAAAGACCATCGCCCAGTGCTGTACAACACGATGCTCCTGAACGGGAGCCTGTACCCGCACCTGATGGAGGTGGAGCAGACGGCAGAAAGCCGGATGCAGCAGACCATGGCACAGCTTCTGAAACAGAACCCGGCCCCGGACAAGGAGCAGAATCAGATGGCATGGGTACAGCACATGAACAGCCTGAAAGCGCAAGCCGAGGAACTGGTGCTGACGGAGCTGATCTACAGCTAAGTTTTCTGGATGCTGTCCTCCCCACCGAAGCCCAGCAAATCGAAAAGATTGACCGAGCGGAGAGCGAAAAAACGCCCTCCGCTTTTGTTTTGTCGCAGGCTGAAATCGAAAACGAATTGCGTAAGCACGGTTCGGGATTTATGGGCGGCAAGCAGCGCATTATGGCACTGTACCAGACCCAGACTGACCGCAACCTCCGCGCCAAAGCGTTGGCAAAGGAGTATGGCGTTGGTGGGCACTCCCACGATTTTCTGGACGGAAGCCGGGGGTTTGTGAACCACGACTGGAAGGGTCTGGAATTCGACCATTATCCCGACCACCAGAAAATCACCTTAAAATGGACACAGGTGGAAAAGTATATCGACCTGATGATCCAGTCTGACCGCTACCTGACCGACAAGGAAAAGGAGCATTACACGCCCCCTGTGCTCATCAACGCAAAGCCGGATGCCGACCTGACCCATGCCAAAAACCTGATCCGAGATTTCTGCCTGAAGGAATACGATTCCGAACCGGACTTCTCCAATTTGTCCAAGATCGGCATCGCCCACACCAACGCCACCGACGAGGAGATTCCCATTCAGGTCAGCGTAGATCTGGCGGGATACCGTGTGGAGCGGTATCTGGGCGAGGTGCTGATCGACGAACGGCAGTATGAAAGTCTGGAAGATCTGACCGAAACCGAGTTGGAAGCTTTGGACTTTTCGGAACTGGTCAGCGTCACGGATGAGGAACTGGAGCACTACCACAGCAAAGTGGAGGAACGCCCTGCACTGCTGCCGCTGGATGCCGTCACCGAGTACAACGCCCTGAAGGAGCAGCACCCGGATGCGCTGGTGGGCTTTGAGCAGAACGGACAGTTTGAGTTTTACGCAGATGACGCGCAAAAAGTCAGTGAACTTCTGGGCGGCAAACTTCTGGAAAAAGAAACAGCACTGGGCACCGTCCCGGTCATCGGCTTTCCCCGCGACCAGTGGGCGCACCGTGCCAAACAACTGTGGCAGTGTGGCGAGAACGTATATCTTGCTGGGCTGAACGAGGATGGCACCCACCACCAGACCAAGTATCTGCGCCGGGAAGATTATCTGCCGCTGGGAGCCACCGTCCACATGGAAGGACGCGCTTTCCGGGTGGATAACGTCAACTTCGATAAGGGCAGTGTGTCCCTGCAGGATGTAGCACTGGCAGAGATGCGGATGCCAGTTTTCCGGGAGGAACCGCTGGCTCTTGTCCGGGAATTGTACGAACAGGAACAGGATGCGATGGAACACCCCCTACCCGATTACAAGGTCGGTGACAATGTTATCGTTGATCTTCCTACCCAAACCATCGAAGGAACAATCGGCTATGTGGGCGAAACGGATGTTCGCATCGACACCAGCGCACAGGGGCAGTCGTGGGATAACGAAGTTATCAATAAGCAACAATTCGAGGAGGGCTTGCGGCAGAACGAACCAAATGCTACCCGGCCAGTTCGTACTGAAAAAACGGTTGCCGTATACCCCGCCAAGGAAAACAATCTGCCGTTTGACATTGTAATTCAGACGATAAGCACAGAATCGCCCACAGTCGAAGCGAAACATTCTGCACCGGAGCCTGCCGGGAACTTCCACATCACGGACGATCATCTGGGCGAGGGTGGCGCAAAGCAGAAATATGCCCGGAACATCGAAGCCATCCGCACCCTGTTTCGGTTGGAGGCGGAGCACCGTGGTGCCACCGCCGAGGAACAGCAGGTGCTTTCGCAGTATGTGGGCTGGGGCGGTCTGGCAGACGCTTTTGACCCCGAGCAAGGATAGTTGGGCAAAGGAATATGCTGAACTGAAAGGGCTGCTCTCCGAGGACGAGTACGCCGCCGCCCGTTCCAGTACCCTGAACGCCCACTACACCAGTCCCACCGTGATCCATGGCATTTACGATGCCGTGGAGCGCATGGGTTTCCGCAGTGGTAACATTCTGGAACCGTCCATGGGTGTAGGCAACTTCTTTGGGATGCTGCCGGATAGCATGGCGGACAGTCGCCTATATGGTGTGGAACTGGACAGCATCACCGGGCGTATTGCGAAAAAACTGTACCCGCAGGCAGACATTACCGTGGCTGGCTTTGAGACCACCGACCGCCGTGATTTCTACGATTTAGCGGTGGGCAACGTGCCTTTCGGTCAGTACAAGGTCAACGATAAAGCGTACAACAAGCTGGGATTTTCGATTCACAATTATTTTTTTGCGAAAGCCATCGACCAAGTGCGTCCGGGCGGCATTGTGGCGTTTGTTACCAGTCGTTACACGCTGGACAGTAAAGATTCTTCTGCCCGCAAACACATGGCAGAGCGTGCCGATTTGCTGGGTGCCATCCGTCTGCCCAACAATGCGTTTAAGGCAAATGCAGGCACGGATGTTGTCAGCGATATTATCTTTTTGCAGAAGCGTGACCGCCCTGCGGACATCGAACCTGCATGGGTACAGTTGGGCAAAACGGAAGATGGCTTTGCCATCAACCAGTATTTCGTAGACCACCCGGAGATGGTGCTGGGGCAGCTCACGATGGAAAGCACCCAATATGGTCACGACCTGACCGTTGCACCCATCGAGGGCACCAGCCTTGCAGACCAGCTTGCAGAAGCGGTACAGCATATTGAGGGGCAATACACCAAAGTTGAGGTAGAAACACCAGATATTGCGGATGCCGAAAATGAGAAGCACATTCTCCCGGCTGACCCGGATGTAAAAAACTTCTCCTACACGGTGGTGGACGGCGAGGTGTTCTACCGGGAAAATTCCGTGATGACGCAGGTGGAGCTGTCCGATACCGCCAAGGGGCGTGTCACCGGCATGGTGGAGCTGCGGCAGATTGTCAACGACCTGATTGACCAGCAGTTGAACGACTACCCGGACGAGGACATTCAAGCGACACAGGCCAAGCTGAACGCCGCCTATGATGCCTTTACCGCCAAATATGGGCTGCTGAACGACCGCAAAAATGGGCGGCTGTTTGAGCAGGATTCCTCGTATTATTTGCTCTGCTCTTTGGAAAATCTGGACGAGCAGGGGCAGCTCAAGAGCAAAGCTGCAATGTTTACGAAACGGACGATTCGCCCGGAGCGTACTGTCACCAGCGTACGATACCCCCAGCGAAGCGTTGGCGGTGTCCATCGGGGGAACACGGCAAGGTGGATTTACCCTATATGGCAGAACTGCTGGGCACTCCCGGTGAGTACGGGCGCATTACCACCGAACTTTCGGGTGTGATCTTCAAGGACCCCGCCGCCGACCCCACCGACCCGGAAGCCGGCTGGCAGATGGCAGACGAGTACCTTTCCGGCGATGTCCGGGCGAAGCTGCGGATGGCGCAGTTTGCCGCCGAGACCAACCCGGAATTTGTGGTCAACGTGGATGCACTGACCAAAGCACAGCCCAGAGAACTGGAAGCATCTGAAATTGATGTACGGCTGGGTGCCACATGGCTTGCACCTGAAATCATTCAAAAATTTATGACCGAGATTTTCCAGATCCCCTACTATCTGCGCCATGCAGTCAAAGTGAGATATTCTCCTTACACCGCCGAGTGGCGCGTGGAAGGTAAGACCGCTACGGGACGGGGCGACATTATCTCTTCCGAAACCTACGGCACCAGCCGTGCCAACGCCTATAAGATTCTGGAGGAGACCCTGAACCTGAAAGATGTCCGCATCTACGACACCATTGAGGATGCTGATGGCAAACTCAAACGTGTACTGAACAAGCGGGAGACCATGCTGGCACAGCAGAAACAGCAGGTCATCAAGGACGCTTTTGCGAACTGGGTCTGGCAGGACCCCCAGCGGCGCATTGCGCTGGTGAAACAGTACAACGAGCTGTTCAACTCTACCCGCCCCCGTGAATATGACGGCTCCCACATCAAATTTGTCGGCATGAACCCGGAGATCACCCTCCGGGAGCACCAGCGCAACGCCATCGCTCATGTGCTTTATGGCGGCAATACGCTGCTTGCACACGAAGTTGGTGCGGGCAAGACCTACGAAATGGCTGCCTCTGCCATGGAAGCAAAACGCCTTGGTTTGTGCCAGAAATCCTTGTTCGTAGTGCCCAACCATTTGACAGAGCAGTGGGCTTCGGAGTTTCTGAACCTCTACCCCAATGCCAAGTTGCTGGTGGCACGGCGCAAGGACTTTGAGACCGCCAACCGCAAAAAATTCTGCGCTCGTATCGCCACCGGTGACTACGATGCGGTCATCATTGGGCACAGCCAGTTCGAGCGCATTCCGCTGTCCTTTGAACGGCAGGAGCGCATCATTCAGGAGCAAATTGACGAAACGCTTGCCGCCATCAACGAGCTGAAAGCCCACGCAGGTGAAAATTTCAGTATCAAACAGATGGAAAAGACCCGGAAAACGCTGGAAACCAAGCTAGAAAAACTGCGCTCCGATGAGCGTAAAGACGATGTGGTTACCTTCGAGCAGTTGGGCGTTGACCGCCTGTTTGTGGACGAGTCACATGCGTTCAAAAATTTGTTCCTCACGACAAAAATGCGTAATGTCGCAGGATTATCCACCAGCGAAGCCCAGAAATCCAGCGATATGTTCGGCAAGTGCCGCTATCTGGATGAGATCACCGGCGGGCGGGGCGTGGTGTTCGCCACAGGAACGCCCGTGAGCAACTCCACGACCGAGTTGTACACGGTCATGCGCTACCTCCAGTACAGCACCTTGCAGCAGAAAAAGCTGACTCACTTCGACTGCTGGGCATCCACCTTTGGTGAGACGACCACGGCCATCGAACTGGCCCCGGAAGGTACAGGCTATCGGGCGAGAACGAGATTTTCCAAGTTCTTCAACCTCCCGGAACTGATGTCCATGTTCAAGGAGGTTGCGGACATTAAAACATCTGACCAGCTCCACTTGCCTGTGCCCGAAGCAAAGTTTGAAACCGTGGTGGCAAAACCCTCGGAGATTCAAAAGGAAATGGTGCAGGAACTGAGCAAACGTGCTGCAGAAATCCACTCCGGTGCAGTAGATGCCTCCGTGGACAATATGCTCTGCGTCACAAACGACGGCAGAAAAATCGGCTTGGACGTTCGCCTGATGAACCCCATGCTGCCGGACGACCCCAACAGCAAGCTGAACGTCTGTGTGCAGAACGTGTTGAAGATCTGGGAGGAGGGCAAAGATCAGAAGCTGACACAGCTTTTGTTCTGCGACCTCTCGACGCCAAAGAACGATGGCAATTTCAATGTCTATGAGGACATTCGCAAAAAGCTGGTTGCCGCCGGTGTGCCGGAAAACGAGATTGAGTTTATCCACAACGCAGATACCGAAGCAAAAAAGGCGGCATTGTTCTCCAAAGTGCGCTCCGGCGATGTGCGAGTTTTACTCGGAAGTACGGCAAAAATGGGAGCAGGCACCAACGTGCAATCCCGGCTTGTGGCGGTGCATCACTTGGATGTTGGCTGGAAGCCCAGCGACATGACCCAGCGCAATGGCCGCATCATCCGACAGGGCAACATGAATAAGGAAGTCAAAGTGTTCAACTACGTCACGGAAGGGACATTTGACTCGTACTTGTTTCAGACCCTTGAGAATAAACAGCGATTCATCAGCCAAATCATGACTTCCAAATCCCCGGTGCGCTCCTGCGAGGACGTGGACGAGCAGGCACTTTCCTATGCGGAGATCAAGGCATTGTGTGCCGGAAATCCGCTCATCAAGGAGAAGATGGACTTGGACGTTCAGGTTGCAAAGCTGAAGGTGCTGAAAGCCGACCACCAAAGCCAGAAATTCCGTCTGCAAGACAAATTGCTGACCAAGTTCCCGGCTGACATTCAGGAAACGAACGCCCACATTGCCGGACTGAAAGCTGATGCACAGCTTGCTGCCGCCCACCCGCAGGGCAAGGAGGAGTTCTGCGGCATGACCATTAAGGGTGTTGCCTACGACGAGAAAAAGACCGCCGGTGAGCGTCTGGTACTTGCCTGCTCCGAACTGCCCAATGCCGAGGAAAAAGTCATCGGCAGCTACCGTGGCTTTGAACTGTCCCTGCGGTTCGATACCTTCCGCAGCGAGTATCAGGCACTTTTGAAGGGGCAGCGGAAGTACACGGTACCTTTGGGCACCGACCCTCTGGGCAACATTATCCGTCTGGACAACTCCCTGAACAACTTCCCAGAGCGCATCACCGCCGCAGAAAACGAACTGGACACCCTGCATCAGCAGCAGGCGGCGGCGCAGATTGAGGTGGAAAAGCCCTTCCCACAGGAGGAAGAATTGGCAGAGAAGTCGGCACGACTTGCAGAGCTGAACGCCCAGTTGGATGTGGACGAAAAGAGCCACGAGCCGGAACAAGACGAGGAAGAACAGGAGGATTCACCTCGCCGCCCCTCGGTGCTGGCGGCACTGGAGGAAAAGTCGGATAAACCGGAGCCGGTGAAGCCCTTCCGCAGTTATTACGACAAGGACGGTGATGCCCGGTGAGGGAAAAGCGGGATGAAATCATTATCCTGAGAACAACAAAAGCTGAGAAAAGCCGCATTTATGAAAAGATGTTGGGCATGGGCATCCGCAGCCTGAGCGCCTATATCCGAAAAATGGCTCTGGATGGCTACTGCCTGAATCTTGACCTGCCGCAACTGCGGCGCATGGCGTATCTTTTGCAAATGTGCAGCAATAACCTGAACCAGTACGCCAAAGCCGCCAATGAAAATGGTCGGGTCTATGCCGCCGACATGGAGGACCTGCGGCAGCGGCTGGATGAACTGATTGACATTGGTCGGCAGATTCTTTCCCGGCTGGCAGAACTCTAAAATTTTTTCCCGCAGTTGGAGGACTGCGGGGCTACATAACAGTTGACATCCTTGCAACGCAATCGTTGATACCTTTATAATCGGGGTGAAAGAAAGGTAGGTGCTAGATATGAGGTTCGTTTTTAAAGATGATCGTTTTCCCGTTTTGGCTGCTTACGGCTTTCCTTGCGCTGATGCTGAAATGGACGCTGAACCTGTCGGCGTTCGTACTGGCGCTGCCCATGCTGTATATTTTCGGCTGCGGTCTTTATACGCTGTACTGCCGGGAGTGGCTGCAGTTTTTGATCTTACTGGTGGCAGAGTTTGCTTGTTTTGTGTTGATTTTTATGGGCGCTTTGATCGCAGATGCAGCAGAGCGTTTTAGTGGCTGGGTTGCCGGATTGTGAGGGATGCTATGGAAAACCAGAAGATAGAGGATTATTATTCTGAGCACAGCAGCACGATCTTTTCTGAAATGCTGGGTGAGGACGAAAACTATCAGCGGCTGAAAAAAGCCAAACTAGCAGCCGAGAAAGCATTGCAGAACGTCATCAGCAAAGAAGCATGGAAGCAATATCTTGCCTTAGATGAGATCGGCAACGAGCTGGAATGCGCCCGATACAAAGCAATGTATCTTGCAGGGGCAGCAAACTGCAAAAAACTAGAAGAATGATTCAGATGCCGCCTCCGGGCGGCATTTTTCTTTGCAATAGGGGGGTGATGACGCTGGCAGCAACACGGCTGATTGCGCTGCACAAAAACAAGGGCATGACCGTTGCGGCCTGCCTGAAAAATCGCACGGACTATATTGAAAACCCGGACAAGACCGAGCAGGGGCAGTTTGTCAGCAGCTATGCTTGCAGCGCCCTGACAGCAGATGAAGAATTTATGCTTACCAAGCGGCAGTACGATCTCGTAAACGGACGCAGGCAGAAGAGTGATGTAATCGCTTATCAGATACGGCAGTCCTTCCGTCCGGGGGAAATCACCGCAGAGGAGGCTAACAAAGTAGGCTACGAACTCGCCATGCGCTTTACCAAGGGCAAGCACGCCTTTGTGGTGGCAACGCACACAGACCGGCAGCACATCCACAACCATGTGATCTTCAACTCAACAGTGTTGGATGGCACCAGAAAGTTTCGGGATTTTTTCTTTTCGGCGTTGGCAGTGCAGCGGTTGAGTGACCTGATTTGTTTAGAGCACCAGTTGTCCATCATTGAGAAGAAACCCTACCGGGAACGGCAGAAGCGTGTTCTCTATCCTCCCAAGGAGAGTAATCGTGACCGCTTGTGCGGAATCATCGACACCATCCTTGCAGAACAGCCGAAGGATTTTGAAGTCTTTCTGCAAAAACTGGAGCAGCAGGGCTATGAGGCGAAGCGTGGCAAGTACACGTCGGTGAAGGGAAAAGGGCAGAAGCGCTTTATCCGGTTCCGCACTCTGGGCACCGGCTATGGTGAGGACGAGATCAAGGCGGTGCTGGAGGGCAAGGCGAAACACCAACCGTACCAGAAGCAGCCGCCCAAAAAACAGCCCTTCCAGTTGCTGGTGGACATTCAGGGAAGAATGGCAGAGGGCAAAAGTGTCGGCTATAAAAAGTGGGCAACCAAGTTCAACCTGAAGGAGATGTCCAAAACTCTGCTGTTCTTGCAAGAGCAGAAAATCAGCAGTGCCGAGGAGCTGCGGGAACGTGCAACGGCAGCAACAGAACGCTATCATGCTATGGGGGATTCCATCAAGGCAGCGGAAGCAAGGCTGACAGAAATTGCTATCCTGAAAACCCACATTATCAACTATGCCAAGACCCGTGAAGTGTACGCCGCCTATCGGAAAGCCGGGTACAGCAAAGCCTTTTTGGAAGCCCACCGAGAGGAGATCACTCTGCACAAGGCGGCGAAAGCTGCCTTTGACGAGGCCGGACTGCAAAAATTGCCTAAGGTCAAGGAGTTGGATGCGGAGTTTGCAGAGCTGCTGACCAAAAAGAAAGCAGCCTACCCGGACTACCGCAAGGCACGGAACGAGATGCAGGAACTGGTTCGGGCACAGAAAAATGTAGAACGATTTTTTGCGGAGGAAAAGGGCACCACCGAGAAAACTCAGACCCGATATGAATATTCTGTTTGTCGTCACGCACGATTATGAATTTCTGAACCGGGCGTGTAACTGCTATGTCCGGATAGATAAGATAAATTGATCGGGAAAATAAAAAAACAGCGACTTTGAACGGTCGAATTTGCTTTCAGACCTTCAATAGCAACAGCACCCCCACACAGATTGACATGCTACCCCCAGAGTATTTAGAGTTTTGTTTTTTACTCTGTCTACTCTGGGGGTAGCATATCACAGGACGGTGCCGGGGGCGAATTCTCCCGGTTTTTGGACTTCCTCAGCAGGCTTGCCGACATTCAGACCGGGAAGACCATTGCTGCGGATGTTTCGTTTTGCAAAAGACGGTGCACCGACTGATTTATGGAAGCGCCAGCACATCGGTAAGGGAGGTGCGGATCAGTTCTATCAGCTCGTCGGTCACCGGGGGCAGGGTGCGTCCTACATGGTGTGCCAGCAGCAGATACAAAGGCTGGGGCGGGTCCAACGCAGCGCACCGGGAATGGTGGCGGCGCTCCATAAGGTTCAGAGGCAGCAGGGAATCGGCAACGCCAATATTTGCTAGCTGCCGCAGGATGGAGGTATCCGCCTCACAAGCAGCGGGGGGCAGCTGCCCGAACATCTGGGGCAGCAGGGCGTCTTGCAGGGTCCGGAGGGTTGAGCCTGCCGATGCCATTAGCTGGGGGCGGGGGTCCAGCCCCCCGGGGAACAGATCCCCGGGCTGCCATCCCTCCGGGCAGCGGCAGGGGGCAAAGCAGTAGACCATCTCCGTAAGGGTCAGTACCTGACAGTGCAGCAGGTCCTGCCGGGGCTGGGAGGAAAGAAAGATGCCCAGATCTGTGGAGGAGTTCATCAGGGATTCCAGGGTCTGCTCCCGGTTCTCCTCACGGATGGTCAGCTGGATATCCGGGTGCCGGGCGCAGAATGCAGGCAGGGCGTGGTCCCGCAGCGCCTTGGCAAACAGGGGGTCACAGCTGATATACAGTTTACCGCCGCGTCCCTGCCGGTAGGACTTGGTGTGGGCAAACATCTCGTTTTCGATGTGGAGGATGTTCCGGGCGTTGTTTACAAAGATGGTTCCGGCACTGGTGGGACGCAGCCGGTTGTGCTCCCGGGTGAACAGGGGAGTGCGCACCATCTCCTCCACGGCACGCAGGTGGCGGGAAAGGGCGGACTGCGCCAAAAAATGCCGCTCTGCCGCCCGGGAAAGACTCTGCTCCTCCACGATAGAAATCAAATACTCCATCACCCGGCTGTCAAGGTTCACCTCCTGCATGGTCTGCAGGGCGGTGCCCACTGCCTCCCGGGGCAGGCTGCCGGTGTCTGCCAGCTGAGAGGGTGAGAGCACTTCTTGCAGCAGCTGGTCCACCAGCGGGTCGTCGGTGGGCTTGTACCGGGGATCGCGGAGGCGTTCGGTGATCAGCAGACCTGCCAGATACCGCTCCGGCTCCGTAAGGGTGTGCCCCAGCGGGAAACGCAGGTGCAGGGTCTGGTGCACAGGAGGATTCAGCGGACGGTAGGCAAGTTCGCTGCAGGGAAATACGTGAGCGTTGCTTACCAGCCCCACTCCCACTGCCTGATGCATCATGGAGTCCAGCAGGATAACGTCGTTGGACTCAAAGGCGACTACGGGCTGGAACCCCGCCTGCTGGAAAAGCTGCTCTGCAATGAGCCGGATGCTGTGGCGGGGACCCTGCAATACAAAGGGAGTGTCCCGCAGGTCTGCCAGATGGATGGTCTCCTGCTTTGCCAGTGGGTGGGAGGCAGGCAGGGACACCAGCAGTTCTTCGTGGGCAATGGGGATGTCGGTGATCTCGCTGCTGGTGGCACCGGCGCCCAGTGCCAGGTCCACCAGTCCCCGGGCGATGGCTCCCGGCTGCTCGGCGGCATACAGCTCGGTGAGGCTCAGGGAGATGTCCGGGTACCGGCGGGAGAACTGGTTGTAGATCCTGCTGAAGATGATGGCACCCCGGTTGGGGGCGGTGGCAAGACGGATCGCCTTGCGGTTGCCGCCGGTGACCTCTTTCATGGTCAGCAGCATACGGTTCTGCTCGTCAAGGATCTTCTGGGCGCATTCTACCACATACCGTCCCACGGCGGTTGGGTACAGGCGGCGGTTGTACCGCAGGAACAAAGCAAAGCCAAAGGTGCGCTCGCACTCTGCCAGAAACTTGCTCAGCGCCGAGGGGGAGACGTGGAGCGCCTGCGCCGCATGGCTCAGATTGCCATAATTTGCAATGGTGGAAAGGTAATAATACTGACGGGTGTTCATAGCAGTTCCCTTTTGTTACAAAATGGTAAAAAGTCGGATTTTAGCCAGAAATCTGCAAAGTGCTGGGGAATATGGAAAAGTTTTTCCATAATAAGTATAAAGGACCACAAAAGGAATTGCAAGCTGCTGTGAACAAATCGTTATGAAAAAGCGGAATTCTTGTGTATCGTAAAGTGAAGCGGCAGGTTGTACAATAAAAGCACAGAGAGGGTAACACCTCAACCAACGCAGAATGATCACCGGAAAAGAAGGAGACTAACAATGAAGAAGATCACCAGAAGATCCATGCTCAAGGGCAGCGCCGTTGCTGCTGCAGCCCTTGCCCTGTCCGCCTGCGGCGGCTCCAGCTCCAGCTCCAGCTCCGCTTCCTCCGCCAGCGCTGCTGCATCCGCAGCCGCTGACGGCATCGGCTTCCCAAAGAATGAGACCATCACGCTGGCGGTTCCCGGCAAGGCAGGCGGCGGCTCTGACTTGGCCATCCGTTACTACAGCGAGGGTCTGAACCGTATCTACGGCCTGAAGACCACCGTCACCAACTACGACTCAAACACCGTCGGCCACCAGACCGTCGCCAACGCAAAGCCGGACGGCACCACCCTGACGCTGGCTACCTCTTCACTGAACATCCAGTACATCACCGGCAACGCTACCGTAAACCCCATGACCGACTTCACCTTGATCGCCTGCCTGCAGGACAACGGCTTCTCTACACTGGCTGTTCCTGCAAACGCACCTTACGATGACTTTCAGGGCTTCGTCGATTACGCAAAGCCTCATCCCAATGAGCTGAACGCCGGTATGCCGGCTGCAGGTGCAAACACCTTCCTGTTCGGCAAGCTGTGCAGTGTTCTGGGCATCGAGCTGAACAAGGTTGAATGTGCTTCCGAGTCTGACCGTCTGACCAATCTGGCCGGTGGATTCATCGACATCGGTGTCGTGGGTCTGGGCAACGCTCAGGAGTATTCCAAGGCCGGCAAGCTGAAGGTCATCGGCACCGTGGCGGGCGACGGCATCACCATCGACCAGTACCCCGCTGAGCTGCCTGAAAACTACAAGACTCTGCAGGAGCAGGGTTTCAAGGACTGCTACATGCTGGTCTACCACTACCTGATGGGACCTGCCGGCATGGACGAGACCATGGTCAAGCAGATGAACGCAGCCATGGAAGAGGTTGTCAACGACCCCACTGTCCATGATGGCATCGCAGGCATCGGCCACATCCCCGGCTGGCACGACCTTGAGGAGTCCGAGGAGCTGCATCAGAAAGAGTACGATGAACTCGTCAACATCGCAAAGAACCTCGGTATGTACGTTCAGGGCTAACCCAAAATTCTGCCATCGACTGCACTTTTTATCTGCACAGAAGTCTTTCTCTGAAAAGTGTAGATCCTCCTAAATAGACAGCCCGGAGCTTCTCCTCTCCGGGCTGTTTTTGAGAAAAGCGAGAGGTACTTCCATGAAAATGAGACACGATATGGTAACAGGCATCGTTGGCTTGCTTACCTGTATTTTCTTCTTCATCATGACCCAGCAGGTCCGCCAGCCGGCCAATCTGCTGGAGCCGGGTCCCCGGCTGCTGCCGTATGTGGCTATCTTCCTGATCGGCATCAGCTCCATTGCCCTCATCGTCAAGGGCTACAAGGAGCGCGAGATTGCCGAAAAGCCCTATTTCCCCAAGGGCGGCGTGATCAAGGTCACCAAGAGCTTTTTGATGCTGGTGATCTACGCCGTGGCTATGACCTATCTGGGATTTGTGATCACCACCCCGTTTGCAACCGCCGCCTTTATCTATGATTTGAAGGGCAACAGCGAAGTTAAGCCCGTGTCCACCGTCATCATCTCGGTGGTCGTCACGGCTGTGCTCTACGCAATGTTCGTCTTTGCGTTCCAGATCAAACTGCCCGCCGGCGTTCTGTTCGGCGGCTAAGGAGGGAAAATAAATGGCTGCATATCTTTCTGCTTTACTGGTCTGCATGAAGCCGCTGAACCTGCTGCTGATCTTTGCCATGGTCGCGCTGGGCATCGTCTTTGGTGCAATCCCCGGTTTGTCCGCTACTCTGGGCATCGCTCTGCTGCTACCCATCACCTTTGGTCTTTCCACCGAGACTTCCTTTGTCATGCTGCTTGCCATCTGGATCGGCGGCGTGTCCGGTACCTTTATCTCGGCGGTGCTCATCGGCATCCCCGGTTCTTCCTCTGCCATTGCCACCTGCTTTGACGGCTATCCCATGACCCAAAAGGGACAGGCAAGCAAGGCGCTGGGCATCGGCATGACCGCTTCCTTCATCGGCACCGTGTGCTCTGTGGCGATCGCCACCGTGCTGTCCCCGGTGATCGCAGAGGCGGCTCTGCATCTGGGACCCTGGGAATACTTCTCCCTGTGCTTCTGCGCCATTACCCTTATTGCCTCCCTGTCCAAGGGCAACATCTTCAAGGGCATCATGTCCGCCGGCATCGGTCTGCTCATGGGCTGCATCGGCATGGACCCCATCAACGGCGCTACCCGCTTCACCTTTGGCAATGTGTACCTCACCTCCGGCATCAGCACCGTTGCACAGATGCTGGGTATGTTCGCCATGTGCCAGATCATCCGTGACAACGCCAAGGGCGAGGCAAAGATGCCCGATGTGGACGTCAAGAACATGAAGGGGCTTGGCATCGGCTTCAAGGACATCATCGAAAACATCAAGACCATTATCTTTGCATTCGCTTCCGGTCTGTGGATCGGCTTCTTGCCCGGCATGGGCTCCGGCATCTCCAACATGGTCGCCTATGGCTATGCCAAGGGCATCAGCAAGGAGCCTGAGACCTTCGGTAAGGGCAACCCCGCCGGTGTGTGGGCTTCTGAAACCGCAAACAACGCTTCTCTGGGCGGTGCCCTCATCCCCATGATGGCTCTGGGCATCCCCGGTGACGGCATCACCGCAATGCTCATCGCAGGCCTGACCATCCACGGCCTGCAGGCTGGCCCTCTGTTTATGACTGAGCAGCCCGATCTGGCCATGCTCATCTTCGCCTGCGTCATGGTCTCCGCCATCGTCACCTACCTCATCCAGATCATCACCAAGCGCTGGTTTCCGTATATCTTGAAGATCCCCTATCATTATCTGTATACTGTTATTTTGGTCATCAGCTTCATCGGCGGCTACGGCATCTCCAACACCATGTTCAACATCTACGTCATGCTGGCTCTCTGCCTGCTGGCTCTGTTCATGAGTGTGGCCGGTCTGCCTACCAGCCCGCTAGTTCTGGCCTTCATCCTGTCCAGCAAGCTTGAGCGCTACTTCCGTCAGGGCATCAGCTACGCCCACGGCAGCTACGCACCCTTCTTTACCCGCCCGGTCTCCTTCATCCTGCTCATCATCGCCGTGCTGTGCGTGGTGTGGCCCTATGTCTCTGACCACCTGAAGGCAAAGAAGTCTGCAAAGGCTCCTGCTGCTGCCCAGAACATCGGCGAGGACATCAACGATGACTGAGCCGGAGCAGCTGCCTGCCCAGGAGAGGTTCTACGGTTCCCTTGCCTCCATGCTGCGCAAGTACGACCGCTACGCCCGGCAGGACGCTTTCCGGGGCAGAACCCCGGAGGAATTCCGGCAATGGCGGGAAGATACCCGAAGCCTTTTGCATTCCCTGTTGGGAACATGTAAAATGGAACGTGGTATACAAGATGCTCGCCGAATGGAGACCGTCTTCACAGAGGAGGGTATCCGCCGGGAGCACTGGAGGATCCAGGTGGAACCGGAGGTCTGGATGACCCTGTTCCTTCTGGCGCCTGCCGGCGCTGGAAAGGACACCCCGGTGATCCTCTGCCCTCCGGGGCACAACGGTGCCGGAAAGTACTCGGTCGCCGGTGTGCGGGACTACCCGCCCATTACCGAAAAGATCGATCATTACCATTACGATTACGGTCTGCAGCTGGCAAAACAGGGCTGCGTGACGGTATGCCCGGACTGCCGGGGCTTTGGAGAGCGGCGGGAAGACCCGGAGGACGCCCGGCGGCTGCCGGAAGGACTGAAGGGCGACTGCTACCGGCTGGCACACATGGGAGAGCCTCTGGGCATCCCGGTACTGGGGATGCTGACCTGGGACCTGGCAAGACTCATCGACTGGCTGGAAGAGGACCGGCGCTTCAACACAGACCGTCTGGGGGCCGTGGGGTTTTCCGGCGGCGGGATGCAGACGCTGTGGCTGGCGGCGCTGGACGACCGGGTAAAGTTTGCCGCCATCAGCGGCTATATGTACGGCTACCGGGACGCCCTGCTGACCCTGAACAACAACTGTTCCTGCAACTATGTGCCCCACCTGTGGGAGCATCTGGACATGGGCGATATCGCCAGCCTCATTGCACCCCGCCCGTTGTGGGTGCAGTCCTGCCGGGAGGACCGGCTCAACGGTCCCCGGGGCGTGGTAAACGCTCAGGAGCAGGTGGCGATCGCCGCCGAGGCGTACCGGCTGCTGGGTGCACCGGAAAACCTCCGGCACCAGATCTGCCCCGGCACTCACCAGTGGCACGAAGAAGACCTTGCAGAATATCTGACATTTCTTTTGGAGCATTCCATCAATAGCAAAGAGTAAGGGAGTTTTCCCCATGAACAAAAACGAGCTGCGCAATACCATCCTGTCCCAGATCCAGCTGCCCTGCATCGGCAAAAACCGGATGCAGGTGGAGCCGGTGCCGGGACAGATGCAGACCCGACAGCTGCAGCAGGCGATCGACGACCTCAGCCGGCAGGGAGGCGGAACGCTGGTCCTGCAGCCGGGCGTCTACCGCACCGGTGCGCTGCACCTGAAAAACGGCGTGGAGCTGCACCTTGCATCGGAGGATACTCTGGTGCAGTTTGTGCCCGATGACCCGGCAGAAAACTACCCGCTGGTGTTCTCCCACTGGGAGGCAAGTCCCTGCTACAATTTCAGCGCCCTGCTGTATGCCTGTGATGCACAGGACATTGCCGTTACCGGCAAGGGGGTGCTGGACGGCGGCGCCGATGCAGACCACTGGTGGAACTGGCATCATCAGGTGGAGACCTCCTGGTCTGAAAACAAGCCGGACCTGCAGCTTGCCGACCGCAGTGCCCTGCGCAGCATGAATCTGGGCGGGGTGCCGGTGGATCGGCGCATCTTTGGCGAAGGACACTACCTGCGCCCCAACTTCTTCCAGTCCATCCGCTGCCAGCGGGTGCTGCTGCAGGGGGTCACCCTCCGCAACAGCCCCATGTGGCAGCTGAACCCGGTGCTATGCAGCAGCGTGGTGGTGGACGGGGTGACCCTTTCCAGTCACGGTGCCAACAACGACGGCTGCGACCCGGAGAGCTGCAACGGCGTGTGGATCAAAAACTGCCGCTTTGACACCGGCGATGACTGTATCAGCCTGAAGTCCGGGCGGGACCGGGACGGCAGAGAGGCAAATGTGCCCTGCCGGAACATCCTGATCGAAAACAACGACTTTGCAGACGGTCACGGCGGCGTGGCACTGGGCAGCGAGATGAGCGGCGGCATCTACAATGTGCTTGCCAGCGGCAACCGATTCTCCAGCCCCAACCTGACCTATGCACTGCGGCTCAAGACCAACGCCCGGCGGGGCGGCGCTGTGGAGCGGGTCATGCTATGCGACAGTGTGATGGACCACGTCCACGGGGCGGCGGTTCACGGTACCATGCTCTACGAGGATGGGCGCAACGGCGACAGCCTGCCGGTGTTCCGGGACATCACCATGGAGAATATCACCGCCCACGGCGGAGATTACGGCGTCTTTCTGGAAGCATTCCCGGAGGTGCCTATTACCGGGCTGGTGATGCGGAACATCACCATTGACGGGGTGCGCCAGTGCCTGCGCAGCATGAACTGGAAGGATGCGGTGGTGGAAAACGTTACCATCAACGGTAAACGGTTCCCCCGTCCCGGCTATGTCCGGATCCTGGGGGTGCCCTGCATCGGAGGCACGGTCACTGCCAGCGCCGAGAGCTGCGGTGCACAGGAGCCGCTGACCTTCTGCTGGGAGGCGTCTGAGGATAACAAAACTGGACCCGGTGCGGCGGGGGAGAGACCATCGCAGTGCCTGACGGGGCGGCATACCTCCGGGCCAGCGCCGCAAACCCTGCCGGAGACCGGGAGAGCAGCCGCAGCTACCCGGGTGCTGCCGGCACCGGCGCAGGGAGCCGCTCCCCGGCTGTACTGCCGTGGGATGCTGAACGCCCCGGAGCTGGAGCGGGGCAGCGAGCCGGTGACCCGGCTGGAAGCAGCGCAGATGCTGCTGCCCCTCGCCGATGATCAGCTGCCTGCCCCGGAGCTGACGGATACCGCCGAAGAAGCGGCACGCCGGGCAGCGGCAAACCGGTTCTTCCCGCTGGAAAAGGGCTGCTTTGCCCCCCGGCGCACCATCTCCCGACAGGAGATGGCAACGGTGGCAATGCAGGCGTGCGGGGTGAACTACCGCAACGCATCCAGTACCATGCCGGTGTGCACCGACGTGGACCGGGTGGCAAACAACTACGGGACCAATGCGGCGCGGGCGCTGTATTTTGGATTCATGCAGCTGGAGGCGGACGGACGCTTTGACCCGGAGCGTCCGGTGAGCCGGAAAGAGGCTGTGGAGATCCTGGACCGGGTGGCAGATTTTGCCGGACTGTAAAAGGAGACAAAACGCATGTGGCTGGAGTATTTTGAACAGTATCTGGACCGGGTCTTTCCCCGGTTCCTCAGTGAAAAGCCCTGGAATTATAAAGACGACCTTTGCATGGTGGGGGCGGAGGACCTGTACTGCGCTACCGGCAGCGAAAGTTGGCGGGAGCCGGTGCGCCGGAACGCTTCCTTCCTGATGGACGACGCCGGCAGGGTGGCAAACTGGGTGCCCGGAGAACACAACATCGACAAGGTGAGCTTTGGCAAGTCCATGAGGATCCTGCGGGATGTTACCGGGGAGGCACGGTGGGCAGAGGGCGTGGAGCGCGCCTACCGCATTCTGGCGGACTACCCCCGCACCGTCACCGGGAACTTCTGGCACAAGGACATCTATCCGGATCAGGTCTGGCTGGACGGCTTGTACATGGGGATGCCCTTCTACGCCGCCTGCCTGACAGAAAACGGCGAGGACAACTGGGACGACATTCTGGACCAGTTTACCTCTGCCCACAAACTGCTGTGGGATGAGCAGCTGGGTCTGTACCGTCACGCCAACGACTGCTCCCGGAAGATGGAGTGGGCGGACCCGGTCACCGGGCAGAGCCCGGTGGTGTGGCTCCGTGCCGAGGGCTGGTTCCTCATGGCACTGGCGGACACCTACGAGATCGCAAAGGACCGCACCCCCCGTGCCGGGGAGCTGTGCCCTCTGCTGAAAAACGCGCTGGACCGTCTGCTGCCCTATCAGGTGGCAGACACCGGCATGTTCCTGCAGGTGGTGGATCGGGCAGACCTGACCGGCAACTACTCCGAGACCTCCGGCAGCGCTATGGTCGCCTACGCCCTGATGAAGGGTGCACGGCTGGGAATGCTGCCGCCGGATACGGGGAAAAGGGTAGCCGGGTGCTGGACGGCATCCGGGACACCTACCTGAAAAAGGCGAGCAGGGCTGGGAGCTTCACGGCATCTGCGCCAGCGCAGGTCTGGGACAGGGACCGGACAACCGCACCGACCGCACCGGCACCCCGGAGTATTATCTGAGTGAAAAGCAGATGGTGGACAACCAGCACGGTGCCGCCGCCTGCATGATGGCGGTCAGCGAGCAGCTGCGCCGTGCATAAGAGTATGAGGTGATTATTATGGCAGAACGTTTGACCATCCAGATCAAAGACAACGACAACGTGGTGGTTGCCGTCCACGACCTGCCCGCAGGCACAAAGACCGAGAGCGGCGTGGTCACCCGGGATCCCATCCCCCAGGCACACAAGATCGCACTGGTGGATATCCCCGCCGGCGGCGAGGTCATCCGCTACGGCGTGGTGCTGGGCTATGCAAAGAACGACATCCCCGCCGGCAGCTGGATCAACGAGCACATGTTGGACCTGCCGGAAAGCCCGGCACTGACCGATATGCCCTGGGGCACCGACATCAAGACCCCGGACCAACTGCCCACCCCGCCCCGGACTACCTGGATGGGCTACCGCAACAAGGTGGGTCCTGCCGGCACCCGCAATCTGCTGGGTATCGTCACCACTGTGCAGTGCGCTGCAGGCGTGGTGAAGGTGGCAGTGGAGCGCATCAAAAAGGAGCTACTGCCCAAGTACCCCAATGTGGACGGCGTGGTTGCCATCACTCATCCCTATGGCTGCGGCGTTGCCATCAACGCTCCGCTGGCATACATCCCCATCCGTGCCATCACCAATGTGATCCGTCATCCTAACTTTGGCGGTGAGGTCATGGTGGTGGGTCTGGGCTGCGAGAAGCTCACCTACGACCGGGTGCTGCCTCCGGAGGACATCAACCCGGAGAACTGCCTGACTCTGCAGGACTGGAAGGGTCACGATGCCATGATGCAGGCGATCCTGGACATGGCGGAGAAGAAGCTCCAGAAGCTGAACCTGCGCCACCGGGAGGAGCTGCCCCTCAGTGAGCTGCTCATCGGTATGCAGTGCGGCGGCAGCGATGCATTTTCCGGCATCACCGCCAACCCCAGCGCAGGCTATGCAGCGGATATGCTGGTAAAGGGCGGTGCCACCGTAATGTTCAGCGAGGTCACCGAAGTCCGGGACGGGGTGCCCATGCTTGCCGCCCGCTGCGTCAGCGCCGAGGTCCGGGACAAGCTTGCCGCCGAGATGAAGTGGTACGATGATTACCTTGCCGAGGGCGGTGTGGACCGGGATGCCAACCCCACTCCGGGCAACAAGAAGGGCGGTCTGGCAAACATCGTGGAAAAGGCAATGGGCTCCATTGCCAAAAGCGGCACCAGCCCCATCGTGGAGGTGCTGAGCCCGGCGGAGAAGCCCTCCAAGCACGGTCTGATCTTTGCCGCCACCCCTGCCTCCGACATCGTGTGCGGACCTTCTCAGGTGGCTTCCGGCATCGGTCTACAGGTGTTCATGACCGGTCGTGGCACCCCCTACGGTCTGGATGTGGCACCGGTCATCAAGGTGTGCAGCCGCAACGAGATGAAGGAGCAGTGGTTCGACCTCATCGACATCTCTGCCGGTCACGTTGCCACCGGCGAAGCGACCATTGCCGATGTGGGTACCGAGATCTTTAACCTGATCCTGGACGTGGCAAGCGGCACCAAGGAGCCTTACAGCGATCAGTACGGCTTCCACAACGATATGTGCATCTTCAACCCTGCCCCCATTACCTGAGGTGCAGCGCAAGATAGAGTACGAATACGGAAATCATTCAAACAACCTTATGGAGGGAACGATTATGAAAATCGGTTTTATTGGTCTGGGCATCATGGGCAAGCCCATGGCAAAGAATCTGCTGAAGGCAGGCTACACCGACCTGCTGGTGAACAACCGCAGTCAGGCTCCGGTGCAGGAGCTGGAGGCCGCCGGTGCAAAGGGCGCCACCCAGCAGGAGATCGGAGAGCAGTGTGATGTGGTCATCACCATGCTGCCTAACTCTCCGCAGGTCAAGGAAGTGATGCTGGGCGCAAACGGCGTGGCTTCCCACATGAAGCCCGGTGCAGTCTTTATCGACTGCTCTTCCATCAACCCGGTTGCTTCCAAAGAAATCTATGCCGAGCTGCAGAAGAAGGGCGTGGAGATGCTGGATGCTCCCGTCTCTGGCGGCGAGCCCAAGGCGATCGACGGAACCCTGAGCTTTATGGTAGGCGGCAAGCAGGAGATCTTTGACACCTACAAGCCGGTGCTGGACGCCATGGGCGCTTCCACCGTCCGCTGCGGCGAGGTAGGCGCAGGCAACACCACCAAGCTGGCAAACCAGATCATCGTGGCATGCAACATTCAGGCTCTTGCCGAGGCTCTGACTCTGGCACAGAAGGCAGGCGTGGATCCCGAGCTGGTGTTCCAGGCAATCAAGGGCGGTCTTGCCGGCTCTACCGTCATGAACGCAAAGGCTCCCATGATGATCGCAGGCAACGACAAGCCCGGCTTCAAGATCGACCTGCACATCAAGGACCTGAACAACGTTCTGGACTGCGCACACGCTGTGGGCGCTCCCGTGCCCATGACTGCCGAGGTGCAGGAGATCATGCAGTGGCTCCACAACCACGAGGGCGGTCAGAAGGACCACAGCGCCATTGCCCAGTACTACGAGTACCTGACCGGCATCCAGATCGGTCGCTGAGGATAAAGGAGCACAGATGATGAACACGGAATTTATGAAGGGCGTTGTAGTGCCCATCCTCACGGTCATTGACGGTGAGGAGAAGATCGACGAAGCGGGAATGCGGGATCAGGTGGAGTACGTCATCCAGGGCGGCGTCTCCGGCATCCTTGCCTTTGGCTCCAACGGCGAATTCTACATGGTGGAAGAGGACGAGATGGAGCGTGGTCTGAAGATCATGGTCGATCAGTCCGCAGGTCGTGTGCCGGTGTACTTTGGCATCGGTGCCATCAGCACCAAAAAGTGCTGCCGTCTGGCACAGATGGCGGTCAAGAACGGCGCAGCTGCCGTCAGCGTGTTGCAGCCCATGTTCCTGAAGCCCACCTACGCCGAGCTGTATAATCACTTTAAGACCATTGCAGAAAGTGTTCCCGAAACGCCGGTTTTGTTGTATAATAATCCCGGGCGGGTGGGCTACACCCTCAGCGCACAGCTGGTGGAAGAGCTGGCACACACCGTGCCCAACATCGTGGGCATGAAGGATACCAGCGGCGACATCACCCAGACTTCCGAGTTCATCCGCCGCACCCGGGACGTGGAGTTCAAGGTCTTTGGCGGCAAGGATACCCTGCTGTACGCCAGCCTGTGCCACGGTGCTGTGGGCGGCGTGTGCACCGCAGCAAACTTTATGCCGGAGCTCATCACCGATGTGTACAATAAGTACGCCGCCGGTGATCTGGCAGGCAGTCTGGAGGCACAGTTCAAGCTGAACCCGGTGCGCCTGTCCATGGACGCTGCCAGCTTCCCCGTTGCCGCCAAGGATATGGCAAATCTCCGGGGACGCAAGGTAGGCGTGCCCTACCTGCCCACCCTGCCCACCCCGGAAGGGGCGGCAAAGCAGGGCTTTGTAAAGACTATGACCGAAGCCGGTCTGCTGTAAACCTGTGTAAAAGGAGGCTGCCCCATGAATCAGGCACTGCGTAAGGACGCCCAACAGATCCTTGCATCCAGCCTGCAGGCGGTGCTGCCGGACGAAGCGGTCCAGCGTGCCCTGCGGGACTTTGAACCCCACGGAGGTCGTGTTCTGCTGGTGGCTGCCGGTAAGGCAGCGTGGCAGATGGCGGCGGCTGCGGTGCGGACGCTGGGCAGGGTGGACGGCGGCGTGGTGGTGACCAAATACCACCACGTGAAGGGGGACATCCCCGGGGTGGTCTGCTGCGAAGGCGGACACCCGGTGCCGGACGAAGGCAGCTTTGCCGCCACCCAGAAAGCACTGGAGCTGGTGCAGGACCTGACCGCTGCAGACGATGTGCTGTTCCTGCTGTCCGGCGGCGGCAGCGCCCTGTTTGAAAAGCCTCTGGTCCCCGGGGCAGAGCTGCAGGACATCACCGGGCAGCTGTTGGGGTGCGGGGCGGACATCGTGGAGATGAACACCATCCGCAAGCGTCTGTCTGCCGTCAAGGGCGGGCGGTTTGCCCGGCTGTGCGCTCCGGCACAGGTCTACAGCATCGTGCTCAGCGATATTCTGGGAGACCCGCTGGATATGATCGCCAGCGGTCCCGCCTGCCCGGACAGCAGCACCTGTGCCGATGCCCTGGCGATCGCAGAAAAATATCAGCTGAAGCTTTCCCCGGAGGCACGGGCACTGCTGGAGCAGGAGACCCCCAAGACGCTGGACAACGTCACCACCCGCATCACCGGCAGCGTCCGGGAGCTGTGCGCTGCCGCTGCAAAGGAGTGCAGCGCTCTGGGCTATGAGCCGGTCATGCTCACGGACCAGCTCTGCTGCGAGGCACGGGAGGCAGGCAGCTTTCTGGCAAGCATCCTGAAAAGCCATGCAGGGCAGGGCAGGAAACTTGCCTTTCTTGCAGGCGGTGAAACGGTGGTCCACCTGACCGGTAAGGGTCTGGGCGGACGGAATCAGGAGCTGGCTCTTGCCGCTGCCCCCGGCATTGCCGGGCTGGATGCAGCGGTGTTCTCCGTAGGCAGCGATGGCACCGATGGTCCCACCGATGCAGCCGGCGGCTATGTGGACGGAGAGTCCGCCGCCGCTCTTGCTGCAAAGGGGCTGGATGTGTTCGAGGTGCTGCAGAGCAACGATGCCTACCATGCACTGAAAGCAGTGGATGGTCTGCTGGTGACCGGACCTACCGGAACCAACGTGAACGATGTGGCAGTGGCACTGCTGCACGGCTGACAGGAAAAAGGAGGAACATCCCATGATCCAATTTGGTCTGCGTCTTCACGATGCGGAGAAGCTGCCCATGGAGCAGCTGCTTCCGCTGGTAAAGGAAAAGGGGTTTACCTGCGCACACCTTGCCCTCAGCAAGGCAATGAAGGAGTATCCCTGCGGTCCCAGCGCCCTGACCCCGGGCTACGCACTGTATCTGCGCCATCTGTTTGAGAAAAACGGCATTGACGTGGCGGTGCTGGGCAACTATCTGAACCTTGCACATCCGAACCCTGATGCGGTAAAGGATATGCAGGAAAAGTACTACGCCCATATCCGGTTTGCTAGCCTGCTGGGTTGCGGTATGGTGGGCACCGAGACCGGTGCGCCTAATCCGGAGTACAAGTTCTGCCCCGAGTGCCGCAGTGACAAGGCTCTGATCACTTTTATCAAAAATCTGAAGCCGGTGGTACGCTGCGCCGAGCAATACGGAGTGACAGTAGCGATCGAGCCGGTGGCACGGCACATCGTTTACGATGCAAAGCGTGCCCGGCTGGTGCTGGATGAGATCGGCAGCCACAACCTGCAGATCCTTCTGGACCCCGTCAACATGCTGAGCATGGACAACGTGGACCGCCGGGAAGAGGTCTTTGCCGAGGCGATTGAGCTGCTGGGCAAGGACGTGGCAATGATCCACTTTAAGGATTTTCTCCGTCATGACGCCGACGGTCAGCTGAAGGCGTGCGGCGCAGGGCAGGGCGAGATGGAGGATTACTCCACCATCCTGCGTTTCGCAAAGCAGGAAAAGCCCTTCGTCTTTGCTACGCTGGAAAATACCACCCCGGAAAATGCCGTGGCGTGCCGTGAGTTCCTGCAGAAACAGTACGACAACTGCTGAAGAAGGATATGACCGGAGGGGGCTGTTGCACAAGCTCCAACAAAAAGACCAGAGTTATTTAGCCGAAAGGCTTTACAACTCTGGTCTTTTGCTTTGGGTAGCTTGAGCGAGCGACAACCACCAGCTCCGCTGGTGGAGCAAAAATGCTTTAGCTACAAGATTCGAGCAAAGCGAGATGACAAGAAAATCATCGTCTTAGAAGATGCACTTTATGACACTGAACGAGATGCAGGAACTGGTTCGGGCACAGAAAAATATAGAACGTTTTTTTGCAGAGGAAAAGGACACCACCGAGAAAAAACAGATCCGTTAAACAAATGACGCCGAGGATTCTTCCCGTTTTGGGAGGCATCCTCGGCGGATTTTTTAGTTTATGTAGCAGTTTTGTGGAGCAATGCGCCTGTTACCCGTATATTTTCCCTACGATCCTTCCTCGTGCTGCAGCAGGCAGGAGCTTACACAAAAGGCTCAGGAATTTATACTGTGCACCAGCAACATAAACGACTGCCGGGTTCTTTTTCTCCACAATACCGGCGATGTACCGTCCAATGCGTGCCGGGTCCATGCCGTTTTGCTCGTCATGCTCCATCTGACTGACACTCCGGGAGATACGCCCGCCGTATTCATCATCGCCGAGAATGCTTTTCTGGCGTGCCTTTGTGAATCCGGTGCAGATATCGCCCAGTTCTACGACGGTAACGTGGATGCCGTAGGGTTTGACTTCATTTGCCAGTGCATAAGAGTAAGAAGAAACGGCGGCTTTGCTTGCAGAGTAGAAGGTCTGAAACGGAATGTGTGCTACGGCAGCAACAGAGCTGATGTTCACAATATGCCCCTTCCCCTGATGGCGCAGGAAGGGGAGAACTGCTTTATTTACAGTGACTGTCCCGAAAAAGTTTACATCAAACTGCGCTTTGGCTTGTTCCATGGACGTAAACTCCACCGCACCGGAAATGCCAAAGCCTGCACAGTTGATCACTGCATCAATTTTGGTCTCTTTTTGGATGACCTGCTGCACAGCGGCGTTGACCGCATCTTCATCGGTCACATCGACAGACAGATGGGTGACACCCTCCATAGGGATATTCCTGCGGCTGAACTCATAGACGATGCAGCCATTCTCTTTCAGAGCGGATGCCGTGCACCGTCCGATGCCGGAGCTTCCTCCGGTAACAATGACGACCTTGTTGTTTTCTCCTGCCATGACTTTCCTCCTGAAAATGTTGAGCTGATTCGAGTATACCGCATCGCAAGACGACTGTCTATATTGATTCTCGCTGGGAAAGTCTTTTGTCGGTATAGACGGAACAGGTCGTTATGGAAGAAGAGAAGGCAGAAAAATGAAAACAGGAACCAGCTGGCGTAGTGTGATCTACGCTGGCTCCTTTGTTGTAGCGAACCACCGAGGAAATCTCTCGTTTGGGAAGGTATCCTCGACGGCTTTTTTAGTTTATGTAGCAGCGATCCTGCTTTACAAGCCAATCTTCACACAACCGCTGGGCTTCTTCCTTTGTGCAGCAGGTGCAGTTGAAAAGTCTGCCACGGAAAGAGCAGTAAGTGTAGTGTACTCTCGAGACTCCATTGACATCTCGAAAATTAACGCAGCGTTCCTCACCGGGCAGCAGATAGATCGTATCCACGTTCAGCAGCTCCTTTTGCCTTCGTTCATGTGCCAAGAGGCACAACGTTTGCTATTGTACCATGTACCGTCCCAAAAGACCATTGCTTTTTTGACCAAAGATACGCACAAAAATTTTTCGTTCCAAAAGTGTCCAACTGGCGTTGAGTAAACACTATTGGATTGTGTATAACAAAAATTGCGACAGGTATGCTATTGGTGTGCAACAAACACAATTAGAATGTGAGGTCGCTATGAATACGCTTTTGGGTCAACGAATACGAGAGCAGCGCAAGGAAAAAGGCTGGACGATTGAACAGTTTGCAGAACGGGTCGATTTGTCAGCAAATTATGTTGGAGATTTAGAGCGCGGAGTAAAAATCCCCAAACTGGAAACCTTTATCCGAATCGTAGAGGTGTTGGACGTATCTGCTGATGTGCTGATCCGGGATTCCGTTCCATCCGCATCCCATGTGGCAGATGACGAACTGAGCAGAAAGCTGAGCCAGCTCACACCGGGGCAGAAGAAAGCTGCCATTGACATTCTGAATGCATACACCGACAACATTCCCTATATTACAAAATAACACCTATGTCAAAGAACGCCAGCAACCGTGCTGACGCTCTTTCTTTTTGCCCTCAAATAGTCTATAATCAACACTATAAGCGTGCACATAACGCTAATAGCGAGTATTTGAGGTGAACGACATGACAATCCTACCCAATATCGAAGAAGCAATGGAAGATACCCGGAATGGAAAGCTGAGTCCGTATTGGCAGAACAATCTCAAACGTGAATGCCTGCATAGGAAGTTATCGGCTGAAGAACAGCAGGCGCTTTCGGAACTGAATCGCATTTTGTCCGAGACTCCGCAATGGAGCGGCGAAGAAGAACTGTGTATCGAAATGGAGAACATCGGTGGCCGGGTTTGCTTCTGTCACTTTTGGGATGAGCACTACTCCATGGTGCAGTTGACGGAAGACCGCAACGGAAAATACTCCACAGCCTACGTTCTGGATGCAGAAACCACCCCGGATGTGCGTAAGGTGGCGGCATTACAGGCACAGAAAGAACTTGCGGACTGTATGCAGGTGTGGGGCGTTTCGCTTCTGAATGCGCCTGTTCCTGAACAGATGAAGTACGATTCTCTTGCAGAAGCCGCTTCTTACCTCATGCAAGTTTTGAACGACCCAGAGCACATCACCGGGTAAAAAGCGTCCCGAAGGGATGCGCAGCCTGCATTGGGAAATGCAGATCAAAGGGGCTTGGGGCATTCCCCAACAAGCGTTTTGCAACGCAAAATAAGCAGATGTATATACGTCTGCACTGCTTGCTGGTACAAAGTCATCGATGAAACAAAAATAGTTTCATCAAAGACGGTTATATGGTTGTGCCGATTTCCAAAACATAGTAATATTGAAGTACTAACTGGGGCTGAAAGTGGCAAAACTGCTTGCTTGGTTTCCATTCAGGAATTACTAACAGCGTAGACCGTCCGTTCGCTTCGTATACCGTCAGCGTCACAAATTGACACCAATTTATCATTCTTCACGAAGTATGTGCTAAAATCTCTTGACAGCACCTCACAAAATATGTTATCTTTTGTAAACATCCTTGAAAAGATATGACATTTTCTGGGGACCGAACACAAACCGATTTTTCTCTGGAGGAAAGACCCATGAAACAGGAGATCATCCGTAAACTGAGCGCTGCCGTGGCCATGAGCCTCGTTGTTGGCGTCTCTCTGGCCGCCTGCGGCGGCAGCAGCAGTTCCACCGCTGCCAGCGCGACCAAGACCGGCTCTGCCGACGGCTTTGGCGGTGCTGTCACCGCCACCCTGACCGTGGATGCCAATGGCACTGTTACCGACTGCAAGCTGGAAGGTGCACAGGAGACCGAGAACATCGGCGGCGCTGCACTGGAAGAGCTGTCCAAGCAGGTCGTGGCCGCCAACGGCCCCGCCATCGACGGCGTTGCCGGTGCCACGGTGACCACCAAGGCTGTCCGGAAGGCTGTTGCCGCCGCACTGGGTGTGGAGCTGGCCGAAGAGGCCCCCGCCGACTCTGCTGCCGCAGCCCCCGCTGAGCCCGCCGCCATCGTCCCGGTGGAAGGCGGCATCCAGATCGGTCAGGCCTATGCTGCCGCCCACGGCACCAAGTGCTTCACCGAAGCGGTGGCTGTGGTGAAGGATGACGTCATCCTCGCCGCCTACCTCGACGATTTCCAGTTCACCAGCGCCGATGCAGGCGTGACCGCTGTGCCCAACTCCGACTCCGACTTTGCCGCAGGCTACGCCGAGGGCAAGGTGCTGATGTCCAAGCGGGCCAACGCTGATTATTACAGCAAGATGATGGCCGAAAAGGGCGGCTCCACGGTCGCTCTGGACGCAAACTTCAATGCCATCCAGAACTTTGCTGTCGGCAAGACCATCTCCGAGCTGGAGGATGTGGCCGCCAAGGGTGCCGAGGCTGTGGACGCCGTCTCCGGCGCAACGCTGGTGGATACCGCCGGTTATCTCTCCGCCATCGTGGATGCCGCCAAAAAAGCGCCCAGACCACGCAGGCGGTGGAGTTCAACGGCAGCTCCGAGGACCTGAAGGCTGAATGTGGTCTATGGGGGCCGCACACGGCGACCAAGTGCTTCACCTCCGGCGCAGTCGCCACCGCTGGGGACACCATCGTGCTGAGCTACATTGACGAGTTCCAGTTTGCCGG
>ENA-OQBL01000162-OQBL01000162.1-human-gut-metagenome-genome-assembly--contig:-NODE-162-length-38760-cov-5.587089_pt1 | contig 38760 bp, 36 predicted proteins | sample MGYA00242747_ERZ504553 | MGnify/ENA primary metagenome ERZ504553 (study PRJEB26092, sample SAMD00036240) | human gut metagenome | host: Homo sapiens | study: EMG produced TPA metagenomics assembly of...
CGTTACTTGTTTTACCTACTTTTGCCTAGGATTATGGCTTCAGCCCCCTACTCCTAAGCCTGAGGCCCCCGTTCGAATCCGGGCGGGGACGCCATTTTAAGAAAAGCGAAGGTCATTTTTTCCATGTGAAAAACGATCTTCGCATTTTTCATTTTGAACCGATCGCCAAAATAGCCAGCGAATGCCATTAGCAGAATTTTCGGTTCCAGCTAATAAAATCAGGCTTCCAGCAATTGAGGCCAAAATCGCCGTTTTCTATGCTTTATGCAACTTCACAGCATAGAAAATCTTTTGGACATACCAAAAAAAGCGCAGAAAGCTGGCCTTGTTCCATTTGGAACGAAACCTACCTTCGTGCGCATTTTTTTGTTTTACATTGCGATCCAGCCCAGAGCATTTGCCACAGAGCTGATCAGGATAATGGCCGCAAAGATGGGGCACAGATACTGGATCATGAAGTTGAAGATCTTTTTACGGCGGAAGGGCTTGCCGCCCAGCGTCACCTCTTCTTCGATCTTCTGCACGCCGATCACGCGGGACACCAGCAGGCAGATAGCAATGGCTGCAATGGGCATCATGACAGAGTTGGTGAGGAAATCGAAGAAATCCAGAAACTGCATTCCGAACACCGTCACGCCCGCCAGCGGGCCATAGCCCAGTGCCGAAAGGCTGCCCAGCGCCACCATGATCAGGCCGATCAGTGCCGTTGCGCGCTCGCGGCTCCAGCCCAGCTCGTCCTCAAAGGTGGAGACAGCGCTCTCGGTCAGGGCAATGGAGCTGGTCACGGCTGCAAACAGCACCAGCAAAAAGAACAGGATGCCCACCACATGGCCAAAGCCCATGCTCTCGAACACCTTGGGGATGGTAATGAACATCAGCGCCGGGCCGGCCTGCAGGGTGTCCGGGTCGCCGCCGGAGAAGGAGAACACCGCCGGAATGATCATCAGGCCCGCCATGATGGCAATGGCCGTGTCAAACACCTCCACGTTCTCGGTGGATTCCTCAATGGAGACCTCCTTCTTCATATAGGAGCCAAAGGTGACCAGAATGCCCATAGCGATGGACAGCGAATAGAACATCTGGCCCATGGCCGTGACCACCGTCATCCAGGAAAAGTTTGCCACGTTCGGCACCAGAAAATACTTCACGCCTGCCAACGCACCCGGGCGCGTGACCGAGTAGCCCGCAATGACCACCGAAAGCACCACCAGCACCGGCATCATCACCTTGGAAACACGCTCCACGCCGTTGCGCACACCTGCAAAGATGATGGCCAGCGTAAAGGCCGTGAAGATCAGAAAGCACACCTCTGCCGACAGTCCGCTGGAAATGAAATTGGAAAAATAACCGTCCTGCGAAAGCTCACTGCCATGGCCGCTGATATACTCCGACAGATAGCGGATGACCCATCCACCAATGACCGAATAGTACGGCACGATCAGAATAGGGATGACCGCATTGATCCAGCCGCCGAACCGCAGGCCGCCCTTTTTGCCAAAGGCGCCAAAGGCACCCACCGGGCTTTTGTGGGTCATGCGGCCCAGTGCCGTTTCGGCCACGATCATCGTGTAGCCAAAGGTGACGGCCAGCACGATGTACACCAGCAGAAAAATGCCGCCGCCGTATTTCGCGGCGAGGTACGGAAACCGCCAGATGTTGCCCAGACCTACCGAAGCGCCTGCGGCCGACAGCACAAAGCCGATCTTGCCGGAAAAGGCGCTGCGCTTTTGTTTTTTGCGTATCCATGATTTAATTCCTCTTTTCCTATATTCCTATACACAAGTGGCCTTAGTGTACCATATCTGTCCGTCAAATACAACTGTCCCGCCTGTTTGCGTGCAAAAAACAAACAGCGCCCCCCAAGGGAGCGCTGCCTGTCTTTATAAGAGGTATACGCGTTGATTTCAGAAGATGCTGTAGCCCAGCAGCTGCGGCAGGGCGGTAGTAAGCGGGCCCCATAGGCTGATAGAGATCAGAACGATCACGTTGCAGATCACGTAGGGCGCTGCGCCCTTGAAGATCTCGATGATGGGCATACGGTTGATCTTGTTGCAGGCGTTCAGGCACATGCCGACCGGCGGAGTGACCAGACCGATGGCCAGACCGGTGATCATCATGGCACCGAACTGCAGCGGCGAGAAGCCGTACTGCACCATGACCGGCAGCAGGATGGGGGTGAGCAGCAGGATGGCCGGGCTGACGTCGATGAAGGTGCCGATCATCAGAATCAGCACATCAAAGATCAGTGCAATGGCCCATGCGGGCATGTTCAGGGACATGAAGAAGGCACCCACCGTCTGCGGCACCTTCTGCATGGTCAGCACCCATGTAAAGATGGTGGTGAAGCCGATGATGAGCATGATGGAGGAAGAAGAGATCAGGGTCTTTTTCAAAGCCTCCCAGACACCCTTCCATGTCAGCTCCTTGTAGACGAAGAAGCCCACCAGCATGGAATACAGCACGGCCACACCGGCACTTTCGGATGCAGTGCACACGCCGAAGGAAACGCAGATGATGATGAACAGCGGCATGATGAGGGCAGGAATGCCGGAAAGCAGGCTCTTGGCGGCGCGCTTGCCGTCAAACTTGATCTTTTCCGGATGCCAGCCCTTCTTGGCGCTGATGATGTACACCAGCACCAGCTGAGTCAGACCGATCAGGATGCCGGGCACGGCACCTGCCACGAACAGCGCACCCACCGATGCACCGGAGATCATGGAGTAAACGATCATGGGGGTGGAGGGCGGGATGATCATGCCCATGGTGGAGGATGCCACCGTGATACCGGCAGAAGCTTCCGGCGGGTACCCTTCCTTCTCCATGGCGGGGATCAGGATGGAACCCAGAGCCGAGGTATCGGCCACAGAGGAGCCGGAAATACCGCCAAAGATCATGGAAGCCACGATGTTCACTTCGCCCAGACCACCGCGGATGGGCCGCAGCAGCTCCATGCAGAAGTTGATGATGCGCTGGGTGATGCCGCCGGTGTTCATCAGCTCACCAGCCAGCATGAACAGCGGCATGGCGATCATCAGCTCACTGTAGGCACCGTTCCACACGCGCTGCGGCAGCATGGTAATAAAGGTAGGTGCATAGATCAGGATGTAGGTCACGCAGGAAGCGCCGATGGCGAAAGCCAGCGGGATGCCCAGCGCGGCAAAGAAGATCAGCAGCACCAGAAGGATGAGCATTGCCATAGTTGTGTATTCTCCCCTTTCCGCTTATGCGTCGTCACGGCTCAGCGCCTGATTCTTGGGCGCAAAGTAGGAAATATCGGCCTTGTACAGGGTGATGATCTTGATCACGACGCAGATGGCACAGATGATGCCGCACACCGGCATGATGCCGTACATATACATCATGGGGATCTCCATGCCCTGACTGATCTGCTTACCGGCAACGCCCACATACTTGAAGCCCTGATAGGTGAACACCAGCACCACAGCCAGCACGATGAGGTAATTGACGATAGCCAGCCAGCGCTTGCGGGCAGGCTTGACACCGTCGTAAAGGATGTCGATCATGACGTGCTCGTCCTTGATCACGTTGATGCCCATGCCCCAGAAGGTGGTAAAGGCAAACAGGGTGGTGTTGAACTCTGCCAGCTGCTTCCAGCTCAGGGAGAAGCAGTAGCGCGCAATAACGGTAAAGATCACAAGAGCTGCCAGCAGTGCCATGGCGATCACGCCGATGGTAAAGTATATGTCAAACAGCTTCTTGCCGATTTTTTTCAGCTTTTCGATGGTGCTCAGCCCCTTTCGGTTATTTTACAACTTTTTCCATTGGCCTGTTACAGCAGAGGGCAGCCCGCAGGCTGCCCTCTCGCCTTTACCGTAACATGGCCGTTCTAGCCTTTGGTCGTTTCTGCTTATGCCTTTGCGACGATATCCTGCATCTCCTTGATCTCGTCGGCGGTGCAGATGCCCTCGGTGACACACTGGTCGTACACGGACTGCACAGCGGTCTGGAAGGCCTTCAGCTCATCGGCAGAGGGCTCATAGACTTCGCAGCCGGAATCCACGATGGTCTGCTTTGCGGCGCTGGAGTTCTTGTCGATCAGCTCGTCGTTGTACTCGCCCATCTTGGTGGCGCACTCGTTAATGATATCGCGGTACTCCTCGGGCAGGCCGTTCCACCATGCTGCGTTCACATAGAAGGGATCCGGATGGAACTGGTAGTTGACCTCGGTGAAGTACTTCTGCACCTCGTAGAACTTCATGCCTTCCACGTTGACCCAAGGGTTCTCCTGACCGTCTGCAACGCCGGTCTTCAGGCCCATGTACAGGTCGGAGTACGGGATGGTAGTGGTGGTAGCACCCATTGCCTGGAAGGTCATGTCAATGGTCTTCATACCGTTGGTGCGCATCTTCAGGCCCTTCAGGTCTGCGGGAGCCTTGATGGGGTGCTTGGAGTTGGAGAACTGGCGGTAGCCGCCTGCATCGCACAGGTTAATGATGACAGTGCCCGTCTCGCCTTCGGCCTCAGCGCACACCTTCTGTGCCAGATCGCTCTGCAGCAGAGCCGTGACCTGCGCACGGGTGTTGGTCAGGAAGGGCAGGGTGAACATCAGCAGACGGGGGCTGAAGTCGAACTGACCGCCGCGCATGCCCTGCACGGTGCCGGCCACGACCTGCTCCAGCATCTCCTTCTCGGTGCCCAGCTGGCCGTTGCCGTAAACCTCAATCTTCACATGGCCGTTGGTGGCCTCTGCCACATCGGCGGCAAACTGCTCCATGGAAACAAAGCGGGGGTTGCCTTCGGGCTGTGCATGACCCACGGTCATGGTGAAGTCGCCCAGAGATGCAAACTTGTCCTCACCGGCTGCTGCGGCACTTGCTGCAGTGCTGGTAGATGCTGCGCCGGAAGCAGCCGGAGTGGATGCACCGGAACCGCCGCAGGCTGCCAGAGCACCTGCAGCTGCCATTGCACCAGACACCTTCAGGAAATTGCGACGAGAGACCTTTTTCATAATCTTCTTCCTCCTTGTTTCAAGGGTGCCGTTTTGCCTTGTACTCTAGCAAAGTTTTTGGCGGCCCCTGTATACAGCATTTTCATTGCACGCTAATCGCAACAGAAAATTCACATCCGCACAAGAGCCAAACTTCACCAACTTCGTAAAGTTTCTTTGTGCATAACTAACAATCTTATCCGTTTCTCGTGAAAACTGTTACAATCTGATGACACAATTCCGTTCATTTTCATCTGATATATCAATTTTTTGTCAGATATGATAAATTTCGGAGCTTTTCCTATACTTGTATACAGGCTATTGTATACTTCATTCTCATGCGTTGACAATCTCTTTTCGGCAGGCTAAAATAGAAATATCTTATCATCAACTATGTAAATGGAGTGTGAGCACATGGCTGAACAGCTGCATCCGGAGGACATCTACCAGACGCTGGAATATGAAATCGTTACGCTGAAGATCAAGCCCGGAGAGACCATCAGCGAAAATCAGCTGTGCAAACGGTTCGGCATTTCGCGCACACCGGTGCGCGCTGCCCTGCAGCGGCTGGAACAGAACGGCTTTGTGCAGATCATTCCCTGCAAGGGCACCATCGTCACCCCCATTGATCTGGATATCGTGGATCAGATCGTGTACCAGCGCACCGCTGTGGAAAGCATGGTCCTGCGTGATTTCATTCAGGTCTGTTCGCCCAAAGAGTACATCGAAATCAAGCACAAATATGACCTACTGGAAGAGATGGCCCAGACCATGACCGACCCGGACAACGTGGATATCAATGCCTTCCTGACGCTGGATCTGGAAATGCACGCCATCTGGTTTTGCAGCATGAACAAGTGGTACATCTGGCAGAACCTGACAAAGCCGCAGCCGGATTATTCCCGCTTTACCCGTCTGGATGTGGTGCGGGCCAACAATGTGCCGGATGTGCTGAGCGAGCACCGGGAAATTTTGCGGGTGATCCGGGAAAAAATGACCTGGATGCCATTGAACCGCTGATCCGGCGGCACCTGTACGGCGGCCTGCGCCGCATGGGCACCCAGCTGTACGCAGAAAAGTACAGACCTTATTTTACCGGCATCTGAACCAATAAAAAGCAAGCGCATCCGCCAGCCTTTCGGCCTTTGGATGCGCCTGTTTTGTTTTTTCGTATAATTTACTGCTTGTGGTACTTGCGGTCCTCTTCCTCGTAAACAGGGTCACAGGTCAGGTACATTCCCAGCCGGTTCAGGGTGCTGGTATCCACACCCGAAGCAGCACGGTGGAGTGCACATCGCAGCCCTTGAGGTTGGGCAGCTGATGCATGGCCGCTGCAGCCTGCTCGTTGGAAGCAGCCGAGCTGGAAAGCGCGATCAGGATCTCGTCGGTGTGCAGGCGGGGATTCTTGCCGCCCAGATAGTTGGTCTTGAGGGTCTGGATGGGCTCAATGGAAGCCGCACTCACAAGGTCGGTCTCCTGCGGGATACCGGCCAGCACCTTGAGAGCATTCATCAGAGCAGATGCTGCTGCACCCAGCAGCGGACCGGTCTTGCCGGTAACAACGGTGCCGTCCGGCAGCTCAATGGCGGCAGCAGGGGCCCCGCCGGTGCTCTCGCTGCGGGCATGAGCCTGCTTTTCCACTTCGCGCTGGCCCACGGTCAGGTCGGCCTGATTCATCAGCAGTTCCAGCTTGTAGCGCTCGGTCTCCTTGACCGTGCCGGTGATCTTCTGCTCACACAGGCACTTGAAGTAGCGGCGCAGGATCTCCTTGCGGGAGGCTTCGCGGCAGACCGCATCGTCCACGATGCAGTTGCCTGCCATGTTCACACCCATGTCCGTGGGGGACTTATACGGGCTTTTGCCGGCGATCAGCTCAAACATGGCGTTCACCACCGGGAAGATCTCAATATCGCGGTTGTAGTTGACGGTGGTCACGCCGTAGGCTTCCAGATGGAACGGGTCGATCATGTTCACATCGTTCAGGTCGGCTGTAGCGGCCTCGTAGGCCAGATTCACCGGTGCTTGAGGGGAATGTTCCAGATGGGGAAGGTCTCGAACTTGGCGTAACCGGCCTTCACGCCGCGCTTTGTACTCATGGTACAGCTGGGAAAGGCAGGTGGCCATTTGCCGCTTCCGGGGCCGGGGGCCGTGATGACCACCAGTGGGCGCTGGGTCTCGATGTAATCGTTCTTGCCGTAGCCCTCGTCGCTGACGATGCGGGCCACATCGTTGGGATAGCCGGGAATTTTGTAGTGGCGGAAGGTGCGGATGCCCAGACTGTTCAGCCGCTTTTCAAAGGCCTCCACCTCCGGTGCAGCGGCGTACTTGGTCACGCACACGCTGCCCACATACAGGCCTACTTCCTGGAAGGCATCGATCAGGCGCAGCACATCCAGATCGTAGGTGATGCCGTAGTCGCCGCGGATCTTGTTGCTGATGATGTCCTCGGCGCTGATAACGATGACCACCTCGGCCTGATCCTTCAGCTGCAGCAGCATCTGCAGCTTGGAATCGGGCTGGAAGCCCGGCAGTACGCGGGACGCGTGGTAATCATCGAACAGCTTGCCGCCGAATTCCAGATAGAGCTTGTTGTCAAATTTCTTGATGCGCTCGCGGATATGTTCTGACTGCATCGAGAGATATTTGTCGTTGTCAAATCCAATTTTCATCGTTCGTTTCCTTTTTCCTCTTTGCTGTGCCCGGCACACCGCACCGGAACTTTTCCATAACAGAAACAGTATACCACACTCAAAAACCGGGTGCAATCCAAAAGGGCGGCTTCAAAGTTTTTTCCAGCAAATGCGGTGTTTCGCGCTGTTCTTTGCTGCATTTTTTGTGAAAATGGTTCTTGCCGCGTTTTTGACAGCGGGTGTATCATGTTATATCCGATTGGATTGGAAGTCGTGGGCGGTTACTTTTTCTTTTTATCCTTCTGATCCTTCGCGCGATCCTGCGTAATACAGCAAGCCCCCGGGTCTCCCCGGGGGCTTGCCGCAGCTTTATGAAGTATCTCGAATATGGAGGAAATGGCGTTTATTCTGCGTCGGTACGGTTTTTCTTGAGCAGGCTCAGGATCACAGCACCCAGCACGCTGCCCACAGCCAGCGCCACACAGTACAGCACTGTGTGGTCAACCACAGGGAACACGAAGATGCCGCCGTGCGGTGCACGCAAAGCGCAGCCGAAGGTCATAGAGAGCGCACCGGCCACCGCTGCACCGGCCACGCAGCTGGGCAGGACGCGCAGCGGATCTGCTGCTGCATAAGGGATCGCGCCCTCGGTGACGAAGCACAGGCCCATGACGTAGTTCACGATGCCGTTGCGGCGCTCGTCGGCAGTCCACTTCTTGGGGCAGAAGGTGGTGGACAGGGCGATGGCGATGGGAGGAACCATGCCGCCCACCATGACAGCGGCCATCACCTCATAGTTGCCGGAGGCAAGGGCTGCCGTGCCAAAGACGTAAGCTGCTTTGTTGAACGGGCCGCCCATATCAATGCTCATCATACCGGCCACGATGGCACCCAGCAGCACCTTGGAGGTGCCGCCCATGGCGTTCAGGCAATCGGTCATGGCAGTGTTGATCATGCCCATGACCGGGTTGATGCCGCACATCACTGCGCCGAGGATGAGCATACCGCCCAGCGGGTAGATGAGCATGGGACGGATGCCATTCAGGCTGGCAGGCAGCTTTTCGGTGATCTTTTTCAGCAGCTCGACGATATAGCCTGCAGCAAAACCGGCCAGCAGTGCAGCAAGGAAGCCGCCGGAAACACCGGTGGTCTCACCCGCTGCAATGCCTGCAAAGTTGGTGCCGTTCATGGCCAGCACACCGCCCACAAAACCGACCGCCAGACCCGGACGGTCCGCGATGGACATGGCGATGAAGGCAGACAGGATGGGCAGCATGTAACCGAAGGCTGCGCTGCCCACCGTCTTAAAGAAGGCAGCGACCGGGGTGTTCATGCCAAAGTTGGAGGGATCGATGGTGTAATCGTCCAGCAGGAACGCCAGTGCGATCATGATGCCGCCGCCCACCACGAAGGGCAGCATGTGGGAGACACCGTTCATCAGGTTCTTGTACAGAGCGCGGCCAAAGCTGTCCTTGCCGGAAGCATCCTCGGCGGCCTGTGCGCCGCCCTCGGCGTGGTAAACAGGCACCTCGCCGTGCACGATCTTCTTGATGAGCTCCTCCGGCTTGTGGATGCCATCGTCCACCCGGGTGAACAGCACCGGCTTGCCGTCGAAGCGGGCGGTCTCCACCTTCTTTTCTGCTGCCACGATGATGCCGTCGCAGTTTGCGATCTCTTCTCTGGTGAGGATGTTCTTTGCTCCATCCGAGCCATTGGTCTCCACCTTGGTGGGCAGCCCCAGCTTGTCACCGGCCTTGGTCAGGGCTTCCGCTGCCATATAGGTGTGGGCGATGCCGTTGACGCAGGCGGTCACGGCCAGAATGCGGTAGCCGCTCTGGGGGATCTCCTGCTGGGTGAAGCTCTCCGCGCCGAACTGAGCCTCCTCCTGTGTATCGATGCAGTCAAGGAACTCTGCAGGGGTCTTTGCGGCCTTCAGCTTCTCTACAAAGTCCTCGTTCATCAGCATCTGCATCATACGGGCCAGCATGTCCACATGCAGGCTGCCGTTTTCCGGAGCCGCAATGGCAAACAGCAGGTCGGTGGTACCGTCGTCCTCGGCATTGTACTGCACAGGGCTGCTCAGCCGCAGCGCCGCCAGACTGGGCCGGGTGACTACATTGGTCTTGGCGTGGGGCACTGTGATGCCGTTGTCCACATAGGTGGAGCCCTCCGCCTCACGGGCATAAAGGGCCTTTTTGTAGGCATCCTTGTCCGTGATGTTGCCATGGGTGGCCTGCAGCTCCACCAGACGGCTGATGATCTGCTCCTGATCGGTCAGAGCCTCATCCAGTGCGATGGACTGCGCGGTGAATAATTCCGTAATACGCATGATTTTTCTCCCTTCCTGTATAACTGCAACCCTCTCCGTCACAGAGGGTCAGATTTCCTTCATCAGTTCGTCGATTTTTTCCTTTGGTGGCAAGGCCAAGGCTGAACGCCGTTGCACTGCCGCAGGCGGTGCCCAAACGCAGTGCAAAGGAATAGCTCCGGGTCTGCATCCAGCCAGCCACAAAGCCGGCCACCATGCTGTCGCCTGCGCCCACGCTGTTTACGACCTTGCCCTTGGGGCAGCCGATGCGGTGCACCTCGCCATTTTCGTCCACCAGCAGGGCACCGTCGCCCGCCATGCTTACCAGCACGTTGCGAGCGCCCTTTTGCTGTAGGGTGCGGGCCGCAGCAATGATCTCTTCGTCCGTAGTCAGCACCCTGCCCACGATCTCGCCCAGCTCGTGGTTATTGGGCTTGATGAGGAAGGGGTGGTACTGCAGCACGTTCACCAGCAGGTCGCGGGTGGCATCCACCACAGCACGCACGCCCCTGCCCTGCAGCCGGGCCAGCAGCCGCTCGTAGGTATCCTGCGAAAGGCTTGCCGGGATGCTGCCCGCCAGAATGAGGATATCATCCTCGTTCAGGCTGTCCAGCTTCTTTTCCAGCTCCTGCATGGCGCTCTCCGGAATGTCGGGGCCCGCGCCGTTCAGCTCGGTCTCCTGCCCTGCCTTGATCTTGACATTGATGCGGGTCATGCCCTGTTCCAGATGCACAAAATCGGTCTTTAAGCCCTGTGCAGCAAGACCGCGTTCCAGCCATGCGCCGGTCTCACCGGCCACAAAGCCCAGCGCCACGCTCTCGCAGCCCAGCTGTGCCAGCACACCGGACACATTGATGCCCTTGCCGCCCAGCACGCAGTCCTCGCCTTTGGCGCGGTTCACCTCGCCTACTTCCAGCGGTGCATCCAAACGCACCACATAGTCAATGGCCGGGTTGAATGTTACGGTATAAATCATACTTCCGTCTCCTTTACCAGCGTGAATTGTTTGTATTTGGGGTTGGGGCAGCGGTTGGTGAGAATGGCACCGCCCTGCAGGTCGGCAATGACTGCCGGGTAGATGCGGGAAAACTTGGCATCATCCACAAGGAACCAGGCTTCCCGTGCACGGTGCACTGCCGCTGCTTTCACGGCAGCTTCCTCGGGGTCCGGCGTGGTAAAACCGGCATCCAGCGCCACACCGTTGGCACCCATGAACGCCTTGGTAAAATTGTAGCGCTGCAGGCTGGTGACTGTGGGTGCACCCACAATAGCTTCGGTCTCGGGCCGCAGCAGTCCTCCGGGCAGATACACCCGGCAGCCCTTTCGGGCCAGTGCCCGGGCATGGGCCACGCCGTTGGTCACATAGCTGGCTTTGAGGGCATCCCCCGCCAGTGCACGCACCAGCTCCAGCGTGGTGGAGCCTGCATCGATGAACACAAAATCATCGGCGTTGATGAGCTTTGCCGCCGCCTGCGCGATGCTGCGCTTCTGCTCCACAGCCTGCGACTCCTTGGCCTCCATGGTGGGTTCATCCGCCAGAAAACGGCTGTCCGGCAGGGTGGCACCGCCGTGCACCTTGTTCAGCTTGCCCAGCCGGTCCAGTTCGGTCAGGTCGCGCCGGATGGTGGATTCGCTGGTGTTCAGCGCCTCGCACAGTTCCTGCACCGTCACGGTGCGCTTGCGGTTCAGCTGTTCCATGATCAGGCTGAAGCGTTCTTCTGCCAGCATCGGCATTCTCTCTCCTTTGGTTTGATCTTATCTTTGACGGTTTATGACCGTTTGTGCGTTGTTTTGGTTGATTGCATCTTTATTATAGCAAATACAGCACCAAAATCAATCATTTCCAGTCAATTCCATTCATTTTCGTTCACAAAAAATTGTCTTTAAATTTGTGCAGGGAGCACAAAAGCTGGGATACAAGCATTTTGTGCAAACAAAAAAGCCGCCGTGCGTACCAATCGCACAGCGGCCGGAGAGATGGCTTATTGAGAAATCACTCGGCAGTCCAGTAGAAATCGTCGCCGGGCATTGCGCCGCCCACTGCCTTGGGGTCGGCATCAAACAGCACCTGCAGATAAGCGGATGCGTTGGTCTTGAGCTCGTCGCCGGTCAGGCAGACGATGTTGCAGTTGGGCAGGGCCTTCTTGGCAATGGCAGCCTTGGCCACAACACCCTGCTCCTCGCACAGAGCGGCAGTGCCGTCCAAATCGGCGTTGGCAGCTTCCACGCTCTTGGCGTAGTCGGTAAGGAATGCGGCCACAACATCCGGGTGTTCCTCGGCATACTCCTTGCGCACCACGGTCACGCCGGTGATGAGCTGCGTATCCGCGACCTTGTTCCATTCCTCGGTCAGGTCGAGGGCCACACGCAGGGTGTCGTCCTGCAGGCCGGCTGCAGTCACATAGGGCTGGGGCAGAACTGCAATGGCATCCTCGGTATTGGCCATCTGGGCCGTGACCTCGGTGGCCTCGCTGTAGTATTCAATGGTCACATCCTTGTCCGGGTCGATGCCGTTGGCGTTCAGAAGATAGCGCAGCACGTACTCCGGCGTGGTGCCCTTGCCGGTGGACAGGATGGTACGGCCTGCAAGGTCTGCCATGGACTGGATCGTATCGCCGCCTTTTTCCACTACGTACAGCACGCCCAGCGTGTTGACTGCCACAGCCTGAATGCCGCCCTCCGTCTTCTGATACAGGGTGGCGGCCAGATTTGCCGGGATGGAAGCCATGTCCAGCTCGCCCTTCATCAGCAGCGGCACGATCTCATCGGCAGCGCCGTAAAGCTGCAGGTCGTAATCCATGGAAGCGGTGTCATCCTCTTCCATGCTCAGCAGGTTGACAAGGCCCATGGTGGTGGGGCCTTTCAGGCCGGCAATGCGCAGCGCATCGGTGGTGGACAGTTCCTTTGCTTCCTCACTGGAAGCGGCTTCCGAAGCAGCCTCGGGGACAGCTTCGCTGGAAGCTGCACTGGATGCAACAGAGCTGGATGCCGCACCGCCGCAGGCGGCAAGGCTCAGCACAAGGGCCAGAGCCAGCAGCATGGATGTCAGTTTTTTCATGCGGGGTTCCCTCTTTCCTCACAAGACCGCGCCATTTTGTGCCTGAAAATTTTGCACAGAACCATGGGTCGGTCTTTTCATATTTTTTACAAGGCAAATTTGCAAAATCATTTGCTTTGCGGGTCTAAGTTTACTATAATAGAGTCAAAAATACCGTTGCGTGTGCAACGGAATTGCAGGAGGGCTGTGGGAAGCCGGATCTTTCCCACGGAATTGTGATGAAAAACTTTCTTCCGCTGTTATGCTCCACCTCTTTATTCAATGGTCTGACCCCTGAAGAGCTGCAGACCCTGCTGGCTCAGCTGGGTGCCGTTATGCGCAGCTATGGCAAAGGCGAAGCGCTTGTTCTGGCGGGCGAACCCAACCGCAGGGTGGGCATCGTACTGTCCGGTGAGCTGGAAGCCTACCGTCCCGGGCCGCAGGGTGCGCGCATTCCCATCACTCACATGGAACCGGGCGGCGTGTTCGGCGATGTGCTGAGCGGTTCCAGTCTGGCAAGCCCGGTCACGGTGATGGCTTCGGTGCCCTGCGAGGTGCTGCTGATTCCCTACGAGCGGCTGCTGCTTTCGGATGGCAGTCCGGCGCACCAGCAGACATTGCGCAATCTGGTGCGCACCATCAGCGATAAATATTTTTCCCTCTCCCGCCGCATCGACCTGCTGGTGCTCAAAAGCCTACGGGCCAAAGTGTGCGCCTATCTGCTCAGTGAAGCCGAGCGGGCTGGCAGCCTGACCTTCAGCATCCCGTTCTCCCGCATCCAGCTGGCAGATTACCTGAACTGCGACCGCAGCGCCCTCAGCCGCGAGCTGAGCCAGATGCAGCGGGACGGCCTGCTGGACACCTACAAAAGCAGCTTCAAGCTGCTGGAGCCTGCGGTACTGAAGCAAATGGTGCAGTGACCATTTGAATAGCCGCCGCGTGCGCTTTGGCTGTATTCAGCTGAAATTTTATTTTTATATTTGAGTTTTAGAAAAATCTACGGATTTTTCTAAAACTCTTTTTCACTGGAAGGCCGTAACCGTCAGCGGCATCATCTTGTTATTTTTAATATAGGAGTATTTTTAAATATGTCAAAACCGATTTTATGGATCGTGATCCCCTGTTACAACGAGGAGCAGGTGCTGCCCATTACAGCTCCCATGTTTCTGGAAAAGATCAGCGGCCTTGCCGCACAGGGCCTTGTGAGTGAAAAGAGCCGGGTGCTGTTCGTGAACGATGGCTCCAAAGACAAGACATGGGAACTGATCCAGAGTTTTGCCGCACAGGACGAGCACTACATCGGCATTTCCCAGAGCCGCAACCGCGGCCACCAGAACGCCGTGCTGGCAGGCTTGATGGAGGCACTGCACAGCGGCACCTGCGATGTTACCATTTCCATCGACTGTGATGGTCAGGACGACATCAACGCCATGGACGAGATGGTTAAAAAGTATCTGGACGGTGCCGAGGTGGTCTACGGCGTGCGCAGCCGCCGCGATACAGACACCTTCTTCAAGCGCTTCACCGCCGAGGGCTTTTACCATGTGATGAACGCTCTGGGCGCAGACATCGTGTTCAACCACGCAGACTACCGCCTCATCAGCACCCGTGTGCTGGAAAGCTTTGCCGACTACAGGGAAGTGAACATTTTCCTGCGCGGCATGGTGCCGCTGGTTGGCTTCAAGAGCGAGGTAGTCACCTATGAGCGCCACGAACGCCTTGCCGGTGAGAGCCACTACCCCCTGAGCAAGATGCTGGCCCTTGCCTTTGACGGCATCACCAGCCTTTCCAACAAGCCCATCCGCCTTATTACCGGATCTGGCATCTTTGTGAGCCTGATCAGCTTTATCGGAGTCATCTGGGCCATCGTGTGCGCCGCCATGGGCAGCAGCGTGGCCGGCTGGGCCTCCATCGTGTGCATCGTCTGCTTCATGAGCGGCGTGCAGCTGGTGTGCTTAGGCGTGATTGGCGAGTATATCGGCAAAATTTATATGGAGACGAAAGCCCGCCCGCGCTACATCATCAGCGAGCGCACCTGGGCACCCTACGAAAGGAAGTATCACGGATGAGCAAACAGAGCTGGCGGGGCAGCACCCTGCTGAACCCGGAACCGCCGGTATTGGTGTCCTGCGGCGGGCTGGAAAAGCCCAATCTCATCACCATCGGCTGGACGGGCACCATCTGCACCCAGCCCAGCATGGTGTCCATCAGCGTTCGGCCGGAGCGCTACAGCCACCACCTCATTCAGGAAAGCGGACAGTTTGCCATCAACCTGCCCACCGAAGCGCTGGTGCGTTCGGTGGACTGGTGCGGCGTGAAAAGTGGCCGTGACGTGGACAAGTTTTCTGCCTGCGGCCTGCATTCTGCCCCCGGCAGCGTGCTGACCGACTGCCCCATTCTGGAAGAAAGCCCGGTCAATCTGGAATGCAAGGTAACTCAGGTGATCCCGCTGGGCAGCCACGACCTGTTCCTTGCCGAAGTGGTGGCCTGTGATGTGGATGAAAGCCTGCTGGACGAAAACGGCAAGCTGTGTCTCGAAAAGGCAAAGCTCATCGTCTACAGCCACGGCGAATATCTGGCACTGGGCAAAAAGCTGGGCACCTTTGGCTACAGCGTGCGCAAGAAAAAAGCCGGTAAGGCGTAAAAAATAATTTACATTTCATCGCTTGACTTTTGCCCAAAACTGCATATACTAAAGATAGGCAATGTAGAGAGATTGAATCCATCGGGTTCATGCCGAAACACGAAGCCCCCGGTAGTGTCAGTACCGGGGGCTTCTTTTAGTGTTCGCTGCCCTTGCCGATCTTACCGTCGATCCATGTGCACAGATAGTAGGCAACTACCTGCGCGGCAACGGTTTGGATAAATGTAGAGAGAGTTTCCAAGGGGTTCACCTCCTTTCCGCGGTTAGGGGAATGGAGAAGGGCCGCAGGAACAGTATAGCATAAAAAACGGTATCGCGCAATTTTGACGCAATACCGGTTTTTGTGCATTTATTCGTGCTTTACGCGCTGGATCTCGCCCAGATCGTAGGGGGTGTTCTGGTAGACGTAGTAGTTCAGCCAGTTCTCATACAGCAGGTGGGCGTGGGCACGCCAGCGGAACAGCGGCGGCTTTGTGGGATCATCGTCCGGGTAGTAATTCACCGGCACATGGATAGGCAGGCCCTTGTCCACATCGCGGCGGTACTCTGAATCCAGCGTGTACTTGTCGTACTCCGGGTGGCCGGTGACAAAGATCTGCCGTCCGTTCTCGGTGCTCATGAGGAAAGGCCCGGCCACATCGCTCTCGGCAAGGATGCGCAAAGCCTTACAGTTGTCCACATCCTCGCGGCTGATGCCGGTGTGGCGGCTGTGGGGCGCATAGAACACCTCGTCAAAGCCGCGCACCAAAGGGTTCGACGGGCGGGTGACCCGGTGCTCGAACACACCGAACATCTTTTCCGGCAGCAGCTGCTTGTGCACGCCGTAGTGGTAGTACAGGCCAGCCTGTGCACCCCAGCACACATGCAGGGTGGAGTAGACATTCGTCTCGCTGAAGTCCATGATCTCGCACAGCTCCGGCCAGTAATCCACCTGCTCAAAGTCCATGGTCTCCACCGGTGCGCCGGTGATGATCATGCCGTCGTAGCGGTTGTTCTTCACCTCGTTGAAGTTCTTATAGAACGATTCGAGATGTGCCGCCGAAACGTGGGTCGCCGCATGGCTGGCCGTCTGCAGCAGGGTCATGTGCACCTGCAGCGGGGTATTTGCCAACAGACGGGCGATCTGGGTCTCGGTGGTGATCTTGGTGGGCATCAGGTTCAGGATCAGGATCTCCAGCGGGCGGATGTGCTGGGCAAGGGCGCGCTCACGATGCATGACGAAGATATTTTCGTTGTAGAGGGCATCGTAAGCAGGCAGGGTCTTGGGGATGATCAGCGGCATAGTTCGTACTCCTAACGATTTAGAATAGCCTCCGCTGACGCTCTGGCTATCTTCAGCGGAATTTATTTTTATATTTTGCGTTTGTCGCGCCCTGCGGGCGCCCCAAATGCGGTTTTTTACGAGAAGGGCCGGAACTGATAGATGCTGCTGAACTCACCTTTTAGATCTTATCCAGCGCCTGTGCAATATCTGCGATGAGGTCTTCGCTGCTTTCCAAGCCGCAGCTCATGCGCACCAGCTCTGCGGGCACGCCGGCGGCTTTCAGCTGCTCATCGTTCATCTGGCGGTGGGTGCTGGATGCAGGGTTCAGGCAGCAGGTGCGGGCATCGGCCACATGGGTCTCGATGGCTGCCAGCTTCAGGTTCTTCATAAAGATGCTTGCAGCCTCACGGCCGCCGGCCAGACCAAAGCTGACCACGCCGCAGCTGCCGTTCGGCAAGTATTTTTCAGCCAGTGCATGGTACGGGCTGGACTCCAGGCCGCAGTAGTTCACGTAGGCCACCTTGGGATGGCTCTCAAGGAACTCTGCCACGGCCATACCGTTGGCGCAGTGGCGCTGCATCCGCACATGCAGGCTTTCCAGACCGAGGTTCAGCATGTAGGCGTTCATGGGCGACTGCATGGAGCCAAAGTCACGCATCAGCTGCGCGGTAGCCTTGGTGATAAAGGCACCCTCTTTGCCGAAACGCTCGGCGTAGGTGATGCCGTGGTAGCTGTCGTCCGGGGTGCACAGGCCGGGGAACTTGTCGGCGTGGGCCATCCAGTCGAACTTGCCGCCGTCCACGATGGCACCGCCCAGCACCGCGCCATGACCGTCCATGTACTTGGTGGTGGAGTGGGTCACGATATCCGCGCCCCACTCAAAGGGGCGGCAGTTGACCGGCGTGGGGAAGGTGTTGTCCACGATCAGCGGCACACCGTGGGCGTGAGCAGCCTTGGCAAACTTCTCAATGTCCAGCACGGTCAGGGCCGGGTTTGCGATGGTCTCGCCGAACACCACCTTGGTGTTGGGCTGGAATGCGGCGTTCAATTCTTCCTCGGTGCACAGCGGATCAACAAAGGTGGCTTCAATGCCCATTTTCTTCATGGTGACGGAGATCAGGTTGAAGGTGCCGCCGTAGATGGTACTGGATGCCACGATGTGGTCGCCTGCTTCGCAGAGATTGAACAGGGCAAAGAAGTTTGCAGCCTGACCGCTGCTGGTCAGCATTGCGGCCGTGCCGCCTTCCAGCTCGCAGATCTTCTTAGCCACAAGGTCGCAGGTGGGGTTCTGCAGACGGGAATAGAAGTAGCCGTCAGCTTCCAGATCGAACAGTTTGCCCATGTCCTCGCTGGTGGCATACTTGAAGGTGGTGGACTGGATAATGGGGATCTGGCGGGGTTCGCCGTTGCCGGGGGTGTAACCGCCCTGCACGCAGATGGTATCGCGATTCATACTACATACTCCTTTACTGGGTTTGTCCATATAGCACAATTCCCCGCAGGAGTGCTGCAGCCTCCGGCGGGGAATTGAAACGTTAAATTTTAGTTCCCGTTCGGGGGCAAAATGAGGAGAGGGCTCCTTCCGTCAAAGCCTTTCGGCTTTGGCAATACCGGAAAGTTTTCCTCTTCGCCAGAGGCTCCCTCTCCGGGGGAGCTGGCGCACGAAGTGCGACTGAAGGAGTTACTTCCGCAGCCGCTTATCGCTTCTGGTGGCCCAAGCAGTGCCCAAAGTCTGGAACACCTGAACCATCAGCACCAGCAAAATGACACACACGATCATGATATCGGTCTGGTAGCGGTAATAGCCATAGGACAAAGCGATCTTGCCCAGACCGCCGCCGCCAATGACACCGGACATGGCCGAGTAGCCCAGAATGGTGGTCAGTGCGGTGGTCATGCTGGAGATCAGGCCGGGCAGGCATTCCGGGATCATCACCTTGGTAATGATCTGGAACGGCGTTGCGCCCATGCTCTGGGCCGCTTCCACCACGCCCTCGTCCAGCTCGCGCAGGCTGGTCTCCACCAGACGCGCCACGAACGGGAAGGCTGCCACCACCAGCGGAACGATGGTGGCTTTGGTACCCACTGTGGTACCCACGATGGCACGGGTAAGCGGGAATACACAGATCATCAGGATCAGGAACGGAACACTGCGCAGGATGTTGATAACAATGTTGAGAATGTGCATCAGCCAGCCGGGCAGCGGCAGAATGCCGTCCTTATCACCCGCTACCAGCAGCACACCCAGCGGCAGGCCCAGCACCAGCGCAAACGCGGTGGAAAGGACCGTCACATAAAAGGTCTCCCAGATGGCAAAGCCGTAATCTGCAATACTCATTCGCCGGTCACCTCCTCTACCGTAATGCCGGGCTGGGCGCGCATATAGGCCGCAGCCTGCTTTGCCTGCTCCACATCAGCGGGCAGCTTGAGCAGCATGGAGCCATAGCACTGACCGCTCAGGTCGCGGGTATCGGCGCTGAGCACCGACACCAGAATGCCTTTCTCTGCAGCAAGGCTTGCCACCAGCGGCTTTGCCGTGGACGAACCGTTGAAGGTGACACGCACCACATGGTCGTCCGGGGCAAAGCTGGAAAGATCCCGCGCAGCGCTGCCGCCGTTGGGGGCCACCAGACGCCTTGCTGCGGGCGTCTTGGGGTTCGAGAAGATCTCCTGCACGGAGCCCTCCTCCACCACGACGCCGCCATCCAGAATGGCAACGTGATCGCAGATCTCTTCCACAACGCTCATCTGATGGGTGATGACCACCACCGTGATGCCCAGCTTCTTGTTGATGTCCTTGATCAGGGTCAGGATGGCATGGGTGGTGTTGGGGTCCAGCGCACTGGTGGCCTCGTCGCACAGCAGGACCTTGGGGTCCGTTGCCAGTGCGCGGGCAATGGCGATGCGCTGCTTCTGACCGCCAGACAGCTGTGCCGGGTAGGCGTTGGCCTTATCGGGCAGGCCCACCACCTCCAGCAGCTCTCTGGCGCGCTTTTCGGCATCTGCCTTCTTCACACCGGCCAGCTCCATGGGGAAGCAGATGTTCTTCAGACAGCTGCGCTGCATCAGCAGATTGAACTGCTGGAAGATCATGGTGATATCGCGGCGGCGCTCACGCAGCTGGGCTGCGTTTAAAGTCTCCATAGCGGTGCCGTCGATCACAACGCTGCCCTCGGTGGGGCGTTCCAGCAGGTTGATGCAGCGCACCAGCGTGGATTTGCCCGCACCGGACATGCCGATGATGCCATAAATGGAACCATCCGGGATGGTGAGGTTGATGTCCTTCAGCGCATTCACCGCGCCGTCCTTCATCTGGAAGGTCTTGGAAAGATGTTTGATCTCGATCACAGAAATTGCTCCTTGCTGTTGAATAAACTCCTTCAGTCAAACCCTTGCGGGTTTGCCAGCTCCCTCATGGAGGGAGCCTGAAACAGAACGGTCAGGCAAAGGCCCCCTCCCCGAGGGGGCTGTCACCGCAAGGTGACTGGGGGAGCTTGCTTAGCCCTCGATCGGTGCCAGACTGTCCTGCTTGCCGCCGTAGATGCCCATAGGCTCCACGTGGATGCCGGCAACCGTCACCAGATGGGTGCCGTGCTCTGCATTGAAGTCGTCCAGATACGGCTGATGCTGGAAATAGTTGGTATCGCACTGGCCGTCCTCAACGATGTTGTTGGGAATGATGTAGTCGTCGTACTCCTGAATATCCAGCGTGATGCCCTTTTCGGCCAGAATATCCTTGCAGATCTCCAGAACCTCGCAGTGAGGAGCCGGAGTAGCAGCGCAGCTGACGGTCTCGCCGTTCAGTGCATCGTAGTCGATGGAGGAATCATAGCCGTCGGTGGGGTTCTCCACAACGGACACCACAGCGCCCTTGTAGTTTTCATCCATGAAGTCCTTCACCTTCTGGCTCTGCAGAGCAGCGGCCAGAGCCTTGATCTTCGGCTCTTCCTGATTGCCGTCCTTGCAGACCAGAATGTTGACGTAAGCAGAGGTGCCGTCCTCCATTGCCAGAGCATCGGTCATGGGGTCCAGACCAGCGGAGATGGCGTAGTTGGAGTTGATGACGGCGTAGTCCTCGTCCTGCAGGACGTTGGGCACCTGAGCAGCCTCGACCTCATCGACGGAAACATTCAGAGGGTTCTCCTCGATGTCCTTTGCGGTTGCGGTCAGGCCTGCATCAGCCTTCAGCTTGAAGAAGCCGTTCTTCTCCAGCAGGGTCAGAGCACGTGCCTCGTTAGTGGTGTCGTTGGGCACAGCCACCTTCACCTTGTCCAGCTTAGCCACAGCAGAAGAAGCTGCGGAAGAAGCAGTGCCGGAAGCAGCGGAAGATGCGGTGGAAGAAGAACCGCCGCATGCGGTCAGGGCAGCTGCAGCTGCTGCAGCTCCGGTAACTTTCAGAAAATCACGACGAGTAATCATAGTTTTGTTCCCTCTCTATTTGCTTATTATAATGTACAGCGGCCCGCACGGCACAGTTCCGTGCTAAGGGCCTTTGACGGATGCATGAAAAAAGCTCCCGTCCTTGACCTTGAGCCAACGCTCAGACAAGGACGGGAGCATAACATACTTCCGTGGTACCACCTTGGTTTACCGCACCCTTGCGGGCACAGCCTCAATGCTGCGGCAGCTTTGCTGCTTACAGCCGGACGCTGTAACGGGCGCATCCCGTTGCGAACTTAGCACTCATGCGCCTCGCCCACACGGCTCCGAGACCATTTTCAGCTTCCTGTTTCCTGCCCTTTTCCATCGCCCGGGCTTTCTGGTAAGGATCAATGCGAAGGCCTACTCTTCTCTTCACAGCCATTTTTGTGATATTGCATTTATAATAATCCAATCGACCGGATTTGTCAACACCTACAACGAAGTTTTTTAGTAGGAAATTGCGTTTTTTTATCTTGTGCGCCAGCCGCGGACATGGTAGAATAAGACAGCATTATTTATAAAGGAGGTGCGGCAATGAACAGCCGCGAGGTTTTCCCGGATGAAGAACTGCGCCGCCGCATCATGGATTTTACCATGGCGGCGGGCCAGACATTGCTGGAAAACGGTGCCGAGGTGTTCCGGGTGGAGCAGACCATGGAGATCATGGCCCGGTCATTCCACCTGCGGGAGTTCCATGTTTACGTGCTGACCAACGGCATCTTTGCCAGTGCGGGCACCGCCGAGATCAGCGAGGTGCGCAATGTGCCTACCCGCACCACTCATCTGGGCCGGGTGGCGGCAGTGAACGCCCTCTCCCGCGAGATCGCAGAGGGCAGCATGTCGCTGGACGAAGCTGAGAGCCGTCTGGTGCTGGCGCGGCGCATCCCTTTTCCCAAGGACTGGGTGCAGCTGGTCAGCGGCATGTGCGGTGCATTCTGCTTTGCGCTGATCTTCGGCGGCACACTGCGCAGTGCGCTGGCGGCGGCACTGGCAGGCTTTCTTGCCAGCGGCTATTTGCTGCTGTGTGAGCAGCACGAGCTGCCCGGCGGCTTTTGCAAGATCAGCTGTGCTGCGCTTATCACGCTGGTGTGCATTCTGGCCTGCCGAATGCTGGGCACACCGGCCAGTCATTCTATTATCGGTTCGCTGATGATCCTGACCCCCGGCATCGCCTTTACCATGGGCATCCGCGACTTTGTGCACGGAGATTACCTCTCCGGCACCATCCGCATGATCGATGCGCTGCTCATTGCAGCCAGCATTGCCATTGGCACCGGCCTTGTGCTGAGCCTTTATACATTCTTTACGGGGGTGGTCGTGGCATGATGTTGACCAGTACACAAATTGGGGAGCTGGCCGCGCAGTTCTTTATTGCCGGCGCAGGCACCCTGAGTTTTGCCGTTCTGTTCGGCTGTCCGCGCAAAAGCCTGTTCTTCTGCGGGCTGGTGGGTGCCGTGGGCTGGTTTGTCTACGAGCTGGCCGTGATGCTGGGGGCAGACAGTGCCGCAGCCTCCCTGCTGGCGGTCATTCCTCTCACCCTGCTCACCCGCGTGTTTGCCATTGTGATTAAAATGCCGGTAACGGTGTTCCTGCTGTCCGGCATCTTCCCGCTGGTGCCCGGTGCGGGCATCTACTACACCGCCTACTATTTTATACAGGGCAACAATGCGCTGGCCCTTTCCAACGGCATCAGCACCTTTAAGGTAGCCGTTGCGCTGGCCATCGGCATCAGTTTGGTGCTGTGCATTCCGATACCGAAAAAACACGGTTGATTCTCTCACAAACAAAAGCCAGAAGGCTGCTGTAGAAACCCACAGCAGCCTTCTGGCTTTTACTTTTATAGAAAGAGGATCGCAGTTTCAGGGCTTAAGCCTTAATGTACTTGAAGTTTGCAGCAACCTTCACTTCGCCCTTATTGTTGCCCAGATAGTTAATGCGGAACGGACCATTGCCCACAGGCACGACCTTCGACAGATACTTATCGTTGCCCATCCAGACTTCCTTGCTCACCTTCGGCAGCTCATTTGCATACAGGAAGGTAACAGTCTTGTCCACATTCATGGTAGCCATGCCGATACAGTTGGCATCGTTCTGCTCCATGCCCTGCTGATAGTAGTAAACGGTAACTTCCTTCTGCTCCGCAGGGTTGACCGGCTTAACCTCCATCACAACGCGGTTGTTCTTGCTGATCTGGTTCTTGCCGTTGTCGATGATCTCGTAGCCGGGCAGAGCTTCCTTCAGATCGGTCTTGTAAACAAACTCAGTATCCGATGCAACGGTAATCGTCATGGTGGTGCTCAGCATAGCTTTGTTAACGGAGTCGTAGAATGCAACCGTAACCTTCTTGCCGGTATCGATCTTCTTCAGGGTGACAAGCACGCACTCCTTGCCGTCGATTTCCTGAATCTTCAGCTCACCGGTGCTCTCCACAGTATAGCCCTGCGGGATCTGCTCAGCCTTAATCTGGGAGACCAGAACAGTCTTGGCGTCCTTTTTAACAACAACAGAACCATCCTTGCCAGCAGTTGCGCCGTTGCAAATAAAGATGACCTTAACTTCCTTGGTCACTTCGGGAATCACAGGAGCATCCCCATTGGAGCAGCCAGCCAGAACACCGGCAGCAGCAACAGCCAGAGCAGCCACACCTGCACCCTTGAGGAACTTACGACGAGAAATGTTAGACATAAGAATCAACCTCACAATCTTTCTGCATGCCCCCATCACTTTTTGTGGAGCCTGCTTTTCCTATATAATACCCCCCCCCGTAACAGTTTGTCAAGTGGTTTTTGGCATCTTTTTCCGCCGGATGCAGAAAAGCAGGAGCGACCAAGAGAAAATCGTAAGTTCGGTCAAGCCCGGCAAAAAGGGCCGCTGCACAGCATCCCGTACAGCGGCCCTTTTTGTTCTCCGTTATTTTCATTCATTCTCAACATGTCTTGTTTTCATCTTCTGTCTGCTCATGTTCCCCTTTTGCCGCCCGCATCAGCCCGGCAAACAAAAAACCCAAATTGACCCCCAGAATAAAACCCACGATGCCTGCCGCCAATACCATTGCGCCTCCTCCTTTCTTCTACCATATTTTACCATATATCATTTGTCGGATGCAATCGCAGCCTATCGCAAAAGGCAAGATCACTGCCCAACGTGCAAGCCTTTTTTGCGCCGGAGCGTTGCAAGACTCTGCCGCATCTGCTATACTTTTGACAACACTTATATAAAGGAGGTGCTCTTTATGTCTGTTATGGATACTCTTGTCAGCCGCCGCACCTACCGCCGCTTTGCACAGAAAGCTGTTCCGCAGGATGTGGTGGATGATATCGTCGAGGCCGTCCGCCTGTCCTCCTGCGGAGCCAACCGTCAGGCTGTGCGTCTGGTGGTGGTGAACAAGCCCGAGGCGGTGGCAAAGGTGCAGCCGCTGGTCAAGTGGGCTGCCTATCTGCCGCCGGAGCAGGGCACGCCCAAAGCCGACGAGCTGCCCACCCTGTATGTGGCCGTGGTGCAGGACACTTCCATCCCCGGCGACCTTGCCACCGATACCGGCATCGCCCTTGCCAACATGACCCTTGCCGCATGGGACAAAGGCGTGGGCAGCTGCATTATGGGCGCGATCAACAAGCCTGCCCTCACCGAACTGCTGGGCATTGAAGAACCGCAGAAGCTGGCATTCATGGTGGCGTTCGGCTACCCGGCCCACAAGGCTCACATTGTGCCGCTGACGGCTGAGACCGGCGTAAAATATTATCTGGACGAGAACCGGGATTACTGCGTGCCAAAGCGGAGCAAAGAAGAGATCGCAAAATATCTATAATTTGTATATATACATTTCTTCGACGCATTTTTTTGTATAATTGTTTTCAATTCGGTTTCAAATGATGAGATTTTTTGCACAAGTATTGACTTTTCAATTTGTACAATCTATACTAAATTCGTTCGCCAGATGTTCGATGAATCGCATCGTTCTGGCGTACCGCAAAAACATACAGTACATTTGAGGAGTGTTTGAATATGAAAAAGATCTCTCGTCGCAGCTTTCTGGCAGCTGCCGGTCTGTCCGTTGCCGCTCTGGCTCTGACCGCCTGCGGTGGTTCCTCTTCCAGCGTGGCTTCCTCTGTGGCAAGCTCTGCTGCCGCTTCTTCTGAGGCTGCTTCCACCAGCGCTGCCGCCGGTGAGCTGACCACCGTTGAGGCCGGCAAGCTGACCATGGCCACTAACGCAGCCTTCCCTCCGTATGAGATGACCACCGATGCAGGCGAGTTTGAGGGCATCGACATCGAGACTGCTCAGGCCATCGCTGACAAGCTGGGTCTGGAGCTGCAGATCGATGATATGGACTTTGACGCCGCTCTGCTGAGCGTGCAGCAGGGTAAGGCCGACATCGTTATGGCCGGCGTTACCGTCACCGACGAGCGCAAGGCTGTGATGGACTTCTCCGACAGCTACGCTACCGGCATCCAGTCCATCATCGTTCCCGAAGGCTCCGATATCGCCTCTCCGGATGATCTGGCAGGCAAGAAGATCGGCACCCAGCGCGGCACCACCGGCTACATCTACTGCTCCGATGATTTCGGTGATGAAAACGTCGTGGCTTACGACGACGGTCTGACCGCTGTGCAGGCTCTGAACAACGGTCAGGTGGATGCCGTTGTCATCGACAACGCTCCCGCCCAGGAGTTCATTGCTGCCAACCCCGGCCTGAAGATCCTGGATACCAGCTACGCCGAGGAAGACTACGCCATCGGCATGGCAAAGAACTCTCCGCTGGAGGACGCCGTTAACTCCGTTCTGGAAGAGCTGAAGGCTGACGGCACCCTGCAGTCCATCGTGGACAAGTACATCACCGCTGAATAATCAGCTGGCTGATAACGGAACCACGGGGAGGCAGCCCCAACTGGGGCACCTCCCCTTTTTTGGAAAAATAAGGTTACAAAATTCTAACAAAACAGGAAAGTGAGGATGCGAATGGCTGCTCAATACGAACTGCTCAAAGAGCTGCTCAACAGCGGCACCAAGCTCAGCTTCGGGCAGGAGTTCTTCTTCAAATTTTATCAGGCCTTCATCCTGAAAGACCGCTGGACGCAGTACATCAAGGGCGTGAGCACCACCCTGCTGGTCACAGCTCTCGCGCTGGCGCTGGGCATCGTGCTGGGCAGCGTGGTAGCTCTGGTGCGTGTGGCACACGACCAGCAGCGCCCCGGCCACAAGAACCCGGTGCTGGGCTTCTTCAACATCATCTGCGAAATTTACACCACCATCATCCGCGGCACGCCTATGATGGTGCAGCTGCTCATCATGAGCATGGTCATTTTTGCCAACAGCCGCAACTTTACCATGGTAGGTGCGCTGGCACTGGGCATCAACTCCGGTGCTTATGTTTCGGAGATCATCCGCGGCGGTCTGATGGCCGTTGACCCCGGCCAGATGGAGGCCGGCCGCAGCCTTGGTTTGAACTACATGACCACCATGGTGGTCATCATCATCCCGCAGGCCATCCGTGCGGTGCTGCCTGCTCTGGGCAACGAGTTCATCGTCCTGCTGAAGGATACCTCCCTGATCACGGTCATCGGCGGCAAGGAGCTGCTGTACGCCGCGCAGGGCATCATGAACCGCACCTACGAACCCATGTTCCCGCTGCTGGGTGATGCACTGATCTACCTTGTGCTGGTCATGCTGTTCACCCGTCTGCTGGCAAAGTTTGAGAGGAGGCTTGCTCAAAGTGACCGATAAAATTCTGGAAGTCCGCGGCCTGACAAAAACCTACGGCGGCGAAAAGAAGCCGGGCGCAAAGCAGCCCACCCCCACGCTGGACGTGCTGAAGGGCATTGATATCGACATCTACCGCGGCGACGTGGTCTGCCTGATCGGTCCCTCCGGCTGCGGCAAATCCACCTTTCTGCGCTGCCTGAACCGGCTGGAGATTCCCTCCTCCGGCAGCATCAAATTTGAGGGCACCGAGGTGGATGAAACCCACATCGACGCTGTGCGCCAGAAGATGGGCATGGTGTTCCAGCACTTCAACCTGTTCCCGCACCTGACTGTGAAGAAAAATCTGGAGCTGGCCCCTACCCTGCTGAAGCTGAAGGATAAGGAAGCCATCTCCGCCAAGGCAGACGAACTTCTGGCCCGCGTGGGCCTAGCCGACAAGGCCGATGCCTACCCCAAGAGCCTTTCCGGCGGCCAGCAGCAGCGCATTGCCATTGCCCGTGCCCTTGCCATGGATCCGGACGTGATCCTGTTCGACGAGCCCACCAGCGCCCTCGACCCCGAAATGGTGGGCGAGGTTCTGGAACTGATGAAGGAGCTGGCCCACACCGGCATCACCATGCTGGTGGTCACCCACGAAATGGGCTTTGCCCGTGAGGTGTCCAACCGCGTCATCTTCATCGACGACGGCAAGATCCAGGAGGACGAGCCGCCGCAGGAACTGTTCACGAATCCGAAGCATCCCAGACTGAAAGCATTCCTTTCCAAGATGCTGTAAGGCTTTTTCCACAGAGTAAAAGGGGCTGTTGCATGTGCAGCAGCCCCTTTTACTCTGTATTATTCTTTGATGCGGAACACAAACAGCTTGCTGAAAATGTAATTCAGAGCCATGACGATGAACTGTACCGCAAACTTAGAGATCCGGTCATTCCAGTGCAGAATATTTACCAGCAATGTCATGCAGGCCATTTCGATAAGGAGAGTGGAAATCCTCGCACTGAAAAATTTCAGCATTTCGCGCAATTTATCAGCACTTTTGCTTTCAAAAACGAACTTCCTGTTTGTGATGTAAGCAAAAGAGACTGCGCAGATCCATGAGAGCGTATTGGCAGTCATCAGTTGAAATGGGTCTTGCGGGTTCAGAAAGACTGCAGTGAAAAAATAGTAACTTGCCAGACTCACTACCGTAGTCAGACCACCTACGATCACATAGTTGATCAATTCCTTATAACGAAAATAAAGTTGCTTTATTATTTGTATCATACGCAGTGCCCGGAATTGATTTCCTTTTCCACAATATAGATCGGACGGTTTTTCAGCTCTGCAAATGCAACGGAAAAATATTCACCCATAATTCCGACCAGCAAAAAGAGAACGGCAAATAAAACATTGACTGCCGCAAGGATCACCTTATACTCGCGGAATCCACACAGTGCACTTATAGCAAAAACCACAGCAGCAAGAAAACTTACAGCACCGGCATAGAGGCCGAGTTTCAGTGGAAAATCAGAAAAACCGACTATGGTGCTGATTGCAAAATTCATCAGTTTTTTTAGCGTATAGTGGCTGGCACCGCCAGCTCTTTCCGCAGCAGTGTATTCCAGCGTTGTTTTCCGGAAACCAACGCTTTGTACATATCCACGTAGAAAACGAGTTTTTTCACGGTAATTTGTACGTAGAACATCTGCCACACGGCTACTGATGGCAAAGAAATCCGATGCATTTTCCTCCAGCTTTACTTGATCAGACAAGGCGTTGATCACCCGGTAGAATGCTCTGGATGTAAAGTTTTTGATGGCACCTGCCGATTTGTTGGAGGTTCGGACCATGCTGATAACCTCATAGCCTTCCTCAAATTTCGCCATGATGGGGGCGATGCATTCCAGAGGGTGCTGCAGGTCGGCATCCATGCAAATGATCACGTCCCCCGCAGCATGATCGATGCCTGCAATCATGGCAGCCTCGTGGCCAAAATTTCGCGAAAAACTGATTACACGGACATTCTTGTTCTGCTGCGCAATCACTTCCAGAATATTCATACTGGCATCGGTACTGCCATCATTTACAAAAATCAGCTCATATCCCCCTCCCCCGTATTCCAAATTCTGTTCGATGGAGCAGAAAGCTTTATAAAACTTTTCCAGAACGGCTTCTTCGTTATAAACTGAAATAATTAACGATAATTTTTTCATTTAACTTCCCTGCTTTTTCGTAGTTCTTACGGCTCATCTGCAAATTTGACAACAATTTTTCCGTTGATGCACCGGATCGAACCCTGATCCGGATAGCAGGGCATAGATGCTACCTCGGCATTACCGTCAAACTCTGCGGCATCTCCTAATTCCGGTGCAAAGCCACACCAAAACTCCATGGCTTCCTTCCATGCGTAATCATTGAAAATAGGCTCTCCTTTATATGTAGCCAGATCCAAATCATCGAAATACTCGCTGACTCCAACAAAATTTTTATCGTGCTTGTCATACTCCCCGATATAAACAACCTGCGCGTCTTCAGTATAACCTTCGATACTTTCAATTCGCGTGATCAAAGTTGTGTAATAACTGATCATTTGTGTCTGCATCACGTCTGCTTTTAGGTAGAGGATATTGCTGTAACGAATATTTAGAGTCACAAGTACTCCTAATAGGGCAACAGCGGCTTTACATAGGGCACCTTCTACTTTTGTTCTATCTTCGGGATATTTATCAATAAACCATACAACCAAAGCAAAGGCAAACGCCTGTCCAAAAGTCATTACGGCATGAACATCCCAAGGCTCTACCATCAGGTATACAAAGCATGCTGCAATAGGATATGCGATTAGGATCAATAGGGTTTGACATCCTTTTGGGGTCTTAAGAATATACATTTTCCGGAGCACAAATATGGCAATGATCACAGTAACAACAATCAACAAAGTATAGATATATCTTGCGCTGAAGTCTTCCACAGCAGTGCTTGGATAAAAGAAAGATCCATAGCCGCACAACATCCGATAAATATAATTGCTCAGATTTGTTTTTCCAAAATGATTGATACCTTTGTAATCCGTCAAAACAACGCCAAACTGATTCAGAAAAAATTGATTGACTAGAAAATATTCCGCAATAAACCCAATGCACACAGTTGCATTACACAGGGCCATTTTCCAAAACGCTTTCCAGTTCATATCAGACTGCCGGATATCTTCCATCATATAAAGCAGCAATGTACAGATGCAGACCGGGATATTTGCCTGGTACACACCAACAGAGCAAGCCATCAAAACCGTGCAGAGTAATAGAGCGACAACATTCTTTTTCTGGTGAAAAATCCATGCTCCAACAACTCCCAGTAGGGATGCAGCATAATAGTATGGTGCAGTAAACATGTAACTGAATGTTCCCGTCACTGACGGAAATGTCACCATACTTCCGCACAGCAGAATAACAAGAGGCTTTGACTGGATCCTCAAACTATCCGCCAGCAGATATACGATTGCTGCAATGCACAAAATCGTAATCGTACCATTTACCACTGGCAGGCTGTAGTTTTTACTACCCAGCAAATTTGCACTCAGACTTCCAAGAATGCCCAGCATCCACCGTCCAGATTCGTAAGTAGCGCCCACTTCATTGAAATACCGTACATCATCATGGAATGAGTATTTGTTGAACAGAACCATACCATGCGCCAACAATCCCCAAAAAGTAGCACTGCACAGTACTGTTTTTAGCAGGCTCTCATTTACCTTTAGCTTTTCCGCAGTTTTTTCCATGTCTTTCTCCCAAACAAGGCATCATTCCCGAATTTAGCCAAAACTATATAGTTGTATTATACAATGTCAGCCTATCTCCTGCAACTATTTCTGCAAAAAAAGCGTGCTCTGTGGTTTCTATTTTCCACAGAGCACAGTTCTCATCATTCTGTTTTGTTGCAACTTTTACAGCGCATTATTCGTACCATCTGTTTCCTGCTCACTGGTGTACAGCACCATCAGATGGTTGGAGCTTTCTTCCAGCTGGGTCTTGGCCTGACGGAGATTGGCTTCCTCGTTTTCATTCATCTTTTCGGGCTTATCCTTGCGCAGGCAGCGGCGGAGGTTGGCGAGGTCGGTTTTGATGCGGTTCTTCTCGTCCTTGTCCAGCTCCTTTTTGCATTTGGAAAGAGCCTCGTCCACCTTGTAGGCCAGCACCTCGGCCTGATTGTGCAGGTCCAGCCGCTCCTTGCGGCGGCTGTCCTCGGCCTCGTAGGCGGCAGCGTCCGCCATGGCGCGCTGGATCTCATTTTCCGAAAGGTTGGTGCTGCCGGTGATGGTGATGTTCTGCTCCCGGCCGGTGCCAAGGTCTTTGGCAGACACCTTCACCACGCCGTTCACATCGATATCGAAGGTAACTTCGATCTGCGGTTTGGAGGAGAAGCTTGCCCGGATGCCGGTGAGCTTGAATTTGCCCAGACTCTTGTTGTCACGGGCAAAGTGGCGCTCGCCCTGCAGCACGTTGATCTCCACACTGGTCTGCATGGGCCGTGCGGTGGTGAAGATCTGGCTCTTGCGGGTGGGGATCATGCTGTTGCGGGTGATCAGCGGGGTGGCCACGCCGCCCAGCGTCTCAATGGAGAGGGTCAGCGGGGTCACATCCATCAGCACAAGGCCCTGCGCCGCTGCGCCGGTGGCACCGGCCAGCTTGCCGCCGCCCTGCAGCAGACCGCCCTGCACAGCCGCACCCATGGCAACACACTCGTCCGGGTTCAGGCTGTGGCTGGGTTCGCAGCCCAGCAGCTCCTTCACCTGACGCTCCACCGCAGGCATCCGGGTGCTGCCGCCCACCAGCAGCACCTTGCCCAGCTGGCTGGCAGAAATGCCTGCATCCCGCAGTGCATTCTGCACAGGAGCCACTGTGCGGGCCAGCAGGTCGCCGGTCATCATTTCGAACTGCGGGCGGGAAAGCGAGATATCCAAGTGGTGAGGGCCGTCCTTGCCCACTGCGATAAAGGGCAGGTTCAGCTGTGCCGACGGCGCGGCAGAAAGCTCCTTCTTTGCCTTTTCGGCTTCCTCTTTCAGTCGGCCCATAGCTGCCGGGTCGCGGGAGAGGTCGATGCGATCCGACTTTTTGAACTCGGCCACGGCATATTCCACGATGCGCTGATCGAAGTCGTCACCGCCCAGATGGGTGTCGCCGCCGGTGGCAAGCACCGTAAAGGTCCCGTCCTCGATCTCGATGATGGACACATCAAAGGTGCCGCCGCCGAGGTCGTAGACGAGGATCTCTGCGATGTTTCGTTATCCAAACCATAGGCCACAGCGGCAGCAGTAGGCTCGTTGATGATGCGCAGCACGTTCAGGCCTGCAATGCGGCCTGCATCCTGCGTAGCCTTGCGCTGGCTGTCGTCGAAGTAGGCGGGCACCGTGATGACCGCTTCGGTCACCGGCTCGCCCAGATAGCTCTCGGCATCGCGGCGGATCTTGGCCAAGATCATGGCGCTGATCTCCTGCGGGGTCAGGTCTTTGCCGTCGATGTGCACCCGGTAGTCACTGCCCATATGGCGCTTGATGCTGGAGATCAGTGCGCCCGGAACTTTGTGGCGATCTGGCGCTTGGCCGCACCGCCCACCAGACGTTCACCATCCTTCGTGAAGGCCACAACGCTGGGGGTGGTGCGCTCACCCTCCGCATTGGTGATGACCACGGGCTTGCCGCCCTCCACCACTGCCACACAGGAATTGGTCGTGCCGAGATCGATGCCGATTACTTTGCTCATACTGTCTGTTTCCTCTCCGGTGCTGTGCATCTTGGGCGCAGCTCTTCAAATCATTTCCGAGTATATCTTACCGTCCCGATATGACGACTTTTTTAGTCCAATTGTAAAGATTCCATGTCGTAAGCTGTGGCTCGGGCAGGCAGTTCACTGGTCAGTTCCCGGATGAGCTGGTCGGCTTCGGCCAGCCACTGCTCTGCGTCCGGCTCGTGCTCACGGGCCTTGATGGCAAAGCCCTGCCTTGCTTCTGCGGCCAGTGCCAGCGCCTTTTTGCGGCTGGTGTAGCGCGTTTCGGTCTGGGCCACACGCAGGCACACCTGCGGAGTGTACTCGATATCCGGCATATGGGCTGCGTTGGCGCGGGCACGGCGGTAATACAAAAGTGCCCGGCCATTGTCGCCCCGGGCAGCGCAGTCATCGCCCAGTGCAATGTTGGATAAGATCTCGCCGCTGTCCGCTGCTTCCTTCCACATGCGGCGGGCCTTGGCACGGTTCGTGCGGGTGCCGCGGCCCTTATAAATACAGTCTGCCAGCAGGGCAAGTCCCATGGTGCTGCCAAGCTCGGCTGCTTTTTCAAAGCATTCCACAGCCTGCGCCCAGTTGCCCTTGCGGGCGGCTTCCTTTCCGGCATCCGCTTTCTCATCACCGGGGTCTTCCGGCGTATGGCCCGCGTGCAGCAAACCGTTGAGCAGAGCGCCGTCCAGCGTAGCCGAGTGGCTCCACGGGTCCAGCACCACGCCGTCGATCTCCTCAGTGGAAAGGGCCAGCTCCATGGCATCCTGCAGGGTGTAATCTGCCATTGGCCGGGCAGAAGTGCTGCGGTCGGCGCAGGCCGCAGCTGCAGAGGTGAACATAGGCAGCCATGTGCGGCCCTTCTCGTTGCGCAGGGTCCACAGCTGCAGGTCCTTAGCCTTTGCCGTGGGCACCGGATGCTCCGTCCACGGTGCAGGCGTGTTGTGCACCGTCAGTGCCGTGCGCAGCGGCACCAGAACATGGGTCTCCATTTCCAGTGCATAGTTCAAAGCGCCCATCAACGTCCAGAAGCTTTCTTCGTTCTGGCCTTTATATAAATTTTCCACTGCCTGCTCAAAGGCCGGGCAGCCGGTGCCCGCCGGGCTGTAGGCCGGAGCGTTCTGCCGATGCTTGCGGGTGCCCACCGGGCGCAGCCGGATGCCGCCGTCTTGTCTTTTTGCCATCTGCTCACCATTCTTCCAGTTTCTAGTCAGTTTTTAGTATAGCAGGAAATGGCTTTGGGTACAACGCCTATCTGTATGTATCCATTTTTCCCTGCTCAAAAAAAAGCGGGGTGCCAGATCAGCTTCTTCTGGCACCCCGTTAAAAAATACATTTTTCCTGAAACGCCTTATTCCGCGTCCAGATCTTTTTCGGTCTCAGCAGCAATATAGATTGGTCTGTGCTTTGTTTCAAGATATGTTTTGGCAAGGTACTCGCCTGCAATTCCCGTACACAGCAGCTGCACACCACTGCACAAAAGGATGATGCAGACAAGGCTCGGCCAGCCGGAAGTAGGGTCGCCGAACATCAGTGCACGCACCACCACGATTATGATGCCTACAAACGCCAATACGCAAAAGGCAAGGCCAAGGCCCGCCGCCATCAGCAGCGGAGCTGTGGAAAAGCCCACAATGCCTTCGATCGAATATTTGAGCAGACCCCAAAAGTTCCACTTTGTTGTGCCCGCCACACGCTCTACGTTTTTGTAGTCGATCCACTTTGTTTTAAAGCCGACCCAGCTGAAAATGCCCTTGCTGAAGCGGTTATATTCCGCCATGCTCAGCACGGCATCAGTCATTTTGCGGCTCATCAGGCGGAAGTCTCTTGCTCCATCCACGATCTCTGTATCCGAGAGCTTATTGATGATCTGATAAAACTTTTTGGCAAACCAGCTGCGAACGGGCGGTTCACCCTCGCGTGTCGTGCGGCGGGTGGCCGCGCAGTCATATTCGCCGGAGAGCAGCAGCTCCAGCATTTCCGGCAGCAGCGAGGGCGGGTCCTGCAGATCCGCATCCATCGTTGCTACATAATCGCCCTTTGCCGCTTTTAATCCGGCATAAATGCCTGCTTCCTTGCCAAAGTTCCGGCTGAAGGAGATGTACCGCACACGGGCATCTTTCCGGTGCAACTCCCGCGCGATCTGCAGTGTGCGGTCTTTTGAGCCGTCATCCACAAAGATGAACTCAAAATCTGCTCCGTGGGATATTCCCATCTGCTGTGCGATCTTGCTGGCCTCTTTATAAAAAATGGGAAGTGATTCTTCCTCATTGTAGCACGGAACGACCAAACTTATCAGCATTCCTGTTTCCCCTTTTGTGCAATATTTAAAATCATTGTAGCATACCCCCACCCTGGTTTCAACCGTTTTCGGCATTTTGCCCGGCGGTTTTCAGCACACTTTTGCAATAAAAACATTTTCTATGGCTTTTTAAGTTTTTGTACGCTATAATAAGTAGGATTTCATAAACCTTATAATGCAAGAAAGCAAGAAAGAAGGAGTATCGCCTTGAACAAGATGCTAGGCTATCTGAAGGACTACAAGCGCGAGAGCGTGCTTGCGCCCCTTTTCAAGATGCTGGAAGCCACGTTCGACCTGTTCGTGCCGCTGGTCATGGCGGATATCGTGAACATCGGCATTGCCGCCCACGACTTCCACTATATTCTTGTGCGGTGCGGCATTTTGCTGCTGCTGGCCATGATCGGCCTTGCCTGCAGCCTGACGGCACAGTATTTTTCCGCAAAGGCGGCCGTGGGCTATTCCACAGCTCTGCGCCACGCCCTGTTTGAGCACATCCAGACCCTGAGCTTTACCGAGATGGACACCCTCGGCACCAGCACCCTGATCACCCGTATGACCAGCGACGTGAATCAGGTGCAGAGCGGCCTGAACCTGTTTTTACGCCTGTTCCTGCGCAGCCCGTTCGTGGTGATCGGTGCCATGGTCATGGCCTTTACGGTGAATTCCCGTGCAGCGCTGATCTTTGTAGTGACCATCCCGCTGCTGAGCGTGGTGGTGTTCGGCATCATGGCTGCTACCCGGCCCCTGTACAAGACGGTACAGAATCGCCTTGACCGGGTGCTGGGCCTGACCCGCGAAAACCTGACCGGCGTGCGCGTGGTGCGCGCTTTTGATAAGGAAAAAAGCGAGGTAGAGCGCTTTGAGAATGCCAACGACCTGCTGACCAAGATGCAGCTCCATGTAGGCCATATCTCTGCCCTGATGAACCCGCTGACCTATGTGCTCATCAACATTGCCATTGTGGCACTGCTATATGTGGGCAGCATTGAGATCAATGTGGGTGGCATGGCTTCCGGCGACGTGATTGCGCTGGTGAACTACATGAACCAGATCCTTGTGGAGCTGGTCAAGCTGGCAAACCTGATCGTGCAGGTGAGCAAGGCGCTGGCCTGCGCAGGCCGCGTGCAGGCTGTGCTGGACACCACGCCCGGCATGGCCTTCCCGGAAAAGCTTCTGGGCGAGGTGCCCGCCGAAAAATCCGGCGATGCCGTGCGCTTTGAGCACGTAAGCCTGACCTATGCGGGTGCCGGTGCACCCAGCCTTTCCGACATCAGCTTCACTGCAAAGCGCGGCCAGACCATTGGTGTCATCGGCGGTACCGGCAGCGGCAAATCCAGCCTTGTCAACCTGATTCCCCGCTTCTACGATGCCACCGAGGGCACGGTGGAGATCATGGGCCGCGATGCCCGGAACTATCCCCGTGAAGAACTGCGCGGCAAGGCAGCCATGGTCATGCAGAAGGCCCAGCTCTTTGGCGGCACCATCCGCTCCAACCTGCTGTGGGGCAACAAGAATGCCACCGATGCGGACCTGTGGGCCGCACTGGAAACAGCACAGGCTGCAGAGTTCGTCAAAGCCAAGCCCCTTGGGCTGGACGAGCCTGTGGAACAGGGCGGTCGCAACCTGTCCGGCGGACAGAAGCAGCGCCTGACCATCGCCCGCGCCCTTGTGGGCAAGCCGGAAATTCTGATCCTTGACGACAGCGCCAGCGCACTGGACTACGCCACCGATGCCGCCCTGCGCAAGGCACTGGCTGCTCTGCCCGGCAACCTGACCGTGTTCATCGTGAGCCAGCGCGCCGCCAGCCTGCAGCACGCGGATCAAATTCTGGTGCTGGACGACGGCCATCTGGTGGGCATCGGCACCCACGACCAGCTGCGCCAGACCTGCCCCGTCTACGAGGAGATCTACGAGAGCCAGTTCAAGAAAGGGGATGCGCAGAAAATGAGTGCTAAAAAGCTAAAAAACAAAGCTGACCCCGCAGCAGCGCAAGGCCACCTTGACCCGTGTTCTGGGCAAAATCAAACCTTATTCCCTGCTTTGTGGTGTGCAGCCTTGTGGTGGCCGCTGTGAGCGTGGGCGCACAGCTGTATATTCCCATCCTCTGCGGCAGCGCCATTGATATGATGCTGGGCAAGGGTGCCGTAGATTTTGGCGGTGTGATGCGCATTATCATCGAGGTGCTGGTGGTTGCAGGTGTGGCCGCTCTTGCGCAGTGGCTGCTGAGCGTGTGCAACAACCGCATCACCTTCCTTGTCAGCCGCGACCTGCGCAACGAAGCCCTGCGCAAAATTCAGACCCTGCCGCTTTCCTACCTCGACAGCCATCCCTCCGGCGATATCGTCAGCCGCATGGTGGCCGATGTGGATACCTTTGCGGACGGCCTGCTGATGGGCTTTACACAGCTGTTCAGCGGCGTGCTGACCATCCTCGGCACCCTGCTGTTCATGCTCAGCGAGAATGTGCCCATCACGCTGGTGGTGGTGTGCATCACCCCGCTGAGCCTCGTGGTGGCAAGCTTCCTTGCCAAACGCAGCTATGGTTACTTCCAGCGCCAGAGCGCCGTGCGCGGCGAGCAGACCGCGCTGGTCAACGAGATGATCGAGGGCCAGAAGGTGGTGCAGGCCTTCGGCCACGAGGCCGAGAGCCTTACCGCCTTTGACGAGGTGAATGGCCGTCTGCAGGACGTGAGCCTGAAGGCCATCTTCTTTTCCAGCCTGACCAACCCCGCCACCCGCTTTGTGAATAACATCGTGTACGCAGGTGTGGGCCTTGTGGGTGCCGTGTACGCGGTGCGGGGCGGCATCACCATCGGCCAGCTGAGCGTGTTTTTGAGCTACGCCAACCAGTACACCAAGCCCTTCAACGAAATCTCCGGCGTGGTGACGGAGCTGCAGAATGCCCTGGCCTGCGCCGCCCGCGTGTTCGAGCTGCTGGATGCCGACGATCAGGTGCCGGAAGTCGAGAACGCCTCCGTGCTGCAGCCGGACGGCCATGTGCAGCTGGAGGATGTTTCCTTCCGCTACCTGCCCGACCGCCCGCTGATCGAGGGCCTTTCCCTCGACGTAAAGCCCGGCCAGCGTATTGCCATCGTCGGCCCTACCGGCTGCGGCAAGACCACCCTCATCAACCTGCTCATGCGCTTCTATGATGTGAACGGCGGTTCCATCAAGGTGTCCGGCACCGACATCCGGGATGTGACCCGCGCTTCCCTGCGCAGCAGCTACGGCATGGTGCTGCAGGATACATGGCTGCGGGCCGGTACCGTGCGGGAAAACATTGCCTACGGCAAGCCGGATGCAAGCCTTGAAGAGATCGTGGCAGCAGCCAAAGCCGCCCATGCAGACAGCTTCATCCGCCGCCTGCCGGAGGGCTACGATACCGTCATCGCCGAGGACGGCGGCAACATCAGTCAGGGCCAGAAGCAGCTGCTGTGCATTGCCCGCGTGATGCTCTGCCTGCCGCCGATGCTGATCCTGGACGAAGCAACCTCCTCCATCGATACCCGCACCGAGGTGCGCATCCAGAAAGCTTTTGCCCGCATGATGCAGGGCCGTACCAGCTTTATTGTGGCGCACCGCCTTTCCACCATCCGCGAGGCGGACGTGATCCTTGTGATGAAGGACGGCCACATTGTGGAGCAGGGCAGCCACGACGAGCTGCTTGCTGCAAACGGCTTCTACGCCAAGCTCTACAACAGCCAGTTCGAGGGCGTGGAGACCTGAGAGTTCCTGATAATAATAACAAAAAGGAGCGAT
>ENA-OQBL01000163-OQBL01000163.1-human-gut-metagenome-genome-assembly--contig:-NODE-163-length-38670-cov-14.335158_pt1 | contig 38670 bp, 36 predicted proteins | sample MGYA00242747_ERZ504553 | MGnify/ENA primary metagenome ERZ504553 (study PRJEB26092, sample SAMD00036240) | human gut metagenome | host: Homo sapiens | study: EMG produced TPA metagenomics assembly of...
GCCTTGTACACACCGCCCGTCACACCATGAGAGCCGGGGGGACCCGAAGTCGGTAGTCTAACCGCAAGGAGGACGCCGCCGAAGGTAAAACTGGTGATTGGGGTGAAGTCGTAACAAGGTAGCCGTAGGAGAACCTGCGGCTGGATCACCTCCTTTCTAAGGAGTCAGGCGAAAGAGCGACATCGAAGATGGAGATCTTTCGGACAGGTAACAAACAAGCAGAGTAGATATTGTTCGATTTTGAGGGCCCTGAAAAGGGAACTCAATTCCTAATGTGGGGGTTTAGCTCAGCTGGGAGAGCACCTGCTTTGCAAGCAGGGGGTCAAGGGTTCGATTCCCTTAATCTCCACCACATGGGCCAATAGCTCAGCTGGCTAGAGCACACGACTGATAATCGTGAGGTCGATGGTTCGAGTCCATTTTGGCCCACCATGTGATGTTTCTCAAAGTTCAGGGAGACCGGGTTTTAAGGAACATCACCAAGACGTACCTTGAAAACTGAATAATAACTGCGAAACAAAGATTATAGTAAGTTCTTTTTAAGAAATATTACAATTTCAAAAGGAAGGGTAACAATAATCTTCGTTGGCAAGAGAGAATCAAGAGGATACCAAATGTTCTTGAAAGAACGTTTGAAAGGTCAAGCGAACAAGGGCGCAGGGCGAATGCCTTGGCACTGGGAGCCGATGAAAGACGTGATAAGCTGCGATAAGCTTCGGGGAGCTGCAAATAAGCATTGATCCGGAGATTTCTGAATGAGGAAACTCACCTGGGTTCATACTCAGGTACGTTATACTGAACTTCAAAATAGGTATATCGAGGGAACCGCCTGAACTGAAACATCTAAGTAGGGCGAGGAAGAGACATCAAACGAGATTCCGTAAGTAGTGGCGAGCGAACGCGGAAGAGGGCAAACCGAGAGTAGAAATACTTTCGGGGTACGGAGCGCATTTAGGACTTGAGTTGTTAACCGAACGGCATGGGAAGGCCGGTCAGAGAGTGTGAGAACCACGTAGGTGAAAACGACAAGAGCCGAGCGAATTCCAGAGTACGGCCAGACACGTGAAACCTGGTCGGAATACGGGGGGACCACCCTCCAACCCTAAATACTACCCAGTGACCGATAGCGTATAGTACTGTGAAGGAAAGGTGAAAAGCACCCCGGGAGGGGAGTGAAAAAGAACCTGAAACCCTGTGCCTACAAGCACCTAGAGCGCGTCAATGCGTGATAGGGTACTTTTTGTAGAACGGTCCGGCGAGCGATTGTATGCAGCAAGGTTAAGGACTTAAGGTCTGGAGCCGAAGCGAAAGCGAGTTTGAAAAGGGCGTTAAGTTGCATATAATGGGCCCGAAACCGGGTGACCTACCCATGGTCAGGTTGAAGTGGAAGTAAAATTCCATGGAGGACCGAACCGACCTCCGTTGAAAAGGCGGCGGATGAACTGTGGGTAGCGGAGAAATTCCAATCGAACCCGGAGATAGCTGGTTCTCCCCGAAATAGTTTTAGGACTAGCCTCAAGTTAGATACCTGGAGGTAAAGCACTGAATAGCCTAGCGGCCGAGAGGTTAGCGAAGCTTATCAAACTCAGAATGCCAGAGTATTGATGCTTGGGAGTCAGACAGTGTCAGATAAATGTCATTGTCAAAAGGGAAACAGCCCAGATCTACAGCTAAGGTCCCAAAGTCAGGTTAAGTGGAAAACGATGTGAAGATACGCAGACAACCAGGATGTTGGCTCAGAAGCAGCCACTCATTCAAAGAGTGCGTAATAGCTCACTGGTCGAGCGTCTTTGCGCGGAGAATTTAACGGGGCTAAACCTGACACCGAAGCTTAGGCAGCATGTTTACATGCTGGGTAGGGGAGCGTTGTATACGCGGTGAAACAGTAGCGCAAGCGGCTGTGGAGTGTATAGAAGTGAGAATGCCGGAATGAGTAGCGCGAATGCAGTGAGAATCTGCATGGCCGAAAGCCTCAGGTTTCTGGAGGAAGGTTCGTCCGCTCCAGGTTAGTCGGGAGCTAAGGTGAGGCCTAACGGCGTAGCCGATGCACAGACGGTAGAGATTCCGTCACCACCAAAAGAGTTAAACACAGGGACACATATGAAGTCTCGGAGCCGGGTGTTGGTTCCGGTAGCGATCGAGGGAAGTTAGTACCGAAGTCCGGGATGGAAGATGGCGAGAAAAGCTGTGTGTATTTCTGCGGTGCCCGTACCGCAAACCGACACAGGTAGGTAGGAAGAAGATTCTAAGGCCAACGGGAGAAGGGTTGTTAAGGAACTCGGCAAATTGACCCCGTAACTTCGGGAGAAGGGGTGCTGCAGCAATGCAGCCGCAGAGAATCGGCCCAAGCAACTGTTTACCAAAAACACAGGTTTGTGCTAAATCGAAAGATGACGTATACGAGCTGACGCCTGCCCGGTGCTGGAAGGTTAAGAGGAGATGTGCAAGCATTGAATCGAAGCCCCAGTGAACGGCGGCCGTAACTATAACGGTCCTAAGGTAGCGAAATTCCTTGTCAGGTAAGTTCTGACCCGCATGAAAGGCGTAATGATTTGGGCACTGTCTCAACAGCCCGCCCGGCGAAATTGTAGTACCGGTGAAGATGCCGGTTACCCGCGACAAGACGGAAAGACCCCATGGAGCTTTACTGTAGCCTAATATTGGGTTTCGATGTTGCATGCACAGGATAGATGGGACACTAGGAAGCAGGTGCTTTGGCGCTTGTGGAGTGGCCGTTGGGATACCATCCTTGCGATATTGGAATTCTAACCTGCGCCTTTGAATCAAGGCGGGGGACATTGTTAGGTGGGCAGTTTGACTGGGGCGGTCGCCTCCTAAAGAGTAACGGAGGCGTTCAAAGGTTCGCTCAGCTTGAACGGAAATCAAGCAAAAGAGTGCAAACGCAGAAGCGAGCCTAACTGCGAGACTGACGGGTCGAGCAGTAACGAAAGTTGGAGTTAGTGATCCGGTGGTATGTGAGTGGAAATGCCATCGCTCAACGGATAAAAGTTACCCTGGGGATAACAGGCTGATCTCCCCCAAGAGTCCACATCGACGGGGAGGTTTGGCACCTCGATGTCGGCTCATCGCATCCTGGGGCTGTATTCGGTCCCAAGGGTTTGGCTGTTCGCCAATTAAAGCGGTACGCGAGCTGGGTTCAGAACGTCGTGAGACAGTTCGGTCCCTATCTGTCGTGGGCGCAGGATATTTGATGGGAGCTGTTCCTAGTACGAGAGGACCGGAGCGGACGTACCTCTGGCGCACCAGTTGTTCTGCCAAGAGCATAGCTGGGCAACTATGTACGGATCGGATAAACGCTGAAAGCATCTAAGCGTGAAGCCGACCCAAAGATAAGATATCCCATTGTTTTAAACAAGTAAGACCCCTTGAAGACTACAAGGTTGATAGGCACGATGTGTAAGTGGAGCGATCCATTCAGCAAGTGTGTACTAATAGGTCGAGGGCTTGACCACAATTCGCTTGAGACTCAAAGAGTCAACGAAAAAATGTAAGCAGTGATTATTCAGTTTTGAAGGCACGTCCTTCTAAGAAATACTGGACAAAGTATGACAAACATGTTATACTGGTTCAGTCAGATCGGTCGGTGTCGATGACGGTGAGGTCCCACCTGTTCCCATTCCGAACACAGAAGTTAAGCTCACTTGTGCCGAAGATAGTTCGCTGGAAACGGCGCGTGAAAATAGGTAGTCGCCGACTTAAACAAAAAACGCTTCAGAATTTCTTCTGAAGCGTTTTTCTTTTGTCTTGAAACCGTTTTAGGAGAAAACAGAAAGGCAGGTATGCTTTGAAAATGATATGAGCATTGAAGATGAAACAGACTGGAAGAGAAGGGCACAATTTCATGCAGAGTGAAGCGAAAAATTTTATGATGTGTTTGTGCCTTATCTTTTGTGCCTTATCTATTGAACAAACAAAAACCTTAAATAAATTCATGGTGGCTCGGCTGTGCTGACCTTTTGGCACGACCGGGCCGCTTTATTGTAATAAAACCTTGACTCTTCAGTCGTTGTAGGGTTTACTATCTATAACGGAAAGGAGCTGCCCGGTCTGGCAGTGTAAGCTCTGTACATTCGGCAGAGAAGAGGGAAGCCGGGCAGAAAACATTATGGAAAAAATCTGACTAGCGGCAGTGTGTTGAAAAGCATTTTGTTTTTTTCACTGCCCTATCTGCTTTCGTACTTTTTGCAGACGCTGTACGGCATGGCGGATCTGTTCATCATCGGGCAGTTTGAAGGTGTGGCCAGCACAACGGCGGTGTCCATTGGCAGTCAGGTGATGCATATGATCACTGTGATGATCGTGGGCCTTGCCATGGGAGCAACGGTCACTATTGGCCGGGCCGTGGGCGCAGAGAACAAACCTCGTGCGGCGCGGCTCATTGGCAATACAGTCACGCTGTTTATGGCAGGATCTGTGGTACTGGCAGCTGTGCTGGTAGGGCTTGTGGACCCGATCGTACGCATTGTCTCCACACCGGAGCAGGCCGTGGCGGGCACTCGTACCTACCTGATCATCTGCTTTATCGGCGTTCCATGCATCACGGCGTATAATATCATGGCATCAATCTTCCGCGGGCTGGGCGATTCCAGAAGCCCGATGTACTTTATTGCGGCCGGTCTGTGCCTTGCCGTGGTGAACGAAAAGGAGTACATTCTGGTCACGCTGGGGGCACCCGGAAACCACGCGACGGAGCAGACCAACATCATGGATGCTGTGCAGGTGTACCGCAGACTGGAAAAGAAAAAATGACTGTTTTGCGCCAATTCTACCGCCAGTCGGTTGTGCGGGAATGTCCGGTCCGGTACAATGGAGCCACAAACAGAACTGCTGGCTCACAAGGAGGACAAAACGATGTACGAACTGAACAAGATCGCTTTTGGGAGTTTTCTGGCACAGCTGCGCAGGGAAAAGGGCATGACCCAGAAGGAGCTTGCCGCCTGCCTGTATGTTTCGGATAAAGCCGTCAGCAAATGGGAGCGCGGCTTGAGCGTGCCGGATATCTCCCTGCTGGTGCCGCTGGCCGAACAGCTGAATGTGACCGTGGCCGAGCTGTTACATGGCTGCCGCGTGGAGGAGGAGCAGCGCTTTACCCGCGAGGAAACAGAGGAACTGATCCGCAAGGCACTGACTTTTTCGGCAGAACCGCCGGAACGCCGCCAGGCCCGCACGCAGAAGTTTCTGCCGCTGTATGGGGTCAGCGTGGTGCTTGGCCTTGTAGAGACCGTAGCTGTCTGGGCCGTGGGGCTGGCCGGGACCGAGGGCGCAATGATGCTGCTGATTATAAACGTGATCTTCGGCATCGTATATGGGGCCTACACCTTGTTCTGGATGCCGGAAACATTGCCGCGCTATTATGACGAAAACCATGTCTGCAATTTTGCACAGGGCGCGTTCCACATGCATATTCCGGGCGTGTACTACAACAACCGCAACTGGCTCCATGTGCTCAAAGCAATGCGGGTGTGGTGCGTGGTAAGTATGCTCCTGACACCGCTCTGCACGGCAGCGGCGGTCGTGTTTGAACAGGCCACCGGATGGCAGGTGTGGTGTGCAGTGCTTATCGGATACATTGCATCGCTGTTTGGCACAATCGTCATCCCGGCAAAGAAGTATCAATGACAGGATAGCGCAAGGGGAGCGGAAACGCTCCCTTTTGCTTTTGATGGCAATGTGATACAATAAAAATCAATATCATTCAGGAAGAAGGAAGATCATCCATGCGTGACGACCACATCGACCTGTGCGGCCAGATCGATTTTACCCGTACCGAGGCAATGCCCCTGCTGGCGCGGGATGCACATTTCAGCTTTGCGTGCAATGGCTGCGGCGACTGCTGCCGTGGCAGAGAGGACATTGTACTTTCAGGCTTTGACCTGTGGCGCATTGCAGCCCGGCTGCGCCTGCCGCCGCAGATCGTGGCGCGGGGATATTGCCGGGCCAGCATTGGCACGGTGAGCCATTTGCCGGTGCTGCGTCTGGCCCCGGTGAAGGAGAACCGGAACAACTGTCCCTTCCTTACGGGAGACCACTGCGCCATCCACGATGCCGAACCGCTGGTGTGTGCTCTGTACCCGCTGGCGCAGGAGATCAGCAGGAAAGGACAGGTGAGCTATTTTCTGCAGCCAACCGGCTGCGGCGGGCAGGTGATCGAGGCAAGGGTGGAGGACTATCTTGCTCGTTACGATGTCCCGGCCCGGGAACAGACCGATGTGCGCTGGGCGCAGACCTGCATGACACTGGAAGACACGGTGGAACAGCTGGGTGCGCAGCTCAGCCCGGTGCTGGTGCGCCGGATGCAGGACAAGCTCTGGCAGGCGCTGTATTTTGGCTACGACTATGCCGCACCGTTCTTGCCGCAGCTGGAGAAAAACCTGCACTGGCTGGATGCTGAATTTGCAAAACTGACAGAATATCAGCAAAAACGGAATAACACATCAAAATAATCGATCGATATATTTGATACAATCGATAATAAAGGCCGTTTTAGGGCAAAAGTGAGTTGTTTTACCGTGAAATGTGTGATATACTTCACGAGTGTAAAGCGAGACTGTACGAGCCTTGCATACAAAACATAGCTTTTCGGTGCGGTACCTGTAGGCCGCACACGCAAAGAGATAGAGGAGATAGACATTATGCGTAAAATCACTCGTCGTTCGTTTCTGGCTGCTGCCGCTGCCTGCGGCGCAGCTGCTGCCCTGACTGCCTGCGGCGGTTCTTCTGCATCTTCTGCAGCTGCTTCTTCCGCTGCGCCTGCATCCTCCGCTGCTGCTTCTGCTGCAGCCGATGGCCAGAAGTTCACGATCGGCATCTGCCAGTTGGTGCAGCATGCCGCTCTGGATGCCGCTACGCAGGGCTTTGAGGATGCTCTGACTGCTTCCTTCGGCGAGAACGTCACCTTCGATTTCCAGAATGCACAGGGCGATTCCGCTACCTGCGCTACCATCACCAACGGCTTCGTTTCCTCTGGTGTGGATCTGATCATGGCCAATGCTACGCCCGCTCTGCAGGCTGCACAGTCTGCTACCGACAGCATTCCGGTGCTGGGCACCTCTGTTACCGAGTACGGTGTGGCTCTGGGCCTGACCGATTTCGACGGCACCGTGGGCGGCAACATTTCCGGCACCTCTGATTTGGCCCCGCTGGATCAGCAGGCTGAGATGATCGTGGAGTGGATGCCGGAGGCCAAGAAGGTTGGCCTGCTGTACTGCTCTGCTGAGGCAAACAGCCAGTATCAGGTGGATGAGGTCCAGAAGTATCTGGAGGAAAAGGGTGTCACCGTTACCCAGTACGCTTTCTCTGATTCCAACGACCTGTCCTCTGTCTGCCAGAAGGCTGCCGACGAGAACGACGCACTGTATGTGCCCACCGATAACACTGTTGCTGCAAACACCGGCATTGTGGACGGCATCTGCCGCCCGGCCAAGAAGCCCGTGTTCGCTGGCGAAGAGGGCATCTGCGCCGGCTGCGGCGTGGCTACCCTTTCCATCAGCTACTACGATCTGGGCTACACCACTGGTGAGATGGCAGTGAAGATCCTGAACGGCGAGGCTGATATCTCCACCATGCCCATCGAGTACACCGATGTGACCAAGAAGTACAACAAGACTATCTGCGACGATCTGGGCCTGACCGTTCCCGACGGCTACGAAGAGATCGAGGGCTAAAATACTCCGGGAAACCAAACAGAAAATCAGCGGAGAAGGGTAAAAAGTGCTCTTCTCCGCTTTCCCGTATCAAACGGGAAGTAAAAAAGTGTAACGTTTAGGAGGAATTGTTTTGGAGATCATTGCAAGACTTGCAAACCTGCCGGGCGCTTTGCCGGGTGCCTGTGCACAGGGCCTTATCTGGGGTATCATGGCCATTGGCGTGTACCTGACCTACCGTATTCTGGACGTGGCCGATCTGACCGTGGACGGCTCCTTTGGCACCGGCGGTGCAGTGTGCGTCATGTGCCTGCTGTCCGGCCAGAACGTCTGGGTCTCCCTGCTCATGGCGCTGCTGGCAGGCCTGCTGTCCGGCTTCGTCACCGGTGTCCTGCACACATTTATGGGCATTCCGGCCATCCTTGCCGGCATCCTGACCCAGCTTTCGCTGTATTCCATTAACCTCAAAATCATGGGCAAGGCCAATCAGGCCATCAACGTGGACAAGTACAACCTGTTGATCTCCCTGCGCTGGGTCAAGGAGTTCGCTCTCCACAACCCTATCGTTATGATCATCATTGTCACAGCGGTGCTGATCGGCATTCTGTACTGGTTCTTCGGCACCGAGCTGGGCTGTGCCATCCGTGCCACCGGCTCTAACCCCGCCATGTCCCGTGCGCAGGGCATCAACACCAACTTCAATATCGTGCTGGGCCTGGCTGTGTCCAACGGTCTGGTGGCGCTGTCTGGCGCTCTGCTGAGCCAGTATCAGGGCTTTGCAGATGTCGGCATGGGCCGTGGCGCGATCGTCATTGGTCTGGCTGCTGTCATCATTGGCGAGGCTCTGTTCAGCCGCATCTTCCACAACTTTGCACTCAAGATGGTTTCTGTCTCTCTGGGTGCCATCATCTACTACATTGTCATTCAGCTGGTGCTGACTCTGGGTTTCGATGCCAACCTGCTCAAGCTGCTGAGCGCTTCTGTGGTGGCTGTTTTCCTTGCCGTGCCGTACTGGAAGGGCAAGTACTTCTCGAAGCCGGTGAAGAAGGCAAAGGAGGATGCAAAAAATGCTTGAGATCCAGAATGTTTCCAAGACCTTTAACGCTGGCACGGTCAACCAGAAAACTGCCCTGAACGGCCTGAACCTGAAGCTGAACGAGGGCGATTTCGTTACCGTGATCGGCGGCAACGGTGCAGGCAAATCCACCATGCTGAACGCAGTTGCCGGTGTGTGGCCGGTGGACGAAGGCAAGATCATTATTGACGGTGTGGATGTGACCCGCCTGAGCGAGCATCAGCGTGCCGCTTACATCGGCCGCGTGTTTCAGGACCCCATGACCGGCACTGCTGCCACCATGCAGATCGAAGAGAACCTTGCCCTGGCTGCACGCCGCGGCAAGCCCCGCACCCTGCGCATTGGCATTACCAAGGCAGAGCGCGAGCAGTACCGTGAACTGCTCAAGACGCTGGATCTGGGTTTGGAAGACCGCCTGACGGCCCGTGTGGGCCTGCTTTCCGGCGGCCAGCGTCAGGCACTGACCCTGCTGATGGCTACCATGAACAAGCCCAAGCTCCTGCTGCTGGACGAGCACACCGCTGCGCTGGACCCCAAGACCGCGCTCAAGGTGCTGACCCTCTCGGCCAAAATCGTGGAGGAAAACCATCTCACCACCATGATGATCACCCACAACATGAAGGATGCCATTAAGTATGGCAACCGCCTGATCATGATGTACGAAGGCCATATCATTTATGATGTTTCCGGTGAGGAAAAGAAGAACCTGCACGTCTCCGACCTGCTGGCAAAGTTCCAGATCGCCAGCGGCGGCGAGTTTGCAAATGACCGCATGATTCTGTCCTGATAAATTACAAGGTTAAAATGCAAAGCGCCTGTCCCGGAAAAAACCGGGACGGGCGCTTTTTATGTATGTTTACCAATTCAAGAGCAAGGCGGTTAACTGGAGTTTTTGAGAGATGATTTTCTTTACATCTTTTGAAGAATGCGGGGCACCGTCCTGAATCGCAAAGAGGAACAGCGAGTAAAGTTCATTATATTTTGGAATAGCCATTTTTTCAAACCTCACACCTTGGAAAGGCTCAGCACACATTCGGTATGACTTTCATTGTCCAAACACAGATCAATATCGCTTTCAACGATAGGCAGTCGGAATTTGATGGATTTGAGCCACTGACCGTTGGGCTGACGCTCCGGGTAGATCTGAATTTCAGAAATCAGATGTTCCATCAGCTTTTTGCGTTCAAGGGGATTCATCACATTGTAGAGTTTTTCAAAGCAGATGAGAACTTTGTAAATGTTGTCGCCCGTGATTTTATCCGCTTCGATAGCCTGCTTCTTTGCCCGGGCATCCATCAGGTTGTTTTCTGCTTCCTCGATTTTATCGTACATCCTGTAAAGCCGCTCGTCAAGGTCAGATTTGCGGATGATGTAATGGCGCTCATCCGGGTCAAGTGCGTCGATCTCCTCCGTGATTTTGGACTTGACGGAGTGATACTGCCGCAACTGCTTTTCAGCGGCCGCAATTTCCTGTTCAATGGCAGTGGTGTTTACTTTGCTGTTGATCTTCTCCTGCATCATGGCGACAAACTTTGGATTGCTGACCAGTTTGATGATAACCTCCACCACGGCGTTGTCCAGAACTTCTTCCTGAATTTGCTTGTTGAAATCGCATTTTTGCCCACGTTGCATCTTGCGGTGCTTGCAACTGTAATAAGAGAAAGATTTATAGGGTGTGCCATCTTTCTTTCGTTTGGTGCATTTGTTGCTATACATTCCAGCACCGCAAATGGGGCACTTGACAAGGGCGGATAATAAATGCGCCTGTTCCGTCTTGCTGCGGTTGACTGGTTCGTATCGTTTGGACTGCGCCAACAGCTTGACCTGTGCGGCGTTCCACAATTCTTCCGATACGATGCCTTCGTGCAGGCCGTCCACCAGCAAATAATTCTCCTGTGGAACCTGATGATATTCGTTCCGGGTGCCGTGAATCTTTTCGAGTTTGCGGCGACCAAAGGCGATTTTTCCGCAGTAGACGGGGTTCTTCAGGATGGCACGAATCAATGTTGCGCTGAAAAGGGGAGAGGTGCCATTTTGACGAGCAAGCTTCTGAAAGCCGTGGGTCTCCAGATATTTGGAAAGACCATTTGCACCTGTGTCGGTGTTTACATATTGCTCAAAAATCGTGCGAATGGAAGATATCATTTCTGTTCCATCACATGGAGCAGAATCGTTCCATGCAGAGGAACATTTTTGTTCTGTCGGGACTTTTACAAAGATATTGTTGGGAACAGCAATGTGACCTCTCCTGCGCTCGATCAAATCGGCATCTTCCAGTGAACGCAACGCACGTTTAATGCTCATGGTGCTGCATCGTAGAGCATCGCTCAATGATGAAAGCGGGAAAATCACATAGACGAAGACGCACTCATCCATCCAGTTGTTCTTTTGGGAAAGTGTTGCACGATCCAGCAACAGGGTGTAGAGCAGCTTTGCTGTGTGGCTCAGGTCGGTGTCCAGCAGAAAGCGGGGATAGGGCAGATATTGCGGCAAAGGTGTAGTGACAGTCAGGTAGTCGGAAATAGAATTCACCTCCAGTGTTTTTTCATCAAACAAATTTTTGGAAAGCATTTTACTGGCTGTTGGTAGTCTCCAGAAGATGCTGCCGATGCTGTTCTTTCAGATGCACAATATAGCTTTCTGCTTTTTGCAAAGCAGCAATAACTTTTGCTTCAATCTCTACATTTGTCAGAAAGTCAGGATAAAGAGCAAAGCAGTGCTCGAGGCGGAAAATAAAGCTATCAGAGGCACTTTTGATTTCGCAAAACATCCCTTCGGCATCGGCGACATAATCAACTGATTCCATTTTTTCACTAAGCTCACGAATGGTCTGGAGTTCAGTGCTGCGCTTTCCCGATGAAATAAAAGGTCGATTCTCCGAGAGCGGATCAGGCGTTTGGATCTTCGATATGGCAGCAGTAGAAAAATTGTTTTCGGTGACCTCGGAAAGTAATTCTAAATTCTCATAGGTGTCTGCACTATCGTCTGGTTTACCGTTCAGCTTTTTCCTATCGCCATGTTGATACAACGGTGGGCAATGCTTCCGTGGGAGTTCCACGGATAATAGTAGCCTCTCGATGGGATAGCTTGAGTTTGCCGGATAAGGTTTCTTCCTGAATGCCGGGGCAGTATTTTTCCATCAGCTCAACAGTTTTCATGAACTGCTCGGCACGAATTACAAAAGAGGGACTCACATTATTTTCTTTGGCGATTCGTTCAGTCGTGTTTTCTACCGATGGCAAATTGTCAATTTGACAGTTTGCCACCGGTGTGTACTGATTGCCATGATTTCCCCCACGAGTGGATTTTTCAGAATGATATTGCTTTCCAATCAGGAACTTTTTCTGCTCGGGTGTCAGATTCCGACGACCCAGCTGATGCTTGCAGATCCATGCCAGAACATCTTCACGGGTTTCGCAGGTGCAGGAGATCGAGCGGGTGGTATAAGGGATTTCTGGGTGCTGCTGGAGAATCTTATAGCGATTGTGGCCATCAACAAGAATGTTGCCCCAGACAATCAGGGGAGACAGGACTTCGCCCTCTGAAAGGATGTTTTCTTCCAGTTGCTGAAATTCTTCATCGGTCAATGCAGGAATCTGAGATTGAAATTCAGAATCAATGATAAATTCAAACTTGTTTTTCTTCATAGGCAAAATCTCCTTTCAAAAATCTATTGGTATTTCTGCCGTTCTCCCTGCATGGCTTTCCTGCCCCCTTCCGGCGGCGTCTTCCGGCTCTCCCTTGCGGGGTCATGGCCGGGTATCCCATGCAGACGGTCATTCGGTTCTCAAGGTTCGATGAAGGCTTGTAGAAAGCCTATCACAATCAAATAAGTATTTTTAGGACGTATCAGGTCCGGTTTTGAGGGAGAAAACCGGACTTGGGAGGTCCGGTTCTTGTGAACGGCTCTGGATAGAGCATACCATAAAATTGCTCGATTTTTTAGGAAGTGATACTTCCGCTTTTTGCCTTCAAAACCGGAAGTAATAGTTCCGGTTTTGTACAACATTGAATGAATCAACGACGATTTTTCGGAAACGATTTTTTCTACAAGAAATTTGCTTATTCAGCGTCTGTTAAGATACGCAGTCGGCACAGTTTATGTGCTGAATATCGGGTTTTGGCGAAGCCCAACAATCGTTTTTGAAGTCGGATTTGTAAAATCAGATTCAAAAATCGTGAGTTGGTACCAACTCGCCCTGCTTGCTGCGATTGCAAACTCGAAAACTTCCTGAGCAAAAAAAATAACCGCCCGCATCAAGTGAACCTTGAAAATGGACGGTCTTGATCGCAAAATGATTTTCAAATCTGGGAAGCACGTTGAGAGATTTCATAGCATCCGCAAGCAATGCAGACGTATATACATCTGCTTCTTTTGCGTTGCAAAATACTTGTTGGGGACACCCAAACCCTTGAACTGCATCCGGTGGATGCAGACTTAGTGTCTCCAAATGAGAAAGTTTGTGGCTCTAACACATTGTCAGCCATTGGTAAATAACTTTTTCCAGTCAAAAAAGAAAATAGCAATGATTAAAGATGAACATTGCAGAAAAATGTGATACAATAGAAAATGAAAATCCAAACAACAGGAGGAACCCCCTCGTGGCAAATAATGTGAACGTCAAAAAACTGGAAGCTGACCTGTGGGAGTCGGCAGATCTGCTGCGTGCAGGCTCTAAACTCACCTCGAACCAATACTGTATGCCGGTACTGGGACTGATTTTTCTGCGGTATGCGTACAGCCGCTTCAAACTGGTAGAGCAGGAGATCCTGAAAGACCGTCCCGTGCGCGGTGGCCGGGTGCTGCCGGTGGAGCAAAGCGACTTTGCCGAAAAGAGTGCACTGTTTCTGCCCAAGGAGGCGCAGTACAATTACTTAGTCAATTTGCCCGCCAACATCCCGGAGCAGGGGCTGACCGGCATCGAGGGCAATCCTCTGAACAGTCTGGGCGAAGTGGTGAACAACGCCATGGAACTGGTGGAGCAGCAGAGCGAGCAGCTGCAGGGCGTTCTGCCGAAGGACTACACCATCTTCTCGGATGAGCTGCTGGGGGAACTGCTGCGCATCTTCAACAATGATGCGTTGGACGATGTGGGCGGCGATGTGATCGGCCGTATCTACGAGTACTTTTTGAATAAGTTTGCCAAAAATGTGGCACAGGATGACGGCGTGTTCTTTACGCCGAAATCGCTGGTGAAGATGATCGTCAATGTGCTGGAGCCTGCCCACGGCGTTCTGCTGGACCCGGCTTGCGGCAGCGGCGGTATGTTTGTGCAGACCGGCGACTTTGTAAACCATGCGGGCATGATCGCTAACAACACCATGACCTTCTACGGACAGGAAAAGGTGGAGTACAACGCAAAGCTTTGCCTGATGAATATGGCTGTGCATGGCCTGACCGGCGTGATCAAGTCCGGCGATGAAGCCAATACCTTCTATCACGATGCCCACAACCTGAACGGCTGCTGCGACTATGTGATGGCAAATCCGCCGTTTAACGTGGATAAGGTCAAGTCGGAGTCGGCGCAGAGTGCCGGGCGGTTGCCCTTTGGCCTGCCCGGCGTGAACAAGGCCAAGGAGATCGGCAACGCAAATTATCTGTGGGTGTCCTATTTCTACTCCTACCTGAACGAGCATGGCCGTGCGGGTTTTGTGATGGCGTCCTCGGCTACCGACAGTCAGGGCAAAGACAAGGACATCCGTGAAAAGCTCATCCAGACCGGCCATGTGGACGTGATGATGAGCGTGGGCAATAATTTCTTCTACACCAAAAGTTTGCCCTGTTCGCTGTGGTTTCTGGATAAGGGCAAGCCGGAACATCTGCTGGACACCGTACTGTTCATCGACGCCCGCAACTATTATACCGTGGTGGACCGCACTCAGAACGAGTGGAGCGACTGGCAGCTGAAGAACCTCAACGCCATTGTCTGGCTCTATCGCGGCGAGGTGGACAAGTACAAGGCGCTTCTGACAGAGTATCATGCAGAGCTGGCGGACGACCGCCCCTTTGCAGAGATTCAGGCCGCACTGGAACAAAACGTGCAGGCCAAGCGGGAAGAAGCCAAAGCCGCTGTGGAGGCAGCACCCCGCAAGGAGCGCAAAGCTACGCAGGAAAAGTTCGACAAGGAGCTGGAAGCCCTCAACGAGAAGCTGACCGTTGCCAAGGAGGCTGTCTGGCTCACCGAAAAGTTTGGCGAGGACGTTTATCAGGATATCCCCGGTCTGTGCAAGGTGGCCAGCCGAGACACCATCCTCAACGAGAAAGGCGCATCCCTGACGCCCGGTGCCTATGTGGGCGTTGCATCCGTGGAGGACGACGGCGTGGATTTTGCCCAGCGGATGAAGGAGATCCACAAGGAACTGCTGGAATTGCAGGCAGAGTCCAACCGCCTGATGGAAACCATCTCGAAGAATCTGGAGGAGATGGGGGTATGAAGTCGAATAAAATAAGGTTAGGTGAACAGTGTGTTGTTACTTCGAGCAAAAGATTTCATTTGTCGGAAAGAATTACTCAAGGTGTCCCGTTCTACTGTTCGAAGGAAATTATTAAGAAGTTCAACGGCGAAGATGTAACAGAGTGTGATTATATTAGCGAAGACCTTTATAAAAAAGTGTCAAATGAATTTGGGGTACCAAAAGAAAATGATTTACTTATTACAACGAGAGGAACAATTGGAATTCCATACTTATATAAAAGAACGGATAGGTTTTATTTTGCGGATGGAAATTTAACGTGGATTAAAGATTTCGACTCAAATTTATATTCGAAATTTTTGTACTATTGGTTTCAGTCCTATGAGGGTCGGAAAAAATTTGAAGCACTGGCAAAAGGAACTGCACAAAAAGCTGTTCCGATTTCAGGAATAAAAACACTGGAGATTGAACTTCCATCACTAAAAAGCCAAAAACGAATTGCAGATATTCTCTCTGCTTATGATGACCTGATTGAAAACAACCGGAAACAAATCAAATTGCTGGAAGAAGCAGCCCAGCGGCTTTATAAAGAATGGTTTGTGGATTTGCACTTTCCGGGGCATGAAAACACGAAAATTGTGGATGGCGTGCCGGAGGGGTGGAGCAAAAATCCAATACAAGATTTTATAAGCTATGAAATTGGTGGAGGATGGGGAGAAGAATTACAAAATGAAAAAAGTATGATCCCGGCATACGTAATACGTGGAACGGATATTAAAGGATTGGTAAATGGACAACTGCAAAGTGTTCCATATAGATATCATACAGCTGGTAGTCTAGAAACACGAAAACTGCTTGATGGAGATATTGTGTTTGAAGTGTCTGGAGGAAGCAAAACAGAGGGTGTGGCTAGAACGGTGCGAATTATCGACTTAATGCTGAAAACGTGGGATAACTCGGTTATATGTGCAAGCTTTTGTAAAAGGATAAAACCAATTCCGAGCTTCTCACAATATTTGTATGATAGTTTTCGATGGATGCGCTTGAATGGGAAAACACAGGAATATGATAAGAAGAGTGCAAGCAGTATCGTAAATTACCGTTGGAAGGACTTTCTTGCACAAGAAAAAATTCTAAAACCAGACGAAGAAACTATAAGTCAATATAATAATATTGCGGGCACAATTTATACTAAAATTATTGTATGCTCTTGTCAAATTGAACAAGCGAAGATGAAGCGAGATTTACTATTGCCTAAGTTGATGAGCGGGGAATTGGAGGTGTGATACCATGGATATGCCAAAAGGATTTTATGATATGGTGTGTGCTGACATTAAAAGACTAGACAATGTTCGAAATTTAAGTATAGAAGAGTTATTTGAACTACATCGTCAGATTGATGCAAGGTATCAAGCTTGCATCAACAAGTGGTGTGATGGTTTGTGGTGCTCTACAAATGATGGAACACATATTGCTTATGGACATTTGGCCCAGAATCCTCAAAAGTATGTGTTATCTAATTTGAAGATGATGAAGGCAAAATTGGAAACATATAAGTACCAGATGAATGCGGTACAGTTGCCCAAGCCGGAAGTTTCCAATTCTCAGGTCGTCAATGTGACTAACAGTGTGAATGTGAACATTACATTTGAGCAGGTACGCAAAGAAGTAGAAGAAATGACTTCACTCACAAATGAACAGACACAGGAAGTGTTGGATAAAATCTCTGAGATTGAAGAAGTGGTCAAGTCCAAAGACAGCAAAAAGTCAAAGTGGGAAAAAGTAAAGCCTGTTTTGGCATGGATGGCTGATAAGAGCTGTGACGTGGGGATTGCGTTATTGCCGCTGTTGTTAAAAATAGGACAACAATAAAATAGTTTGAACTTTGATGAAAGGGGTGTTCATAATATGTCAGATTCTCTTAATAAATATTGCTCTGAAGCAAAGGATCTTAAGGACGTAAAAGACGCGATGAATAAAATTCAAAAACTTCGTGCTCAAATGAAAAATCCGACCAGAGATGGAATGATCGAAGCATTGCGAGATGCAAAAATGAGTGCGCTGACAGAAATTTCGGCCTTAGAAATGGCGCAGGGTGCGACAAGTTGGGCACCTTTTTCAGCAGCATCAGATAGCCAGCTATACGCACTCCTAGGACAGTATGAACAAGGACTAAGGCTACATTGCATCGCTAAAATTGGCGAAAAAACGTTCGATGAAGAAATGAAAAAAATGCAAGAAAAATAAGACTGAGTTTGGGAGGAATAGAAAATGAGCCGCGAATACTCCGAAAATGTCCTTGTTCAGAACAGTGCAGGCAACTTGCTGCAAAATGTTCTGGGCTGGGAGGTCGTGCTGGCTTACAACTCCGAAAAGCTGGGGTCAGACGGGACGTTAGGCCGCACCAGCTATGGGGAAGTGCTGCTGACCCGGTATTTTCGGCAGGCGCTTTTGCGGCTGAACCCGTGGCTCACCCCGAACCAGCTGGACGAGGTGCAGAAGAAATTCACGGCACACGTTTCCACCGCATCCCTGATGCAGATCAACGAGGAAAAGTATTTTCTGCTGCGGGATGGCATCCCGGTGACGGTCAAGCGGCCGGATGGCCGCACCGAAATCCGAAGCGCGGCGGTGATCGACTTCAAAAATCCAGAAAACAATCATTTCCTCGCCGTAAAAGAAATGAAGATCCACTCGCAGCTGTACCGCCGCAGAACGGACATTGTGGGCTTTGTCAATGGCATTCCGCTGCTGTTCATCGAGCTGAAAAAGCCCACCGTGGATGTGCAGAACGCCTACATAGACAACTATCGGGATTATCTCGATACCATTCCGCAGTTGTTCTATTACAATGCCTTTCTCATGCTGTCCAATGGATTGGAAGCCAAGGTGGGCACACTTGGCAGCAAGTACGAGTTTTTCCACGAGTGGAAGCGTCTGAAGGAAAGCGATGCAGGCAGCGTGGAACTGGAAACTATGCTGCGGGGCATCTGCGAGAAAAAGACCTTCCTCAATCTGCTGGAAAACTTCATCCTTTATGACCATTCCGGTGGGCGCACCACCAAGATTCTGGCGCGCAACCACCAGTATCTCGGCGTCAACGAGGCCGTCAGTGCTTACGAGAACCGCAAGCTGAAAGACGGCAGGCTGGGTGTGTTCTGGCACACGCAGGGGTCAGGCAAAAGCTACTCCATGGTCTTTCTGGCGCAGAAGATCCGGCGCAAGTTTGCAGGCTCGCCCACCATTGTGGTACTGACCGACCGTGACGAGCTGAACCGGCAGATCAGCGATACCTTTGAAAACTGCGGTCTGCTGGGCAAAACCAAGGCTTCACAGTTCATTGCATCCAGCGGTACAGACCTTGTAAAAAAGCTGCAGGGCAACCCCAGCTTTGTGTTTACCCTGATCCAGAAGTTCAATCTGCCCAAGGAGCCGCCTATCTACCCGGATCACGACATTCTGATTTTGTCGGATGAAGCCCACCGCAGTCAGTACGGCATTTTTGCAGACAACATGATGCACCTGCTGCCCACGGCATCCCGCATCGGCTTTACCGGTACGCCACTTCTGGCAGATGACCATATCACCGAGCGCACCTTTGGCGGGTATCTGTCGGTGTATGACTTCAAGCGGGCGGTGGAGGACGGCGCAACGGTGCCGCTGTATTATGAGAACCGTGCGGATAAGATCGCCCAGTTGGACAAGCCGGAGATCACCGGGCGGATTCTGGATGCCATTGAAGCAGCCGACCTTGATCCCTCGCAGGAGGAAAAGCTGGAACGCGAGTTTGCAAAGGAGATCCATATTCTCACCGCAGATGAACGGCTGCGTTCCATTGCAAGGGACTTTGTGGAGCATTACTCTGACCTTTGGACCAGCGGCAAGGCGATGTTCGTCTGCCTGAATAAGGTCACCTGTGTGCGGATGTACAACTATGTGCAGGAATGCTGGCAGGCAAAGATCAGGGAGCTGGAAGCCCGGCAGGGCACAGCGACCCAGCAGGAAGCACAGGAGCTTGCCCGCAAACTGGCATGGATAAAAGAAACCGAAATGGCAGTGGTGATCAGTCAGGAGCAGAACGAGGTGCAGACCTTCAAAAAGTGGGGGCTGGATATTCTGCCGCACCGTGCCAAAATGGAAAAGCGGGAGCTGGATAAAGAATTCAAGGACAGCAAGAATCCGTTCCGGGTGGTGTTCGTCTGTGCCATGTGGCTGACGGGCTTTGATGTAAAGTGTCTGTCCTGTCTGTATCTGGACAAGCCGTTGAAAGCCCATACCCTGATGCAGACTATTGCTCGTGCAAACCGTGTTTCGGAGGGCAAGAGCAACGGCCTGATCGTGGACTATATTGGTATCGTAAAGGCGCTGCGCAAGGCTCTGGCAGATTATACGGTCAGCAAGAACAGCCCGGCGGGTGTTGATCCAACGGTGGATAAAACGGAGCTGATCCAGCGTATTTGCACGGTCATCGGAAAAGCGGACGGCTTTCTGGCAGAACACGGGTTCCGGCTGCAGGAATTGGTGGACGCACAGGACTTTGAAAAGATGAGCCTTGTACAGGATGCAGTCAACGCGATGTGCGAGACGTTGGAAACCAAGAAAACCTTCCAGACCTATGCGTCTGAACTGGCGCGGCTGTTCCGCTACGCAGACCGTGACGATGTGGACGATGCCGTGCGCGCCCGGAAAAACGCAATTCTCGTCATCTACGAGGGCTTGCAGCAGAAGCGAAAACACGCGGACAATACCGACCTGATGGTGCAGATCAACGGCATCGTCAACGAGTACATCCATGTGGAAAAGCCGGATCAGGAGGCTGTACCTTCCCGGCAGTTTGACATCAGCAAAATTGATTTTGACTTGTTGAGCCGGGAGTTCGCCCACACCCGGCGGAAGAATCTCTTGCTGCGCGATCTGGATGAACTGGTGAATCAGCAATTGGCGAAAATGTTGTTTGCAAACCCGCAGCGCATTGATTATTATGACCGCTATCAGGAGATCATCGATGCCTACAATGCGGAGCAGAACCGTGCGACCATCGAGAAAACCTTCATGGATCTGATGGAGCTTGCAAGTTCACTGGACACGGAGCAGCAGCGCTATGTGCGTGAGGGCTTTTCCAGCGATGAGGAACTTTCAGTGTACGATTTGCTGTTTTCGGAGAATCTCACAAAGCAGGAAATTGAAACGATCAAGAAGGTGTCTGTGGACTTGTTGACAAAAATCAAACAGCAGATTGCCAAACTCGACCATTGGACGGACAAGCAGGAAACTAAGGCGATTGTGGATAACCTGATCCGTAAGACCCTTTGGCAAGAACTTCCCAATAGCTATGATGTAAGCGATATCCAGACCTACCAGAAGAAAATCTACGAGTATGTATATATGCGCTACCCGGAAGTAGCATAACGCAAAAATCACCCCAGAGAGAACGCACAAGAGGCTATTCTCTCTGGGGTGATTGCGTATCAAATCATCTGAAAATGCCGCAATGCCTCCACAATCGCATCCTCTTTTTCCTTCGGACACTTAGGAGGAGAAAGTTTGAAAAAACAGACGGGCGGGTGTGAAAGCGGGTAAATCGACATGGAAAAGATCAAAGCGGATGCTTCCCGAAAAACTGCTGGGCAATTCCATCCAGCTGTGCGGTGATTTGCCGAAAATCCTGATTGAGATCCAAGGTGCGTGCACCGATCTGATTGCCGCCTAAGTTGAAGAGACAATTCGGCGTGATGGCTTCCTGCGTTTTGGCGTAGACTAGCAGCCCGGAAACGTTTCCAGTATGGGCAGCATCCTGATTTTTAACGTAGGTGTAGATCTGGTAGAGGTTGGCAGAATGCAGGGTCTCTTTATTAAACTGCTGCTGCAATGTCTGGCTGTAATACTTGGCATCCAGAATGAGAACTTTTTCGCGAAAACGCAGAAAAATATCGGTTTGCATGGCAGGGAGAAACCGCAGCATGGCAGCATCGTGCTCTCCCACAAGATCCCATTTGACCTGCGCAGCCTTGACCTCAGTAAGGTAGGGATGATTTTGTCGGTAATACTCCAGAATAAAGCGTTCGTACAGCTTTGCCATGCGTTCATCCGAAAATGCTGTCATTTTATAGCTGCCGTTTTCGGTGGTCTGCAGCATATCGTGCAGCACGAAATAGCAGAGATTCAACAGCATCTCGTAATTCTGGTTGCTCCGCTGATAATGTAACTGCTTCCATGGGATTTGAGAGGGAAGCAGTGCAGAAACCGTGTCCAGAAACAGAAGCGCTTTCTTCAATTCCACTTTGCGCTCAGTAGAAACATTCTTATCCCGAAGCAGCACATGCAGGGTGGTTTTCAGAATCTGGTTATACAGGTTATCCTCGGAAAGCTCGTCAAAGGTACAGGCGACCTGTGGCTTGTGCTGGATACGGGTCTTAATGGTCTGCGGAAGATCCAGCTTTCCACGCAAAACTGACCGGGTCTCGCTTCGGGAAACATATTCTCGATAGAGCCCCTGCTTCAGCTGCCGGGAAACACCCTTTGCAAGGATGGCAGCAAACAAATCGTCGATACGCTCAAACTTTTCCGAGGCGATGCACTGATAATCCTGCTGCTGCAGCACCTGATAGGCGTAGGAGAGCATGTAGTAGATGTTCTGGATAAAGATCCCTTTGTCAGTCGTCATTGAAAACACCACGCAGATTCTTTTCCCAACGGTGCAGTTTGTCGGGCGCGTCGAACCAGTATTCTGCCAGCGTAGGCAGAAGGTCAAACTCCACCACAGAGCGCATCCAGTCAGTGGTGCAGGCAGCAGGGTCGGCCAGACAAAAGTAACTGTGACCAACACGAAATCCGGGACCGAGGGAGGCATCTGTGGTAATTTCCCGGTTCAATGCCTTGATCTGTTCCACCAGAGCATTGAAGGTTTCATTGTCAAGCGCAGATTGATATTTCTGGAATCCATCGGAGGTGAACGCCGGTTCGATCTCGAAGAAACTGAAGCGTCTGCGCAGTGCATAGTCGATCATGGCCAGGCTGCGGTCGGCAGTATTCATCATACCGATAATGTACAAATTTTCCGGGACATAGAAGGGCATCCCGTTATAGGCCAGTGTGATCTTTTCGCCCCGATGGTCGCTTTCAATCAGCATCATCAGCTCGCCGAAGATCTTGCTCAGGTTGCCCCGGTTGATCTCATCGATCAGGAAAAAGTATTCTCGGTCGGGGTCGTTGGAAGCCTTCTGGCAGAAGCGGTAAAATACACCCTCTGTCAGCTTGAAGCCGGAGCCGTCCGGCCGGTAGCCCAGCATGATATCCTCGTAGGAGTAATTCTGGTGGAACTGAACAAACTCAACCCGGGAGGAATCAGCTTGACCCATTATAGAGTACGCCAGCCGTTTGGCAGCATAGGTCTTTCCAACGCCGGGTGCACCTTGCAGAATGATATTTTTCTTGTGGCGTAGCAAAGAAACCAACACTTCATAGCGTTGCTCACTCAGAAAAACATCGTGCAGAAAATCAACTCTGGTGTAGCTGTCGGCAGATGCCTGCCGGACGGGAGCAGGGTTTTCATCCCGGATCAGATCCAGAATAAAGTTGTACTCACCCTCCGAGAGCTTGAACAGGCTTCCGTTCGGCTGTACGAAGAACTCCATTTTCTCCAGCTCAGGGAAAGCCTTCAGTACAGCATAGTCAATGGGGGAAGTCAGGCTCTCGGTCTTTTCAAAATAAAGTCTCTTTGCCGTTGCTTTCCTGTGTGATCTTGGCCAGAGCTACCACTCGCTTTACCGGATTGGCCTCATAGCCGATCACTAGATCCCCGGCTTTTGCATCGAGGAAATTCTGGAAATCCTGCGCTTGTTCCCGTTGTCATTGTACAGCGTATAGGTCTGCTCTTCGCCGACCCGCAGACTGGAATAACTCCAGATCTTAGGATTGGCAGTCAGCCACCAGTAGTGGCGTGAAGGTGCTTCACAGGCGGCAGCGGCAGCCGGTACTTTCGAGAGGTCGGCTTTTTTTCAGAGCCTGTAAAAGCTCATCTCGCAAGCGCCAGATGTAAGTGCCATCCGCCTTTGTGCTGGCATTTTTTGCCCACATATAAAATGGGCCACCAACGCATATTTTTTGCTGTCGCGGGGCATGCAGCGGCAGCTAGTCTTTTCTGCCACCCGCTGTGCAAGATGGTAGGAGTTGGAGATGTAGAAGTTGCTGGTTTCACCGTATTTAATGGCAAGCTGTTTGCAGGTGGCCTGCCCGCCGTAATCCAGCATACATTTCATCACCCGCAAAGCCTCCGAGGTAAAAACCGAGGTGTCTTGCAGCAAAGCACTCCACTGTGCGGTTGTAATGCCCGGGTCATACTCACTTTCAGCAGGAAACCATCCGGCCTGCATCTGTGATGTCTTTTGTTCGGCAAGGTAGAAACGGCTCAGATAAAAGCCCAGATCAATGGCAGCGATATTCCAGTGTGTGTCTGGCCAGTATTTTCCGGCAGGGGCTGCTTCAATGGCACTGCGGATCATCTGGGTGATGGCAGCATTTTGGCTCAGTGCCGCCCGCAGCTCATCATAAAGGCGGTAGCTGTTTAGCAGCGATTCTACGGAACCATCCCGCTTGGGCGGAGCATCGAAGTTCAGCGCATCCGAGATGTCACGGGCAACGGAATAGCGGTAGATATAATATTGATCCGGATACCGGAGCCACAGATAGACGCTGATGGCACTGGTGTTCTGGTAGTGGTTATTCCAACTGCCGTCGTTGTATTTTGTGCGTATTTCTTCGGTGGCAGCCTGAAATGCAATAATGCGCTGGGAAAGTTCGGTGGATTCATCAAACAAGCTGCGGAACATTGCGCGTGTTGCTTCACAGTCCGCTGCTGCGAAATTCAGGATCATCGCACGGGGATAGGCATAGCCGGTATCCAGAAGCGAAAAGACCTTTGCAGTGGCTTCCTTGAACATTTCACCAAAATCTGCCGCGTCAATATTCCAATGGTCGTGGAAATGCTGCGCGGCTTCCCATTTGAAATCTTCAACATGAGGCCAATGCTTCGGGAAATAGGTCTGGTATCCGCCCAAAACAGGCTCCAGTTTTGCAAGATCGATCATGACGGCTCCCTCCGAAAACAAAAAGTCTTTAAGATATTGTACCACGATAAAAATAGAAACACCATATTCCAACAAAAGAAAATGCCCGCCTGAAAATCAGACGGGCATACAGTAAATCAAATCATTTGAAAATGCTTCAATGCTTCCACAATCGCATCCTCTTTCTCCTTCGGACACTGAGGTTGCTTTGCATTCTCGTTTTTCGCTTTATGGTAATTCTCCCGCTCGATGATGCCGTACTTCTGCTTCACCTGTGCGATATAGAGATTGGATACCTTCAACTGATGGTGTTCCCACACATAATCCCGAATCTCGTTGTAAGTCGCCTTGCTCTCTGCGGCAGTCACATCCAGCTCATCCATACTGACGTCCACTTCGATATGCCGCTCGACATGGAGTTTGGTCAAAAGGAGAACCGCTTCGACTATTGTTTCATTTTCCAAGGGCAATTCTTTCACTTCTGTTCCATTCACCGGGACAGGGAAGTTGAAGATAATCTTCCTAATCCAGTTGCCATCCGGCTGCTTTTCCGGGAATAACTCAATCCGCTCAATAAACGCCCGCATGAACTCCTTCCGCTCCACTTCGGAGGCTGCTTCATAGACCTGATCGAATGCCAGCAACAGGCGGTAGATATTATCACCCGAAATCTTCTCCTGCCGGATACTCCGTATCTGGCTTTGCACATCGTCAATCTGGACTTCAATCTCATCTATTGCGCCATATTGCTCGTCATATCGGCGCTGCAAATCAGAAATTTTCCGGTCATAATACGGGTCATTCACATCTAAACCGTCCATCTGCCGTTCCAGTCGGGCCTTTGTGCCTAATGTCTGCCGAAGCTGCGCCTGTAATGCTTCCAGCTGCTTCTCCAAATCGTTCGTATCGACAGCGGAGCCGATTTTCGCCTTGATTGCATCCGCAAACCGTGGGTCACTGACCATAGCAGAGATGATTGACGCTACCATGCGGTTCATTTCCATCTGCTCAATATTCAGCCGGAAGGTACACTCGTGGCCTGTTGGCGTCACCGTATTCTTGCAGTAATAGTAATAGCGGGTCTTTTTGTCCTTGCTGTGGGCTTTCGCAATATTCCCGTACAGGCTTTTGCCGCAGCAGGGGCATTTCAGAATACCGGACAAGATATGTGCGTGGGTAGGGTCATTGACTTTCTCACGCCGGTAAGCATTGATTTTCCGTTTTTCCTGCGCGAGGTTCCAATCTTCTTCTGAAATGATAGCCTCATGCTTCCCCTCGTACACAGGGAACTCCGATTGCTCAACTACGTGCATCTCATTCCGTGTGCCGATCTTCTTCTCTGTCCGGCGTCTGCCATAGGCGATTTTTCCCATATATACCGGATTATCAATGATACTCTTCACAAAGCTGGCAGAAAAACCGGGAATGGTGCCGTTCTGCCTTAACTTCTTCACAAAGCCCTGCCGGTTCAGATATTTTGCCACGCCACTGACACCATCGTTGGTGTGAATATAGCGGTCAAAGATGGTGCGGATCACGTCCACTTCATCCTCAGCAATCAACAGTTCGCCTTTTTCAAGGCGGTATCCATAAGGGGCAAAGCCACCGTTCCATTTTCCTTCACGGGCTTTCTGCTCCCGTCCGGCCATCGTCTGGGTCCGAATATTCTCACGCTCTATCTCTGCCACCGCAGAAAGGACAGAAATCATCAGCTTGCCGGAATCTTTGGAACTGTCAATGCCGTCTTCCACACAAATCAGATTGACACCGAAATCCTGCATCAGCTGCAAGGAATTTAGCACGTCAGCGGCATTCCTGCCAAACCGGGACAACTTGAATACCAGTACATATTCCACTCCGTCTTTGCAGTCCTGAATGTCTTGCAGCATCCGCTGAAATTCATGTCTGCCCTGAATATTCTTACCGGAAAAGCCTTCGTCAGAATATTCACCGGCCACTACCATATCTTCGTATTCAGCGTATTTCCGCAGCTTGTCTCGCTGAGCATCCAGACTGTATCCGTCCACCTGCATGGAAGTAGATACCCGTGTGTAGAGATAGCATTTTGTTTTAGTTTTTTTCATGCAGGCCGCCCCTTTCTTCCATCTCTGAACATTCATCCGTAACTTTCTTCTTCGCCAGACCTTCATTCTGAATGTAGTACTCCAACAAACGGAGTACATATTCAGGCGCATGGCGGTTATCCAGTTCCCACTCTGTCACAGTCCGATAGGGAATCCGAAAATATTTACAAAATTCCTTGCGGTTCATGCCGGTGCTTTCCCGCAGTTCTTTTATTTTGGTTTTGCAGTCCATTTCATTTACCCCATAAAGCAAAATACACGTTGCGTATTTATTATAGCATACGCCAATCAAATACGCAACGTGTAAATTCAATTTACATCAAGCGGCTTTGTCAAATTCCTGATACACAGGAACGGGTTGCTTTCCTGATACCGCAGACTGTGTACAGCCATCCTTCGCAGTCTCCTGCATCTGCTCCAACAGCTGCGGCCCGTACTTCTGCAACAGCCGCGCCATCACATCAACACAGCGGTCAAATGCCGCATTATATTTTGGATCATCATAAACTTTGCTCAATAGGCCGCTCCTTTCCTCTATGGCTGCTCTGCGCATAGATGTTCAAAACTTCTGCCGGTATCTGTTCCAAAATCGCCACGGCACTGTCATAGTCGCGCCGCAGCTTGAGGTCTTCGATCTGCTTTAGGGTGCTGACCTTCTGCGCCGATGCAAGAGATTCTTCCAGCTCGGCATTTTTCGTTTTCAGCTTTTTGTTTTCGGATGCTGTTTTCGTAAAAGCCACGCCATATTTCCGCAGCAGCGTGTCCATCTTCTCCACGCTGGGAATATAGCTATCCAGAATCTTGCAGATTTCCTCCGCCCGGCTTTTGGCGTTAAAGGGATTGATTCCAGTGAGCAGATCCTCCAGTTTGCTTTTCTGTTTGGTCAGTCTGGTCATCTCCTTAAATACGCGGGGCGGGATATGGTCGCGCCCGGTCAGGCTGGCGCTCTCGCCACGCTCCAAATCTGGAAACTTCTTGACCATGTGTTTCCAAAACTCATCCTGCCACCAGGTCAGCTTCTTTTTATTGCCCATGATGTCTTTGGCGCTGAGCCTGCCGTCCTCCGTCAAAGGGACAAAACAAAGGTGCATATGGGGCGTTTTCTCGTCCATATGCACCACGGCGGATATAATTGTCTCTTTGGACTGATGCTGTTCCAGAAAGTGCAGAGCTTCCTCGAAAAATACCCGAATTTCCGCCCGTTTCTTTCCCTTAAAGAACTCCGGGCTGGCTGTGAACAGCGTCTCGATCATACGGATACTGTCTTTCCGGGTACGGCATCCGGCAGCGGCAATTTGCCTCTCTGACTCGGCCCGGTACTTGCCGGGCGGTTTGACCAGATGGAAGTTGTACTTGCTTCGGCTGGTATCCACATCGGGATTACTGGCGTACTTTTCCTTTGTGCGCTCGTTATGGGCCTCGATATTGCCGATTTCAGGCCCCTTATATTTGGCAAATCGCATAATCGCGTATTGTGCTTTTTCCATACTCAATCCCTCCGTTTCTGCCAGACAATGTCATATCCCAGCACGTCAGCCAACTCCACGGCCTCCCGATACCGCAGCGATTCCCGCTGCAATTTTCCGGAAAGATTGGATACACTGTCGCTCCACCCATACTCATCGTGCAGCTGGTCAACGACTTCCTGCATGGTGTAACCGGCGCGGATGATCTGCGCCTTGATTTCGTTTCGGATACTTGACTTCATAAAATATATTCCTCCATTTTCGCAAGTGAAGCCCTTTGTCACTTGATAGATAAAACATGATTTTCGGTTGCGTCATAAAAAGAACCGGCTACGCTGGGGAGCGCACCGGCTTTGGTCAATGGTGAAATTTGTGCAAATGCTGTTTTGCGATAGAAATGATTCCCTGCGTATCGTTGGTCAACGGCGGAATATTCGACTTCACAGAAATGCGGGACTTTTCACTGTTCGGGCTGTATTGTCACAAAATGCTGCAATCTGTACGTCGTTCCGTGAGCCACCATCCGGCGAACTGTATACGGATAAAAGAGAAACATTTCGCTGTTTTGAGATTGCTCTAAAATATGCCTGCAAAATCACCGCTTTTACTGACCGCTTCAGGTGTGGTCAAAATGACCACACCTACTTCACAGCACAAAAGCGCGAAGAATTTCACGGTTCTGGTGGTGGACAAAATATCCATAACCACTTTTACACATCAAAATAGGTGTACCCAAAATGGGCACGACCACTTTATCCAAATGAAGCGCCTCTACAATATATGAGGTAACAGGGTCAATCGCTGCGTACATACGTACCGGCGACCAGATCGGAAATCAATCCCGCCAGTCTTCCGGTACGTACGTACACTGTGAAGCGTCCGTAAACTCGTTTATATGCGGCCTTGCCACTGCCTCGATCCCCATAAAGCCCCATACCCGGCGTCCTGCCGAATTGGTAATCGTGTTGCAGTGTTCCAGATTGTACTTACCGCAGGCTGCCACCAGCGCATCGCTGAAGCTGCGGCGTTTGAGTGCAGTCAGGCTATTTTCCTCGCACCACATCCGGTAAATGTCGTAGCAATCCTTTGAACTGATGGACGCATCCGCTTTCAGCTGGATATAGCCCTCGGATTCCAGAAAATCAAACACATTATTGTTGTCCCGCTTGACGGCCTCCCGGTTCTCTTTGGTGCGCTGGCTCTCGGTGAACTTGAAGTTGTTCGCTACCAACCGCTGCAATCCCGCAAAAGCCCACAGCAGAATGCCCTCCACCTCGGCCTTCATCTTCTCTGCCAGGTCGGGATCATCCACACGGTCGGCAGGTTTCTCTTTGGCGGTCAGCACCAACTGCCGCCGATAAAAGCCATCACTGCGGTCAAAGAGAGCCTGCAAGTCGCCATTGCTGAATGCCAGCAGCCGGGCGCACATCCATCCCTGATAGCTCTGCTTGCCTTTACGCTCCAAATCCATTTTACCCTGTGCGGTGACGATGGATTTGACATAGTTGGTCTGCCGCAGGGCCTCCATCCGCATATCATCATCGACACACAGCAGAATGTGTTCCAGATCAGCGCGGGCAAAACGGTTCTCGGAAATTTTGCCGATGCTGCCGTCCTTCATGTTGCTGCCGAACAGGGCGGACAGCACCGCGCCGATCTGGCTCTTACCCTCGCCGCCATTGCCCTTAATGACCATCATGCGCTGTCCCTTGTTGCTGGGGATCAGGCAGTAGCCGATATATTCCTGCAAAGTGGGAATGTCCTCCGGGTAAAGAAGCCCATCCAGAAAAGCCAGCCAGCGGGTCGGCGTGGGCGCATCGGGATTATAGGCCACCGGCAGGCGGCAACGCACGATGTCCGGTTTTCCCTCCGTAAAGGAGCCATCCAGAAACAACGTGCCGTTTGCCAGATGAATGCGGTCAGCCTCCGGCGGGAAATCCTCTACCAGCGCCGCCAGCTTCATCAGCTCCACGATATTGCTGATTTTGCGGGGGATATTGCTGACCGCACAGCATTTCAGTTCCTCAAAAATTTCTCCACGCAGTGGCAGCTCATCGGTCACGCGGCCATCAGGCGTGAAAAAAGCTCCGTTTGTGTAGATGATTTTGTGTCTGCCGAGAAAATCATCACAAAACAGGGCTTCATTGATACTCTTGCCGTCAAACCAGATGGGCTGGTTGGCCTCACGCGATTGCTCGTTCTTCGCCACGGTGCTGCACCTCCTTTTCCAGACGTCTGAGCCGCTGCTCCAGCGCGGTGATAGTGCCGTCCTTCAGCAGCATATCCACCGCTTTCACACGCTGCTTCAGTTCCGCAAACATGAGAACGTCCAACAAATCATTTACATACTCGATCATATGACAGGCTTCCACAAAGCGGTCATCCAGTTCATCCTCCGGCGATTGCGGGGCATATTCGACCTTCCAGCGTTCCAGCAGATGCAGATAATCGCAGAGCACCCGCTGGCAGTGTATCTCATCGTTGCGGAAAGCCTGCGCCAGCGGATAGGGCTTTTTCAAAGCCATCGCTGCCGGGGGCTTGTCCGGGTCGATGCCAAAGTCATAGGCCAGCTTCTTTGCGGCCTCGTAGCTGCTCAGGCCGAACAGCCGCGCCACAAAATCGATCACATCCCCGGTAGCCCCGCAGCCAAAGCAATAGAAATAATCCCTGTTCAGCTTCATGCTGGGATGCCGGTCATCGTGGAAGGGGCAGCAGATCATATCGCCCCGGTTGACCTTACAGCCGTAGTATTCGGCGGCCTGCTTCACGGTGACAGCGGATTTTACAGTTTCAAATAAATTCATAGGCTTTGTCCTCCATTATTTATTGACGGTATCTGCCCGTCTGCCTGAATATACGGGGAAAAAGCCTATAAACCGAAAAATCCGCTAAAAGTGCAAGAAATGAAAAAACGCCGCCCTGAAATCTTGCAAAAATGCAAGACCTCAGAGCGGCGAAGCCAGCGGAAAGCATTTGCCCGCGCTGGTTTTATCAGGTATAATGGATAAAGAGAGTTTTCAGAAGAGAGGTGCGTCACATGGAGGGAGCCTATCTGCCCGGCAATATCCGGCAGCGGATGCAGGAGCTTATGAAGGAACATAAAATTACCCAGGCACAGCTGGCGACCCGCATCGGCAGCACCGAGAGCGCCATCAGCCGGTTTGTCAGCGGTAAGACTGATAAGATCAGCACAGAACATTTGCTCCGCATTGCGAAAGTGTTTGAAGTCTCCACAGATTTCCTGCTGGGGGAAGTCAACACGCCCGACCGGACAAATTTTGATATTGAAGAACTGGGCCTGTCGGTGCAGGCGGCGCGGAATCTGTACACCGGAAAAGCCAATGCAGAGATCGTCAACCGCCTTTTGGAAAGCCCTCGCTTTGCAGAAGTCACCTATATGATTGAGCAATATTTTGACGATACGCTGGCCGCCGGTTTCGCCGGACAGAACCAGATGCTTACTACTCTCAGCGCCATGCTGCGCCGAAACAATAAAACAGACGCTGCGGTGCAGGCGGCCAGAACTGTCAACCGGCAGAAAGTTCCCGTATATCAGGCAGACCTGACGATGATACAGAACACATTTATGGCGGCGCTGCGGGAAGTGAAGAAAGAGATCGGCAACGATTTCACAGCAGCGCAGTCCTTGACCAAGGGCATCACTCAGCAGATGTTTACCGAACTCACCAAAGGGGCGGATGTTCATACTCCGACCATCACGCCCGAAATGATTTCCGCCGCCGTCACCCAGAGCGCAGCGGGGATGGACGGTGTGCAAAAGGAAGCATTAGACAAGTTCGGTCAGGCGCTGACGGAATTTCTCCAATCCACCTTAGACCACGCGCAGGAGAAGCAAAATGCCGACCCGGAGCAATGAGCAGCTGTGCAGACTGGCACAGAAAGGGGATACGGCTGCCCGTGACATTCTGCTGGAAAAGAATCTGGGATTCATCCGAAAAATTGCGCTGGAGCAATACCGAAACATGGGGCTGGATGAAAATGATATTGGAATTGATTTGGATGATTTGATGCAGGAGGGAAGTATCGGCCTGCTGAACGCGATCCCTTTGTTTGATGCCGGACGGGGCATGAAATTTCTGACCTATGCAGCACCGGCGCTCCGCAACGCCATGACGGACTGCATCCGCGCCGCCCTCGGTTTATTTGAGCAACGGATGGTGGATAAGAAAGACGCCCCCGGCTTCCAGAGAGTATATCTGGATGACGTTCTCTCAGAGGATGAACGGATGCTGCGGATCGAAGCCATAGCCGACCCTCACACCCAAACGCCGGAGCAAATCTATATCCAAAAAGAGCAGCTGATAGAATTGTATGCGGCGCTGGACAAGCTGACAGCCAGAGAGCAGACCTATCTGCTGTACCGCTATGGCTTTACCGATGGAATCGAGCACCCGCTGATCGGCGCGGCGCTCCATTTCCATCTCAGCGAGAGCCGGACAAAGAAGGTGGAGGGCGAGGCGATGGACAGCCTGCGCGGAAAGCTGCCGTGGTGGTTCTGATACGATGGGAAGCAGCGGCTGACGGGGGCTTTGATATACCTTTGTTCCGCAAATGACACGGCTGACAGACAGTGCTTGCCCGCACCGCCTGCCAGCCTTTTTCTGTCGCTTATGCTGCCCCGCAAGGGGCAACCTTTCCCGCCAGAACGCCGCAACTGTGGCCACACTTTTCAGGGTGTGCTACAATTCCGGCTGCCATCTGCTCCACAAAGGTATAACACACTAGACTTTCCTACGGAAAATCGTGTGCCACGAAACCGCCGGTTTCTTTGGATTCTTCCGGTCAAAGGGGAACACTATCCCCTCTGAACACCCCAGACAAAGGAGAACGCTGTTCCCTTTTGGAATCCCCTTGCCAATAGGGATGCTACCGCCCTATTGAATGATTTAGATAAAAAACAAAATAAAGCATAGTTCGCCAGCACACCGCTATTCTGTCATTACCTTACACAGACATCTTGTAACTTTTTCGTTAAGCCTATTGACTCTGATACTTCGGAAGAGATATAATATAGTTGCTACTTAGCGAGCCTAAATAGCAAAGCTAAAGAGAGGCGACGATATGAATAACAAATATGTCCAGCAATTCAAAAAAGGCTCTCTGGAAATGATACTTTTGTGCCTAATCGGACGCAAGGAAACTTATGGATATGAAATTATAACTGAATTGAACAATAGTGCGTCTGTTTTGGGATATGCGAAAGAGGGAACCATTTACCCCATTTTGTATCGTTTGCAGGAAGCAGAACTAATCAAATGCCGATTGGCTCCGGCTGCGGCAAATGGCGGCTCAAAAAAGTATTATTCTTTAACGGATAAAGGCAGGAATGTACTTGATGAACTAATCTTATTTTGGTCAAGCTATGAAAACTGCGTAAACGGCTTTATAGAAAGTTATCAACAAGCGAGGGTATCCAAATGAAAGAACAATATATCAAACAGGTTGAAAAGGAACTATCTTTACCACGCAAAATGAAAAAAGAGGTTGTACGTGACTTGAATGAAGTTTTTGCGTCTGCTATGGAGCATGGAGAAACAGAGCAGCAGATTATCCAGCGTTTGGGGACGCCAAAAGAATTTGCAGACAGCACCGCAGAACAGTTTGGCATTGATAACACCAAATCGAAAAAAAGGAACGGTATCATTTCTACTCTTGCTGCGCTTGTTATCGCGGCTGCTGCCTTTTCGGTATATGCTGTTACACAATCAGGAAAAGTACCAGAAGGAGCAATCGGACAAGCCGACGCGACAACAAATATACAGATTGAGGGCGCGTTTGCCTTTGATATTTCGCAAATCCTTTTGGCTATTGGGTTTGCAGCAACAGCTATTGCTGTTTTGTTAATTATCCGAACCATACACAAAACAGGAGGTAACTAATGAAAAAGTATATTTCTGTATGAACAAGCTGCTTTCCTGCCGCTACAATATGGACACCAACCGGGTGGAAGCCCGGTTCGAGGATGGCACCGCCCTTGCCATTGACTGCATTGCCGTGGAGGACGAATACGGCAACACCCCGGCACAGCGGGCAGAACTGGGCTGGCTGCTGTACAATAAGCCATTTGAATACGCACAGCTTGTGCTGGGCGATGAGATGGAACACTATCTCTCCCTTGGCTGCGAGCACGGCAGGCTGGAAGATTGACCTCATATGGAGCCGCTGGAGCATGAGGATGGTTTTCTTTGCGCAGGTGGAAGAAAGCTTCTCTTTGCTCGTTCCAGTTCCAAAAAGGAAAACGGATCTATTACCACCACGGACTATTACCGCTGTAAAGATTGTTCCGGCTGCGAACTCAGAAGCAAGTGTTTCAAATCCTCCGACGAGGTGAAAAACAAAGAGATCCGAATGTGTACAGAATCTGCCGAGCACAGAAAAATCGCTTTTGAAAACCTTCTTTCTGAGCGAGGAGCGCTTCTGCGGATGAATCGTTCCATTAAAAAAATCCCGAATCTCCATCCTCAAAAGAGATCCGGGTTTTTATGAAGAAACTGCTTAGAAAAAATATCAAAGGAATCTTCCCGCTGAGGAGTAAAGATGTCCAGAATCACCGCATCCTCCAAAGCTCTGGCCCCGTGCAGCTGATCAGGTGCCACATAATAGCTGTCTCCCTGATAAAGGATATATTTTTTCTCCCTCTACCTCATATTCAAAGCTGCCGGATACCACATAACTTACCTGTTCGTGGGGATGTCGATGAGCCGCTCCCACTGCGTCTTTTTTAAAGGACGCCTCCACTCCCATCATGGCTCCACCCCGGGCCAGGATACGCCGGGTAATGCCAGGGGCCGGAGCGGTGGGTACGATCTGGTCATAGTGTAAAACCATGGTTTCCCTCCTTAGATAAATGCCTGTCCGCCGTTGATCTGGATCACTTCGCCGGTAATGTAAGAGGCGTCGGGGCTGGCCAGGAATTTAATGACTGTGGCCACCTCGGAGGCTTCTCCCAGCCGTCCCATGGGGATACCGGCCTTCCAACTTTCCACCAGTTCCCGGGCAGTTGCCGCATGGAAAGGAGTATCAATGGTACCGGGAGAGACTGCATTTACCCGAATCCCAAACTGGACCAGATCCTTGGCCAGACCACGGGTGTAGCTCTGAACAGCTCCCTTGCTGGCACTGTAAATAGCAGCACCGGGACCGCCACCGGAAGTAACCGCAATGGTGCTGAAGTTTACAATAGAAGGATTGGTTCCCTTTTTCAGGAGAGGCAGACAAGCCCGGGTCACAAAGAAGACGCTGTCAAAGTTCAGGGCCATTACCTTCCGCATAAATTCGGTAGGCATATCGGTGATCTCATGCCGGCCGCCCAGGCCGCCAACTGCATTTACCAGCAGATCCACACTGTCAGCTTTTTCGGAGATCCGGGCAAAGGTTTCGTTGACCGATTCCTCCTTGGTCACATCACAGAGATAGTAGGATGCCTTGATTCCCTCCTCTGCCAGAGCCTTAAGAGTCGGTTCCTGCTGTTTTTCATCGAAAGATACTACAATGATTTCATATCCTTCCCGTCCCAGAACCTGTGCGGTGGCAAAACCGATCCCGCTGGAACCGCCTGTAATTACTGCACGCATACAAAATACCTCTTTTCTTTTGATTGAATATTCGATTGATTATACTGCGTAGCCCATCATCTTGGGCAGGAATTCCACAATGGGAGGGAAGAAGGTGACTAGCACCAATCCCACAACCATAGTAGCATACAAGGGGAGAAGGGCCTTGGTAACCTTCTCAATGGTGGTTTTGCCCACCGAACAGCCAACAAAAAGCGCATTGCCCACGGGAGGAGTGCAAAGTCCCACACAAAGGTTATAAACCATCATCACGCCCAAAATGGGTGGTGGACATGCCGAAGCTCTGAACCACCGGCAGCAGGATAGGAGTGCAAAGAAGAATCAGGGGAACCATATCCATAAAACAGCCCAGCACCAGAAGCATAATGTTGATAATGATCAGAATTACATAATAATTGTCCGAAATGCCGAGCAATGCATTGGTAAGCATGGTGGGGACCCGGAGGTAGCTCATCATAAATCCAAAAGCTCCGGCAGAACCGATAAGGGCATAAATCATGGCCAGGTTTTTGGTGCAAGTAAGGAGTATCCGGGGCATCTCCCGAATCTTCAGCTCTTTATAGAAAAACACTGATACCACGAAAGCCCAGACACAGGCGATGGCCGCAGATTCCGTTGCAGTGAAAATTCCGGAGAGAACACCGCCCAGAATAATGATTACGGTCATAAGGGCCGGGATTGCCTTGCCAATCACCTCGAGCCGCTCTTTCCAGGATTTCCGCTCGCCGTAGGGATAATTCCGCTTTACAGCCAGGAAATAGCAAACGATCATGAACAGAATTCCCAGGGTGATACCGGGTACAGCACCGCCCATAAAGAGGGCACCGATGGAGCATCCGCCTGCCGCCAGAGAATACATGACCATGTTATGGCTGGGAGGAATCAGAACGCCCTGGCAGGAAGAAGCCACGGTAACTGCCACCGAAAATTCCCGGTCATAACCTCCATCCACCATCATGGGCACCTCAATGGAGCCCAGAGAGGAAACATCTGCCACAGCAGAGCCGGACATGGATCCGAACAGCATGGAGGCCAGTACATTCACATGGGCCAAACCTCCCCGGATATGCCCCACGCAGGCGTCCGCTGTTTTCAAAAGCCGATCTGAAATTCCTCCGGAGCCCATGATTTCCCCCCAGCCAGTACGAAGAAGGGAATAGCCATCAGTGTAAAGGAGTTGATGGAAGCAGAATAGTTTTGAATCAGGGTCATAAGAGGGATTTTGCAGTAAATCATGCAGGCTCCCGTTGCAATACAAAGGGAGAAAGTGATGGGAAGATGCAATATGATTAGTGCAAAAAAGCAACCCCATCAGGATAGCTGCTGCTACGGTTTGATTGACCATCAGTTGTTTCCTCCTTCAGGTTTCTTTTCGAAGAAAACCGGAGCCGGAAGCAAATCGTCCCGCTTGGTAATCTTGATCAGGGCAAAATAGATGATAAAGAATCCGCAGACCGGAATGATCCAGTACATAGTGCACTTGGGCCATCCGGTGGCCGGAAGCTTAGAGGCGGTAGTAGAGAGGGTAAGCTTTACCCCATAATACATAAAGAAGTATCCCACGATCCCTACCAGCACCCAGTTGATGTAGAACAGAATCTTCTGGAGTTTTTTAGGGAACATCTGGTAGAACATTTCAATCCCAATATGAAGGTTTCTCTCCACACCCACAGCGCAGGTGATAAAGGCCATCCAGACCATAAGCATCAGAGCCACTTCCTGACTCCACCGAACAGTACCGCCCATTACCTGCCGTACAAAAACCTGAGCACTGACGATAATCACAATAGACAGCAGGACAAGGCAGGCAAATACCAGAAAGACATGGTAAAGAAAATTCAAAAATTTACAGATTGGTTTGACCAATGAGTCCATTAAAACATTCCTCCTTCCGAAAAGCCGTCCGTAACGGATTACGGACGGCAGAAAACCTTCAGATTCAGAATCACTCCTGCATAGCCTTGAACTGGTTGACGATATCGATGTACTGGCTGCAGTACTTGTCGGGCATACCGGCAGTAGCATCAATGAACTCCTGCAGCTGGGCATCAGTAAGTTCATAGACGGTAACGCCGCTGTCCAGAGCTTTCTTGAGAGCTTCCGCCTCATAAGCCTCGTATACCTCACGCTCGTAAACCACAGAGTCATAGGCAGCTTCCATGAAAATCTGCTGATCCTCAGGAGAGAGCCTATCCCACACCTGGCGGCTCATGACCAGCATATCAGGGGTAAACACATGGTTATCCAGCATGAGATAAGGAGCCACCTCGCAGTGAGCGGTGGAAACATAGGCACCAATGCCGTTTTCTGCTGCATCCACAACGCCGGTCTGAAGGGCAGAGTACACCTCAGCGTAGGCAGTGGGGGCTAGGATTAGCCCCCAGAGCGTCGATCATTCCCATCATAATCTCGGATTCCTGGACGCGGATATCCATACCGGCCAGATCTGCCAGGCAGGTAATGGGCTGAGAGGAATAGAAGCAGCGGGCACCGCCGGTGTAATAGGCCAGACCGATAAGACCCTCAGAATCTTCCATTTTTCAGAATATCCTGGGCCAGTTCGCTGTCCAGGCACTTATAGTCGTTCTCGGTGCTGGTGAACAGGAAGGGCAGATCCATGACCTTAGCTTTGTCGTAGAAGGAAGTAAAGCCGGAAGTACCTGCAAAGATCAGATCAATGGTGCCCATACGGGTGGACTCGATCGCCTCGGCATCGTTGCCCAGCGTGCCGCCGTACTGCACATCGCACTTGACTGCGCCGCCGGTAGCCTCTTCGATCAGCTCACCGTACTTGATGATGGTCTTGGTGGGTACGCTGTTTTCGCCGCCGGGGCTGTACAGGGTCAGGGTAGTGTTGGTAAAATCGGCATCGCTGCCGCCTGCGGAAGCTGCGGTGGAGCTGGCGGTGCTGGTGGTAGTGCTTGCGGAAGAGCCGCCGCAAGCGGCCAGACCCAAAGCTGCTGCGCCGATACCGGCGACCTTCAGAAAGCTGCGGCGAGAGATCTTTTTCATAACAGTGTCCTCCTGTTTTCTTGGGCAGAAGCATTTTTCGTGCAGCTGCTTCTGCCGAATCGTTTGATTGACGAGAAGTCCGATGTTGTAGGATTGTAGGACAATCCGTATTTATGCTTATAGAATACCTTACTTTGCAAAGAATTTCAATTTCCAGAATCACCTAAAAATATATCGTTTTTTTATCTCTTTGCACAAAAGCTTGTATCCATGTTGCAAAACCCGCACGGATGTTGCAATTTTTCGTCTCAAAAGCGGCAAAACATGTTGCACCGTCCTACAATTTTGCAAAAAA
>ENA-OQBL01000164-OQBL01000164.1-human-gut-metagenome-genome-assembly--contig:-NODE-164-length-38647-cov-6.511449_pt1 | contig 38647 bp, 37 predicted proteins | sample MGYA00242747_ERZ504553 | MGnify/ENA primary metagenome ERZ504553 (study PRJEB26092, sample SAMD00036240) | human gut metagenome | host: Homo sapiens | study: EMG produced TPA metagenomics assembly of...
CATAGTATAATATACTGATTGGCTTATCTTAAAAATATAACTATATGTGAACTGTTCAAGGCTCATTTCGGCTACATTTTTATGAGGATTAATGTTAACTGTTTTGTCAAAGATCACTTTCTATAATCTCTTAATACCTTTTAATTCTGATTTATCTTTTACCTCTTTTAATGCTGATTGCATAACCACCACCGCTTGCTGCGTGTAAGTTTCAGTTTGCTTTTGTTGTCACAATGCCTTTAGGATGTATATGCCTGCGGATTATCTTTTCCAGTCGGCATCTTTTTGCGTCTGCATATACAGTTGCGATGTATTTTTTTGTCCGGATCAAGGAAATCAAATATCAGTTTTTGAAGAATGACCGTTCTCATCTGCCGTACAGCCGATATACCAGTCGTTGGTTCCTTTAGCTTTGCGGGCAATGGTAATATAGTCTCCCGGTTCGGCTTCCAGATATTTGGTTTCATCCCAGTCAATGGCTACATCTTTTATGAATTGGAAGGCATCCATGAAGCGTTCATAGTTTTCAGGTATGTCGGCAGCCATTTGTAATGGGCTGTACATTGTTACATACAGGGCCAGTTGGCGTGCCAAAGTAGAACGTACCTGTGAATTGTTGGTAGGATTCATTTTGTTACAGCGGGTTTCAAAGATACCCGGAGTGTAGTCCATCGGACCACCTATTAATCGTGTGAAAGGCAAGATGGTAGTATGGTTTACGTTGTTACCGCCAAATGATTCATATTCAGTTCCGCGTGCCGATTCGTTACCGATCAGGTTGGGATAGGTGCGGCATATTCCGGTAGGGCGTACAGCTTCGTGGGCGTTTACCATGATTTTGTAGTCCGCTGCTTTTTTCACCGCATACAGATAGTGGTTATCCATCCATTGTCCATAGTGGTGTTCGCCACGTGGAATAATGTTGCCTACATAGCCACTTTTTACAGAATTATATCCGTTGTCTACCATGAATTGGTATGCCTGGTCCATGTGGCGTTCATAGTTACGTACAGAAGCCGAAGTTTCATGATGCATCATCAGTTTTACGCCTTTGCTTGCAGCGTAGCTTTGAAGTTCTTTCACATTGAAATCGGGATAGGGAGTTACAAAATCAAAAACATAATCTTTGCTTTTTCCGAACCAGTCTTCCCAACCTTCATTCCAGCCTTCTACCAATACTTGGTCGAATCCATGCTCTGCTGCAAAATCAATGTAACGTTTTACGTTGGCAGTGTTGGCAGAGTGTTTGCCGTTAGGTTTTGTTTTGTTGTAATCTGTTTCACCCAGTTTTACACTGGATAAGTCGTCCGTGTAAGCCCATGAACCTTTTCCCGTAATCATATCCCACCACACACCGATGTATTTCACAGGCTTGATCCAGGAAGTGTCTGCTATTTTGCAAGGTTCGTTCAGGTTTAACGTAATGCGTGAGGCAAGAATGTTGCGGGCATCATCACTAACGATGACGGTACGCCACGGTGAAGTGCAGGGAGTCTGCATATATCCTTTGTCACCTTGTGCGTCCGGAGTCAGCCATGATTCGAAAATCATGTTCTTGTCATCCAGGTTGAGGTGCATGCAGGCATAGTCTATCAAAGCTGCTTCGTGCAGATTGATGTACAGACCGTCGTCTGTTTTCATCATCAGGGCAGTTTGTACACCGGTGGGGCTGAATGCGGTTTGCGAGGAGTTCTCCGTATAAGCCTTTGAAAACAATCCTCTGATTTCCGACAGGCGGGAAACGGTATAGTCATATTCCTGTGTGTCATAATCTCCCGGAATCCAGTAAGCGGTGTGGTCACCTGCCATGGCAAATTGTGAATGTTCTTCTTTGATCACGAAATAGTTCAAGTTCTTCTGCTGCGGAAATTCATAGCGGAAACCCAGACCGTCGTTGAACAGGCGGAAACGGATGATTATAAATCTGTCATTGGCAGGCTGGTTCAATGTGACCGCCAATTCATTATAATGGTTACGGATTTCCTTTTCTTCTCCCCATACCGGCTGCCATGTTTCATCGTTGGTAGATGTCCGGACATCCTTTATCTCGAAACCGTTATAAAGGTTTGTCTTGATGTCCAGTTTGTCTATGTCTTTTTTATCAGTCCATTCGAAGTCGGTTTTGGCGTTTGCGTCTTCTTTTTTTAATTCCAACCCCAATTTGCTGGGTTTGATAACTTCCTTTTGTTTATAGGTCAGTTCATACGTGGGAGTGCCCTGACCATCTAGAGTAAATGTCATCTCCAGATTACCATCCGGAGAGTTCAGTTTTTGTTGTGCATTTGCAATGAATGAGATACAGAGAAATGCGATAAGTGAAAGATTCTTTTTTAAATTCATAATATGTACTGGTATTAAATTATAAGCTTTTACTGGTTGTTTTAAAATTCTAAAACTAGCATTCCACGCCCCGGAAGTGTTAGGTTTTTACTCAAGTCGATATTTTGATCCGTTAAAACATCATGGGCTGATGTTGTTGGAAGTACTTCTTTGTATGGAGTCAGGTTTATGGTTTGCGTTTTGTCTGTTCCATTCATGAGAACCGTTATCGATTTGTTTCCGTATTTTCGTTCATAAACGTAAATCCCTTTGTTGGGAGCGAAGTGTTTCAATCTGCCTTTGGCTATGACTTCATTCCCTTTTCTCCATTGGAGTAATTTCTGCATATAAGTAAAGGCTTCATTTTGCTGCGGAGTACGGTTAGCCTCATTGAAACAGTTGCGTGGGTCATTTTTCCAACCTCCGGGGAAATCACAACGTAACAGACCGTCGCCATTGGCTTTATCTGCAGCCATCAGAATTTCTGTCCCATAATAAATCTGGGGAATGCCACGTGTGGTCAGCAGGAATACAAGTGCTTGTTTGTAGCGGTCAATATTTTGCGTGGCTTCTTCATTTAAATAAAAGCGTGAAGTATCATGGTTATCAAGGAAAACGAGCAGATTCATCGGATCTGCATATACCAAATCCTGAGTAAGATAATCGTAAAGACGATATAATCCGCCGTTCCAGTCAGTTGTTTCTTCGTCAAAGGCTTTGTTCATTTGTTCCATCAGCGGGAAATCCATCACGGTACGGAGATTGGAGTTTCTGGGAGCAGCCAGTCTGCTGTCTTTCTGCCAGAAAGAAACCAGCACATTACTGTTCAACCAAGTTTCACCTACTATGTTGAAATCAGGGTACTCGTCGGTCACGGCTTTACACCATTCTGACATCATGTCGAAATCTGCGTAAGGATGTGTGTCTTGACGGATGCCGTTAATCCCTGCATATTCTATCCACCAGATACTGCTTTGGATCAAATAGCGGGCTACATGGCGGTTGCGTTGGTTCAAGTCGGGCATTGATTCTGTAAACCATCCGTCTACGGCTATCTTGCGTTCATAATCAGAAGCGTGGATATCCTGTACACTCGCTGTTTTATAAGAAGTTTGTGTGTAGTTTCCTTTAAAATTGAACCAGTCTTTGGAAGGCATATCTTTGAAAAGATAGTTTTCGCTGCCACAATGGTTGAAAATCATGTCCATAACAACTTTCATTCCTTTGCTGTGTGCTTGTTCTACCAGCTTGCAGAATTCTTCATTGCTACCTAATCTGCGGTCTACTTGATAATAATCGGTAATGGCATAGCCATGATAGGATCCTTCTTTCATGTCATTTTCCTGTATGGGGTTCAGCCAGATTGCCGTAACTCCCAAGTTGGAGAGATAATCCAGATTATTTTCAATACCTGCGAGGTCGCCCCCGTGACGGGCGAACGGATCGTTACGGTCTACCTTTGCTTCCAACATTTCCGGTACGACATCGTTCGAGGGATTTCCGTTGGCGAAGCGGTCTGGCATAATCAGATATAATACGTCACCTGAGTTGAAGCCTTCCACGTTGGAAGCATCTGCCTTACGCTGTTTTATTTCATATGGCACAACAGTTTGCTTTTTACCTTGTTTCAGTGTAATATGAAAAGTCTGCGGAGTAGCTTCCGATAAATCCATATATAAGATTAAGTAATTGGGATTTTCTTGTTTCACAACATCTTTCAGAAGAATGTCTTTAGAAGAGATGCTTACATCACTGGAAGAAATATTGTCGCCATACAGTAGGACCTGTAGTTCGGGATTCTTCATATCCGCCCACCAGAAGGCTGGGGCTACTTTTTTAATTATGGCTGCGGACACTGTGTGTTGCAAACCGAATAACGCGAGTAATGCCATAAGTGCGAATGTTCTTTTCATAATATATAGAAATTAGTGTTTATATCTTCATTTCATTTGGATGTTGCAAATGTAGGAGTGGAATAGCTGAGATTTGAGTACTAGAATAAAAATATAAATGTTTTATAGACTCAACTTATTGATAATTAGGCATATTTGTCTTTGCTGTATTGCTGAAAATATAAACGTCAATGAAAATATTTTCGTTGAAAAACTTTATTCTAATTACTTATATTTATATATTTGTGAATCTATAATAAGTATATAAGATGAAGAATGTAACCTATTTCTTTATATTGTTTTTGTTGACTTTGACAACTCCTTTGTTTGCTGATAAAAACAGCAATGAAGAAGTGTTGAAAAGGTTGGATCGGGTCATAGATAATAAGACCGCTTGTCATGTGCAGAAGGAAAAAGAGATTGTGGATTTAAAGCAACGTCTTCACCGTTCTAAAGATAATAGGGAGAAATATGAACTTTGCGGTTCTTTGTTTAACGCTTATCTGCATTATCAAGCTGATTCCGCATTGTATTATATTAATGGAAAAATGAATTTGTTGCCTCTGTTGAATCATCCGGAGTTAAAGAATGAGATTGTCATTAACCGTGCCGAGGTGATGGGGGTGATGGGAATGTATAACGAGGCTTTGGAACAATTGGAGCGGGTAGACCCGTTGGAATTGGAACGGGAGACTTTGGCTTATTATTACCGGACCTATCGGGCTTATTATGGTTGGGTGGCCGATTATACCACCAATGATGCCGAAAAAGTGAAATATTTGAAAAAGACCGATGCTTACAGGGATTCTATTCTTATTGCTACTGATCCTTGTGTAGACAGGAGCATTGTATGGGCCGAGAAAAAGATTATTAATGGCAAGGTGGATTCTGCTTTGGTTATATTGTCGGACCTATTGAAAGAAACGCCGGATGAACGGCAAAAAGGGTATATTTACTATACTTTATCCGAGGCTTACGATATGCGGGGAGATATTCAGAAAGAAATTTATTATCTGGCCTTGACCGCTATTACAGATTTGAAATCGTCTATTCGTGAATATGCATCCTTACAGAAATTGGCTCAACTGATGTATGAGGTAGGTGATTTGGATCGTGCCTATAAGTATTTGAATTGTTCAATGGAGGATGCGGTAGCCTGTAATGCCCGTTTGCGGTTTATTGAGGTAACGCAGTTCTTTCCTATTATTGATAAAGCATATAAATTGAAAGAAGAAAAAGAGAGGCAGATTTCCCGTACTCTTTTAATCAGTGTCAGTTTGCTTTCTTTATTTTTGCTTGCTGCTATTTTTTATCTGTACCGATGGATGAAGAAATTATCAGTGATGCGCCGTAATCTGAGTCTGGCTAATCAACAGATGCAGGAAGTAAATGCTGAGTTGGCACAGACGGGGAAGATCAAGGAAGTATACATTGCCCGTTATTTGGACAGATGTGTGATTTATCTGGACAAGTTGGAGTTTTATCGTCGTTCTTTGGCGAAACTGGCAATGGCCTCCCGTATAGACGATTTGTTTAAAGCGATTAAATCCGAGCAGTTCATACGAGATGAACGGAAGGATTTTTATAATGAGTTTGATAAGTCTTTCCTGGAGTTATTTCCTCATTTCATTACTTCTTTTAATGAGTTATTGGTAGAGGAAGGAAGAATATATCCCAAATCGGGCGAGTTGCTGACTACGGAATTGCGTATATTTGCTTTGATCCGTCTGGGAGTAACTGATAGTAATCGGATTGCCCATTTCTTGGGGTATTCTTTGGCAACGATTTATAATTATCGCAGCAAGATGCGTAATAAGGCGATAGGAAACAAGGAAACTTTTGAACAGGAAGTGATGAACTTGTAGAGATAGGGGGACTTTTTAATTATAATTGTAATGTGAATTAGAGAAACAATGAGGTTTAAATCGATATAACCGAAGGTTTTCATACTCATATGGAGTTTATACTGAAATGGTGTACTTTCAAAATCTGCATGGTCTTTTCAGAGCTTCTTGTGGATGAAAAGAAATTCTTATATTTATTATTGTCTTTGCGGATACAGAATTGAGCTGTTCTGCCTTTTCTCCATTATAATACCGAGGAACTGGCTTATTGAGTAGTTGCATTGTTAAGACATTAGTATCTGATACTATGTATGCGATAGGGGTATAAGGTGGTTTTTCTACAAAATCAAAGTTTTATTTTTTGAGAGCTTTTTTGATTCAAATAAATTAAAAGAAAGCGAGGAAAGAAGTATTCCGGTATGCGGAAACACCTTTCCTCGCTTGGGAGAAGTTTATCTATATTCTAATATGAAGATATTACTATCTTTTTCATAGGATTAGATAAATAATTAAACTGCTGCATTAACTGTGATTTCTACAGGTACAGTTACATTTACTGTTTCACCCTTGGAATTCTTCACATTTGTGAATGTCAATTTAATGGTAACCTTTGTTGACTGAGAAATCATAGTATCCGCAGTTGTAATCTTGATATCATAACGTGTTACATTATTCGGATTATCAGCAGTTCCAATATTAACTGTACGTTCTACAAGTGCTGCACTCTTAATCAAGTTGTTTCCTTCTGTTATCGTTACAGTAGAATTGTTATCTACAGTGTAAGCATCTCCTGCGAAATCTATCAGTTTGTAAGTCAAAGCACCAGAAGCAGCGTTTCTGTAGTCATAAACTGTTACTGATTTGCCGGCACACATTACTGCTACATTACCGATAACGATGTCATCACCCTTAAGAGTAGCGAAGTTAACTTTCAAGTTTTCGATACCATAAGTACGGGATGTATTTTCTCCGCTTGCATTCTTAGCGTAAGAAGTATCAGTTCCCAAGAAGCTAATCTTCAAGTTTTTAATAGTATAAACTGTGTTCTTCTTACCGTCATCCTTTAAGGTTACAACACCATTTTCGATCTTAATCTTGTCATTACCTGTTGCCGGTGCGGCATTTTCTGTAACCAAAGTAGCGTTAGCACCTTTGAAGAAGGTATTCAATGTAATGCTATTTTGCTCTACAACTTTCAATACGCCATTGCTATAGTATTGAGCATCCCATGTAACGTGGCTGTTAATTTCTTCTGCAGTCGGTTTCGCGATAGTAAACGGAATTTCGACAGTCTGACGCAGATTGCCCTTCTTGTCCTTCATTTCGATAACAGCTTTCAATGTACCATTGCCCAAAGTAATACCTGCATATTCTTCATTAAACTGAATCTTCACTTTAGAGAAGTTAGACATATTAACCTTACCATTGTCATTGCTGTTGTTAGCATTCAAAAGAATAGCGGTCTTAAACAATTGGGTTGTTACATCGATTCCGTCTTCTTTTACTGATTCGCCATATTCATTCAGCTCATCCCAAATCAGTTTCACATTGTTTGTGAAGTTTGCCATATCATCATTCCATACCAGACGGTCACCGGCTGTAGGAGCAACTTTTGCAAAGTAAGGAGCAAAGTCTGCAATGATGAATTGGTTAGCAATCTTTTGTCCGGCCGCGTTTGTGTAAGTAGCAACTGCGTTATGAGCTTGTTCTGCTAATATGATTTCAGTTGTTTCAGGAGCTTCTTTACCAAAGGTTACAGTTACAGGGTCACTAATCACAACCATAGCCGTGCTTGTTACCTGGCGAACAGTAAATTTCACTGCTTGGCCTTTGATAGTTTCCTTGTATGAGAAAGTCATACCATCAATAGAAATACCATATCTTACAGAGTCAGCTTTGGCTTCATCGTCTGCCATGACCAAATATGAATCGTAGATGTCTCCGGCTTCTTCAGGAACAATTGTTACAGGTTCTCCTATAGATTCAACAGGAATAGTTCTGTCTTTGAATGTAGCACCGTTTTTATTATTAGCTTGCTTCAATTCTACACCATAATTATAAATTGAGCGTACATTTTCGCTAGCAACCAGTGATAGTGCTTTTCCTTTAATGTTTTTCTCATAGGTTTTCATTTCAGCAGGAGTCATATCCTTTAATGAATAAGGAATTGCAAAAACGCCACTTTCTGAAATAGCTCTGCTGTTGCTGATGGCATCATTGGTAGGAACAGGAGTACCGAATACAACCGGAGCTTCGTCACCTTTCGTGTTAACCAACTTAAAGTTCAGTTTAGAGATGTCGTAATTAGAAGGAACGACTTGTACATAAACATAGTCTTGGTTGGCAGTCAACATATATTGCCCCTTAGCCGGCATAGCCTTGCTTCCATCCCATGTAGCTTCTTTAACTTGACCCTCTTTATTTATGTGCAGACCATTGAAACGATGGTAATTAATGTCTAAATTTTCACCAAGGACTACAATCTGACCTAGATCGGCAGCCATCGGCAGGCGAATCTCCAATGGTTCTTTACCATTTTCATCATAAATCACCAAGATGTTGTAGTTTGGATCTGTAGGATCAGTATAGTAGAAAGGAATATTTGCAGCAGGAGCGGTAGCGCCGGCAAATTCTTCAAATTCTGTACCGTTCCACAAATACCACTTGCCGTTTTCCTTTTTCACTTCAGGCTGAGCATCCTTGCCCGGTTCACCCTGTGCGCCGTCCTGGCCTACAGCTTTAACGGTAGTTTTCTCACCGTTGCATACCCAAAAACCATCTTCCGAGATAGTCCATTCTGTACCTGCAGCACCTGCTTCACCGTCCTTACCGTTGGTAATGGTGTAGCTGCTACCGTCATTGAAAGCAACAGTGAAACCGCCTGTGGCAGGAGTTACAGAAGTAATCCAGTTGGCAGCATTGATTTTTGCTTCCAAGTCTTTGATTTGACTTTCGATGCCATCCACGCGTGAAGTCAGCTCGTCAATGTCATCATCGTAGTCTTTACAAGACACAAATGTTCCTGTTGACGAAACCATCAAGGCTCCGAACAGGATTGCACTTAAAAACTTTTTGTTCATAATAGAAAAACTTTAAATTTATAAATTTAAAAAAACTAAAATTGGTTATACATACCATTTATTATAAAAGGACTTAATTGTTTTCCTCCTGTTTCAGCGGATTCCTCTCGTGTGCCACATACTGCCGGGGCGTCATGCCCGTCACTTTTCCGAACGCCACATAGAAAGGGCTTTTCGAACCGAAGCCGCTGCGTACGGGAACTTCCTCTATAGGGCATCGTCCGCTGCGGAGCAGCTCTTTGGCGTATTCCACTCGGTAAGTGTTTACTAGTTCTTTCAGGTTGCAGCCGAAATAGCGGTTCACCACATTACTTAAATAAGTCTGGTTTGTCTCCAGCATCGCACTCAGTGTCTTCAGCGAAAGAGAGGAATCGAGGAATACTTGACGCACTTCCATCAGGTATAATATACCTTTATATATAAGAGCGTCTATCCGGCGGACGTCCGTCCGCAACGCAAACTCCTTCTCCCATCGGCGAGAGGCGGCACGATAGAGCAAAGTCTTTTGGCGCACCGAAGTGTAGCGGGTCTTTTTACGTCGCAGAAACAGGTATTCCATTCAATTCTTTTTCGTTTTTATTTGCTTATTTTGTCGATCTCTTAGTAAGAGATCGACAAAATAGATGTAATATGCATAAAATCAAATAATTAAATCAGTGAGAAGTGGGCTGTTGAGAGAAAGATTAAATAAGAAAAAAGGCTTTTTTTTGCTTTAGATCGTATTTTTTTAATGAAAAGTGTATTAGTTATCAAAAACTTTCCTTATTTTTGCACGAGAATTATATATCTCTTACTAAGAGATCGATAAAAACCTATCTTGTATTTTGTAGTCTAAACAGGTAAAAATCAATTATTTATATCTTCGTTTTATTATATACTTGGGCGCAGAATGTAACTCATGTGTCAGAAATGAGTACCGCTTTGTACTTTATTATATGGCGTATGATTTTTTCTATCGGCATCCAGAATTCATGGAGAAGTTGGAATAATGCTGGACGGAATGAAGATGAATGTGTCAAAACCAAAATGACAGCTTTGAAAAGTTGCAGATAGTAATTATAACGCGTAAAAGGGTCGTATCAAACTCTGTATTGAGTAATGATACGATCCTTTCTTTAGTCTTTTAGGATGCTCAAATTTCAGATTATAAGTTCATGTTTTCAAAAACAGAGTTTTGACACCGCGGAGTGAATTTCAGTTTCGGGAAACAGAACATTGAACGGTGGTGATGGAATGAGCATATATTACTTTCGGGAAATGCTTTACCTCTCTTTGATAATACTTACACAGCCGGCACCGATAATCAGGAACACTCCAGCCAATACCAGCATGTTTACTTCCGGAGCGACACTACCCGGACTGGTAAATATCTTCAGTACGATACCTCCTAAAGAAGCTGCGACAATCTGTGGAACACAAATAGTTCCATTGAATAATCCCAGATAGGTTCCCATATGTCCTCCTGTTAATGCATTGGTCAGAATGGTAAAGGGAAGGGCCAGCATGGCTGCCCATGCACAACCTATCAGGATGAAGGATGCAAATAAAGCATATTGATTATGGATAAAGAAAAATGGAGATGAATCCAATGCCTCCCAAATACCAGACTGAGTACGTAGGCAAAGTTTGCGGTTCTGAATCATCGGGATGATCGTTGCCCAAATAACGGAACCGATGGCTTGGACAGCAAATAAGATCCCGACCCAATCTCCCGCTGTCTGGTATTGTGCGGATTGTGTATCCAGTACCACTCTGGAAACACCGTTTGTCATGGTTGTTATGACCGGTGTGTCGAACACATTCAAAGCAACTGTTCCATTGGTGTAAGTCCACATGAACATGAAGGCTGCCCAGCAGAAAAATTGTACCAGTCCTACTGTCCAAAAGGCTTTGGGAGCCTTGACCAGCAATTTGAACATATTTGTCTTTTCTTTTTTGCTTTCATGGGTGATGCCATGATATGTTGCATATTCTTCGGGAGGAAATTCCTTTACTTTGGCCGAAGTATAGATCACGCATAGAATCAGTATCAATGCGCCGATGTAGAAAGAATAGATGACAGAGTCGGGAATAACACCTTTGGGAGCAATATTACTGATGCCGATGGCGGCAAAAATAAACGGGAAAAGATATCCTGCCAGACTGCCGGCATTACAGAGAAAACTCTGAATGGAGTAAGCCAGTCCTTTTTGTTTTTCATTCACCATATCGCCCACCATCATCTTGAAGGACTGCATGGCCATATTGATAGAGGTATCAAGGAACATCAGTGATATCAGACCGAATACCATAGCTGCACTGACTGTCATTCCGAAACTACCTGCATTAGGGAGCAGGCACATGACGCAGACAGCAACCAGAGCTCCTGCAAACAGATAGGGGATACGCCGTCCGAAACGCGTCCAAGTGCGGTCACTCAGTGCGCCTATGATGGGTTGGACGATGATTCCTGCCAGCGGAGGTAATATCCAAAAATAGCTTAAACTGTGTGGGTCTGCTCCCAAAGTGGAAAAGATACGGCTGATATTCGCGCTTTGCAAAGCGTAGGCTATCTGCACGCCAAAGAATCCGAAACTAATATTCCATAGTTTCCAGAAACCTAAATCGGGAAATTTTTTTCATGGTATGTGTGTTATTGATTATCGTTGGGGTAGGGAGTCACCACAGACAGCCCCAGGCTGTCTGTGGTGGATGGTTAGAATCTGCCGGTGGTGTCAATCATCTCTACCAGCTTTTCATTGAACTTCTTGTTCTTTATCAGTTCTTCCAAAGTGAGATGCATACGATATCTCCAGTAATGTCTTGGATTGGCAGGTACGTTGATACGTTCCGCGTTCACATCGGGATAGCGGATTTCTTCGTCTATTGACAGCCAGTCCTGAAAGGACAGGATGCACAGCAATGACGGACATTCCAGATGGTGGCGTACTATTTCCTCGCAAACCCATCCCGGAGCTGAAACCGGAACTTCTCCCCAGTGTCCCATTACATGGTTGTAGTAGCGGCAGGTCTGTTCGTAATCTTCTTCCCACCATCCCCGCAGAGTAGACATGTCATGAGTGGAAATAGTACAGACCGAGCGGTACGGATATTCCCACACGTGACCGAACTCGTGTTTGGGATTCTTGGGCATACGTTGGATTTCCAGACTGAGTATTTGCAACTGGTCCATTACCCAAGGCACACAGGGATCGGAACGATTCTAATCCTCTCCGCACACCAGCATAGAAGTGGCTTGTGTCAGATAGGCAGCTTTTTCATCGCTCCTGATACCAGAACTGGTTATGGCGTTGGTAATAATAATGATTATTACAGACGGTTGAAAGCATCTTTCTCCTTCCAGTCGAGGCGCCCGAAGATGAAATCATTCTGAACGGCAATTCTTGGATGGTACATGGAGGGGTGCTTGCGGTCGGGAACAAATAATACATTGCTTATCAAGGCATATACTCCCTCGCGTATATGGATACTTTCTTCATCTTTCTTATCGGAGAAATAAGCCTCCACTTTGCGTTGGGTATCATATTCCGGGCGCATTTCATAAATGTCATCGTGAGCATGTTGTACGAATGTTTCTTTTACAAAGGAAGCTTTGTCACCAAACATCTTGTTTAGCATCTCTTCGTTGATGAACGGTTTGGTCATGAAGTCCTTTTGGAACGGCAGCCCGTAACTTTGAATTTCGTCCACACTCATAGGCAATGCCGGTACAAACTGTCCCAGCAAACCATGTACCGAATGAGATGGGATTTCCCAGATACGGAAGAAACCAAGAATATGGTCTATGCGGTAAGCTGTGAAATACTCTGCCATTTTGCGGAAACGCTTCTGCCACCATTGGTAGTTGTCTTGTTCCATTACCTCCCAATTATAGGTGGGAAAGCCCCAGTTCTGTCCGTTCACGGAGAATGCGTCGGGCGGTGCGCCTGCCTGACCGTTCATGTTGAAATAATACGGCTCAATCCATGCCTCCACACTGTTGCGGCTGATGCCGATAGGGATATCACCTTTAAAGATAATACCTTTTTCGCGGGCATAGTTTCCTGCATCAAGTAATTGGATATGTAAATGGTACTGTGTGTAGTAGTAAAAGGCGATTTCTTCATAACAAGAGCTGTCCGGTGCGCATAAGGTTGCTATTTCTTCTGCCTTGTACTCTGTATGCTCAGGCCATTGGCTGAAATCCGGAGTGCCATACAGATCTCTTAGATAGCTGAATGCGGCGTATGGCAGCAGCCAATGTTCATTTTCTTCAAAGAATTTTTTGAATTCGGCCGAAGCCAGCACTTTCCTTCCGGTTTGTTGGAACATCACTTTCAAATAGGCACGTTTGGCATTGTTCACTTCTTCATAATCTATTTGGGGAAGAGCGTTCAATTCTTGCCGGCGGGCTTCAAAAACAGCCAAAGCTTCCTTATCCTTCATCTTACCCAGCTGGTTCAGGTCAATATACATCGGGTGGAATGCATAAATGGAAATACTGTTGTAGGGATAAGAATCCATCCAGGTATGGGTAATGGTCGTATCGTTGATAGGGAGGATTTGTACAGCTTGCTGGTGGGTCTTTGCCGCCCAGTCTATCAGTTTCTTCAAATCTCCGAAATCTCCTACTCCAAAACTTTTCTCACTGCGGAGAGAAAATACAGGGATAGCTGTTCCCGCCACTTTACGGGCCGATGAAGTGAAATGAACTTCAGTTTCCGGTGTCAGGTAAATTTCTCCTTTTTTTAATTCCGGATTATTAAGCATCCGGTTGTCGTGGTTCTCCCATTCCTCTACCTGCTTGCTGTCGGCGTTGCAGGCTACGAACTTATAACTTAGCGGAAACTCCAAAGTAGAAACATTCAGTGTGATGGTCCACTCGTTCGGTTGTATTTCTTCCATCAGGACCGTCTTTTGAATATCCCAATTGCCTAAAGCCGGGCAATCTCCGCTGATAGCCAGCACTTGACGCTTATGATGCAGACAAGGGCATAAGGCCCGGAAAGTAATGCTTCCATCGGCGCTTGCTGTGACTTTTATAGTTGTCTCAGACTGATAATCACCACTGAAGGCGGAACTGTATAAGTAAGATTCAGCCGGAAGGTCTTTCCAGAAATCATTTAATATGTAGTGGCAGTTTTTCTTTTTTCCGGGGCAAAACAAATGAGCCATGGTTCCGCTTTCACGGCGGATGCACTGTCCGTCACGATATACTCCATAGCGGTAGGAAACAGGCACGCATGCAGGGAGGTCCGGCATTTCAGCTTCACCTTCCCAATGTTCCCCGTTTGGAGTGCGAAGGATGATAGGTTCACTATTGTTTCCGTCCAGTATCACCCCCAGTTCTTCTCCCCAGGCTGTACGGTATTCAATTCGAAATGTGAGTTTCATGTTATTATTCGAGTTAAATGGTTTAATGTCCCAAAATTAAGACTTTCTGGCAGAATATCGTCTTTCATCCAATTAATTTATAAGAAAAATGAATGAGGTTATGTTTGTTACCGGCGGTGAACTATTACAATTTCTGCCCATTTCATCGAAAAAAAGAGTCGGTATGAGTATCTGTTTCTTCGGGCATTTAAAGGAGGAAAAATATAAATGGGGTCAGGTTGGTTTTCATTGATAAAAAAGCCCCGATCCAGAGAAAAGCAGGATCGGGGCTACCTCAAATTGTAAGATGTGAGGATGGATTTTGATTAAAAAATAATGAATGAAAAATTACGCGTCTATATTCGCATATGTCGCGTTTTTCTCTATGAACTCGCGGCGTGGAGCTACATCGTCTCCCATCAGCATGGAGAAGATATAGTCTACGTTGGCGGCATTGTCAATTGTTACCTGTTTCAGAATACGCGTTTCAGGGTTCATTGTTGTTTCCCACAGTTGTTCGGGATTCATCTCACCCAAACCTTTGTATCGCTGTGTATGGATTCCGTTTTCTTGTCCGTCACCATATTTTTGAATGAATGCCTGGCGTGCTTCTTCGGTGTAGCAGTATTCACTGATTTTTCCTTTGCTGCATTTATACAATGGCGGATTGGCAATGTACAAATGTCCGTTTTCTATAATTTCCGGCATATAGCGGTAGAACAATGTCATGATAAGGGTGTCGATGTGAGAACCATCGACATCGGCATCGGTCATGATCACCACTTTGTGATAACGCAGCTTGTCGATGTTCGCTTTTTTGCTGTCATCATTTCCGTCCACACCGAAACGGACACCCAGGGCGGTGATGATATTATTGACCTCATCGCTTTCAAAAGCCTTGTGCCACATCGCTTTTTCCACATTCAGGATTTTACCCCTCAAAGGTAGAATTGCCTGGAAGGCACGGCTACGTCCTTGCTTGGCAGAACCACCTGCCGAGTCACCCTCGACCAGGAATAGTTCACATTCCTCCGGATTACGGCTCGAACAGTCGGCCAGTTTGCCCGGCAGTCCGCCACCGCCCATCGGACTCTTTCTTTGAACAGATTCACGTGCCTTGCGTGCGGCGATACGCGCTGTTGCAGCCAGGATCACTTTGTCAACAATCTGTTTTGCTTCTTTCGGGTGTTCTTCCAGATAATATGTAAGCGCTTCGCCTACAGCTTGGTTCACGGCACCACTCACTTCGCTGTTGCCCAGCTTGGTCTTGGTCTGTCCTTCGAACTGCGGCTCGGCTACTTTCACTGAAATGACGGCAATCAAGCCTTCGCGGAAGTCCTCTCCCGAAATCTCGACTTTTGCTTTTTCCAGTGCTTTGGTATCTTCCGCATATTTCTTCAGTACACGGGTTAATGCGCTGCGGAAACCGGCCTCGTGTGTACCGCCTTCTATTGTATTGATATTGTTTACATACGAATGCAGGCTTTCACGATAGCCTGTATTGTACATGATGGCACATTCAATGGGGGTATTGTTTTTTTCGGTATTCAGATAAATGACATCATTAATCAGCGCTTCGTTGTTACGGTTCAGGAAACGTACAAACTCTTTCACTCCTTCGTCCGAATGGAATATTTCTTTCTTGAAGCTGCCATCTTCTTCTTTGATCCGGCGGTCGGTCAGTGAAATGGTGATACCTTTGTTCAAGTAGGCCAATTCACGCATACGTGCCTGTAGAATGTCAAACTTATATTCGGTAACAGTGAAGATGGTATCATCCGGCCAGAAAGTCTGTTTTGTTCCGGTAATATCAGCTGTTCCTACTTCTTTTACAGAATACAAAGGATGTCCGCAGCTGTATTCCTGCTGGTAGATCTTGCCACCGCGGAATACCTGTGTGGTCATGTGAGTAGACAAGGCATTCACACAAGAAACACCTACACCGTGCAGACCGCCTGAAACCTTGTAAGAACCTTTGTCGAACTTACCTCCCGCGTGCAGCACGGTCATTACCACTTCCAATGCAGATTTCTTTTCTTTTTCGTGAAAGTCTACCGGGATACCACGGCCATTATCCTGTACGGTAATGGAGTTGTCTTCATTGATGGTGACTTCTATATGATCACAGTAGCCGGCCAATGCCTCGTCGATAGAGTTGTCCACAACCTCGTAAACCAAGTGGTGCAATCCCTTTTCGCTGATGTCTCCGATATACATGGCGGGACGTTTACGTACAGCCTCCAAACCTTCCAATACCTGGATGTTACTGGCCGAGTAATTGTTTTCGCCGTTTATCTTTTCTTCTTCACTCATGTTTGATTCAATTATCTTAAATATTAGCTTTCAAAGATACGAAAAATTGCTGAGACAGGCAGCTTTTATGGACTAAAAAACGTAAAAAAGAGGGGATTGGACAGGTTTGGAATGAGGTCTGTCCGTGAACGCCGGGAAAAGTAGGGGAGTGATGTAATTTATTTCGAGGGTAAGTCTTCTGAAGATTAATGGGGCTTCTTTTTCCTTCAAATCCTTCATTGACGCTTAACAGGCTTTTTATCAGCATCTTATCATGTATGATTCTCTTCTAAATCCTTCATGAATGCTTCAGATTCTTCAGGGCTGTTTTCCGCGGAGCGAGGACTTGCGTATTTTTTCGATGTTACGTTTGCAATATGTATTGCTTGTGTTTTATGAAACACATAAAAAGACAAAAGGCCGGATTGAAAAATCCTGCCTATTTTATCTTTTAGTTTAAGACTTTGCTTAAGCGAGTTTGCTAATGTAAGCAGCCAATTTTGACTTCAAGTTAGCAGCTTTGTTCTTGTGTATGATATTGGTCTTAGCAAGCTTGTCCAACATCTTCTGAACGCCCGGATACATTGCAACAGCTTCTGCCTTGTCAGTAGTTGCACGAAGTTTTTTAACAGTGTTACGCATTGTTTTTGCATAATATCTGTTATGAAGTCTTCTCTTCTCTTCCTGTCTGATTCTCTTTAATGATGATTTGTGATTTGCCATTTCGACTAATCTTTAATTTTGTTCTTTTATTATTTTTATTTGTAGCCCGTGGGGGAATCGAACCCCCCTTTCAAGAATGAAAATCTTGCGTCCTAACCGATAGACGAACGGGCCGAGCCTTGATTCTGCCGAGCCTTAGCTTGGCTTGCTTTCGGAGAGTGTTTTTCTCTTTTGCGGTTGCAAAGGTAGGAACTCTTTTTGAATTGACAAAATATTCGGCATAATTTTTTTTGTAAATACGTGCATTTTCATCTAAAAACCCTATTTTTGTATGTTCCAACGATGCGTATATTTGTGTGGAAAAGCAAAAAACGTATTGCGGACAACGATTACCCAGTATATAAAAGAGAGAAAGAGTATGCTTCAAAAGACGGTGGGAATTGTACTTCATACCTTAAAATACAATGATACTTCGAATATCGTTGATATTTATACGCGCGAGAATGGCCGTGCGTCTTTTCTTGTGTCTGTTCCCCGTTCACGGAAATCGGCGGTGAAGACGGTATTGTTCCAGCCGCTTTCCATGATAGAGTTTGAAGCGGATTATCGTCCGATGTCCAATTTGTATCGTATAAAAGAAGCGAAGTCGTGGTATCCTTTCCGCACGTTGCCATACGATCCTTATAAATCTTCCATTGCCATGTTCTTGGCGGAATTTCTGTATCGTGCTTTGCGTGAAGAAGCGGAGAACGGGCCGTTGTTTGCTTATTTGGAGCATTCTATCCGGTGGCTGGACGAATGCGACAGAAGTTTCTCCAATTTTCATTTGGTTTTTCTGATGCGTTTTTCACGTTTCCTCGGTCTGTATCCTAATACGGAGGATTATAGGGAAGGATGCTTTTTTGATATGCTGAATGCCTGCTTCGTGTCTGTCCGGCCATTACATGGCGCTTTTTTGAAACCGGAGGAGGCTTCACGTATCAACCTTTTAATGCGTATGAATTATGAAACAATGCATCTTTTTACTATGAGCCGTCTGGAGCGTAACCGCTGTCTGGTTATTATGAATGATTACTATCGTTTGCATCTGCCGGATTTTCCGGTGCTGAAATCGCTGGATGTGCTGAAAGAGTTGTTCTCGTGAAATCCTTTCTATCTGGATGTGTTCATGTTCACGCCTTTTTTTATTTATCGTTTCACATTAGTGAGGAAGCTTTAGCACTCTAGTGATGAAGTTTCATCATCCTAGTGAAACAACTTCATCACTAAAGTGAAACGATGAATTAGTCTAGGAAGCAAATGAGTATTCTTCCTGTCTTGAAAGTTAAGATGGAAAGCAGGTGCAATCTTTTGACCACGATATTGTATGACTCATTCTTGTCCTTTAGCATGATGGTCAAGGACATCGGTCCGGTGCGGGTGTTGCGGCGGCTGAAGGTGCTGACAGCGCACTGAAGGAACTACTGTCAGCCTTATGCGCTGTATATCAGATTTTTATTGTGGCTGAACACACTGAAGGATACTTTGAATTCCAGGGTATTGGTGAAGTGAGAATGATAAACGGGAAACTGGATAGGGTACTGCATACGTTTGCTTCTTACTGATTTTATAAAAAAACGAAACTTCTGCCCGTAAAGATGAATCGGGCAGAAGTTTCGTTTCTCGAATATGGATTGCCGGAGTATTATCCCAGTAATTCTTTCACTTTAGCCGAGATGGCACGTCCTTCGGCTTTGCCTGCCAACTTTTTGGTGGCGACACCCATGACTTTACCCATATCCTGAGGACCGGCGGCACCCACTTCTGCAATTATTTCTTTCAAAGCGGCTTCCAGTTCTTCGTTACTCATTTGTTTGGGCAGATAGGCTTCAAGCACTGCCACTTGGGCCAGTTCGGCTTCAGCCAAGTCTGCGCGGCCCTGACCTTGGTAAATGGCGGCTGAATCTTTCCCTTGTTTTACCAGTTTCTGCATGATTTTCAATGCAGCGTCATCCGTCAAAGTGTCGTTGGCGCCCGGTGCTGTCTTTGCTTCAAGGAAGAATTTTTTTCACATTACGCAAAGTTTCCAGTTTCACTTTGTCCTTGGCTTTCATAGCCTCTTTGATATCGTTGCTGATTACGTCAAATAAATCCATGGTTCTTTTCTATTTTAGTTGTTAAAATGTGATCGTTATTCCGCCGTTTTCGGCATCGTTATTGAATGTTTCCTCTTCTTCGGCTATTGCTTTAGACTGGATACTTTCCAACACAGTTTTGGTACGTTGGAAAGTAGGGGTCGTTTCCACCATACTGATAATGTCATCATTGTCCAGATCCTCCAGGCTGAAGATGTAAATGTTATGGCGTTTCTTCTTGTTGCTGTTCTTGAAGGTGTCTTTGCCGTAGTAATCTCCACGACGTTCATCCTTGCGCTGTTCCTCTTCTTCCAGTTCTTCCAGTTTCTTTTGTTCCTCGATGGTGCGTTTGTTCATCATGTTGTCCATGCCCGGTACATCCTTGATGCCGAAGCCGGTGGCAAGTACGGTGAACTTCACCTGTTCTTCCAGCGACTCGTCGATATAGAGCCCCCATTTGGTTTCCACGTCTTTGCCGAATTTGCTCATGAAGTCATGAACCTCATTCATCTCTTCCATCATCAACTCGCTCTTGGTGCTGAAAGAGATGTTGAACAGGATCTTCTTCGAGTTGAAGATATCGTTGTTGTTCAGCAGCGGGGAATGGAGCGCATCATTGATAGCCTGGCTCACGCGGCTTTCCCCTTTGCCGTATCCCGTACTCATAATGGCTACCCCACCATCTTTTAGTACTGTTTTCACGTCATTGAAGTCCAGGTTGATGGTACCGCGGATAGTGATAATCTCGGCAATACTCTTGGCTGCTATGGATAAAGTGTCATCCGCTTTGCCGAAAGCGTTCATCACGCTGAAGTCCGAATAAATATCACGCAGACGTTCATTGTTGATCACCAGCAGGGCATCTACATGCTGGCTCATTTTCTCCACGCCGTCCAGCGCCTGGTCAATCTTCCGGTTTCCTTCAAAAAGGAACGGAATGGTGACAATACCTACGGTGAGGATATCCATATCTTTGGCTGTCTTGGCAATGATCGGAGCCGCACCGGTTCCGGTACCTCCTCCCATTCCGGCAGTGATAAATACCATTTTACAGCCGTCGTTCAACATTCCTTTTACGTCTTCTATACTTTCTTCGGCTGCTTCACGTGCACGCTCCGGGCGGTTTCCGGCTCCTAATCCTTCTTTTCCCAGTTGCAACTTCACGGGAACGGGGGATTCGGCCAACGCCTGGTTATCTGTGTTGCACACAACAAATGTTACATCGTGTATACCTTCTTTATACATGTGATTTACGGCATTGCCGCCGCCACCTCCCACACCGATTACTTTAATGATAGTCGGGTTTTCTGCCGGGAAATCGAATGGCATTATAGTTTCATCAGACATAATCTTCTATATTATATTAAGGTGATGTAATTCGTTATTATTCTTCCAGAATCCTTCCAAACAAGTCGGTCAGCCGTTTGATCGGATTGTTGGCTTCTTTCAAACTCTTGATTTCTTTTTCCAGGTCGCGTATTTGGTTCAAAGCTTCTGCCACTCCCAGATCGCGTGCTTTGGCCAGTTGCGACAAGGCATTTTTGTATTTGCCTGCCTCTTTCAGCTCTTTTGCGTTTCTTATCAGGCTCTCGCAAGTGGCTTTTCGCAGCTTCTCCTCTTCCTCTGCTTTCTTGGCTGCCGCTGCTATTCTGGCTGCTTCTTCTTTCTCTCTTTTCCTTTTGTCTTCCACATTCTCGCCGCTTTCATCGAAGAGAGGTACTTGGATAGGACGTTCCGGGCGGTAACAGTTCTCTTTCCCGGCTCCTAGCAAAGCGATGATTGTATTGCATGTACCATCTTTTTTCAGTTCCATCATGCCACCTTTCAGGCTTAGCTGGCTTTCTTTGGCCATTCTTACCTTTTCTACTTTGGTACGGTTGCTGAATGCTTCCTCCATATTCTTTAGATTGGCGGCACCGCCGGTAATGATAGCTCCTGCCAGCAGTTTGTCTTCATATCCCGAAAGAACAATCTGGTTCCATACATTGGCCAGTATCTCATTGACACGCGCTTCTACGATGTCTTCCAGTAAGTGTGACTCAATACTGCATTTCCCGTCCAGCGAGTAGGTAGGGTTGTCATCTCCGTCTTCCGACTTGTCGGCATAGGCATTGCCGTATTTCTTTTTCAGTTCTTCGGCATCTTCCTCTTCAATCTGCTGGCTGCAAATGTCTTTGGTGATGTTGCTTCCTCCCAGTGGGATGACTGCCAAATGGCGGAGTATGTTGTTTTTGTAGACAGATACGGTAGTCGTATCTGCGCCAAAGTCGATGAACATGCAGCCCGAGCGTTTTTCACTGTTGGTCAGTACGGCATTGGCCAGAGCCAACGGTGAGATGATATAGTCGGCTATTTCGATTCCTGCCTGTTTGAAACATTTGTCAATGTTCTGCTTCACGCTGCTGCGGGCGATGATATTAAGGAAACGCCCTTCTATATGATCGCTGGGAACTCCTACAGGATCGGCCAGCAGGTTGATGCCTACTTTATATTCCTGGGGGGCCACTTCCAGTATTTCCTGGTCTATGATGGGGACTTCGCGGTTGCTGTCCATGATGGAGTCAATCAGTTCCTGTGAAATTTTGGTTTCTTCTTCCAGATGACGTACCTCCGTATTACGGATGGTGCGTAGAGATTGTCCTCCGATACCTACATAGACCTTTCCGATAGAAGCCTTTAATGTCGATTCCAGTTTCTTGATAATCGAAGTAAGGCTTTGTGCGGTTTTGTCCAGATTGTAAATCACTCCCTTACGGATAAAATCCGAAGAGTTTTCGCTGGCGAGGGCCAGCACTTGTATGCTTCCGTCCGCATGTTTCTTTCCTGCAATACCTGTGATCTTGGAGGATCCCAGTTCTATTGCTACTATAAAATCTGTTGCTGCCATATCTTACTTCTCTTTTTTAGTACAAATAATCTGATTATTAAATTCCAGACTGATGCGGCTGTACTTGTTCCAGCCTACTTGGTTCAGTCCTTTCTCATAAAAAGTTTTTAGTTTCTCGAACTTTTCCTCATAATTCCCGGGCTTGCCTAAGAATATGATATGTTCGCCAACCCGTGGAACCAGTTCCAGTTCTTTGGCTTGTGTCACGTTGATCTGCTCTATCTGGGCATCCCATAGCGGATGGGCCTGTAGAAAGACTCCTAAGGTATATAGTTCCTTGACGGCAAAATCACGATCCACGTATCCTGTAACAACAGCTACGTGTGCCGAACTGTTGGGTATCGGCATGATTTTTCCTTTATTGTCAATATAATAGTTGTCTCCGTTGTTTGCCATCACTCTGAGGATGGGGAGGCGCTGTGTCACTTCGATACCTATCTTGCATCCCGGTGTACGGTAACATTCCACATTTTCAATCAAGGGATGTTGGCTGAGTTCTTCTTCCAGCAGGCGGGTGTTGATGTCGCCCATCTTCTTACCCACAGGGGAGAGCTTCTTACCGTTCAGTAAGCGGAGTATCCCTTTCTGGCTGATAAAACCATGGTCTATACTGTCCTTGATAATCAATTCCATACCCTTGCAAACCTGGTCGGCAGGCTTGGTGTTGAAAGCGGTAACGGCTACAATAAGGTAGGCGGTTATCAGCAACAGAAACAGGAGTATGAGAATTTTCTTTATCATTTTTATTCAGTAATCCGCAGATTTGGGGTACATAGTTATCTATGTCGCCCGCACCCAGGGTGATTAATACTTCTATATCTTTCTTGCTCAGTACGTCTAGAATTTCTTCTTTCTTGCACATGCTCTTCTCGATGCCCGGACGCAGATGGTCGTAAATCAGTTTGCTGGTGACGCCGGGGATGGGTTGCTCGCGTGCCGGATAGATATCTACCAGGATGACTTCGTCCAACAAGGAAAGGCTGTCGGCGAAATCTTTGTAGAAATCACGGGTACGTGTGTAGAGGTGCGGCTGGAAAACAGCCGTCAGCTTCTTGTCCCGATAGAGGGCACGCATGGAGAGTATGCTTTGTTTTATCTCGGAAGGATGGTGCGCATAGTCGCTCAGGAAAACCACCTTGTCGTTCTTTATCTTGAAATCGAAACGACGGTCTACTCCGCGGAAACTTGCCATACCTCTCTTTATTTCTTCATCAGTCAATCCGCTCATCTGCGCCAAAGCCATGGCGGCTACCCCGTTCTCAATGTTGATGCTGACGGGGACACCCAACTGTATATTGGGGATATTTCCCAAGGGTGATACGTAATCAAAGAAAATCTCACCGTTCCCAATACGGATATTCTCTGCATGAAAGTCACCCTCTTCTTGGGAATAGGTGTACAGTTTCACACCATTCTGCAAAGCCGGTTGCAGCTCGATGCCTTTACGTATAATCAATGCACCTCCCGGCTGGATGAGTGAGGTGTATTTGCGGAAGCTTTCCAGATAAGCCTCTTTGGTTCCGTAGATATCCAGATGGTCGGGATCGGTTGCGGTGATCACCGATATGTAGGGCGAGAGCCAATGGAAAGAACGGTCGAACTCGTCGGCTTCAATAACCATGTATTCACTGCTGTCAGACAACAGCAGGTTGGTGCCGTAATTCTTTGAGATGCCTCCCAAAAAGGCGTTGCATCCTACATGGGATTGGTGTAACAGATGGGCTGTCATGGTAGAAGTGGTGGTCTTACCGTGAGTGCCGGCTACACAAAGTCCTTTTCCTGCATGGGTAAGCATTCCCAATACCTGCGAACGTTTATGTATCTCGAAACCGTTTTCCCGGAAATAGGTAAACTCTTTATGTGTATCGGGGACAGCCGGAGTATAGACAACCAATGTAGTTGCCGGGTCGCGGAATGCATCCGTTATCAGTTCCGTGCTTTCTTCGTAATGGATGGCTGCTCCTTCTTCTATCAGCTTTTCTGTCAGTTCACTGGGCGTACGGTCATATCCGCCTACCTTCTTGCCTTTTGACAGGAAGTAGCGTACCAATGCGCTCATGCCGATACCTCCGGCACCGATGAAATAAACTGATTTTAATGTGTTAACGTCCATTTTCTTTTCTGTATTTATCAGCCAGTTTGAATACCTCCCGGGCAATAACGTTGGCTGAGTCGGTAAAGGCTAATTTAGCAATATTTGTACTTAAACTTTTCAATGTTTCCGGCTGTTTCACGGTTTCAACCGCTTTGTCCAGCAGAGCTTCTTTGGCAGCGGCGTCCTTGATATAGAGTGCTGCGTTTTTATTGACCAGCGCCAGTGCGTTCTTGGTCTGATGATCTTCGGCCACATTAGGCGACGGAACCAGAATGACGGGTTTCTGCAACAAACAGAACTCGGAGATGGAACCTGCTCCGGCACGGCTGATTATTAAATCGGCAGCACTGTATGCGGCGGCCATATCGCTGATAAAATCGGTTACGTGGAGCATTGGTAACTCACCGACCTGGGCTACTGCGGCACGTGCTTCGCCGATATATATTTTCCCGGTTTGCCAGATAAACTGCGCGCCGGATGCTTTAATCTTGTCCAAACCTTCCATCACGCAGTTGTTGATGGTGCGTGCTCCCAAGCTTCCTCCTACAATCAGGATTGTTTTCTTGGATGGGTCCAGCCCGAAGGAGCGGATAGCCTCTTCACGGCTGATGTGATGGTTGCGCAGTCCTTGGCGGACAGGGTTTCCGGTCAGGATAATCTTGTCTTTTTCAAAGAAACGTTCCATGCCGTCGTATGCCACGCATATTTTGCAGGCTTTCTTTGCCAATAGTTTGTTGGTTACTCCGGCATAAGAGTTCTGCTCTTGTATCAGTGTCGGAATACCCATCATCCCGGCCATTTTCAAAGTAGGACCGCTGGCATATCCGCCTACACCTACTGCTGCATGTGGCTTGAAATCCTTGATGATTTTGCGTGCCAATAGCTGGCTTTTGACCAATTTGAAAAGAACCGAAACATTTTTCAATAAGTTCTTACGGTCGAATCCGGCAACAGGTAATCCTTTTATAGGGTATCCGGCAGCAGGAACGCGTTGCATCTCCATTCTGCCTTCAGCGCCTACGAACAGGATTTCCGCTTCGGGATGTTGTTCCTTGATGGCGTTGGCAATAGAGACTGCGGGGAAAATGTGTCCCCCGGTTCCTCCTCCGCTGATGATGATTCTTAAATTTTCTTCCATAATTCCTTTTTAGTCGAATTATTCGCAAAAGTATAAATAATACTTTTAAAATGAATGGTTTATATTATATTTCTTCTTCCGGCTCCCGCTTCCCGGCTGCATTCAGCATTGCCTTCAAGTCATCGGGCAGCGAGTTCTCCTCCGGCGGGAGGGAAGTGGTGGCATTGTCACCCGACGGAAGTGTGGTAATGGCTTCCTGCATGGCAGCTACCATTTCCTGATGCCGTTCGGTCTTGGCTGCCAGTTCGGCTTCTTTCTGCGCTTGTTGCTCGGCGGCTTTCTGTTCTTCTTTCTCAGCCACGTAGCGGCTGACACTTAATATCATACCGATGTAGGCGCAGTTGATGAGTGTAGAGGTTCCTCCTTTGCTGATAAGCGGCAGGGGTTGTCCGGTGACGGGGAACAGACCTACGGCCACCATCATGTTAAGCATCGCCTGAGATACCAGTAACAGGGCGATGCCCATCACCAGAAAGGCAGGAAAACTTTTTTTCACTTCTTCGGGCTATTTTACCCGCCCGCATCAACAGCCAGATGTAGAGAATCACTACAAAGGCGCCTCCCAGCAACCCCAGCTCTTCTATGATTATAGCAAAGATGAAGTCCGAGAATGCTTGTGACAGGAAATCCCGCTGCACACTGTTACCCGGCATCTTTCCTATGATGTTGCTGGAGGCGATAGCAATATTGGCGTGTGCTATCTGGGCGTCCTTGTCTATATCATATTTGGCGGCGGGAACGGCTTCTTTGTCCTCAAAGAAGCCTTTTATACGGTTCTGCCAGGTTTCTACACGGTGCATCATGGGGACTTTGTTCAGTTTGTGTGTGGGCATAATCATCACTATGCCTACAAAAAAAGCCACCATAACTCCGGCTATTCCCATTAACTTGGCCAATTGCTTCCAGGGTACCCGGCCGATCACCATCATTAAAAAGACTACTCCGAAAAGCAGTGCTGCGGTAGAGCCGTTTTCGGGAGCAATCAGAATGAAAACAATTCCGGTGATCCACATGATATATTTAAATGCTTTCGGATTGGCATTGTCTTCTTCCTGAAACTTGGATAGAATAAATGCGGTGACAATAATCACGGCCATTTTTGCCAGTTCGGAAGGCTGGAACTGGATACCGAAGAAAGTCATCCAACGGGCTGCACCATTGACACGGTCTCCGGTAATCAATCCCATACCCATTACAAATATCAGCAATAATGTCGATAGGGGTAGCAGGAAGACGGGAAACACACGGAAATATTTGTAGGGAATGTTATGTACCAGTACCACAATGCACACACCTACCATCAGGATGACACTGTGCTGGGTGATAGGTCCCCAATGATCCCCACTTTTGTAGGTAAGCGTGCTGGCGGCACTAAATACCTCGACGATAGAGATCAGACAAAGAAACAGGAAAATAATCCAGATTACTTTGTCGCCCTTGAACAAGTCTTTTATCAGATCCATTATCTATATACCTTAATACTATATTACAGGTTTCTTACACATTCCTTGAACTGCTCGCCACGGTCTTCGTAACTTTTGAAAAGGTCGAAGCTGGCGCAGCATGGACTTAATAATACGGTTTCGCCTTTCTTGGCCATCCGGTAAGCAGCGTCTACGGCATCCTTCATGCTTTGTACATCGGCTACAGGCAGGCCGAACTTGTCAAAGAAATCATGCAATTTCTCATTGTGCAATCCCATGTAGATCAATCCGGTACATTTTTCTTTTACCAAGTCGGCAATTTCGTTATAGTCGTTGCCTTTGTCTTTCCCGCCTAATATCAGGATGGTTTTGGTTTTCATGCTTTGCAAAGCATACCAGCAGGAATTCACATTGGTAGCCTTGGAGTCATTGATATAATCCACCCCTCTTACCCGGCAGACTTTTTCAAGGCGGTGTTCCACTCCCTTGAAATCACCCAAGGCCTCGCGGATACACTCTTTGCGGATACCCGCCAGGTTGGCAGAGATACCGGCCGCCATGGAGTTGAACAGATTATGGGTTCCGGTCAGCGCCAGTTCCTCCTGTTCCATGTTGAAAGCGATTGGTTCTGTAAAATAAACCTTGTCCTGTTCCACGTATGCGGCGGTTCCTTCCTCTTTCCTTTCGGCAAAAGGGTAGTAATGGCCATGAATGCCATATTTGTGTAATTCACGCTGGATGATGGGGTCATCGTTCCAGAAGATGAAGGCATCGTCCGGGGTCTGGTTCTGGATAATGCGGAATTTGGCATCCACATAGTTTTGCATCTGGTGGTCGTAACGGTCCAGATGATCCGGCGTGATGTTCATCAATACGGCAATGTTGGCATGGAACTTGTACATATTGTCCAATTGGAAACTGCTTAACTCGATCACATAATAATCATAGTTGCATTCTGCTACCTGATATGCCAGACTTTGGCCGATATTTCCGGCTAGTCCCACATTCATACCTGCTTTCTTGAAGATATGATAAATCAGCGAAGTAGTTGTTGTTTTTCCATTACTTCCTGTAATGCAAATCATTTTGGCATTGGTATAACGTCCCGCAAATTCTATTTCGGAGATGATAGGGGTGCCTTGTGACTTTAACTTAAGAATCATCGGGGCATCATTCGGAATACCCGGACTTTTGATTACTTCATCCGCATTCAGAATGAGAGATTCGGTATGTTTGCCTTCTTCCCATTCGATGCCTCGCTCGTTCAGTATGTTTTTGTATATGTCCTTAATCGTGGACATGTCTGAAACGAAGGTGTCGAAACCTTGTTTCTTTGCCAGAACGGCTGCTCCCGCACCGCTTTCTCCGGCTCCTAGTATGACAATTCTTTTAGCCATAATCTTCGTTTATCTTATCTTATCTTTAATGTAATAATCGTAATTGCAGCGAGTACGATGGTGACAATCCAGAAGCGTACCGTGATTTTTGACTCATGGAATACGCTGTTGGGTTTCATGAACAGATAACTGCAATTGGGGTCTAACTGTGCTAATGTAGTGCGGAAATGGTCGTGGATAGGGGCACGTTTGAATACGCGTTGCAAATGTCCTTTCTTTTTTCCGCTTTTGAAATATCTCACCTGTAGAATGACCGAAAGGTTTTCTACCAAGAAGATTCCACAGAGAATAGGTATAAGCAACTCTTTATGAATGATGATTGCAAATACCGCTATGATACCACCAATGGTCAAGCTGCCGGTATCGCCCATAAATACTTGGGCGGGAAAAGCATTGTACCAAAGGAAACCGATCAGTGCGCCGATGAAGGAGCAGATAAAGATTACCAGTTCTTCACTGCCGGGAATGTACATGATATTAAGGTATCCTGCATATTCGATGTGGCTGGATACGTATGCCAATATGCCTAAGGTAAGACCGATGATAGCAGAATTTCCGGCTGCCATCCCGTCCATCCCGTCATTCAGGTTGGCACCGTTAGATACGGCAGTAACTACGAAGATGGTAACTAATACGAAAATAATCCAACCTACAGCCTGGGCATTGTCTCCCAGAAAACCTACGAAATCAGCATAATCCAAATTGTTGTTCTTGAAGAAAGGAATCGTAGTTTTGGTGGACTTCTGATCTTGTTCCTTGTGCACCACTTCCACAATTTCTCCCCCTCTTTGTATTTCTACGTTCTCACGGATAACCACGCTCGGACTTAAATATAAGGTGAGTCCCACAATGAGTCCCAAACCTACTTGGCCGATGATCTTGAATTTGCCGTGCAACCCTTCTTTGTCTTTACGGAAGACCTTGATATAGTCGTCCAAAAAGCCTAACGTACCCAGCCAAATGGTGGTAATCAACATTAATATCATGTAAATATTATGCAGCTTTCCCAACAAGAGGCAAGGTATGAGAATTGCGACAATAATAATTATACCTCCCATCGTCGGCACACCAACTTTTTTTCACATTAAAAGGGTCTATAGATGCGTCACGTTGGGTTTCGGTTATTTGTTTACGTTTGAGCAGGTTGATGAAATATTCACCGAAGATAGCTGAGATCAACAATGATAAAATGATTGCCATCAATGAACGGAATGAAACGTAACCGAACATACCGGCTCCGGGAAAATCGAACTTTTCTAAATATTGAAATAAATAATATAACATCTTTTGGTTGGTTTATTCATTAGCAAAAATATCTCTTAATACTTCTTTATCGTCGAAATGGTGCTTTATACCTTTGATTTCCTGATAATTTTCGTGTCCTTTCCCGGCAACTAAAATGACATCTTTAGCTTGGGCCAGCATACAAGCTGTACGGATCGCTTCTTTACGGTCGGCTATGCTTATCACTTTACGCATATCCTCTTTAGTCAGCCCTGCCAGCATATCATTGATGATTTCCTGCGGCTCTTCAAAACGGGGATTGTCAGAGGTGATAATGACTTTATCGCTTTGCTTTACCGCTTCTTGTGCCATCAAGGGGCGTTTGCCTTTATCGCGGTTGCCGCCGGCGCCTACTACCGTAATTACATGACCTTTGCCATTCAGGACCTCGTGAATGGCATTCAGCACATTTTCCAAGGCATCCGGAGTATGGGCATAGTCCACAATGGCGGTGTATCCCTTGGGTGAGCGCAGTGAGTCAAAACGCCCGGCAACGGGGCGAAGAGTACTCAATGCCAGCAATACCTCTTCTGCCTTTTTCCCAAGCAGGCAGGCTGCTCCATAGACTGCCAGCAGGTTGGAAGCATTGAAACGTCCGATGAACTGTACATTGACTTCCACATTATTTATATCAAGCAGCATTCCTTCGAATCCATCTTCCAGCACTTTTCCTTTAAAATCACTCAAGCTGCGCAGCGAATAGGTGTGTACCTTTGCTTTGGTATTTTGAGTCATGACCAATCCGTTTTTGTCATCCAGATTGGTTAAGGCAAAGGCTGTTTTAGGCAGACCGTCAAAGAATGCTTTTTTGGCTTTCAGATAGTTCTCTACAGTTTTATGGTAGTCCAGATGGTCACGGGTAAGGTTGGTAAATATACCGCCTGCAAATTTTAAACCACCGATCCGTTTTTGTGCGACTGAATGTGAACTTACTTCCATAAAGGCATATTTGCATCCTTCATCTGCCATGCGCCCCAGCAGTTTGTTTAGTGTAATAGGGTCAGGGGTGGTATGGTCAGTTGGAATGGCTTCCTCATCTATATAATTGCATACAGTGGAAATGAGTCCTGTTTTATATCCGAATTTACGGAACATATTATATAATAAGGTGGCAATAGTCGTTTTTCCGTTGGTGCCTGTAACACCGACCAGTTCCAATTTCGAGGTGGGGTCGCCGTAAAACGTAGTTGCCAGTTTCCCGACAACGTCTTCCGTATCGTTCACTTTGATGTAGGTAACATTCTCAATCAATGTCTCAGGAAGATTCTCACATACCACTGTACGGGCTCCTTTTTCTATTGCTTTTTGAATATAAGTGTGTCCGTCAGTCTGCGTTCCTTTTACAGCAACGAAAATATGACCAGGCTCTATCAGGCGCGAGTCCATGTTTATTCCCGAAATTTCTTGGGATGCATCACCTATGATTTCATTGACTGTTATTCCTTTAATAATCTTTTCCAGTTTCATATTCTTCCTGTTACACTGTTAATTTAATCGTAATTGTATGGTTTGTCCTTTGCGCAAAGTGTTGCCGGCCGGGATACTTTGTGACTTCACTTTACCGATGCCGGTAATGCGGGCTTTCAATCCCATGCTTTCAAGCAGATAGACAGCATCCTTTGCGCCCATACCAATAACACTTGGTACAAGTTTATTGTTAATGTCTTTTTTGTTGAATAATACATTGTCCGGATTACTAGTCACGTTTCCCCATACCGGTTTGCCTTCGGTTGATTGTTCCGAAACTCCGGATGAATTTACATTTATCCGGTTCAGTACATAATGTGCCGCACTTATATCCCCGTTTTTCACATCCGGAATAAGGATAGAAGTTGAGTCTTTTGCTTCTTTCAAATCTTGTGCCAGATGTTTGGCAAATACGCGTTCGGCAATTTTACTGAACACGCTGCCGGCCATCAGACCACCCGAGGCGGGGAGTCCAGGTTTCTGGATGGCTACAATGCAACTGTATTTAGGCGCTTCTGAAGGAAAATATCCACAGAAACTTACCAAATAACGGCGTGTGCCATTCGTGTACCCGGCTTTTCCTTGTGAAACCTGTGCAGTACCGGTTTTCCCGGATACATGGAATTGCTTGGATCCTGCTTTCTTTCCCAGTCCTTCGCTGACGACTTTTTCCAAAATCGTTTGTATCTCGCTGATAGCCTTGGGGGAAGCGATGGCCGGGTTGAGTATTTCAGGAGCAATATCTTCCACGACCTGCCCGTCTTTGACTATTGATTTCACAAAACGGGGCTTGACCATTACTCCGTTATTGGCTATAGCATTATAAAATGCCAGTGTATTGATGGGGGGAATTTGGGTTTCATAGCCAATAGACATCCATGCCAGTGCAGTACGTGACCAATTGCTCAAGTCTTTGTTGGGGATGCGGATGTTCGGCTTGCCGGCACCGGGAATATCGAGATCTAACGGAGTGGCAATGCCTACTCGATGCAGTCCGCGTACAAACTTTTCCGGATTATCATGATAATGATCATCGATCAACCGCGATACACCGATGTTTGAGGACACCATCAATGATTTTGTTGTGTTGATAGTGCCGTAGCCTCCACGATGCCAGTTATGATCTTTCATATAGCGGCCGTGCATCATATAGACCCCGTTACCGGTTTCCACCACCGTTTCCGGAGTGATGACTCCGTCGTCCAGCGCTACCAGTATGGATGCGGTTTTGAAAGTAGAGCCTGGTTCCATCATGTCTGAGATAGCGTTATTGCGTATTTCTCTGTAAATGCCGTCATTGCATTTGGTCATGTTGACGATAGCTTTGATGTCTCCCGTCTGCACTTCCATCAGAATGGCAACGCCTACAGTAGCGTTGATTTCTTTCAATTCATCCACCAATGCTTTTTCTGCGATGTCTTGCATACCTACATCAATGGTCGTAATGATATCACAGCCATCTACAGGAGGAATATCTACAATGTTCAGGTATTTGTTCATTACCTTTTGACGGTGAGTGATACCGTTTCTGCCTTTTAATATGGAATCGTATGAAAGTTCCAACCCGTTCTTTGCACCTTGTTCTATATCTGGATACATATCTCCCAATGTACGCATTGCCAGTGAGCCAAAAGGCTTTTTCCGTTGATTGAATGCCTGTTCATGGAATCCGCCTTTGTATTTGTTCAGGTTAAATACGGGCAGACGTTTTGCTTCTTTATATTGTATATAAGAAATGCGTTTGGGGTAGAGCAACCAACTGCGGCTCTCTTTTTTTCTTCCGTTTTTGATGTGCTGTTTGAAAAAGGCGGCACTTTTATCAGGGAATATTTCATGTAACCCTTTGCAGATTGTGTCAAGGTTTGCATAAAGAACTGAGTCTTTGATATGTTGTAGCTTCAGCCGTGTCTTTTCCTCTTCTTCGGTTTCGCCCTTCCTTTTATTTATCATGAAGTCCATGTAAATCTTATATTCGGGAAGGCTGCTTGCCATCAGCTGGCCGTCGGATGAGATGATGTTGCCACGGGTAGGACGTACGGTGACGTTTTCTTTTACAAAACGGTCGGCTACGTCTTTCCAGTATTGACGCTCGGCAAACATGATGACGCCGGCTTTGCAGATAATGGCAATGCCTATCAACACCATGACCAGGATGATGAAGGAGAAGCGGAGCATTATGTTTTTTTGGTTGGGCATCATGGGCTTAGTCTTTCTTTATTAAATAAGGACGGTTGGTAGCCGTTTGCAAGGGGCTGTCTTCCGTCGAAATATATTCTTCAATACGTGACTGGCGGCTCTTTTCCATCAGTTCGGAAGAGCGTGTCAATGCATCGTATTTGATATCGATCAAATCTTTTTTCAACTTGTCAATTTCAATGAGTTCCTGTTGGCTGCTATAACGGTTGTCTATGTATAGTACAGTCAGGATCATGATGAGAATCAGCAAACGGGTCTGTCTTTTGAAAAAGTCGTTCGCAAGGATATCTCCTCCTAATATGCTGCGGATAGACATATGCTTGGGCGAAGCAGATTGTCCGTCTTTGGGTTGTTGTGTATTTTGTTTCAGTTCTTCTTCCATCTCGTTATCTCTTTTCTGCAATTCTCAACTTGGCGCTTCGGGAGCGCGGATTGCGTGTCACTTCTTCGTTGCCGGCAACAATAACTTTGTTGTTGACTAGTTTGAAAGGTGTCTGTACATTACCAAAGAAATCTTGTTCGGCCTTGCCTTCTATGTTTCCGGTTTTCATGATATTCTTTACCATGCGGTCTTCTAAAGAGTGATAGGTGATTACTACCAGTCTGCCTCCCGGTTTCAGTGCCTTGGTTGCTGCATAAAGCATTTCTTTCAATGCTTCCATTTCCTGATTTACCTCTATGCGTAAAGCTTGGAACACCTTTGCGAGCTCTTTCTTTTCACGTTCCCGCCCGAAAAACGGTTTGATGACTTCGAGGAAATCACCGATGGTGACAATTTGTTTTACACCTCGGGCTTTAACGATGGCTGATGCCAGTTTGCGGCTGTTCTTCAATTCACCATATAAATAGAAAATATTAGCCAAACGTTCTTCGTCATAGGTGTTCACTACATCAGCAGCTGTCATACCTGCGCGTTTGTTCATCCGCATGTCTAATTTGCCCTCGAAGCGGAATGAGAATCCACGTTCGGAGTCGTCAAAGTGATGTGAGGAAACGCCCAGATCGGCCAAAATGGCATCCACCCCTTCCACGCCATAATAACGTAGGAAGTTGGGAAGGTAGCGGAAGTTACTACGCACAAAAGTGAAGCGGCTGTCGCTTACAATATTCTTCTCGGCATCTTCATCTTGGTCAAAACTATATAGATGCGCGGTGCTATCCAGCCGGCTTAGAATTTCCTTGGAATGTCCTCCGCCGCCGAAAGTGGCATCTACATAAATACCTCCGGGTTGGATGTTCATTCCGTCTACGCTCTCGTTTAATAATACCGGTACATGATATATCTGTTTTGCTTCACTCATTCTATTTCTACGTTGTTATTAGTTCCCATAATTTCTTCCAATTCTTTTCCAAAGTCCTCCGGTGTGATGAAGGGTTTGTCTGCTATTTCTTTAGACCAGATTTCTATAGTGTCGTCCAATCCGATAAAACGTACATCTTGCTGTATTTTAGCTAATTTCAAATATCGTTTTGGAATCAGAAAGCGCCCGTTTCCATCCAATGTGATAACTTCTACATCCGAAACGAACTGACGGAAAATCATTTGGTGTCTGGAATTCCAGCGATTGAGTTTGCAACGTAGTTCGTTCATTTGTTCGTTCCACACATTTTCAGGGTAAAGTGCCAGGCAGTCTTGGTAGGTGTCTTTGCGTAAAATCAGGCACTCCTGGGAGGCAGCTTGTAGCTGCTTCCTGAATACGGCAGGCAGGAACACTCTGCCTTTTGCATCCGTCTTTGCTTCAGAATTCCCAAGAAATCGCATGTTTACACCTTATTATATTGTTCAAGGTGTAAAATTACACAATTCCCCACAATTCCCCACAATATTTTAAGAAAATATTTCGAGAAGTTTTCAACAGGCTGTTAATGTAGCTAGTAGCTTGGTAAACAGGAGGTTTAAAATTAATAATTTTATGATAAAAAATAATGGAAAGGGCAGCTTCTCGGAGGTTGAAAAACGAAACCAAACTATTGCACATTCGTTTTTGTTTTGCGCAAAAATGAAAGAATTTGTATAGTTTCATACACAAAAACTCTTAATTTCTTTAGAGATTAAGAGTTTTTTTCTGTCATAAATTGCCAATATAAAAAAAGATAAGTTACTTTTGCATGGAAAAGAACGTTTGCAAAATGACTGACGACTCTATATTTTTAATCGACATAGAAAAGATGTTGAAAACGAAAGCCGGGAAAAAATATAAATATATTCCCCGTTTTGTCGTTTCGTACCTGAAGCATATCGTGCATCAGGATGAACTGAATGTCTTTTTAAAAGACTCCAAAAATAAAGTCGGAGTTGACTTTCTGGAAGCTTGTATGGAGTTCCTGGATGCAAAAGTGGAGATAAAAGGTTTGGAAAACTTGCCTGAAAACGGTAAATGCACTTTTGTCAGCAATCACCCGCTGGGGGGACAGGATGGAGTTGCTTTGGGGTATATATTGGGAAAACATTACAATGGTAATGTACGCTATTTGGTCAATGATTTGTTGATGAATTTGCATGGTTTGGCTCCTTTATGTATTCCTATCAATAAAACAGGCTCGCAATCCAGGGATTTTCCGAAGATGGTAGAGGCAGGGTTTGCCTCGGATAATCATATCATTATGTTTCCTGCGGGGTTATGTTCCCGTAGACAGGGTGGGGAAATCAAGGATTTGGAATGGAAAAAGACATTTGTCACTAAAAGTATTGAAACGCATCGTGATGTGGTACCTTTGCACTTTGAGGGCCGGAACTCAGACTTTTTTTATAATTTGGCAAATATATGTAAGGCACTTGGCATTAAGTTTAATATTGCTATGCTTTACTTGGCAGATGAAATGTTGAAAAATCGTCATAAAACCTTTACCTTGACCATTGGAAAACCCATTCCTTGGCAAACTTTCGACAAGACAAGACCCCGGCTCAGTGGGCGCAGTTTGTAAAAGATGTAGTCTACAAGCTATAATAGACAAAAGAGAGAAAAAACGATATGGAAGAAATTATTGCACCGATTAGCAAAGAGATTCTGAAGGCGGAACTTTCCGAGGATAAACGCCTGAGGTTTACGAATAAAAGTCATAATGAAATTTACGTCATAACGTATCAGGATTCGCCCAATGTGATGAAGGAGATTGGCCGGTTGAGAGAAATAGCCTTTCGTGCTGCAGGTGGCGGAACAGGAAAGGCGATGGATATCGATGAATATGACGTGATGGAAAATCCATATAAGCAATTAGTTGTATGGAATCCTGAAGCGGAGGAGATTTTGGGAGGTTATCGTTATCTTTTGGGGGATGAGGTGCAATTTGATGAACATGGGAAGCCTGTGCTGGCTACTGCTCACATGTTTAATTTCTCGGAAGTTTTTTTTGAAAGAATATTTGCCTTACACGGTGGAGTTGGGACGCTCATTTGTTACATTGGAATATCAGTCAACCCGTGCCGGTTCCAAGGGATTGTTTGCTTTGGATAATTTGTGGGATGGTTTGGGCGCATTAACCGTGATTAAGCCTAATGTGAAATATTTTTTTTGGTAAGATGACTATGTATCCTAGTTATCATCGTCAGGGGCGTGACATGATATTATACTTCCTGAATAAACATTTCGGTGATAAAGATAAATTGATAACTCCGATGAAACCGCTGGAAATAGAAACAGATAAGAAAATGTTGGAAAATCTTTTCTGTTATGATTCCTTTAAAGAAGATTACAAGATCTTGAATACGGAAGTGCGTAAGCTGGGGTATAATATTCCTCCTTTGGTCAATGCATATATGAGTCTGTCTCCTACAATGCGTATGTTTGGAACAGCGATTAATTATGGATTCGGAGATGTGGAGGAAACCGGAATTCTGATTGCAGTCAATGAAATTCTGGAAGACAAACGGGTACGTCATATCGAATCGTTTGTAAAGCAACATCCTGAGGCTATGAAAATAACTTCAGGCGCTCATCCCATACTGACCAAATAATCGGACTAATAGTAGTATTTGGGGAAACATTGTCAGGTGCAGATAAAATTTACAGGATTCATCTTGCTCGCATCTGACAATGTTTTTATTATACTGCCGGCAGACTGTTGCCTTTGATTTTCCGGTAGAGGTCGAGCGCATATACGTCTGTCATGCCCGATATGTAATCCAGCACGGCTTGAATTTTTCCATATAAAGTAGGTGCGTTGACATTGTACTGTCCGGATATGCGGTTGATAAGTAGTTGTGAATACGCTTTTTCCGGAGAGCGCACTGCATTAATCATCAGGTCAATCAAGGTACTGATAACCCTGAATCCTGCCAATTCTATGTCCAGCACATCGCTGGAACGATATATTCTTTGAAAGGCAATTGCAGAACAATTGTCATAGGCCTCTTTCAATGGACTGCAAATGTGCATTATCAGGGTGCCTTCAAATTCCCCGGTCAATATCTTTTCTTCATTTTCAGTGAATACTCGTGTGCATTCCTTTATCAGTGCGCCTATGACCGAAGAACGTAAATAAGCTATCTGTTCATTGACGTCTGTTACAATCCGGCAAACTTCTTCAATGCGTTTTCTTCTTTTCTCATCAAAGAACTGCATATACAGTCCTTTGGTTTCATCATGTGTCAGAAGTTTTAATTTATGTGCGTCTTCTATGTCCATCATCTGATAACAAATATCATCTGCGGCTTCTACCAGGTAGACCAACGGATGGCGTGCGTAGCGTAAAGGCTCATCCGGTTTGCTGAGCCGGATAATCCCTAATTCTCCGGCTATTTTCTGATAATCAGCCTCTTCGCTTAAGAAGAAGCCGAATTTTGATTTCTTTCCTGCCAATTGTGAGGAAAAAGGGGTATTTTACGATGGACGCCAGTGTGGAGTAGGTCATCACGAACCCTCCTTTCCGTCTTCCTTCAAAACTGGTGGGTGAGGATGCGGAATGCATTGGCATTTCCTTCGAAGTGGGTTAAATCATCCCATTCCATCGGTGAAAAGTTCTTTTTTCAAATGCCATTCCTTGTCCTTCCGAGAAAGTAAAGTTGAAAATGGCTTTTTTCTCCCGAATGACCGAAAGGAGGATTTCCCAGATCGTGTGCCAGACATGCGGCTGAAAACGATGGAAACCTATTTCCGATATATGGGAGTCGGCCAAGGCTGGGTGCTTCTTCAGAAGCTGGCTGGCGACATCGTTTCCTAAAGAACGCCCCACACAAAGAAGACCTCAAGGCTGTGAGTCAACC
>ENA-OQBL01000165-OQBL01000165.1-human-gut-metagenome-genome-assembly--contig:-NODE-165-length-38444-cov-3.611687_pt1 | contig 38444 bp, 35 predicted proteins | sample MGYA00242747_ERZ504553 | MGnify/ENA primary metagenome ERZ504553 (study PRJEB26092, sample SAMD00036240) | human gut metagenome | host: Homo sapiens | study: EMG produced TPA metagenomics assembly of...
TCAGGAATGCAAGACAAAATATCATGTAATCAGAAAAAAAGTGGAGAAAAGAATGAAAAAGAGAACATATCGCTTGTTGTGTGTACTTGCAAGTACAGTGCTTCTGATAACAGGAGCACTGACCGGATGCGGCGGTTCAGGCAAATCGGGAGTGTCCAAAGGAGACGGAACACAGCAGACAGAAGAAAACGGGGCAGAAGAAAAGAAAGCTCCGAAGATAGACGGACTGAAGTATCAGAAGACGATGCAGTTAAAATATGCCACAGGTTTTGATGTTTACTATTATAAAGGTGGATATAAATTACTGGATGTGCATGATGACAGACAGTATCTGATCGTTCCGGAAGGAAAGAAGAAACCGGCAGATCTGGATAAAGATATTGTGGTATTAAAACAGCCGCTGGATCACATTTATCTTGCGGCAACATCGGCAATGGCACTGTTCGATTCGATGGATGGCCTGGACAGTATCCGGATGTCAGGCGCACAGGCTTCAGACTGGTATATTGATAATGCGAAAAAAGCTATGGAGGAAGGCCGGATATTGTTCGCCGGAAAATACAGTGAGCCGGATTATGAGATGCTGGTAGATGAGGATTGTGATCTTGCAATTGAATCAACGATGATCCTGCATACGCCAAAAGTACAGGAAATGATCGAAGATCTGGATATTCCGGTATTTATCGACCGGTCCAGCTATGAAAGTCATCCGCTTGGCAGAACAGAATGGATTAAGGCTTATGCGGCAATGTTGAATAAAGAGGATGTGGCAGATACATTTTTCGAGAAACAGACGAAGGTGATCGAAAACCTGAAAGATTTTAAGAATACGGGAAAGACGGTTGCTTATTTCTTTGTTAATGCAGATGGAACAGTGGTCGTAAGAAGCAGTAAAGATTATATTCCGAAGATGATTGGTATTGCCGGAGGAAAATACATTTTTTCAGATCTTAAGAATACAGAAAGCAAGAGTGCTTCGGTAGAATTATCAATGGAAGAATTCTATTCAAAGGCGGAAGAAGCAGACTATCTGATCTACAATGCAACAATTGACAGTCCGATAAACAGTATTGCAGAGTTGACGGCAAAGAATGAACTGTTTAAGGATTTTAAAGCTGTGAAGAACGGTAATGTATGGTGCACCGGCAAATCACTGTATCAGGCAACGGATATAGTCGGTAATCTGATCACGGATATTCATCTGATGCTGACAGATGGAGATGAGAAGGATATGACATTCTTGTACAGGGTAAAATAATACAGTATAATAAGAATCAGGTGGGCAAAAGGAAATGTTCACCTGATTTTTCATCAAAGGAGAAATATAACGTGGCAGACACTTATAATCAGAAAACGGATCGGCAGGATACGGCCGGATCTGTTTATCAAAAGGAAATTTTTAAACGGCGTTCCAGATATATTCTGGTATTTTCTGTATTGACGGCAGCATTTTTGATTGTTACGGTTTTGAATATCAATACAGGAAATGTACATATCTCCTTGCCAGAGATACTGAAAATACTGGCAAGACGAGGAGAGGGCGGAACGGAAGCAAATATTATATGGAAGATACGTCTGCCACGGGTTCTGATGGCAGCAATCCTTGGGGGAGCGTTGTCATTATCTGGATTCTTACTTCAGACTTTCTTTTCCAATCCGATCGCGGGACCGTTTGTCCTTGGAATTTCGTCCGGAGCGAAGATGATGGTGGCACTGGCAATGATATTCTTTCTGGAACGCTATGCATTTGTGTCTTCTTATACACTGATTGTTGCGGCATTTATCGGAGCATTGATCTCCACCGGTTTTATTTTACTGCTATCCAGGAAAATGAAGCATATGGCCACACTTCTGGTAGGTGGAATCATGATTGGCTACATCTGTTCGGCGATCACAGATTTTGTCGTGACATTTGCAGAGGATTCAGATATTGTCAATCTTCATGGATGGTCACAGGGGAGCTTTTCCGGAATGAACTGGAGTAATGTACAGGTAGCGGTGATCGTGATCGGTGTGACGACTGTACTTACATTTTTCCTGTCTAAGCCGATCGGTGCTTATCAGCTGGGAGAAGCTTATGCGCAGAGCATGGGAGTGAATATCCGCTTTTTCAGGGTGGCACTGATTCTTTTGTCCAGTATTCTTTCGGCAAGCGTAACTGCATTTGCAGGTCCGATCTCATTTGTCGGAATAGCGGTTCCATATCTGGTAAAACATGCACTTCGTACATCGAAACCTTTGGTAGTGATACCAGGGACATTTGTTGGTGGAGCGGTATTCTGTATGATCTGTGATCTGATCGCGAGAATGGCATTTGCACCGATGGAATTGAATATCAGTACGGTGACTTCGATATTCGGAGCGCCTGTTGTAATCTTCATGATGGTGCGTGGGCAGAAAGGCAGGTAGAAGATGACAGAGTATTATATAAAAATGAAAGATCTCGCAGTGGGATATCAGGGGAATGCGCTGATAAGCGATATTAATCTGAAAATAAAAAAAGGCGAGATCGTGACACTGATCGGCCCCAATGGAGCGGGAAAATCTACAATATTAAAAAGCATCACCAGACAGTTAAAGCTGATTGGCGGGGAAGTATACATAGATAGCGAGGAAATCCGTAAACTTTCTTATAAAGAGATGGCAGTTAAGGCGGCCGTGATGCTGACCGAGAGGATGAAACCAGAATTGATGACCTGTCATGATATTGTAGCGACCGGGCGTTATCCTTATACCGGAAGACTTGGAATCTTGTCAAGGGAAGATGAGAGAAAGGTGGATGAGGCATTAGAGGCGGTACATGCACAGGAACTTGGAATCCGTAATTTTCAGGAAATCAGTGATGGACAGAGGCAGCGGGTGCTGCTTGCCCGGGCTATCTGTCAGGAACCGGAAGTGATGATCCTGGATGAGCCAACCTCTTATCTGGATATCCGTCATAAACTGGAACTGCTGACAATCTTAAGAAAGATGGCAAAAGAGAACGGAATTACTGTAATTATGTCTCTGCATGAGATTGATCTGGCGCAAAAATATCGGAATCAGGTTATCTGCGTCAAAGGCGACCGGATTGCCGAATTTGGTGATCCGGAAGAAATATTCACGGAAGCAACAATTCGTGATCTTTATGAAATCGACAATGGTTATTACGATCCGATATTCGGAAGTGTGGAACTTCCAAAGCCGGAAGGAGAACCGGAAGTTCTGGTATTATCTTCCGGTAAAACAGGAATCCCGGTCTACAGAAAACTTCAGAAAGCCGGGATCCCATTTGCCGCCGGAATCCTCTATCCGGGCGAGAGCGACTATCAGCTGGCACGGCTTCTGGCATCCGGGATCATCAGCGAAGAGCCATATGAACCGATATCCGACGAGACTTACCAGAAGGCATTAAAGATCATGGAAAAATGCGGAAAAGTAATCAAATGCGGGGAGTGAAAGTTGGAAGTATGAACCAAAAGATCGGGGGAACTGCTTCGGATTGCGGAGGAGAGAAGGATGTTGGTTTCTATTTAATCATCATGGCGGCTTCCCCCGGTCCTGAATAATTAAATACCGGGAATTGTAACCGTTGTGATGCCGGAAGTGTATCTATCGGAAAAAGTTTGGAAAAATTAAGGCATTCACTATAACTTTCCAGTTACACACAAAGGTTACAGCCCTCTATTGAATTCATTATCATTGGCCTATCACGACATGAGAAAGACTTGGTATTATGTTTGATGCGTATTTTGGCACGATGTGTAGATGTTCTTAGGTAGTTTGCCTTCCCGTTAAAGGGACGGAGCGAACTGTTTGAGGCGAATGCCGAGTTTTGAGCGGAGACCCTTTCGTTCTTAGGGAAGGCGGACTGCCTTAGAACATCTACATCGTGACATTCAGCAACAAACATAACACCAAGTCTTTCTCATGGACTGAGAGGTCACGATGATGAATTAATTAAATAGAAACCGAATTCAACGTCGCATAAAACTCCGGATAAGACACATCCACGCACTGACTATCCACTATCTGCGTTTCACCGTCAGATGCAAGTCCCGCAACCGAGAATGCCATTGCGATCCGGTGATCAAGGTAGCTTTGGATAGAAGCACCATTTAAATGTCCGGTACCTTCAATGATCATGCCGTCATCGGTTGGTGTAATATCAGCTCCCATCGCTTTTAATCCTGCAGTGACAGTATCGATTCGGTTCGTTTCTTTTACCTTTAACTCAGCTGCATCTCTGATGACTGTCTGACCATCTGCAAAGGCTGCCATAATTGCGATCATCGGAATCTCGTCGATCAGAGTCGGGATGATATCACCCTCGATTACAGTTCCTTTTAAGTGGCTGTAGCGGACAAGAAGATCAGCACGGCTTTCACCGCCCTCGATTGTCTGGCTGACGGTTTCGATATCGGCTCCCATGGCTTTGCAGACTTTTAAGAAACCGGCACGTGTGAAGTTGGTTCCTACATTTTTGACAAGAAGCTCGGAACCAGGAACTACAGTGCGGCCGCAATAAAGTAAGCAGCAGAAGAGATATCGCCAGGAACACAGATCTGTTGTCCGTAAAGTTCTTTGCATGGTTCTACATGTGCAGTGGCAGTTCCGTCTGTATGAAGATCTGTGGCAACGTATGCGCCGAATCCCTGAAGCATAAGTTCCGTATGATTACGGGAAAGAGCAGGTTCTGTAACAGAAGTAGGACTGTCTGCATAAAGTCCGGCTAACAGAACTGCCGATTTTACCTGGGCAGAGGCAATCGGTGACTGGTAATGAATACCATGCAGAGCACCAGGTCTTATGTGAAGCGGGGCGCATCCGTTGTCGTTGAGACTTCTGATATGTGCTCCCATGGTGTTAAGTGGTGTCATAATGCGCTTCATTGGTCTGGAGTTCAAAGAATCATCGCCGGATAATGTAGTCGCAAAATTTTGCCCGGACAAAATTCCGGAGATCAGGCGGGTTGTAGTTCCGCTGTTTCCTACATTTAAAGTAGAAGCGGGGCGGTCAGGCCGCGCAGACCTTTCCCGTGTACCAGGATACTGGATGGTTTCCTTTCAATCTCAACACCCATTTTACGGAAACAGTCAATCGTGGAAAGACAGTCGGCTCCTTCCAGAAAATTGAGTGATCTCTGTGGTTCCAAGCGCAATGGAACCTAACATAATGGAACGATGTGAGATGGATTTGTCTCCCGGTATGGTTACTTCTCCTTTTAATCCCCTTGTGGGTGCAATTGTTCTAACGCTCATAAACGATATACCTGAATTTCTGCAGTAATCCTACGGCGCGTTTGCTGGAATCTTCGTCGTAGAATTCAATACGCAGAACCCCTTCTTCAAATTCTCTGTTGTGTACGATTCCAATGTTTTTGATACTGATATTATTGGAAGCAAGAATGGTTGCGATAGCAGCAATCCCACCGGCTTCATCAATGATGTCACAGTATACGGCAAATGCTTTCTTGATCGGTCCGGCCGAAGAAGATGGCATGGAATTACGATAATTTCTGGAGGATTCAAACCGGTTATAAAGATCCAGATCATCTTCACGTTCGATAGCTTCTTTGAAATCTTCCAGAGAGTCTATATACTGATCTAATATATCTACAATATTGTCCTTGTTCTTCAGGCAGATATTCTGCCACATGATCGGAGAAGAAGAGGCAATACGTGTGATATCTTTAAATCCTCCAGCAGCAAGATTTTTCATTATCTCATCATGTGTATCGTGTGTTTTGACAAAATTAACGAGTGAAGAAGCAATGATATGTGGGAGATGGCTGATGGTTCCTGTAATCTGGTCATGAAGCTGGTAGTCCAGAATAACCGGAAGGGCCTTCAGGCTTTCCACGAATTTTTCATAAGTTTGTACTTTTTCTTCAGCTACCTGAGGAGTCGGAGTAAGAATATAGTATGCATTTTCAATCAGCATAGCTTTGGAATTACTGTAACCGCTTTTCTCGGATCCGGCCATCGGATGTCCCCCGATGAAATACTTCCCAATACCGAGATTCTGCACTTCTTCGTGGATGTTCGTCTTTACACTTCCGACATCTGTGAGGATGCAGTCATCATTCAGATATTCCGTCAGCTGTTTCAGATAGGCTGTATTATATGCGACCGGTGCGCATAAGAATATATAGTTACAATTTTGAAAATTATTGTCAATGGTAGTTGCGGCAACATCGATCATAGATTCCTGGGTTGCAAGTGCAAGGGATTCTTTGTTTTTGTCGAAAGCCACAATCTCATAATCGGGATAATACTGGCGGATGGCCTTTGCAATAGAACCACCGATCAGTCCGAGCCCGATAAAACCAATTTTGTGTTTCATGATGTTTCCTCCTTGTGCTTTGATCTAGAAACTCAGTTCATATTGTAACGTGTTGTAAGAGGATTTGTCAATACTATAATGCTTTAAAGTGGAAAAGCGAATGGGGTAAAACGAGAAAATAGACAATCTGCAGTATAAAATTGCAAAGAAAATTCTGAAATAAGTGAAAATTCACATTTATTTGAAAATAAATACAAAATAATATGGTTAAAGTGCATAAAGTGTTGTAAAAAAATCAGAAAGTTTAGTACAATATCTACATGAGATTTTACCAAAATAAGGAGGCAGCTATATGAAAGTTTACAGAACGGACGAAATCAGGAACGTGGTTCTCTTAGGACACGGCGGAAGCGGAAAGACCAGTCTTGCAGAGGCCATGGCATATGTGTCAGGGGCGACAAACCGTATGGGAAAGATTACGGATGGTAACACGATCAGTGATTTTGATAAAGAAGAGCAGAAACGTGAATTTTCAATCAGTACAAGCTTAATCCCGATTGAATGGGAGAAAGCCAAGATCAATATTCTGGATACACCGGGATATTTCGACTTTGTCGGAGAAGTCGAAGAAGCTGTAAGTGCCGCTGATGCAGCTGTTATTGTTGTATCCGGTAAAGCAGGAGTTGAAGTCGGTACAGAGAAAGCATGGGAACTTTGTGACAAGTACAAACTTCCAAGAATGATATATGTAACGGAGATGGATGTAGACGACGCAAGTTTCCGTCAGGTGGTACAGGACCTTACAGATCGTTATGGAAAGGTGATCGCACCTCATTTCCAGCCAATCCGTGAGAATGAGAAACTGGTAGGATATGTGAACGTTATCAAGAATGCGGCAAGACGTTACACAGGTGTCGGACAGAGAGAAGAATGTGAGATTCCGGAATATTGTAAACCAAATCTGGAGATTTATCGTGATAAGTTACTGGAAGCAGTTGCAGAGACAAGTGAAGCATTTATGGAAAGATACTTTGATGGAGATGAGTTCTCAGTAGAAGAGATTCGTTCTGCAATGCGTACCGAAGTTATGGACGGAGATATCGTACCGGTTGCTATGGGATCTAATATTCAGGCACAGGGAGTTGCAAACTTACTTTCCGATATCGTAAGATTTTTCCCAAGTCCTGATAATAGAAGCTGTGCAGGAATCAACCGCAAGACCAATGAGATTTTTGAAGGTAATTATGATTTCGCAAAAGCGAAATCAGCATATGTATTTAAGACGATGGTAGACCCATTTATCGGAAAGTATTCATTTATCAAAGTATGCTCCGGTGTATTAAAAGGGGATGATACATTATATAATGGAGATTCTGATGCAGAGGCAAAACTTGGAAAGATATATACAATGGTAGGTAACAAGCCGACAGAAGTCAGCGAATTATTTGCAGGAGATATCGGAGCAATTGCCAAGCTTGCGAATACAAAGACCGGTGATACACTGTCTACGAAGAATACGCCTGTTATGTATGGAAAGACAGAATATTCCAAACCATATACATATATGAAATATATCTGCAACAATAAAGGTGATGAGGATAAAGTATCTCAGGCACTGCAGAAGATGATGGCAGAAGATGTGACATTGAAAACAGTCAATGACAGTGAGAACCGTCAGACACTGCTTTATGGTATGGGAGACCAGCATCTGGAGATTACAGCAAGTAAACTTGCAACACGTTATAAATGTGAGATCAAACTGGAGACACCAAAGGTGGCTTTCCGTGAGACGATCAAGAAGAAATCCGATGTCGATTCCAAATACAAGAAACAATCAGGAGGACATGGACAGTACGGACATGTAAAGATGAGATTTGAAGCATCTGGTGATCTTGAGACACCTTATGTATTTGAAGAAGAAGTGGTAGGTGGAGCAGTTCCGAAGAATTACTTCCCGGCAGTAGAAAAAGGTCTGCAGGAAGCAGTTGTAAAAGGACCTCTTGCAGGATATCCGGTAGTTGGAGTAAAAGCTGTATTATATGATGGATCTTATCATCCGGTAGATTCTTCCGAAATGGCATTCAAGACGGCTACGATCCAGGCATTCAAGAAAGGATTCATGGAAGCTTCCCCGGTACTTCTGGAACCAATCGCATCTCTTACAGTAACAGTTCCGGATGATTACACAGGTGATGTTATGGGAGATCTGAACAAACGCAGAGGACGTGTACTTGGAATGAATCCTGTTTCTGGTGGAAAACAGGAGATCGTGGCAGATATTCCGATGACAGGACTCTTTGGTTATTGTACAGTGCTTCGCTCTATGACAGGTGGAAGAGGAGTATATTCTTACGAATTCAGCCGCTACGAGCAGGCACCGTCAGATGTGCAGGAAGCAGAGATCAGTAAACGTGCAAAAGAAGAATAAACTGCTAAGAAAATGTATAAATAGAAGAAAAGCCCGAAGGGCATTTTTTTTCTTAATACAAAAGATGCTATAATCTCTTGTGTTAAAAATACAGGTATCCGGATAATAATAAAGATACAAAGTGGATAATTGTGAGGTCAGGGAATGAAAATTGTGATTATTGGGGACGGAAAGGTTGGTCATAAATTGACAACCCAGCTGTCCGAAGAAAATTATGATGTGGTTTTGATTGATCAAAATGAGGGAAAATTAAAGGAGGCCGTGAACAAGCTTGATATTTTCTGCATTACCGGAAATGGAGCAGATGTAGACGTTCAGAGACAGGCAGATGTTCCGCATGCAGATCTGGTGATCGCATGTGCATCGACAGATGAATTGAATATGTTAAGTTGTCTGCTGGCCAAGAGATTAGGCGCCAGACATACGATTGCACGTGTACGAAATCCGATCTATTATCGACAGATCGATCTGTTGAAAGAAGATCTGCATCTGAGTATGGCAGTCAATCCGGAAAGAACAGCGGCAAATGAGATTGCCAGGGTATTGCTTTTCCCGGAGACGAGTAAAGTAGAGACGTTCATGAAGGGACGTGTGGAACTGGTAGAATTCATTGTAAGAGAAGACAGTGCACTTGCAGGACTTTCTCTTGCAGAAGTATATCGGAAATTCCAGATTAAAATTTTGGTATGTGCAGTAAAAAGAGGTCAGAAAATCTATATCCCGGATGGAGAGTTTATTCTGGAAAAAGGCGATAAAATGCATATCGTTGCAGCGCATCAGGATCTGAAGTCATTTTTCCGTGCACTGGGACACAGAAATGCAAAAGTGAAAAAGGTACTGATCTGTGGTGGAGGACATGTATGTTTTTATCTTGCAATGCAGCTTTTGCAGGTAGGCATGCAGGTGAAGATCATTGAGCAGAATATGAAAAGATGCGAGGAATTATGTGAACTTTTGCCGAAGGCAACGGTTATTCACGGAGATGCAGCCAATCATGATCTTCTTATGGAAGAAGGAATCCATGAAGCGGACGCATTGATCGCACTTACCGGTATGGACGAAGAGAATATTATTATGGCACTCTTTGCAAAACTGCAGGGAGTCAATAAGATTGTCGCAAAGGTCAATGAGGATTCCAGAGCGCAGATGGTAGAAGGGCTTGGAATTGATTCGATCGTGTCGGCAAAAAGTGCAACGGCAGATGCAATTATGAGTTATGTCAGAGCGAGAAATGAATCTGCGAGCAATGTGAACGTAGAATCTGTGTATCAGCTCCTGGGTGGAAAAGTGGAAGCATTGGAATTCATTATCAAATGCGAATGCAGTTTCACGAATGTACCGCTTCGTGAACTGCGGACAAAGAAGAATAATCTGATCGCCTGCATAGGAAGAAAAAGGCGTATTATTATTCCAAATGGTGAGGATCATCTGGAAGTCGGTGACAGTGTAGTGGTCGTAACAATGGATCATATTGATAAATTCAGCGACATACTGGAATAAGGAGATAGACAAAGGTTATGAATACAAAAATGATAAGATATATCCTTTGCAGAATGCTGGGAGTTGAGGCAGTGCTTCTTATGATCCCGGTAATCGTAGCGGCATTATATCAGGAAATGAGTGGTATTGCATTTCTGATACCTGCGGGGATATTATTGTTACTGTTTTTTCTGGCAGGTGTAAAAAAGCCGGAGCAAAGTCATATTTACGGAAAAGAAGGTATGGTAATCGTTGCACTTGCATGGATTTTATGGTCTTTGTTTGGCGCAATGCCTTTTACGATATCAGGCTTTATACCAAACTACATGGATGCGTTTTTTGAGACGGTTTCCGGATTCACAACGACAGGTTCCAGTATTTTAAGAGATGTAGAAGCGCTTCCGCAGTGTCTGTTGTTCTGGCGGAGTCTGACTCACTGGATCGGAGGAATGGGAGTGCTGGTGTTTGTACTGGTGCTTACATCATTAGATAAAAAGAACTCAATGTACCTGATGCGTGCAGAGGTTCCGGGGCCGGAGAAGGACAAACTCGTTCCGAAAGCAATGTCTACAGCGCGTATCTTATATGGTATGTATCTGATCATGACGGTTGTAGAGATCATTTTTCTGATGCTGGGTGGAGTGAATCTGTTTGACAGTATGATCTTTTCTTTTGGATCCGCAGGAACAGGTGGATTCTCGAATTATGCAGACAGTGTTGCACATTTCCACAGTGCTTATATTGATGGAGTGATCACAACATTCTGTGCATTATTCGGAGTGAATTTTTCGTTATTTTATTTTATGTTGTTAGGTGATTTTAAGTCAGTCAGAAAGAATGAGGAACTGCGTACGTATATTATGCTGATCGTCGGAGCAACAGCGTTGATCACACTGAATATCCATTCGATGTTCCCGAGTATGATCAAGGCGTTCCGCTATGCAATATTCCAGGTCGTGACGGTTATCACAACAACCGGATATGCGACAACGGATTTTGCAAAATGGCCGATGTTCTCAAAATCAATACTTATGATGCTGACGGTCGTGGGAGCGTGTGCTTCTTCAACCGGAGGTGGTATTAAGGTATCCCGTCTTCTGGTGGGAATCAAATGTATAAAAAGAGAGATCGTACAGCTTGCACACCCGAAATCAGTCGGAATCATCCGGATCGGCGGTAAGAAAGTCGGTTCCGATATTCTGCGTACGATTTACATTTATTTTATAGCATATGTCGGAATTTTGATCGTATCGGTCATGTTGGTATCACTGGATAATTTTGATTTTGAGACGACATTCAGTGCGGTCCTTACAACACTTGGCAATGTCGGACCGGGTATGGCAAAGGTTGGACCGATGGGTAATTTTGCTGATTTTTCTATATTATCAAAATTAGTATTATGTTTTGACATGCTGGCAGGACGTTTGGAGATATTCCCGTTCCTAGTGCTGTTTACGGCACCGGCATGGCGCAGAAAATTTTAGAATAACAGGTGGCACTTAGGAAGCCGCCTGATTTTCTATACCAAAGTATCACTGTATGAGAGGAGAGAATTATGAAAGGTAAAACGAAAGCAATAATCACGGTATTTGTTGTAATCCTTGCAGGTATCTATTACTATGCGGCAATACCGGCGATCAACATTCATTCATCGGAGACATGGTTTTTTATCATGATCTTTCTGGTGATCCTGGCTGTTCTGTATCTGGGAAGAAAGAAATTGAACAGATATGAAGTCAGAGAAAGTAAAGTAGTAAAAGGATTTCTTGGAGTGATAGTGTTTCTAGGAGTTGTATATCTGTTGGGAACACTGTTTTCTTCTCCGGTTATTAATGCCAAAAAGTATCAGAAGCTTATGACAGTTAAAGAGGGTGAATTTACAAAGGATGTAGATGAACTGTCATTTGACAAGATCCCGCTTCTGGATAAGGATACGGCAGCACTTCTCGGTGACCGTAAGATGGGAAGCATGGTGGACATGGTATCACAGTTTGAGGCGGATGATATCTACAGCCAGATCAACTATAAGGGCAATCCGGTCCGTGTGACTCCGCTGAAATACGCGAGCCTGATCAAATGGTTTACCAACCAGAGTGAAGGAATTCCGTCTTATATCCGGATTAATATGGCGAATCAGTCTACGGAGCTTGTCAAATTGAAACAGGGTATGAATATACAACGAGTGATCATTTCAACCGTAATATTTATCGTCATTTACGTTTCGCACATCCGACATATATTTATGGAGAGCTGAGCTTTGAGATTGATGAAAATGGAGATCCATATTGGATCGCACCGGTAAAGAAATTCAACATTGGATTATTTGGTGGTGAAACAGTAGGAAAAGTAGTAATCTGTAATGCTGTGACGGGAAAAACAAAGACATATGATGTCGGAAATGTTCCACAGTGGGTAGACCGTGTATATTCCGCAGACTTATTAGTAAATTTATTTGATTATTATGGAAAATTAAAACACGGATTCTTTAACAGTGTGCTGAGTCAGAAAGACTGTCTGGAGACAACGGACGGTTATAACTATCTGGCATTAAATGATGATGTGTGGATGTATACCGGAGTTACTTCTGTAAACGGAGATCAGTCAAATGTTGGATTTGTTCTGGCAAATCAGCGTACAATGGAGACGAAATATTATAAAGTAGAAGGTGCAACAGAATCTTCTGCAATGTCATCCGCAGAAGGACAGGTGCAGAACCTGAAATACCAGGCAACATTTCCATTACTTTTGAACATTGCGGGTGAGCCGACATATTTTGTTGCATTAAAAGACGATGCCGGTCTGGTTAAAAAATATGCCATGGTAAATGTTCAGAAATATCAGATCGTTGCAATCGGGGACAGTGTCAGCCAGTGTCAGGAGAATTATAACGAACTTCTTCTGAAAAATGGTGTGAAGGAAAAATGAAAAGGACACGCGTAAGGAAGAAGAAATATCCGGAAAAATTTACAAAGATTGCGCAGGCGGTTCTGGATGGAAATTCACATTATTATCTGATGTTGGAAGATTCTGATGCGATTTATGATGTGTCAGTAGCAGATATTATTGATGTAATAAAGTGTGAACTTGGAGAACAGGTGACAGTCACTTACAAAGAAGATAAAGATGTCAATACGGTTACCAAACTTGACATCGGTGAAAAAGCAAAAGGATAAAACTTCTTCTGATAAGATAGAGAAGGAAACAGGTACACAGGAGTAACAAGATTCATCATATAGAAATGATGCAGGAAATGAGAGAGGATAATGGAAATTAGTATACTTCTTGCGGAGCAGATTTTGGCTATGTTTCTACGATGGCAGTGGGATTCGGAGTGGTCAGGGCTGGTCTTTTTAAAACAGAGGACAGCCGGATCATTTCAAATATGGTTGTGTATATCTGTAATCCGTGTGTCGTTGTTCATTCGTTTCAGATTGAATTGACAGATGATAAGATTAAGGGGCTGATGATCGCAATCGGACTGTCAGTGGTAGTGCATATGGTTCTGATCATCGGATCGGAAATTTTATCATTCATATTCCACTTTAACAGTATTGAAAAAGCATCTATCATTTATACAAATGCAGGGTATCTTGTGATTCCACTGGTGGGAGCTGTTCTGGAGAAGAATGGGTTTTTTATACGACTGCATTTATCCTGGTACAGACGGTACTGATGTGGACGCATGGTGTGAAACTGATCGGACAGGAAAAGGAGCTGAATATCAGGAAAATCCTGTGTAATCCGAATGTGATCGCGATGATCATAGGAATTGCGCTTTTTGCGCTGGAGATCCGGCTTCCAACGGTTGTTGACAGTTGTGTCAGTGGTTTTGGAGATATGATCAGTCCGGCGAGTATGATGGTAATTGGTATGGTGATCGGAGATGTGGATCTGAAATGGGTATTCCGTCAAAAGCGTCCGTACCTGATCTGCCTGCTCAGGCTGATCGTATTCCCGCTGATTGCGGTTGTTGCCTTCGCCGGATTGGAACGGAGTGGAATTCATCCGGATGCGGAATATATTCTGATGATTGTTCTGATTGCAACGTCAGCTCCGGCGGCAGCAATGATCACACAGCTTGCACAGATTTATGGAAAGGATTCCAGATATGCGAGTGTGATTAATGTAATGTCGGTGATATTCTGTATTATAACGATGCCTGTGATGGTGCTGAGTTATGAAATGCTGATTGCATTATAATAGAGTAAGACAGATAAAAGCTCTGCAATATGTATGAAACATATTGCAGAGATTTTTTTTGCAGAGTTATAGTTCTTCACTGTATTGTGAAATTTTATCCAGTACCCGTTGCTTCTCATCTCCGGTAAGTGGAACCGGGCAGTAATCGTTGTAACCGCTGGAAGAAGTGATGGAGCAGGGAATGATATTTAATTTGCTGCTTTTCTTTAATTTCCCTTTATGGAATGTGAATGTCTGCTGTATGATCATGCTATCCGTATCGCCAGGTGTAGAATTGCCGCCAAAGCAGAAATTGCCAAGGCTGTAGCAGATGTATTTTCCGTTGTATTTTTCAATGCCCTCGAGCACATGTGGGTGGTGTCCGATTACAAGGTCTGCACCTTCATCAATGGCGAGATGTGCAAGAGCCTTCTGGTTCTCGTCCGGTGTATATTGCTTTTCAATTCCCCAATGGAAATTTACGATGATAATCTGAGCACCGGCTTTTTTCAATGCTTTGATATTCTTTTTTACCTGCGATGCACGTTTTTGGTGATCCGCAAGCTCATAGATTCCGGTAACACCGACTTTGATTCCTTTTACTTTGAAGATCTTCACCCGGTTATAACCAAAGGAAGCAATTCCGGCATCGTCCAGTGCGGAGATTGTATCGGTGTAGCTCTTCTTCCCATAGTCATGACTGTGGTTATTAGCGAGATTGGCCGCTTCGATGGAGCTTCCGGAAAGGATTGCAGCATATTTGGCAGGTGCTTTGAAGGCAAAGGTTTTGGCCTCCCGGGCAGTTTCATCTGTCAGGGTTCCTTCCATATTGACGATAGACAGATCATCTTTTTGGAAAATGGATCTGACGTTCTGGAAGAAATAGTCGGCACCGTATGATTCGTAATAAGCATTCAGGCTGGTAGAATAACTGAAATTTTCATCGGTTCCCAATGTACAGTCTCCGGTTGGAACTGATAGTAAGAGAAACCTTTGTCTGGACTTTTTTTTTAGTTTTTTTTACTGATGGTTACGGTTTCTAATTGAACAGCTCTTTTTGAAGAATCTGCCTTTGGGGAAGTGTTTTTGGTCGAAGTCTTCTTTTTTGAAGCAGATTTCTTTTTGGTTTTATGTTTTCCGGCAGTGCTTTTGGTACCGGCTGTTTTATTTGCCGAAGTTGTAACTGCAGGGACGGTGAATTTATTTACAACAGTGCGGATGGCAGCTCGGACCAGGAATATAAATCCAATCAGGATCAATACCATGGCAATGATTAATAAGATACGTTGTATCTGTCGCTTACGTCTCCTTCGGGCTCTCTTCTTTTTTGCATCTTTGATTCCGCTCATACTTTTTCTCCTGTATTTTAAAATACTATCAGTATTTCAGACAACAAAAACGACAGTCCATTGTAGAAATGGACTGTCAGATCTTTCTATTCAGAAAGGATTAGTTCAGATATTTGCATCCTTCCATATTTACGTCAGCAAGATCTTCTTTGCTTGCACTGATGCTGACATAGAATTCAACTTCACATTCTTTGGAAACCTGTTTCAGGCGGTCGATAAATGCTGGAATATTATCCAGTGAGATATCGGCATGTTTTAAGATTCCGTCAATAAATACACATTCGATATCATGATTAGAACTGTACATACCATATAAAAATCCAATATATTCGTCAATATTGGTGATTGCCGGAAAATCATCCATACAGATAGTACGGATATCAAAAGTTACACTTGCTGTGTCGCGGTGAGTTTTTTTGATGAATACGACGTTTCCATTACATTTTTTTGCAGCCTCGTTAGCCTGCTCGATCATCTGCTGTGTTTTTCCTGTTCCTTTAGGACCTGCTAATAAATAAACCATGGTAAACACTCTCCTTTATGTATCATATTTACTGATCTGCATCAGTAGTAATTACTTATCCTTATTATACACTATGGAACTGGCAATAACAACCTAAAAAAATGAATTTTCTGACAAATTTTTTTTGGATAAAATGTTGCTGAAAGCAGAAGGCACAGTGGATTTATACACTTTCTTAAAGACAGGCCTTGACTTATTTTAACATTCTTCATATAATAATGAAGAATATTGAAAAAAGCGCAGAAGAGGAGTATTAAGAGTCCAGCGTTATCAAGAGAACTGTCGGTTGGTGCAAGGCAGCAGACGAAGACTCCCAACTCGCCTCAGAGTTCTTTTGCTGAACAGATCATGTGGATAGAGAAGATACGGGATACAAGGTATTTATCCGGAATCATGATAACATAGGCAGAAGCGGGAACTTCCCGTTACAGAAGATCAATGAGTGCATCTGACAGATGATGTCGGGTGAAAAAGAGTGGTACCACGGAATATGAGCCTTTTTCGTCTCTTATAAAGCGAGATGAACAGGCCTTTTTTTATACCAAAGTATGCAAGCAAAGCTGTCAGGTATGAGTAGTTACCATATAAAAAACAGGAGGACGAAAAATGTCAAAAATCCCTTATAACCATAAGGCAATTGAAAAAAAGTGGCGTGAAAAATGGGAAGAAAACCCGGTAAACGTCCAGTATGATGAGAATGGAAATAAGAAAGAAAAATATTACTGTCTGGATATGTTCCCATATCCGTCAGGAAACGGACTTCACGTAGGTCACTGGAGAGGATATGTAATCTCTGATGTATGGAGCCGTTATGAAATTACAGCAGGGCTATTACATCATTCATCCAATGGGATGGGATGCATTCGGACTTCCGGCTGAGAATTACGCAATTAAGATGGGCGTTCATCCGGAGATCTCCACAGCTGCCAACATTAAGAATATCAAACGTCAGATCAATGAGATCGCGGCTCTTTATGACTGGGACAGAGAAGTAAATACAACAGATCCGAATTTCTACAAATGGACACAGTGGATCTTTGTTAAGATGTTTAAAGAAGGTCTTGCTTATGAGAAAGAATTCCCGATCAACTGGTGCCCTTCATGTAAGACAGGTCTTGCAAACGAAGAAGTAGTCGGTGGAAAATGCGAACGTTGCGGAGCAGAGGTTACAAAGAAGAACTTACGTCAGTGGATGTTAAAGATCACAAAATATGCAGACAGACTGTTAAATGACCTGGATAAACTGGACTGGCCTGAAAAGGTTAAAAAGATGCAGGCTGACTGGATCGGTAAATCTTACGGAGCAGAGGTTGATTTCCCTGTAGAAGGAAGAGACGAGAAGATCACAGTTTACACAACAAGACCAGATACCTTATACGGAGCAACATTCATGGTTCTGGCACCAGAGCATGAACTGGCTAAGAGTCTTGCAAACGATGAGACAAGAGAAGCAGTAGAGCAGTACATTTACGATGCTTCTATGAAGTCTAACGTAGACCGTATGCAGGATAAAGAAAAGACAGGTGTCTTCACAGGAAGCTATGCGATCAATCCGATCAACGGAGCAAAAGTTCCGATCTGGCTGTCTGATTATGTACTGGCTGACTATGGTACAGGAGCAATCATGTGTGTACCGGCTCACGATGATCGTGACTTTGAATTCGCTACAAAGTTCAATATCCCGATCATCCAGGTAATTGCAAAAGACGGTAAAGAGATTGAGAACATGACAGAGGCTTATACAGATGCTGTCGGAACCATGATCAATTCCGGAGAATGGAACGGACAGGAATCTTCTGTACTGAAGAAAGAAGCACCACATATCATCGAAGAGCGTGGAATCGGACGTGCGACAGTGAACTTCAAACTGCGTGACTGGGTATTCTCTCGTCAGAGATACTGGGGAGAGCCAATCCCGATCGTACATTGTCCAAAATGTGGAAATGTACCGGTACCGGAAGAAGAACTTCCACTCCGCCTGCCTGAAGTAGAATCTTACGAGCCTACAGGAACAGGAGAATCTCCACTGGCTGCAATTGATGAGTGGGTAAACTGCAAGTGCCCTCAGTGCGGAGCTGATGCAAAGAGAGAGACAAACACAATGCCACAGTGGGCTGGATCTTCATGGTACTTCCTGCGTTACGTAGATAACCACAATGATAAAGAACTCGTATCAAGAGAAAAAGCAGATGAGATGCTTCCGGTAGATATGTATATCGGAGGAGTAGAACATGCAGTACTTCACCTTCTGTATTCACGTTTCTACACCAAGTTCTTATATGATATCGGAGTCGTAGACTTTGACGAGCCATTCCATAAACTGTTCAACCAGGGAATGATCACTGGTAAGAACGGTATTAAGATGAGTAAGTCAAAAGGAAACGTTGTATCACCGGATGATCTGGTAAGAGACTATGGATGTGACTCCCTGAGAATGTATGAACTCTTCGTTGGACCACCGGAGTTAGATGCTGAGTGGGATGACAGAGGAATCGACGGAGTAAACCGTTTCCTGAAACGTGTATGGAACCTTGTTATGGACAGCAAGGACGCAGACATCACAGCAACAAAAGAGATGATCAAAGAGCGTCACAAACTGGTATACGATGTAACAACACGTCTGGAAAGCTTCAGCCTGAATACAGTAATCTCAGCATTCATGGAGCACAACAACAAACTGCTTGAGATCGCTAAGAAAGAGGGCGGAATCGACAAAGAGACATTATCTACAATGGCAGTACTTCTGTCACCATTCGCACCACACGTTGCAGAAGAACTGTGGGAAGAACTGGGACACACAGAGAGCGTATTCAAAGCCGGATGGCCAAAATACGACGAGAACGCTATGAAAGATGATGAGATCAAAGTTCCGGTACAGATCAACGGAAAGACAAAAGCAGTTATCGAGATCTCTGCAGACGCTTCCAAAGAAGAAGCACTTGCAGCAGGTAAAGAAGCAATTGCCGACAAGCTGACAGGAAATGTGATCAAAGAGATCTATGTTCCGAAGAAGATCATTAATATTGTAATGAAATAAGAAATTCATATAGAATTATAATGAATGGGAAAGAGGGTTGCCTGAAAGAGAGCGGGTGATCCTCTTCTTTTTTATAGTCAATATAAGTTATAATTTATTGCAATTTATATATACTGCTGTGTTAAAATACAACAAAGCATATTTCAAAATTGTCAAAGGTGTGTGTCACCGTCTATAGTCTGATTACATTTCGGAAATCTATGCTTTTATACCAGGAAAAAATGCAGGGGTCCGAGCAAAACAATCAGATTCCGTAATACAGAATATAAGGACAGTATTTGAGATAATCCAGATGATTTATGAACGGGATTATAAAAAGATGAATGCATTCATTGTATGGAGAAAAAGAATTGATACTGAATTAGCACTCGTTGAATATGTGTAAGGCATTGGAAGAACTATCCGTTATTTGAAAGATAATAGAAGATTTACAAGGAGAAGTATAAAATGAATATTACAGTATATCTCGGAGCAAATGAAGGAAATGACCCATTTTTTAAAGAAGCAGTGCGTGAGTTGGGAGCGTGGATTGGAACAAATGGAAATACTCTTGTATATGGCGGTTCAAAATCTGGCCTGATGGGAGAACTTGCAGAAAGTGTATTGCAGGCCGGTGGTAAAGTAATCGGTGTAGAGCCACAGTTTTTTATTGATGCAGGATTTGTATATGACGAGATTACGGAACTGATCACGACGAAAGATATGTCAGAAAGAAAGGCAAAGATGATAGAACTTGGAGACGCGTTCATTGCATTTCCGGGAGGAACGGGAACACTGGAAGAGATCACGGAGGTGATGTCCAAGGTATCGCTAAAGCATTTGGATGCACCGTGTATTCTATATAATCTGAACGGATATTATGACAGCCTGAAGCAGCTTCTGGAGCATATGATAGAGATGGATCTTTCATCCAGAGAAAAGCAGGAAGGAATATATTTTGCAGAGAATCTGGAAAAAATTCAGAAGTGTCTGGCTAAATAGAGGGGATGTCATGAAAGAAAATAAGAACAGGATGATTGACCGTCAAATCAGAAAAATGATAAGATAAAAAAGGTACAAAATGAGAGACCAATGAGGAAAGGAATGAACTTCGATCAGCTGAAATTAAATCTTCAGGGAGAGGTTACATTGAATTATGGTAAGTTTATATCTACGGTTATTAACTTTCTGATCACATACAAAGGTTATAATTCCGCTGTTGAATTTAGTATCATTGGCTAATCATGACATGAGAAAGACTTGGTGTTGTGTTTGTGGTGTATATGGAGGGATGTTTAGAAAAACTAACGGAGATTTGGACGCCCTAGATTTTCTTACATCACGGAATCTTAGCCACAAACATAACACCAAGTCTTTCTCATGGACTCAGAGGCCACGATGATAAATTAAATACCAATTGATTGAGTGAAAAGCCGCGACTTTTCTAATCGTTTATAAAATTCAGAATAAAAATCCCCATCTTCCGGATAAGGCGTAAGATAAAACTGCGTCAGCACATGCATACTGATCGTCCTGGCGGTTCCGTCAGAATTCGCAGAAGAATCGAAAGCAAGATTCATAACATATTCCTGAAGGTCTTTCAGAAAGAAATGCCAGTCGGCTATATATTTTTCATAAGTTTTCAGATTCGGTGTATCCAACCATTTCTTGATTTTTACTTTGGAACGGTCTGTTTTTGGACATTCATGTATCTGTAAGAAATACTGGAAAGACCGATTTTCATAAAAGCGTCCAAGAGGAAACATACGGCAGATTCCGGGACGGAATGCATGGACCGTACAGCGTCCATTAGTATCCAGAAAGGAACAGGCTTCTTCGGCTCTGGCCATTTTCAGATTCGGAAGAATGATACCGTCTACAACATTAAGTTCCAGAGGGCCGGTCAGCAGTTCGTTTACAGATTTGGAAAGATTGGTGGAAAGCCGGTATACATCCAGTGGATCAAGGACGATGGAATTTCCCATGCCATGACAACAGGCAGAGCAGCCATCACATCCTTTACAGTCTGTCTTGGCCATGTCATTGCTGCTATATAATCTTCCATCGGATATTTCATCCAAATTAATTTCTCTTAACATATTTATTACCTCATATCTGTGTTTATCGTTTTCTTGTATAGACTTGTTAGATAAGTTGATTATAGTGTAAATAGAGAAAGATGCAAATAAAATAGAAGGGATGAGGAAAGGTATGAAATTTTTTCATTTATCGGATCTGCATATTGGAAAGCAGCTTCATCGTTATAATTTAAAAGAAGATCAACAGGTGATATTAAAAGAAGTTATTACTTATGCAAAAGAATTACGGCCGGATGCAATTTGTAATCGCCGGAGATATTTATGATAAGTCCGTTCCATCGGCAGAAGCTGTGAATGTATTTGATGAGTTCCTGACGGATCTTTCAGAGATTACACCAGAGATTCCGATTCTGATTATCAGTGGAAACCACGATTCGCCGGATCGTCTGAAGTATGCATCTGAGATTTTAAAGAGACATCATATTTACCTTGCCGGCAATGTTCCTGAAAGACCGGAAGAACATATTGAAAAAGTAACTTTGCATGATGCATATGGAGAGGTGGATTTTTATCTGCTTCCATTTATGAAGCCGGCATATGTAAAAAATTATTTTTGTTGATGGAACACCGGAAACGTATTCAGATGCTGTAAAAGAAATTATTAAACGGGAAAAGATAGATTATAAAGATAAAAGAAATGTATTAGTTTCACATCAATTCTATGTGGGCGAAAAAGCGGAAAGCCCGGAAACCTGTGATTCGGAAGTGTTTTCTGTAGGTGGGATTGATAACGTAGATATTGGATCGGTGAAAGAATTTGATTATGTAGCACTGGGGCATCTTCACGGTGCACAGTGTATCGGAAAACCGGAGATCCGCTATTGTGGAACGCTTTTAAAGTATTCGGTCAGCGAGAGTACACAGAATAAAAGTCTTACCGTGGTGACATTAAAGGCAAAAGGCGAGAAGCCGGAAATTGAAAATTACCCGCTGCATCCGTTAAGAGATGTCAGAAAGAAAAAAGGAACACTGGATGAGATTATAAAAGAAGCCCAAGAGACGGAAAAAGATGATTATATCAGTATTACACTGACAGATGAAATCGATCCGTATAAGCCGAAAGAGCAGCTGGAACGGATATTTTCCCATATACTGGAGATCCGGGTGGATAATCAGCGGACAAGAACAAAATTAAAAGAAATGGATGAAGAACTGGTCATGAAAGATCCTTTTACTTCTTTTGCGGAATTCTATAAGGAGATGCAGGGAAGAGAGATGAATGGGGAAGAAGAGACGATCATGAAAGAAATCTTCGATAAGGCGAAGGGAGTTGAGTAGATGAGACCGGTAAAGCTAATTATGTCGGCATTTGGATCATATGCCGGTAAAACAGAGATTGATTTTACGGAGATCCCGAATGGTCTGTTTCTGATTACAGGAGATACAGGTGCGGGTAAGACGACGGTCTTTGATGCGATTACTTATGCATTGTATGACAGGACCAGCGGAGGAACCAGAGATGGAAATATGATGCGAAGCCAGTATGCTGGAGAAGAAACGAGTACTTATGTAGAGTACACTTTTTTGTATCAAAAGAAAGAATACAAGATACGAAGAAACCCGGAATATCTACGACTTGGGAAAAGAAGATATGCAGACGGGTCGCCGAGATATGTGAAAGAAACTCCGAAGGTAGAACTGACATTGCCGGACGGCAGCATATTCAAAGGAAAGAAAAGAGAGACAGATCAGAAGATTTCCGAGATTATCGGACTGGATGCAGACCAGTTTACGCAGATTTCCATGATTGCACAGGGAGAATTTCTCAAGCTTTTGCTGGCTGAGTCCAGGGAACGGAAAAAGATATTTTCCAGAATATTTCAGACGCGGTTTTACTACAGGATACAGGAAGAACTGAAAAAACAGGCTGTACAGTTATATGTGAAGCTGGAACAAAATCTTCAGGAAATGAAACTTGAGATGGCCAGAGTGGAATATCCGTCATATAAGAAGGATGGAGGTGTGTGGCCGGAAGAAGTTCAGCTGGAAAAATGTACAGAAGAAAATGAACTTATAAAGCAGTGGAAGGTGATTGCCGGGCAGGATATTCCGGACAGAGAACGTATATCCGTGATTTTGAAAGAGATCATTGATCAGGGAAACCGGTGGGAAAAAGTATGCAAAAAAGAATCTTCCCGGGCGCAGATGGTACTGGAAGATAAGAACCGACTGCTGAAGGAAGCAGAACTGCTGAATCAGCTCTTTGATTCGTATGAACGGGTATTGAGCCGACTGGAAGAAAAAATGCCGGAAAAAGCGAAATATGAGATTTTTAACAGGACGGATACAAACAGGTAAAAAGGCGGGACGTGTACTGCAAGAAGAAAAAAGGTATCTGGAGGAAGAAAAGCGCCTGACAAAACTGGAAGTACAGGAACGTAGTCTTCAAAAGGAATTACAGGAATGCCGGAAGCAGCTGCAGGAATTAACAGACAAACAGAAAGAAGCTGGCCGGGAAAAGACGGAAAAAGAGACAGTACTTACAGAAAAAAAGGTGCGGATACAGGATGCAATTTTACAGTATCAAAGTATGAATGCAAAAAAAGAAGAATTAGATAAAATTACAAAAGAAATAAAAAACTATCTTAATCAATCGGAAACCATACTACAGAAGAAAGAAATCCTGCAAAACAATCGAAAAGAAATATTAACATTTCTAAAGAAATATGAAAAGATAGAAACATGCATAAATGAATGCAGGAATCAAAAAGAACATATAGAAGAACAGATACGCCATTACGAAGAGCTTGACCATCAGGAAGAGAGAAAAGAAGAATTAAAAGAAGACTGCGAAAGAGCAAAGAAGGAAGCAGACAGGGAGCAGAAGAATTATGAAAATGCCTGGGCGGAATATGAAATGAAGTATCACAAGTTCCTGAATGAACAGGCGGGGATACTTGCTTTGAATCTGGAAGATGGGCAGCCTTGTCCGGTCTGTGGTTCCAGAGAACATCCACAGATTGCAGCCTTGAGTGATGAGGCGCCGACGCAGGCGGAAGTGGAACTTGCAAAAGCTGAAAGGGATAAGAAAGAAAAAATAAGAGATATAAAAACAGAAGCATTCAGGAAATGTCTTGCGGGATATCAGGCAGCACAGGAAATCTGTCTGACACTTCGAAAGAATATAAAAGATGAGGTGGAAGATATAACTGGAATTGGCTGGAAAGAGAAGATACAAAGCCTGAAGCGTACGCTTATGGAAACGGAAAAAAGATTGAAACAGCTGGAAGAAAATTTTTGAAAGATGTAGAACGTTAAAAGAGAATCAGGAACAGATTGCGAACCAGATAGAAAAATTGGAAGAAAAAGAACGAAAGACCAGCCAGAGTCTGACGGAATCAAAACTTATGTATACAAAGCTGGAGGCGGAGTATCAGGCAATGGAGGAGAAGCTTCCATACAAGACGATGGAAGAAGCCGAAGAACATCTGAGAGAGATAACAGGAAAACTTGAGTTGGTCAGAAATAATTACGAGACGGTAACAAGATGTCTTACGGAAAAGCAGAATAAAGAAAAGGAACTGGAAGGACAACAGAAGACCGTATCAGCATCTGTCGTGCAATCACAGGAAGAAGTACAGAAAAAGATACGTTCCTATAAACAGATTATAAAAGAGCAGGGATTTGAGGACGAAGAAAGCTACCATAGTCAATGTATGACTGAGAGAGAACTGGAAGAAGCAGAACAATGGATAGAGGCATATCAGAAAGAATTGCAGGAACTGGAAGCGAACAGGACATTGCTTGAGCAACAGTTAGAGGGAAAAGAAAGAAAAGATACGGAACAGATTGCGCGGGAGATAAAAGAGGCATCCGGAGAGCTGGAAGAAATCCGTAAGGAATATATGAAACTTCATAATACCAATGAAAGAAACCGTGAGATAAGAGACAATCTGAAACGTAATTTTGAAAAGAACAGTGGACTTCAGAAGCAGTATGAGATTGTTGGAAATCTGAGTAAGACAGCAAATGGGAATCTGAGCGGAAGTGCCAAGCTTGATTTTGAGACCTATATTCAGAGGCAGTATTTCCGTCAGATCATACGTGCTGCGAATAAGAGACTGGTTCGTATGACGTCAGGAGAGTTTATTCTGCAATGCAGAGATGTAGAAAAACTGGGATAGCCAGGGACAGGCCGGACTGGATCTGGATGTTTATCATATGGCAACAGATACGGTCAGAGATGTAAAAACATTATCGGGAGGAGAGTCTTTCATGGCAGCTTTATCCATGGCACTTGGACTTTCAGATATTGTCCAGAATACAGCAGGTGCAATCCATCTCGATACAATGTTTATTGATGAAGGATTCGGGTCTTTGGATGATGTATCGAGAGATCAGGCAATCCGTGTGTTGAATGATCTTGCAGATAAGGACAGACTGATTGGAATTATTTCTCATGTAAATGAACTGAAGGAGCAGATAGATCATAAACTTGTGGTGAAAAAGAACGAAAAGGAAGTTCTGTAAGCTGGTCTTTATAAGAGAAATATAATGGTATAAGATCAGAAATACAGAGAAGCTGTCATTTTCTCTATAGTATATGCAGATTAAAAAATGGAAATCTGTTGCAATATATTAAACATGCAACAGATTTCCTTTTTTATATCATATTATTTATGGTCGTTCTGATATTTCAAAGCGGCTTCAATAAATCCTCTGAACAATGGATGCGGTCTGTTCGGTCTTGATTTTAATTCCGGATGAGCCTGAGTGGCAACAAACCAAGGATGCTCAGGAATCTCGATCATTTCCACGATTCTTCCGTCTGGTGAAAGTCCGGAAAGCTTCATGCCGTGAGAAGTTAGTGCATCACGATAATCGTTATTTACTTCATAACGATGACGGTGACGTTCGCTGATCTGCTCTGTTCCATACATTTCGTAAGCTTTTGATGTCTTATCAAGAACACAAGGATAAGCTCCCAGTCTTAAAGTTCCACCGATGTCTTCGATACCGATCTGTTCCGGCATGATATGGATAACCGGATGTGTAGTGTTCGGATCAAGCTCAGCACTGTGTGCATCGTTATATCCAAGAACGTCTCTTGCAAATTCTACGATAGAAAGCTGCATTCCGAGACACAGACCTAAGAAAGGTACATTGTGTGTACGGGCATATTTGATTGCTTCGAGTTTTCCGTCAATTCCACGTGTACCGAATCCTCCCGGAACCAGAATACCACTTACATCACCGAGTAATTCATCTACATTATCGGCAGTAACAGTTTCGGAATCGATCCATTTGATATTTACGGTTGCACGGCTGAAGATTCCACCATGTTTTAAGGCTTCTACCACGCTGATGTAAGCGTCATGAAGTTGGATATATTTACCAACCAGAGCAACTGTGACTTCTGTGTTTGGATTCTTAAGGTAGTCAACCATCTCTGTCCAGTCTTTTAAGTCTGGTTCCGGACAATCAAGGTGCAGACATTCACATACGACACCTGCAAGGTTCTCTTTTTCCATTGCAAGAGGTGCTTCGTAGAGATATTCTACATCCAGGTTCTGCAGTACATGGTTAGCAGGTACATTACAGAATAATGCAATCTTGTCCTTGATTCCGACACCGAGCGGATATTCAGAACGACATACCAGGATATCCGGCTGGATTCCCATTCCCTGAAGATCTTTTACACTTGCCTGTGTAGGTTTGGTCTTCATTTCCTGAGAAGCTTTCAGATATGGAATCAGTGTAACATGGATCAGGATAACATTTTCATGTCCTTTTTCATGCTGGAACTGACGAATGGCTTCCAGGAAAGGCTGGCTTTCGATGTCACCAACAGTTCCACCGACTTCAATAATGGCAATTTCCGTATTCTCAGCAGCAGGGTTGCGGTAGAAGCGGGATTTGATCTCGTTTGTAATATGTGGGATAACCTGAACCGTTCCTCCGCCGAAATCTCCGCGGCGTTCTTTCTGAAGAACAGACCAGTAGATTTTACCGGTTGTTACATTTGAATTCTTGCTCAGACTTTCATCGATGAATCTTTCATAATGTCCAAGGTCAAGGTCGGTCTCAGCACCATCATCAGTTACAAATACTTCACCATGCTGTACAGGGTTCATAGTACCAGGGTCAATGTTGATATACGGGTCAAATTTCTGCATTGTGACTGTGTAACCACGGGCTTTCAACAGACGTCCGAGGGACGCAGCCGTAATTCCTTTACCTAATCCGGATACTACACCGCCTGTAACGAATACGTATTTTACTGCCATAACTTCCTCCTTAAGTCAAAAATAGTTTCTCTGTTATAAAGTGTTCAAAAAAATACTTTAAGATTATACACCTTTGTTATTAAAAAATACAGAGTTTTTTCATATTTTGCTTCAAAAGTTGCCTGAATAGACAGACGCTTGAACTGTTTGATGTCTACAGACCCCGGCATGACAGATACATGAACCTGACAGCCTTTTAATTTTGGAAGCTGATCCATTGCAAGTCTGGCGTCTTTGCTGGTTGCGGCACTTACGGAGAGTGCAATGAGGACTTCATCGGTATGCAGACGTGGATTACGGCTGCCCAGATACTTGGTCTTCAGACTTTGGATTGGTTCGATCGCCTGTGGTGAGATGATCTTAATCTCGTGTTCAATACCTGCAAGTTCTTTTAATGCATTTAACAGCAGGGCAGAGCATGCACCGAGAAGATCGGATGTCTTTCCAGTGACGATTGATCCATCCGGGAGTTCCAGTGCTGCCGCAGGTCCGTTGGTCCGTTCGGCTTCTGTCAATGCTGCATCGACGACCGGTCTGTCATGAACCGTAATATTTGCCTGATTCATTAACATTTCTAATTTATAAGTCTCTTCTTCAGAGCATGCACCAAGCAAGAGTCTTCTTCTGGATGCATAGTATCTGCGGATAATCTCCTGACGGGAAGCTTCCTGACATGCATCGTCGTCGCAGATACAGTTTCCGGCCATATTCACTCCCATATCGGTTGGAGATTTATAAGGACTTTCACCGTAGATGCGCTGGAACATTGCATTTAATACAGGGAAAATCTCTACATCACGATTATAGTTGATGGTTGTCTCACCATATGCTTCGAGATGGAACGGATCAATCATATTGATATCATTCAGATCAGCTGTTGCTGCCTCGTAAGCGAGGTTAACCGGATGCTTCAACGGGATATTCCAGATTGGGAATGTTTCGAATTTGGCGTATCCGGCTTTGATTCCGTGTTTGTGTTCGTGATATAACTGGGACAGGCAGACTGCCATTTTACCGCTTCCAGGTCCTGGTGCAGTTACAACGACCAGCGGACGGCTTGTCTTAATATAATCATTTTTTCCATATCCGTCGTCACTTACAATAAATGGTACATTTGTAGGGTAGCCAGGGATCAGGTAGTGGCGGTACACTTTGATACCCAGTTTTTCCAGGCGGTTTTTGAATAATTCAGCACTTTCCTGAGCGTTATATTTGGTAATAACAACGCTTCCGACATAAAGCCCCAGTCCCTGATAAATCTGCATCAGGCGAAGTACATCGGAATCATAGGTGATACCAAGATCACCGCGGATCTTGTTCTTTTCAATGTCTTCGGCACTGATGACGATGACGATCTCGGCCTGATCAGAAAGTTCTCTTAACATGCAAAGCTTGCTGTCTGGCTGGAATCCGGGAAGAACTCTGGAAGCATGATAATCATCAAAAAGTTTACCACCAAATTCCAGATAAAGTTTGTTGTCAAATTGACCGATGCGTTCACGGATGTGTTCGGACTGCATTTTTAAATATTTTTCGTTATCGAATCCAATTTTCATAAGTATATGCCCTCGTTTAAAATTTATTTGATTTTTGATGCGGTAAAACTGCTGTATGCAGATCTGCCGTCATACTTTGTATAAAAATGAAAAGAAAAATGCGCCGGAAGCGGCATAAGCATTTTCATTTCAAGTATACTACAACACATAGGAAGTTTACAATCTTTTCATAATGTTTTTATTGATTTCTAACATGACGCTCTATATAATAATTAGGTATACAGGAGGATTAAAATGGATAACCAGAATAATAAGAATAACAAGAATAATAAACAGGGTATATCGTTTATTTTACTGGTCACAGTTATTACATCGATCCTGGTGATCGCACTGTTCCAGTTTCAGGGAATGACCTCTGCAAAAGAGATTACCTATAATAAATTTCTGAAAATGGTAGATGACGGAGAGGTCAGAAAAGTACAGATCCAGAGTGACAAAATCATGATTGTTACAAAAAAGGACAAGGACAGCGGGGTTGCACAGGAATATTACACAGGAGTGGTGAATGACGATGACCTGACAAAGCGTCTGGAGAAGGCAGGCGTGGAGTTTAAGCAGGAGATTCCGGATACTACATCGGCAGTAGCGATGAACGTGATCTTAACATTCCTGCCAATTGCATTCTTTGTCGGAATGATCATCTGGATGACAAAGCGTATGTCAAAGGGCGGCGGCATGATGGGAATCGGTAAGAGCAATGCCAAGATGTATGTGGAAAAGCAGACCGGAGTTACATTTAAAGATGTAGCCGGACAGGATGAAGCGAAAGAATCTTTACAGGAAGTGGTAGATTTTCTCCATAATCCGGGAAAATATACGAGTGTCGGTGCAAAGCTTCCGAAGGGAGCACTGTTGGTCGGCCCTCCGGGAACAGGTAAGACGCTTTTGGCGAAAGCAGTAGCAGGAGAAGCAAAGGTGCCGTTCTTTTCATTGAGTGGTTCGGCATTTGTGGAAATGTATGTCGGTGTCGGAGCATCCAGAGTGCGTGATCTGTTCAAGCAGGCACAGCAGATGGCACCATGTATCATTTTCATCGACGAGATTGATGCGATCGGTAAAAGCCGAGACAATCAGATGGGTGGCAATGATGAGCGTGAGCAGACACTGAATCAGCTGCTTGCAGAGATGGATGGATTTGAAAGCAATAAAGGACTGGTACTTTTGGCTGCAACTAACAGACCGGAGATTTTGGATCCTGCATTATTAAGACCGGGACGTTTTGACAGACGTATCATTGTTGAAAAACCAGATCTGAAAGGACGTGTAGAAGTCCTGAAGGTTCATTCTAAAGATGTGAAGATGGATGAGACAGTCAATCTGGAGGAAATCGCACTTGCGACATCCGGAGCAGTAGGTTCTGATCTTGCAAATATGATCAATGAAGCGGCAATTAATGCTGTAAAGCATGGAAGAAATGCAGTATGTCAGTCTGATTTATTTGAAGCGGTAGAAGTGGTACTTGTAGGTAAGGAAAAGAAAGACCGTATCATGAGCCAGGAAGAACGAAGGATTGTTTCTTACCATGAAGTCGGACATGCACTTGTAAGTGCATTGCAGAAAGATGCGGAGCCGGTACAGAAGATTACAATCGTTCCACGTACAATGGGAGCACTTGGTTATGTAATGCAGACTCCGGAAGAAGAAAAATTCCTGAATACCAAAAAAGAACTTCAGGCAATGTTAGTCGGACTGCTTGCAGGACGTGCGGCAGAAGAAGTAGTGTTTGATACGGTTACAACAGGAGCCTCTAATGATATTGAGAAAGCAACAAGCGTAGCAAGAGCGATGATCACACAGTATGGTATGAGCGAGAAATTCGGATTGATCGGTCTGGAATCTATTCAGAACCGTTATCTGGACGGACGCCCGGTCAGCAACTGTGGACAGCAGACAGCATCAGAGATTGACGAAGAAGTTATGAAGATGTTGAAAGATGCTTACGAAGAGGCAAAACAGCTTCTGAGAAATCACAGACAGGCGCTGGATAAAATTGCTGCATTCCTGATTGAAAAAGAGACAATTACCGGAAAGAATTTATGGAGATTTTCCATGAAGTAGAAGGAATTGATCCAGATGCACCGAAGAAGGAAGAAGCAAGAATCGGTATGAATCCGGTAGAGGGTGAAGGATTTGTGATGAAGCCGGCAGATGATATAGATGATGCGCATAACGCAGATGTACAGGAAAAATCAGAAAAGACAGAAGAAAAAACTGTCGGAACAGCAACTGAATCTGTTCATGAAGAATAGATTCTATAAAAAGAACAAAAGATATGAAGTATGGCAAGAGCCGGCTTCATATCTTTTTTCTTTTCAATTATATTTGTCTGGTATATAATAGGCAGGATAAGATTATTCTGGAGGAGATATAACATGAAAGGAAGATTGTTCGGAGTCGGAGTTGGTCCAGGTGATCCGGAACTTATGACGTATAAGGCTGTTCGTACGATAGAAAAATGTCCGGTAATAGCAGTGCCTGCGAAGGGCAGGGAACATGCGGTCAGTTACAGAATTGCGGCAGGAATGGTAGATAATATGGAAGAAAAAGAATATCTGGATCTGGATACGCCGATGACAAAGGACAGACAGATTCTGAATCAGAATTATGAGAAAGCTGCCAAAAGGATCATAGAGGAACTGGAAAAGGAAAAAGATGTAGCATATCTGACATTGGGAGATCCAACGATTTATTCGACTTATATGTATATTCAACGTATTATAAAGGAAAAAGGATATGAAACATCAATTATAAACGGGATTCCATCATTTTGCGCAGCTGCATCAAAACTGAATGAAAGTCTGGCAGACAGAGCAGATGAGCTTCATGTGATTCCATCCAGCTATGATATAAGGAACGCATTGAGATATCCGGGAACGAAGGTCCTGATGAAGTCTGCTTCCAGATTAGCGGAGGTAAGGGAAATCCTGGAAGAAAAAAATGTGGATGTAAAGATGATAGAAAATTGTGGGATGGCAGACGAACAGATATATGAACGGTTGGAAGATATACCAGAGCATGCCAGCTATTATTCGCTTCTGATTGTAAAAGAATCTGTGTAACATTCATAAGCAACGGGTAAGAAAATAGTAAAAGAAAATGTACAGGTGACATATATGGAAAATTTTAATATACAGGAAGAACTGAAGAAGCTGCCAGGAAAACCAGGTGTATATCTTATGCACGATGAAAAAGATGCGATCATTTATGTCGGAAAAGCAATCAGTCTTAAAAACCGTGTCCGACAGTATTTTCAGAGCAGCAGGAATAAGGGAGCCAAGATAGAACAGATGGTGACACATATTTCCAGGTTCGAATATATTGTGACGGATTCCGAGCTGGAAGCGCTTGTTCTGGAATGTAATCTGATTAAAGAACACAGACCAAAATACAATACGATGCTGATGGATGATAAAACGTATCCATTTATAAAAGTAACTGTAAATGAACCTTTCCCGCGTGTAATGATGGCAAGGCGGATGAAGAAAGATAAGGCAAAATATTTTGGTCCGTATACCAGTGCCGGTGCAGTAAAAGATACTATTGAACTGATACGAAAGCTTTATCATATTCGAAGCTGCAATCGTTCACTCCCAAAAGATATCGGAAAAGAACGTCCGTGTCTCAATTATCATATCCATCAGTGTTATGCGCCGTGTCAGGGCTACATTTCCAGAGAAGAGTACAGGAAATCTATTGATGAAGTAGTAAGATTCCTGAATGGAAATTATGATCCGATATTAAAAGAACTGGAAGAAAAGATGCTGGATGCATCCGAAAATCTGGAATTCGAGAAAGCAATAGAATACAGGGAACTTCTTGCAAGCGTTCAGAAGATCGCTCAGAAACAGAAGATTACAGATACAGCAGGGGACGACAGGGATATTATTGCAATGGCTTCGGAAGGTGAGGACGCGGTTGTACAAGTCTTCTTTATCCGGGGAGGAAGGTTGATCGGACGGGATCATTTTTATCTGAAGATTGCGGAAAATGATACAAAAAGCGAAATCCTGTCAAGCTTTATCAAGCAATTTTATGCAGGAACACCGTATATCCCGGCCGAGTTAATGTTGCCGGAAGAGATTGAAGACCAGGAGATTATAGAGGAGTGGCTGACGACCAGAAGGGAACATAAAGTACGGCTTCGTATACCGAAGAAAGGGACAAAAGAAAAGCTGGTAGAGCTGGCGCAGAAGAATGCACAGATGGTATTAAAGAATGACAAAGAACGTCTGAAGCGTGAAGAAGGAAGAACGATCGGAGCGGTGAAGGAACTGGAAAAAATACTGGGACTTACCGGAATTATACGTATGGAGGCTTATGATATCTCTAATACAAACGGATTTGATTCGGTTGGTTCTATGGTCGTTTATGAGCATGGAAAGCCAAAGCGTAATGATTATCGCAAATTTAAGATAAAAAGTGTACAGGGACCGGATGACTACGCAAGTATGAATGAGGTGTTGACCCGAAGATTCGAGCATGGATTAAGGGAACGACAGGATGAAAGTGAGACAGGCGGATTTCAGGCATTCCCGGATCTGATCATGATGGACGGAGGCCGGGGACAGGTGAATATTGCATTGGAGGTCCTGGAGAAGCTGAATCTGCACATTCCTGTGTGTGGAATGGTAAAAGACGATAATCACAGAACCAGAGGATTGTATTTCAATAATGTAGAATTACCGATTGACCGTAATTCGGAATGTTTTCGCCTGATCACCAGAATACAGGATGAGGCGCATCGGTTCGCAATCACATTCCACAGACAGTTAAGAAGTAAAGGACAGGTACATTCGATACTGGATGATATTCCGGGAGTGGGACCTGCAAGAAGAAAAGACCTGATGCGGAGCATTTGAAAATATTGAAGCAATCCGGAATGCAACAGTGGATGATCTGAAAGAGCTGCCGTCCATGAATGGAAAAATCTGCGCAGGAAGTGTATAAAATTTTTTCACCAGGATACTTAAGTATGGTATAATATGGCTATCAGAATTTTTAATACGTGTGAGGTAAAAGAATATGGCGAATAAGTAAAATTAAAAACACTCGTTGAAAAAATGAATCTCAAAAATCTTACACCGGATGTAGATCTTTCCGAAAAAGAAGTTGAGATACCAGACATTAACAGACCGGCTTTGCAGCTTACCGGATTCTTTGAACATTTTGATTCCGAACGTGTGCAGATCATAGGATATGTGGAGTACACATTCCTGGAGAAGATGACAGATGAAGTTAAGCAAAAAAAGATTTATGAAACACTGCTTTCTTACAAGATTCCATGTCTGATCTTCTGCAGAAACCTTCCGCCGGAGGCAATGCTTCTTGAAATGGCAGAAAAGGCTAATATTCCAGTGTTCCAGACAGAGAAGAAGACATCAGAATTTACAGCAGAGATTATCCGCTGGCTGAATGTAGAACTTGCGCCATGCATTTCTATCCATGGTGTGCTGGTTGATGTATATGGTGTCGGAGTACTGATCATGGGAGAAAGCGGAATCGGTAAAAGTGAGGCGGCTCTGGAGCTGATCAAACGTGGACACCGTCTTGTCAGTGATGATGTAGTTGAAATCCGCAGAGTCAGTGATGAGACACTTGTAGGAACGGCACCGGATATTACGAGACATTTTATCGAACTGCGAGGTATCGGTATCGTAGACGTCAAGGCTCTGTTTGGTGTATTAAGTGTCAGAGAGACACAGAATATTGATCTTGTTATCACTCTGGAAGAGTGGAATAAGAATAAAGAATACGACCGCCTCGGTCTCGAAGAAGAATATACAGAATTCCTTGGTAACAAAGTGGTTTGCCATCATCTGCCAATTCGTCCTGGACGTAATCTTGCAATCATTGTTGAGACGGCAGCAGTTAACCACAGACAGAAACAGATGGGATATAATGCAGCTCAGGAACTGTACAAACGTGTTCAGCAGAATTTAATAAAGAAATAGGAGAAATACAGAAAATGAAATATTGCTTTGGAGTAGATATCGGGGGAACAACTGTAAAATTAGGTTTGTTTACAACCGAAGGAGAGATTGTAGATAAATGGGAGATTAAGACACGCACAGAGAATCAGGGTGAAGCCGTTCTTCCGGATATTGCCGCTGCTTTGAATGAAAAGTTAGAGGAAAAGCAGATTCCGAAAGATGAAGTGGAAGGAATCGGAGTCGGAGTTCCTGCACCGGTAGATTCGGAAGGAGTTGTTCAGAATACAGCGAACCTTGGCTGGGGATATAAAGAAGTAAAAAGAGAGATGGAAGAACTTTCCGGTATGAAAGCAGAGATAGGGAATGATGCCAATGTAGCTGCACTTGGAGAGATGTGGCTGGGTGCAGGAAAGGGCCGCAAAAATATTATTATGGTCACACTTGGAACCGGAGTCGGCGGTGGAATTATTATTGATGGTAAACCATTGGTAGGAGCACATGGTGCAGGTGGTGAGATCGGACATCTTTGTGTGAATTATGAAGAGACAGATCACTGCGGCTGCGGCAACACAGGATGCCTGGAGCAGTATGCATCTGCAACAGGTATTACAAGACTTGCCAATATTCGTCTGGCTAAGGATGATAAAGCGTCTGTATTAAGAGGACAGGAAGTCAGCGCCAAGACCGTATTTGATGCTGTTAAGGCAGACGATGAAGTGGCAAAAGAGATTGCAGAGGAATTTGGAAAATATCTTGGACATGCGATGGCTAATCTTGCAGCTGTTGCAGATCCTTCAGCAATTGTAATTGGAGGAGGCGTTTCGAAAGCAGGAGAAGTACTTCTTCAGTATGTTGAAAAGAATTTTAAGGAAAAAGCATTCTTTGCGAACAAAGATACGGAATTTGTTCTTGCTACACTAGGAAATGATGCCGGTATCTGTGGAGCTGCGAAACTGATTCTTTAGAGCTTTTAGAGAGTTATACATCCTTTTGGATGTCAGGTATAATAAAAACTGCGGAAACATTTTGTTCCCGCAGTTTTTTATTGTCATGCATTTGGAAGGAGCTTCCAGTGGCAGGTCCTGTAGATACCTTTCTGTAGATATCATAGGCTTGTACAGTATGGTTACTGAGAAGTATCTCCGCCGGTAGAGCCACCTGTATTACCACCGGTAGAACCACCACCTGTATTACCACCGGTAGAACCACCACCTGTATTACCACCGGTAGAACCACCACCTGTATTACCGCTGGTAGAGCCACCTGTATTACCGCCGGTAGAGCCACCTGTGTTACCGCCGGTAGAACCACCTGTGTTACCACCGGTATTATCACTGGTAGTGCCTGTATTATTGTTATAACTGTTTCCTGTATTGTTTGAATAAGAAGAAGCATCTTCAGTTGTATCATTGTCTTCTGTAGAAGACTTATACTTTCTTCCGGAAGAGTATCCGTGACCGGAACATGTTTCGGATGGAAGCGTGTCTTTGGCAAAATATTCTGTAATAGAAGGGCATCCGTTGGTTGCAAGCTTTCCGGTAATAGTACATATACTCTTTTTCTCAACAGAGGTCGGAACCTTAAAATCTTTACTTTCCAGATTCTCGTGAATACGACTCATAATACCTTTCCAGAGTCTGAAGCGGAAACTTGTGTCATAATCACATTCTTTATTGTCGTCATAACCGCCCCATACAGCACATGTATAATATGGTGTAAATCCACAGAACCATAAGTCTTTATTGGATGTTGTGGTACCTGTCTTTCCGGCTACCGGCATATTCGGAAGCTGGCATGCTGTACCTGTTCCGGAATTGACAACATCTTCCATTGCACTGGTAAGAAGATAAGCTGTGCTGTCTTTGATAACTGTATGAGATTCGCCTGTTCCGTCAAGAAGAACGTTGCCATCGTGGTCTACAACTTTACTATATAAAGTTGGTTTGTTATAGACGCCGCCGTTAGCGATAGAGGCATAAGCGGCACACATTTCATAGTTATAGACACCTTCTGTGATTCCACCAAGTGCGAGCGTCTGTGAAGTGCTGTCATCAAAGACCTTGCCGTTGATTGTTTTGTCTTTTACCAGAGTACTGATACCGAATTTTTCACAGTATTCATAGCCTAATTCCTGAGTGATTTCATCGCTTAACTTTACGGCAACTACGTTGATGGATTTTTTGATACCATTTCTGAGCGTTGTTGTACCGCCGTACTGTTTGTTGGCATTCCGCAAAACATTTCCATTCTTTAAGGTATATGGTTCATCATCAATTGTTGTTGCGAGTGTCTTATCACAGGAATCTAATGCCGGTGCATAAGCTGCAAGGATCTTAAAAGTAGAACCAGGCTGTCTCTTGGAACCCTGATAAGCTCTGTTCAGTCCAAGACTGGAAGCTTTTTCTCCACGGCCGCCGACCATTGCTTTGATCTGTCCAGTCTTCTGATCCATGATTGTGATAGAAGACTGTGGCTGAGGGGTAATGGTAATACGTTCATCATAGGTATCACCCTCCTGGGCAATCGTGGATTTCCATTCTGCCACCATTGCTTTTGCGGCATCTTCACTGGAGTAGAGAAGTCCCTGATCATTTCCGTAAGTTTTTTCTACATAATTTTTAATATTATTACTTCCATAGTTTTCAACCGATCCATCAGCACGGGTTACCGTCAGCGCATAATCAAGACCATACTCTTTCAGACCAGGATAGTTGGCATCATTATTAGCTTCTTCATCACAGATTTTCTGCATTTCCTGATTTTGTGTAGAGTAGATACTGAGACCGCCGCTGTAAACGGCATTGTAAGCCTGTGTATCAGTGTAGCCAAGCTGATCTTTCAGATCCTGGATTACCTGCTGTGCAAGTGCATCAACAAAGTAACTGTATGCATTATCAGCCTGGGAAGAAGCGCTGGTTGCCTGGATTCTTGCATAGACATCGTCGGACATCGCTTTATCATACTGCTTCTGGCTGATATAGCCTTGCTCCAGCATATTCTTTAATACTTTATTACGTCTGATCTTGTTATTCTCGGGACGTGTAACTGGATCATAATCTGTCGGATTCTGTGTGATTCCGGCAATTACCGCACATTCAGATAATGTCAGATCGGAAACATCTTTACCAAAATAACGTTGAGAAGCAGACTGTACACCCAGACAATTCTGTCCAAGGTTGATTGTGTTGAGATAACTTTCCATAATCTCATTTTTACTCATCTGCTTTTCAATCTGTACTGCAAGATACTGTTCCTGAATTTTACGTTGTAATTTATCATAGAAATTTTCTCTTTTGTAAAGTTCGGGAATACATTGTTCTTGATCAGCTGCTGAGTCAGAGTACTGGCACCTTCAGAAAAACCGCCCCGGGCAATACCCACTACCGCAGCACGG
>ENA-OQBL01000166-OQBL01000166.1-human-gut-metagenome-genome-assembly--contig:-NODE-166-length-38387-cov-4.848719_pt1 | contig 38387 bp, 41 predicted proteins | sample MGYA00242747_ERZ504553 | MGnify/ENA primary metagenome ERZ504553 (study PRJEB26092, sample SAMD00036240) | human gut metagenome | host: Homo sapiens | study: EMG produced TPA metagenomics assembly of...
TTACGACGATGTGACCGGAATGTTCCGGAACGGAGAAGTTGCCATGTACTTTGGCAGCTCTGCCGGCGTGAAGATGTTTCAGGATGAGGGCATCGACACGATCTTTCTGCCCTTCTTCAGCCAGAACAGCGAACCGTGGATCATGACCACCCCCTATTTCCAAGTTGCCCTGAACCGGGATCTGGAGCAGGACACCGCGCGCCGCGAAAAAGCCATGAAGGTGCTGAACGTCATGCTCTCCGAACAGGCACAGAACCGCATCGTCTCGGAGGGGCAGGACATACTGAGCTACAGCCAGAACGTTCCCCTGCGCCTGACCGAGTATCTGAAGGACGTCCGCAGCGTGGTGGAAGAAAACCACATGTATATCCGCATCGCCTCCAACGATTTCTTTGCCGTTTCCAAGGATGTGGTCTCCAAAATGATCGCAGGCGAGCTTACCGCTGAGCAGGCGTATCAGGCCTTCAATGCCCAGCTCCTTGCCGATGAGGAGCCTGCCGACAACGAGACCGTGCTGACCTCCGGGAAGGCCTATTCCAACGTATTCCACGCAAACGGCGGCAGCGCTGCCTTCTCCGTGATGGCAAACACGCTGCGCGGCGTGTATGGCACCGATGTGCTGCTTGCCACCGCAAACAGCTTTACCGGCAGTGTGCTGCAGGCGGATTATAACCAGAAAATGGCAGCTTCCATGATCATGCCAAACGGTCTGATGTCCCGCCAGCGCACCATGACCGGTGCGGAGCTGAAAGAGACCGTCCACGCCTTTGTGGAAGGCTGCGAGGGCGGGTTTGTGCCCTTCAACCGCGGTTCTCTGCCAGTGGTCAGCGGCATTGCTGTGGAGGTAAAAGAGAATAACGGCAGCTATACCCTGACCGGCATCACCCGGAACGGGCAGCCGCTGGGAGATAACGACACCGTTACCGTGACCTGCCTTGCAACGGAAAAGCAGATGGAAGCGCTGCTTGCGAGCGATAGCGGCACGTCTGCTGGCGAAGATACGTGGGTAAAAAACACATGGCGCGATTATATCTCCGGCGGCGCAGCGCTTGCAGAGCCGGAAAACTACATGACACTGAGGTGAGCGGAATGGCAGACGAAAAGCACGAATCCAAACGCAGCTGCTATTTCCGGCACAAGTGGTTTTCTGCCGCCGCTGCCACCCTTCTGCTGGTCTTTCTGGCAGCCGGTTTCAGCTTCCGGTACATCTCGTTTATGTCGCAGACCATCTATCAGGAAAGCACCTCGCATCTGGAAGAGGTACTGTATAAATCCAATAGTATGCTGAAAGAGATGGTGCGCAAAAACCTGACCTATCTGCATCTGTGCAACGGCTTTCTGAAAAACACCTCGAATGAGGATGAAATTCAGGCCTATATCGAGGAAGCACAGCAGGCAACCGGATTTGTTAACTTCTACTTTCTTTCCTATGACGGCAACTACACGACCGTGACCGGGGAAACCGGCTACCTTGGCCTGCAGACCAATCTGGACGAAAAGCTCTCCGATGGTGAGGATATCGTCGTGAATACGGCGCTGCCCGGCAAAGCCCCGATGCTTGCGTTCATCTGCCCCGAAACGCAGGGCAGCTACCGGGGCTTTGCCTACGATGCCGTTGCCATCACCTATTATAATGATGCTGTGCTGAGATTGCTGGACAGCTCTGCTTTTCAGGGCAATGCCAGCAACTATGTGATCTACCCGGATGGGCGGGTGGTGATTGACAATTCCGTAAACCGCAAGGAAATCATTTACAACTTCATTGCGATGCTGCGCGACCATTCCGACCTTTCCGAGGAACAGATTCTTGCCCTTTCGGATGATTTGCGCAGGGCCGCAGCGGAAACCTGCGGGTCAAACTGGGCGACACCAGTTATTATCTGGTCTACGAGGATACCGCGGTCCAGAGCTGGACGATGGTGGGGCTTGTGCCGGTCAGCATCGTCAATGCCAGTCTGGATAAGCTGTGGTTCCACACGGTGCAGATCGTGGCGGGCATCGCCTTTGGCCTTGCTGTGCTGATCATCCTGCTGATCCTGCGCAGAAGCCATACGACCCTGCGCCGGAAGGACACTGAGATCCTGTACCGGGACGAGCTGTTCAAAAAGCTCTCGCTGAACGTGGACGACGTTTTCCTGATGTTGGACGCAGAGACCTCCAAGGTGGATTATGTCAGCCCCAACGTCGAACGGCTGCTGGGCATCCCGTGGAAAGAAGTGCGGCAGGATGCCCGTGCTCTGGCAGCGCTGCACCCGAAGGATGACCCGGATCGCGACAAGAACTTTCTGGAAGGACTGCTCAGCGGGCAGCAACGCGAATGGGATTTCGAGTTTGAGCATCGGCAGACCAAAGAGCGGCGCTGGTTCCATAACATCGCCATGGGCAGCGAGGTAGAGGGCAGGACCAAGTATATCCTTGTCTTGTCCGACCGCACCGCCGACAGGCAGGTGAATCAGGCACTTTCGGATGCCGTTGCAGCGGCCGAGACTGCCAACCGCGCCAAAAGCACCTTCCTTTCCAATATGTCCCACGACATCCGCACCCCCATGAACGCCATCATCGGCTTTACCACGCTGGCACTCAGCAACATTGACGATAAAGACCGGGTGAAGGATTATCTTGCCAAGACCCTCGCTTCCAGCAATCATCTACTTTCCCTCATCAACGATGTGCTGGATATGAGCCGCATCGAAAGCGGAAAGATCCATCTGGAAGAAGTGGAAGTCAACCTTTCGGATGTGCTGCACGACCTGAAAACCATCGTCAGCGGGCAGATCTACGCAAAGCAGCTGGAGCTTTATATGGATGCCATGGATGTGACCGATGAGGACGTCTACTGCGATAAGACCCGGCTGAATCAGGTACTGCTGAACCTGCTGTCCAACGCCATCAAGTTCACCCCGGCGGGCGGCACGGTCTCGGTGCGGGTGCGGCAGCTTGCCGGAGCGGTGCGCGGCTGCGGGCAGTACGAGTTCCGCGTCAAGGACAACGGCATCGGCATGAGCCAAGAGTTCGCCAAAAAGATTTTTGAGCCGTTTGAGCGGGAGCGCACCTCCACGGTAAGCCGGATCCAGGGCACCGGCCTTGGCATGGCTATTACCAAAAACATCGTGGATATGATGGGCGGCACCATCGAGGTGCAGACGGCGCAGGGCAAGGGCAGCGAGTTTATCATTCGTGTGCCCATGCGTGCGCAGGCAGAGCACCGTCCGGTGGAAAAGATCACCGAACTGGAAGGCCTGAAGGCACTGGTGGTGGATGACGATTTCAACACCTGCGACAGCGTGACAAAGATGCTGGTCAAGGTGGGCATGCGTGCCGAGTGGACCCTTTCCGGCAAGGAAGCGGTGCTGCGTGCACGGCAGTCCATCGAGATGAGCGATGCTTACCATGCCTATATCATCGACTGGCGCTTGCCAGACATGAACGGCATCGAGGTCACCCGCCAGATCCGCAGCCTGAACGATGATACGCCCATCATCATCCTGACTGCCTACGACTGGTCCGACATTGAGGTGGAGGCAAAGGCTGCCGGTGTGACCGCCTTCTGCTCCAAGCCCATGTTCATGTCCGACCTGCGCGAGACGCTGATGAGCGCCATCGGCCAGACACAGACGGATGCGGCGCAGGAGCTTCTGCCGAAAAAGGACACCAACTTCAAGGGCAGGCACATCCTGCTGGTAGAGGACAACGAGCTGAACCGTGAGATCGCGCAGGAGATCCTGTGCGAGTACGGCTTCCGGGTCGATACGGCGGAAAACGGTGCCGTGGCGGTGGAAAAGGTAAGCACTGCCGCACCGGGCAGCTATGATCTGGTGCTGATGGATGTGCAGATGCCGGTGATGGACGGCTATACCGCCACCCGGCAGATCCGCGCACTGGGCGACCCTGCACTGGCAAAGATCCCGATCCTTGCCATGACTGCCAACGCATTCGATGAAGACCGCCGCAATGCCTTGGAAAGCGGCATGACCGGCTTTTTGTCCAAACCCATCGTGATCGGCGACCTTGTGCAGGAGCTGCGCAAGATCCTGTGACCAACTCATCATTGACAAACCTACATTGTGAACTCAAGGAGCCTGTCCAAAAGAAAGCATAAAAATGCGTATAACGCCCTATGAAATGGTGCCACGGGGCGTTTTATTTTGTCTTGTTTTGTGGGCGATGTTGCGGTTTTGCGAAAACTTGCGAGACTAAATAAAAAAATCCCACGAAATCACGATTCTAAACGTAAATTCGTAGGATTTTTGGAGCTACTGACCTGATTCGAACAGGCGACCTGCTCATTACGAGCGGGCAAGGAATTTGGAATAAAACACATAAATACGATAAGAATATAAACAACGTGCGCCACTTTTGCGCCACTACAAATTAGCCGGTCTGTTTTTTGAGATAGGAGTCCAGACGATTGATCTTCTTTTTCTTGAAATTTTTTGTCAAGAGAAGTGTAGATGCCGAGGGTGACGCTGATATCCTTATGACCCATTTGATCGCGGGCGGTGAGAACATCGACTCCGGCAAAGTACATCAGGGTACAAAAGGTGTGCCGCAGCTGGTGAGGTGTAAAGGGTTCAATGCGCATGGGCAGGCCGCCTGGGCGCTTTTTGCTTTCTTCGCCGTGATAGCCGTACTTTGCATTCAGATCGGCCATGTAGCTGCTCCACAGAGTTTTCCATGCCTGCTCTGTCATGCGGTGGCCCTTTACAGTATGCAGTACATACAAGCAATCGTCCTGCTGAGTTTTGAGATAGTCCACAAGGATCTTTGGAATATTAACGACCCGGACACCGGCTTCTGTTTTGGGATCCTTGAATTTTTTTATCCTTGAAATTATAACCGCTGTGAACGGTGATCGTGGCTTCTTTCAAATCGACATCGGCCCAGGTGAGGGCGGTAGCTTCGCCGCGGCGGAGGCCTGAGTAAAGCAGCAGCATGGCAGCACGCTGGGCGCGGTGAGGTGTTTCACGGATCCACTGCTGCTGTTCCTCTGTGATAGGTTCACGGTGCTCAGGATCAGCACCGGCAGGGCAGGTGGTTTTAACAATGGGATTGTATTGTACCACTTCTGGGATAGCGAGTTCATAGGCAGCCTTGGCGCTGCTACGCAGATTGGACAACGTGAAGTGGGACAGTGGTGGTTTGCCATTGTGCCACTGGGCCAGAGAGTTAAGGACCCGCTGAAAGTCGGCAGTGCGAAGGTCTGCTGCAGGCTGATCCAGAAGCGGACCCCAATGGTTTTTATTGTCTTCATAGCGGTCGAGACTCTTTTGCCCGATGCCTTTGGCTGTTTTGGCAGCAATCAGGTTATCGTACAGAGTGGCAAGGGTGGCTTTGGATTGGGCGGGATCCATTCCCTTGCCCAGTGCTGTGCGATAAGCTTCGGCAGCAGCACGCGCTGCCTTTGCGGTGGAACCATAAAAGCTTTTGTATTTGGGCTTACCGGTTTCATCTTTGCCGATGCAGACACGGTAGCGGTAACGGCCATCGGAACCTTTTTTGTTTGCCATGTGTACACACCTCCTCTGAAAAAAATTCTGGGTTGCAGAAGGATCATATTGGATTTACAATAGAAAAGCGGAGACGCGACGGGATTCGCAAGGCATTCCATGATAGAAACTCCTACTTTTCTTTTGGACAGACAGCAGAGCAGAGAACCCCTTGGCTGGAAACAGCTGAGGGGTTCTTTGCGTTTGTAAAAAAGGAGCGCCGGGCGGGCGCTCAAAAATCAATGGACGGTTAAAATATCAAGCCAATTATCAGGAAAACCCAATTCAGAAAGTTGAGCAGAGGGATGTGCTATAAAGCAATCATGAACGGCGTTGACAAATGCGCTGCGGTCAGGAATGGGAAGTAAATGCCAAAGAGCATATACATATCCGAATGGTTTTGTGCCGTAAGAATTGATGGGTTTAGGCATTCTTGCGGGAGGATTAACACGCTGTCGATGATAAAAGCGGGAACCATGTGCAGCGATGTTGCGAGCAACAACAGCACAATGAGTCCAGTTTTCAATGTATTCACGAGAAGAAATACCATAGAACTCACGAGCAATGGCAGCACGGTCTTCCGGCAGCAGGTTACGGTACATCATAGAAACCTGATCAAAGGTCAAAACCTCAACGATAACCCAAACAGGATATACGTCGTTCAAATCCTTATGATGATGTAAAACAAATGGTTCATCTTTTCGCAAGCCGAGAGATTTGGAAAGGCCATTCAAAAGTTTAGCGTGCCGCCAGGGATCTTCAAAATGATTTCCATCCAGATAGCCGACCGGACCGTATTGGCGGGCATGGTAGTAAGCAATATAGGCTTTGAGGTTGGTTTCTGCAATAGCTGCAGCGTGAGAGATAGCAGCACGAAACTGTTCATCAAACTGATAAAGGTCGATGATTGTAGAAAAAGATGAGTCCTTTAAAAATTCATCTTCTCCAGTAGAAGGATTTTTGCGCCGCAGCGTGAGGGAATAGGCACTCAGGCGATAATAATTCTTTTCCCGAAGCCACTGAAGGGCCAAAGTATCATCGGCAATTGATAAGCCGCGCCTTTTTAGAATTTGGAGCTGCTGTTCATAGGTACAAAAAGATTTTGTTTCAGGCATATTGGACATCCTCAAAAATTGACATAAAAAAAGACCCGCCATGATACGCATAGATGCAATGCACCCAGAGGCTTAGCGGGTTCCGTTACATGTATTATACGCTTTGGCCCGCCGATTGTAAACAATTTTTACAGCGAAAAGTTGCGAGAGCAACGGAAAAATTTAAAATTGGGGCTTGACAAGCAATAAAAATTCAAGATTTCTTCATGAACAAGACATAAATGGGCTACTTTGGTCGAAGGCAAGGCGGCTTGTTTTTTATGCTTCTTTTGCGCCCAAGCTAGCTGCAGAACGGCTAGCGGTATTTCTAAGTGCTATAAAGAAGTTTACCCTTCGGATTTAACAACAGCGGCAACAGGCAGAAGATCGGTAAACACTGTGCCAACGACATTTCCACAAACCGGGCAGATGACTTCTTCAAAATCCCGAAGGCCTTCATGGATAGAAGCGTTATCATACTGCAAAAGAGAACCACACTTACTACAAGGTACACGTTGAATCATAAAAAACTATCCTTTCATTTATGAATAGGTAATATAGTTCCTGCCAAACTCTACGTTTGGCAGGACGCCCAGAAAGGTTAAAAATTGGCGGGTGTATGCCCAGTGGCAAGATCAAGAACAGTTGTGACAACGTTGCCAATAACCCGTTTTCCGTTCTTTTCAACGTACACTTGATCAAACTCGGAAATTTGATACATGTTGCCGCTACGCATACCACCGCCAGCAGTATACAAATCATACATATCAAGTAATGTGTTTTTGACAGTATCAGTAAGGACAAAATCTATGGATTTAGCAGAGCCGGTAAGCCTTACAGTGATTTCATCGTCGCGATGCTCAGCTAAATCTTTCATCATACCAGCTGTTTGATCTTTCATATAAAACGCGACGTATTCGGAAGCAAAACCGTCGTCTATAGAACGGGAAGAATAACAGTTAGTGAAAGAGTAACGGTTATCACCGATTTTGATGATAATGCCGTTCAATTTGGCCCAGTCACCGCCTAAATAATCGAACATCAGAATGAACGTATCTTTGCTATCATCCAAGAATATACCAGGCTGAACTGTAATTATGGCACCTGCATCGAGAACGGGAATAATCATTTGCCCGTCATCTAAAGCAGTGGGCACAACTGAGGTTTCCCCGGTCATTATATCGGTGGAAATACGAAGATCATCACGTCCGTCAAAAACGCCCTGATTAAATTTTGTTGTGGCAAATGCCGAGATTGGCACAGAAACCAGAAGCATTGCTGCAAGCGCAAGAGAAACGATCCGCTTTTTTAACTGCATGATATTACCTCTACACCACAGCCGCCGAAAGGCGGCTTATTTTTTATGCTTCTTTGCCCAAGCCAGACGCAGCACATTTTTTATAGCGCCCGGTGAGCACCAGATCATCTACATAGTCAACAGCTTTCTGCTGGCCTTCCTCATTGAGCTGATCGAAGGACGACAGCAGCGCGGACTGCTGGGGGGTAAGAGAACGGGATTCGGAAACGTCTAACGAAAAGCTGTCCTGGTACAAGAAATTTGGCTCTACCTGAAGAATGTCAAAAATTTTTAGAAGAACGTCCCATTTTGGACTGCTGACACCGTTTTCATAGTTTCCTATAGCGCTTTTTGTAACGCCAAGCTTTTCTGCTAGGTCCTGCTGTGTAAGACCGGACTGCTCACGGGCCTGTCTGAGACGGGTTGCGAAGGACACTTGTAACACCCCCTAAAATTGTCGTTCTATGGTCAGTATAAAGGTGCTGTCTTGAAAAGTCAAGATAAAAGTACAAGAAATTTGTACAAAGCTCTTGATGAAACAAGAAACTTGTGCTACTGTAAAAATGTCCAAGAAACTTGTACACGAAAGGAGCGTATGGAATGAGTGCAACGGACATGATTTACAAAATCATTGATGAAAAATGTTTGAAACAATCTGCGGTGGCAAGGGCAGCAGGGTATGACCCGAAGAAGTTTAACGCACTACTACGTGGCAGGAAGCGGCTGACATCAGACGATGTTGTACCGATTTGTAAGGCACTGGGAGTTACTCCGAATGAACTTTTCGGAATTGACCACCCCGCCACCCCGGAGAAGAGCGCATGAAAAAAAGCCCCGGAGAGGGGCGGGAGGTGAAAAGTGATAGCAGGTTTTATTCTGGAGTTTATTCTGCTGTTGGTGAGCCTTGGCCTGATAACGGCCAGTGCGGCCGAGAAAAGCTGGAACATGGCAATGATCGCCTATGTGCTGTGTGCTGTAGCGGCCGCAATCATTTCAGCTTTATGGTTTGCAGCGCTGACAGTTCCTGCTGCATAGCAATCTGCGCCGCGACCTGAGCATGGGCGAGTTTTATGGCGGACTGCTCGGAATGGTCGTGAGCAAGAGAAATCAGCACTTGACCGTACCGACTGATCACTTCACGGCTGGATTCACTGCAATAAAGTACCGCGTAGGAAAGTGCACTGTTGAGTTGCAGAGCATTTTCGGCCGATGGGTCAGTGCGGAAAGCTGCCGCTGCAGACATGAGCTTTGAAAAGGCATCGGTCTGGGCGTTGAAGTACAGCTTGGAGGACTCCAACCGATAGGCTGCACGGCTGTTGAAGCGGGCCGTGAGCCATGCGACAACAACGTTAAGCAGCGCAGCAAGGGCAGAAACCAGCGCGGTGAGCGAGGTGATAACGGCGATCGTTGGAGGATCAAAGTTGAACAAGAAAAACACATCCTTTCTACCGGAAGTGTAACACAGGATGGCAGAAAGGAGCAAGAGCGCATGAGACTCCTTCAGTCGGCTGCGCCGACAGCTCCCTCGGGGAGGAAGCCTTTGGCAAGGAGGAGAAGAGCGCATGAAAGGAGCGAGAGCATGAACGAGAACAAAGAAAAAGCCCGCCTGAGGCGGGCACAGAGGGCAGCGCTTATGAATGGCGCACGGGAGCAGACCATTACCGGTACATACAACGACAAAATGCAGGCACTGGCAGGACTGAGTGAACCGTGGAGCAATGCGGCCTGCATGGGATACTGCCTGATGGCGATGCGGCAGGCGGGCGTGCCAGAGCCGATGCAGCAGAAGGTGCTGGCGTGCCTGGAAGAAAAATTCGATTTTTACAGTCCGGAGGACGCAGAGAAGGCTGGACACATGAAAACGGAGGGGTGACCATGGAACGTTATGTGATCGTGATCCCGGCGGACGAGGAGCAGAAGGCGCGGCTTGTGCGCTGCGACGACGGGGATACCTGCAAACTGGAAACGCTGCAAACGCTGGTGGGCGGGCCCATTGAGACCGCCGAAAGCTGCTTTGCAGCGAACTGGGCGCGGGAGGATGTGGACAGCATCCAGCTGATTGTGAACGAAGAAGGACTGCTGCAGGAGCTGCCCTTCAACGAGCGGGCGACAGATCTGTACCAGTACCGCTACATGAGCGGCATTGTGGGCACGGCGGCGCTGATGGCAGCGCGGGGCGAAGAACTGATCGGCTTTGCAAAGCCTGTGAGCGAGACCATTTGCAGCGAGTGGAACCTTGAGTTGGAGGAGACGGGCGAAGAATGCCATTTTCAGACCTTCAGCCCGGATTGAGGAGGCAGGCGTAATATGAGAAAAGCGCGGATCTATGATGCGCGGCAGCTGCCGGCATATCTGAGTCCGGCGCAGTATGCTGCGCTGATGGGTGTGAACCTGAAAACCGTACAGAAAATGTGCCGCACCGGGCGGCTGCCTGCCGAAAAGGTGGGGCCGCGGCTGTGGCGCATTGACAAGAATGCGGCGCTGGAGCAGGGGGCGCTGGACCGAACAAACAAAAAGCCCGCCGGTGCAGCGAACACCGACGAGCTTACGGGGTGATAGTTTTGAGCCACTATCACCAGAAGTTTAACACGAAACAGGAGGAAACACAAGTGAAACTGAAAGCAACCATCCGGGCAAGCCTGTGGTACATGGCAGCTATGGTGACGGCCATTGGCGCGCTGCTGGTATCCAGCGGCATTGAGCACAGCGCGAACGGCTGGGAAATGCTGGGCTGGGCCGCTGCGGCGCTGGTGCTGCTGGCGGCAGCGCTGGCCATGCTGGGCCTTGGCTGCTGTGCGGACAAGGAAAGCAGGAAAGGCAACAAGGCACACAAAGCCCCGGCGGACACGGTGAAGCCGAAAAGCCGGAGAAAGGCGGGCTGAGATGCGGCCACCGATGAACATGACACCGGATGAAACGGAGATCTGGCAGCGGATGGAGCAGCACGGCGAAGAGCTTGTGCGGGACATGGGTGCGGCCCTGCTGCAGGCCGACCGGCTGCCGGAGTGGATGAAGGAATCCGCTGTGAACATGCTGTGCGACAAGCTGGCGGATGCCAGAGCGCTGGCTGCCAGCTGGATGAACGACCGCGGGGAGCCGTGAAAGGGAAACGAAGATGATCTTGGAAGAATACCGTGCCCGGATGGCCGAAGAGCTGAAAAAGCTGGACTGGCAACACCCGGCCGACAAGGAAAGCAGTGCATACCGGCTTTTGAGCGAAGCGAGCCGGGACAAACAGCTGAGCACACAGGACTGGATCGCACTGTTTGAGCAATACCGGGAAGGAGTGAAACAGCAGTGAAGCAGAAAATGAACCTGCGGCAGGAGCTGGATCTGACGCGGGACGGCACTGCGGAAATGACACGATGGTGCATCATCATTGCGCTGCACCAGTGCTTTGGTGTGGGCAAGGACCGACTGAACCGGATCGAGCTGCGTGCCGAAGAGCTGGGCTTGGAAAGCCTGAACATTGCCATGCAGGCGAACGGCAAAGGAATGCCCAGCACCGACCAGAGCAGGGCGATGCGGGACAACTGGATGCCGGAGGGCGTGGAGCCGGAGTTCCGGGTGCCGGTGCTGCGTGCACCGCGTACCCGACGGGAGCAGCAGCTGCGCATGGCGGGCGATGTGGCCGCCAGCATGGTATGGACCTTATACGCAAAGACGTGCATGGAGCTGTTGGGGTATGGTGCCGGGCGGCTGAACCGATTGAAGCAGGAGGCTCTTGCCAACTACCGGCAGGTGAATGAAGAGGGCCGTGCGGACGGTCTGGATGTTGCCATGGAACACCTGCGCAGATGTGCCTGCGACGCTTTGCAGACCGACGACATTATTGTGGAAGACATCCCGGACGAAGAGCGGGCAAAACAGGCAGACCGGGACTATGAGGAACAGAAAGATGCTTTCTTCCGGCGGAACATGGCCGGAGCCATGGGCCGCTGCGCTGCGCCTGCAGGCACGGCAGTGCTGGCACCGGGTGAGATCAAAAAGAAGATCGAGGCAGTTCTGCAGCAGGCAGCTGCGCCGGAAAGCTGGGAGAGGAGACGTTTAAGATGACGCTGAAGGAAGCCATGATCTACCGTGGCGAAAATGAAAGCACGCTGGCATTGATGCTGGCCACAAGGCCGCTTGATGTGCGGCGATGGTGCAAGCCCGGCGGGCTGGAAAAGCTGAGCGCCCAGAGGCTGCAGCAGCTGGCAAAAGCGCTGGATGGCGGGGTGCTGATTACCGAAGACGGTGCGGAGTTTGAACTGTATGGAGGAAGAGTGTGAGCAAGGACAGATACAGAATGACCCGCAAGCGGATCGAAAAGAAGCTGGCGGCAAAGTGTGGCGTGCAGGTACGCGAAGTACACGAGGTGATCATGAAAGACGTTGTGAATCCACTGAAGCGGAGGCAGGAAGCATGGCAGACGGCAAAGCACCGGTATGCGCAGCAGGAGGTGCGCCGGTGACAAAGCAATACATTTACAGTTTGTACGATGCAAAGACCGGAGCACTGCGTGCAAAAGGCACACCGCAGGAGCTGATGGAACAGGGATACTACAACCGCGCTGAAAGCGTATGCACAGGCTATGCCCACCAGAAGAAGAAAAAGGCAAAGCCGAAAAAGTGGCGGCTGGAACGGGAAGAAAAGCAGCCAAAGCCGAAAGCAGAACCGGACCACAGGACCGGCACCCAGATGCGGGAGGTATGGTTTTACAGCATGTTTGACGCGGACGGAAACCTGTTGCACGAAGGTACGGCCGCAGAGCTGGTAGAAAAGGGACTGTTTAAGAACACACAGACCGTGACGAATGGTTTTTTATGCCGGGCACTGTAGGCCGCAGGGCATTTACAGCCTGACACGGAAGAGGATACGGCGGGGCGTGCTGCGCAATGCGCCGGGAGCCAGAAGCAGCGTGCCGAAAAAGAGCAGGCCGCCAATCACGGGAATTGAGAAGCCGGACGAGCTGCAGCGAGATGTGCATGAGCTGTGCCTTTACAACGCTGCGGCCCGGAAAGCAGGCAAAAAAGAGCTGAGCTACGGCTACTGGGCTGCAGAAGGAAAACCGGAGGCACCGGCATGATCACATGGTGCTGCAAACCAGACTGTCCGGAAAGGCACCCGGCGTGCCATGGGACGTGCGAAAAGTACAAGGCATGGGCGGCTGCGGTGAAAGCAGAAAAAGCCTACACAAAGGACATGGTATCCCGGGACAGAGTGAACCGGAGCGACTACGTAAAGGAAGGCTGGATGGCGCACAAAGGACAGCGCAGACGAAAAAAAATAACAGAGGAAGCCCCTGGCAAAAGGATGCCGGGGGCTTTGGCGACAGCGCAGCAGGATAAAGTCTGCCGGGTGCTGCCGGAGCGTACCGGCGGCAGGCGGGAGCCTTTATACCATTTATTTTATAGCAGGATGAACCGCTTTTTACAGCGTCCGGGGTGGGCGCTTTGGGGAGCTAGTATACCCGTTATTTCTGTGACGGTGATGGGCACAGAAGAGAAAACAAACACCGGCAGCATACCGATGCAGGAGGACGGCCAGATGAAGAAGAGCTACATTCGGGAAAAGAAATACCGGTGCGGCAGCGAGTACATGGCCGTTGGCATTTATGCAGTGACAGATCAGGAGCACCGCAGGCGCGGCAAGAAGCACAAGGAGAGCGACCGGGGCCAGAAAGAGCGGAACAAGCACGCCAGCTTACGCCGCAAGCAGCGCAAGGCCATTGCGAACTTTGGCCGGGACGGCTTTTTCCTGACCGGAACATACGAAGAGTTCTATCTGCCGGAGGACTTTGCAGCCTGCAGGCGGGATGTGGAGAACTACAAGCGGCGGGTGATCGGTGCCACGGTAAAGCGTTTTGGTGTGAGCCGGGACAAAATACGGCTGATGCTATGGGCGGTGCGCAAAGGCGAAGCTGGACGGCTGCACATGCACGGCTTTGCCGAATGTGTGGGGATGGGAGCTGCCGACCGGCGGGAATGGCGCGAAATGCTGGAAGATCTGTGGCGGCGGCGCGTGCCGGGAACAGGTGAGTACGAGCCTTTGGGCACCATGAACGCCGACCGCATGGACATGAAGAAGCTGCTGGGCGTGGACGGACAGGGCAAGAACGGGACCATAGGCTACATATACGGCCACAAAGAGCGGGCCTGCATTGAAACACGCAATCTGAGCCAGCCGGAAGAACTGGCACCCAGCGACACGAAGTGGAGCCGCCGCCAGCTGCGCAAGGGCTGCACCGAATGCGCAGAGAATGCCTACTGGTGGGAGCAGCACTATCCGGGTTTTGAGGTGGTACAGGTGATGATCTATGACCCCGGACAGCTGTACGAAGCGGACAGGCCGCGACCAGACGGATGGGAGGCCACCGAAGCGCAGGCGTATCTGATCCTGCGGCGGAGAGGGGTTGCGAAAGTTCGCACCTGACAGATAAAATTATTTTATTTTGCGTGTAATAATTGCGCGAAACGCGGAGAAATACACAAAATCAGCGTAAAAATGCGCGGACAGTGACGGAAACGGGCCGAAACTGCGAATGAAGGGAAATTTTGGAAAGCAGATAGAGCCGTGAAAGGCGGTGGACGAGTGACCAGACAGCAGAAGAAGGCTGTGAGAAAGGCGCTGCGGCAGTACGGGCGCAAGCAGAAAGCAGCGGACGCGGCAGGCTGTGCGGCCGCAGGGCCGGACCCATGGGGACGGGTGATCCGGCAGGCGCTGGACTACTATGCCGAGGTGGACGGGACCTGTGCGGATCTGCTCAGGCTGCGGTATCTGGAAGAGCGGCCGGAGGCGGAAACGATCGAAAAGCTACACATTGGGCGGACGACCTACTACCACAAGGAGCTGGAAACGCTGAGCACGGCAGCGGTGTTTGCTGCAAAAGCAGGGCTGATCTGAAACACTGGGTGCGGATGCATCCGGTGGTTTTGTGATGCAACAACGACGACCGCCGCCAGTGGCGGAAACAGGGAGGAGTTGTTGGGGCCGTGGCCAGCAGGATGCAAGGCCCGCCCCAAGGGCCGAAGCAGACGCTGGGAGCCACAACCCGTACTCGCTGCGACGACCGCAAAATGTCCGCAGTGTTTTTTGCAGGCTGTTTGGTGGTAGGCTGAAAGCAACAGCACAGGAAGGAGGGCCGGGCATGGCTGAGCGCAGATACTGCAAAAAGCACCGTGCCGGGCAGGCAGGGCCGGGGCAAAAATGTACCCGGCAAAGGTGCGGGCCGAGGTGGTGATGGCCATGATCGGCACAAACTCCATCTGTGCGGTGGCGAGAAAATACGGCGTGCCGGAGAGCACCATCCGCAGCTGGGTGGCAGAGGAAGCAAAGAAGCCGGACGGAGAATTTGCAAAAGCACGGGCCGAAGCGGCGCGGGAGATCGCAGCCAGGGCGGCGCTGGGCGCAAAGGCACAGGTGAGCTACCTGCAGCAGCGCGCAGCAGAGAACCAGCGCGCCGCCGAGATACGGACAAAGCTGCAGCAGCGTCTGGATGAGGATGCACGGGCCAGAAACTATGAGCTGGGCGTGCTGCTGAAGAGCGAGGAAGAAAACCTGCAGGACGCTGCCGAGACAGGCCTTGTGATACGCAGCGCACCGGGGACCTACGACCGGCAGCTGACGGACGAAGAGCGCACCGAGCTGGAAAAGCAGCTGGAACGATACGAGAGCCTTGCCATGAGCGACAAAGACGCGGCCAAGGTGACGGCGGTATTGCTGACAGCAGCAGAAAAGGCTGCGGCACTGGTGCCGAAGGACGAAGGCGGCGGCCAGAGCGCGCCCGGCCGGGTGCTGATGGAGCGGCAGGACGTGGGCGGCAGCAGGAGGTGGTGCTGGCTGGCAGCGGAACTGTATAAAAACCGGCTGGTCATCTGGCGGCCGCAGCCCAAGCAGGCAGCCTTTATGCGCCGCAGCGAGGACGAAGCGCTGTACGGTGGGGCAGCAGGCGGAGGAAAGAGCGATGCGCTGGTGATCGAAGCGCTGCGGCAGGTGGACATTCCGCACTACCGCGGGCTGATCGTGCGGAAAACCTACCCGCAGCTTTCGGAGCTGATCGACAAGACGATGCAGTACTACAAGCCGGTATTCCCGAAAGCGCGGTACAACGCTTCCAGCCACGTATGGACCTTTCCGAGCGGGGCGAAGATCTATTTTGGCAGCATGTTCCGCACGCAGGACAAATACAACTATCAGGGCAAAGCCTTTGATTTTATCGGCGTGGACGAGCTGACCCACTTTACCTGGGAGGAATACAGCTACCTGATGAGCCGCAACCGACCTACCGGGCCGGGCACGGCAGTGTACATGCGGGCCACGGCAAACCCCGGCGGCATTGGCCACGGATGGGTGAAGGCACGGTTCATTACACCGGCACCACCGGGCACGAGGATGGTGCAGCTGGTGGATGTGAAAAAACCGGACGGCAGTGTAGAAAAGCTGCGGCGGACAAGGGTGTTTATCCCGTCCACGGTGTTTGACAACAAAAAGCTGCTGGAAAACGACCCGGGATATCTGGGCACACTGGCAAGCTTACCGGAAGCGGAAAAGCAGGCGCTGCTCTACGGCGACTGGGACAGTTTTAACGGGCAGGTATTTACCGAATGGCGCAACGACCCGGCCCACTACGAGGATCAGCGGTGGACGCATGTGATCAAGCCGTTCCGCATTCCGGCACACTGGCGCATCTGGCGCGGGTACGATTTTGGCTATGCAAAGCCTTTCTCCGTTGGCTGGTACGCAGCGGACGAGGAAGGACGGCTTTACCGCATCAAGGAGCTGTACGGCTGCACCGGCGTGCCCAACGAAGGCTTGAAGATAGACCCGGTAGAGCAGGCGCGGCGCATCAAGGAAGCGGAGGAAAACGACCCAATGCTGCGCGGGCGGCAAATTACCGGCGTGGCAGACCCGGCTATCTTCAACGAGAGTCAGGGCGAGAGCATTGCGGCCATGCAGGAAAAGCACCCGAATTACATCTTCTGGACACCGGGCGACCACACGCGACTTGCAGGCAAGATGCAGCTGCACTACCGGCTGGCATTTGACGGCGAGGGCAGGCCGATGTTTCAGGTATTTGACACCTGCAGGCATTTTATCCGCACCATTCCGAACCTTGTGTACGACGAGAGCCGGGTGGAAGACATTGACACCACCCAGGAAGACCACATTTACGACGAGTGCCGGTATGTGCTGATGGAAAACCCCATCAGCCCCAGAAAGACCGAACCGGTGCAGCCGATGAAAGATGACCCGCTGGACATGGACAGACGCAAGAGCCGGACGCGGGTGATGAGGGTGTGAAACGATTTGAATGCCCACCGCGTGCGCTCTGGGCATATACAGCGGAATTTGATTTTTATTTTTCGCATTTGTCGCGGCCTGCGGGCCGCTCCGAATGCATTTTCACGAGAAGAGACCCTAGCGATAAACGGCATCAGGAAAAAGGAGCGGAAACGTGGACGGAGGAAAATTTGAACAGTTTATCAAGCACTTCGATGAAGCACCATTGGTGGGGGAAAACGGCTTGACGACAGAGCCGGAACTGCCCGCACAGCAGGTGATCGGGGAAGAGGACATCCGCAAGGCAAACGACATTTTGCAGAAATACAAGGCCGGAAAAGCAGCCCTTGACAAGCGCATTGTGGATAACGAATTGTGGTTTCGCATGGGGCACTGGAAAAATTACGAAAACAAGGAAATGCAGGGCAAGCCCAAGCCTTCCAGCGGATGGCTGTTCAACAGCATTGCCAACAAGCACGCCGATGCCATGGACAACTACCCGGAACCGAACGTGCTGCCGCGGGCAGAGGACGACGAGAAAACAGCAAAAGCGCTTTCCAAGATCCTGCCCACGGTGCTGGAGCAGTGCGACTACGAGACCGTGTACAGCGACACATGGTGGCGCAAGCTGAAGACCGGCACCGGCGTGAAGGGCGTGTTCTGGGACCCGGCGGCGCGCGGCGGGCTTGGCGAGATCTGCATCCGGAGCGTGAACCTGCTGATGCTCTACTGGGAGCCGGGCGTGGAAGATATTCAGGACACGCCGCACCTGTTCAGCCTGAGCCTTATGGACAATGACCGGCTGGAAGGGCGATACCCGCAGATGGCCGGGCACACGGGCAGCAGCATGGATGTGGCAAAGTACATCCACGACGACAGCATTGACACCAGCGACAAAAGCGTTGTGGTGGACTGGTATTACAAAAAGGCCCTTGAGGGCGGGCAGACGGTGCTGCATTACTGCAAATACTGCAACGGCGTGGTGCTGTATGCCAGCGAGAATGACCCGCAGTATGCCCGGCGTGGCTTTTACGACCACGGAAAATACCCCTTTGTGTTTGACCCACTGTTCCGGGAAGAGGACAGCCCGGCGGGCTTTGGCTACATTGATGTGATGAAGGACGCCCAGACCGCCATTGACGAGATGAACCACGCCATGGACGAAAACGTGAAACTGGCTGCAAAGGCCCGTTATGTGCTGAGCGACACAGCGGGTGTGAACGAAGAAGAGCTGGCCGACTTTGACAAGGACATCGTGCACGTGGTGGGCAGGCTGACGGACGACAGTTTCCGGCCTTTGCAGACCAATGTACTGAGCGGCAACTGCATCAGCTACCGGGATGCACGGGTGAGCGAGCTGAAGGAAATCAGCGGCAACCGGGATGTGAGCCAGGGCGGAACCACCAGCGGCCTGACAGCGGCAAGCGCCATTGCGGCTTTGCAGGAGGCGGGCAGCAAACTTAGCCGCGATATGCTGAAAAGCGCGTACCGGACGTTTGCAAAGGAATGCTACCTTGTGATCGAGCTGATGCGGCAGTTCTACGACGAAGAGCGGGTATACCGCATTACCGGCGAGAGCGGCGGCGTGGAGTATGTGCCGTTCAGCAATGCGATGCTGCAGGCCGTGCCCGGCGGCAATGTGGGCGGTGTGCAGCTGGGCGACCATGAGCCGGTGTTCGACATTACGGTAAGCGCGGCAAAGAAAAGCACTTTCAGCCGCCTTTCTCAGAACGAGACGGCAAAGGAGTGCTACCAGCTGGGATTCTTTGCACCGGCCAACGCCGATGCTGCCCTTGCTGCGCTGGAAATGATGGACTTTGAAGGCATTGAGAAGGTGCGGGAGAGGGTGAGCCAGAACGGCACGCTGTACCAGCAGCTGCAGCAGATGGCACAGCAGATGCAGAAGATGGCCGCCATCATTGACCAGCAGAACGGCACCAACGTGAGCGCAGCAGCCAGCGCGGCCGGACAGGCTGCCGGTGCTGCCGGAACAGGGGGCGGCGGGACCGCGGACGCGAAGAGCACCACCAACAGTCTGGGAGATGTGGTGGGCGAAAGCGGGAGCAACAGCATGGCGACCAAGGCCGCAAAGCGGGCCATGGACGTGAACAACCCGAACAAGGAGTAAAGGAGAAAAGCAGAATGATCACCATTATTTACGACGAAAAAGGGAAGGACATGAGCCTGCAGGCATCGGGACACGCGGGCTATGCGCCGAAAGGACAGGACATTGTGTGCGCGGCGGTGAGCACACTGATGCAGAGCCTGGCTTACAGCGTGGATAGCGGCACTGTGACCTGCGACCCGGGCGGGGACAACATCCTGCGTGTACAGGCGAGCCAGAGCCTTGACACTCTGGCGAAGTTTGAGCTGGTGATGGATGGGCTGTACCTGCTGGCCCAGCAGTACCCTGAGAATGTGCGGCTCATAAACCTGCATGCAAACGATGCAGACAACATGGATCTGCAGTTATTTGGTGACGGTGCAGCAGCTGGCAGTTCCAGTGACGGTGCGCAAGCTTCAGAGGGCGAAAGCAGCCCGGTGGCACCGCCTGCCCTGCGGCCCGCACAGGAGCGGCTTGCGAAGCGCAGCAGGCCGGGCAAAGCAGCAAAAGTGACGACAGAAAAAAAACCTTCAGCCGCCTGCGGGCGGCAGCTCCCTCAATGAGGGAGCCAAAGTCGATGCCGAACGGCTGGCGCAGGAGGAAGCTGAACCGGACAAGGGCAACGAGCAGGAGCAGGGCAGCGAAACCGAAGAAAACGTGCAGCTGACACCGGAACAGCGCCGGAATGCCTTTGCGAAGGCGATGCAGCAGTACCCGGAAGAGTTTGAAGAGGCCATGCAGCATGCTGCGCGGATGGCGGTGCAGAGCATCCGGGAAAACCCGCAGCTGAACGAGCTGGGCAAGGTGCTGGCCGAAGCCTACGGCATTGACATGAGCGACATGGACGGGCTGATCGATGCCGTGGAAAAACGGCCGGGTGAAGAACGATGAATATTATGAAACGCTGGCGGCGCAGCGGGGCATCAGCGTGAAAACCGCGCGGGAGATGGACCGCATGGAGGGCCAGCTGCAGCGCGCCAATGCTGAAAAGCAGCAGGCCGAACAGCTGCGGCTGGCCGCGGAGCACCAGCAGCGTGCAGCGGCAGTGCGTGCCCGGTGGGAAGCGGAAGCGGCAAAGCTGAAAAACAGCTACCCGGACTTTGAGCTGGACGAAGTGCTGAACAACCCTGCCGTGGCGGATATGATCCGGCGGGGCGTGGGGCTGGAAGCGGCATACCGTGCAGCCTACTTTGACCGCCTGATGGAAAACCAGACGGCCCGCACGGCAAAACAGGTGGAGCAGGGCGTGGCGACGCGCATCCAGCAGCGCAGCCAGCGCCCGGCTGAGAACGGGACACACCCCGGCGGCGCGGCCGAGATGAAGGTGGATGTGGCCCACATGACACGGCAGCAGCGGAAAGAGCTGGCACGCAGGGCACAGCGCGGAGAACGCATTGTGCTGTGAGAGATTTCCCGCGCGAAGAATGCGAGAAAGATAAACCCTTTTGAAGGAGGATAAACAAATGAGCAAGAAGAGACTGGATCTGCAGATGTTTGCGGATGCAAGCGCACAGCTGCAGAACACCACGGGCGCAGCCGGTATGACGGCTGAGATGAAGACCTACTACGAAAAGACCCTGCTGGATCTGGCAGAGCCTGCACTGGTGCATGACCAGTTCGGCGACAGTTACCCGATTCCGGCGAACAACGGCAAGACCATTGAGTTCCGCAAGTATGATGCGCTGCCCAAGGCCACCACGCCGCTGACCGAGGGCGTGACCCCGGCAGGTCAGGCGCTGAACGTGACCACCGTGACCGCCGAGGTGCACCAGTACGGCGGCTGGGTGCCCCTGACCGACATGCTGGATCTGACGGCCATTGACAACAACATCGTGCAGGCCACCAATGTGCTGGCAAGCCAGGGCGGCCGTACCATGGACACCATTGTGCGCGATATCCTGAACGGCGGCACCAACGTGATCTATGCACCGAAGATCGGAACGGGCGGCGCGGAGACCGCCGTGACCAGCCGTGCGGATCTGGATGCCACTGCACAGCTGACGGTGGATCTGATCGACCAGGCAGTGGCGCTGCTGCAGACCCAGAACGCAGACACCATTGGCGACAGCTTTGTGGCCATTGTGCACCCGCACACCAGCTACGATATCCGCAAGGACCCGAACTGGATCGAGGCGCACAAGTATGCGGCACCGGAGGAGATCTTCAACGGCGAGATCGGCAAGATCAACAACGTGCGGTTCGTGGTTTCCAGCGAGGCAAAGGTGTGGAAGGGCGATGGCTGCCCGGCGGGGCTGGCTGTGTACAGCACGCTGGTACTGGGTGCCCACGCCTACGCGACCACCGAACTGGAAGGCGGCGGTATGCAGCACATTGTGAAGCAGCTGGGCTACGGCGATGACCCGCTGAACCAGCGTGCTTCTGTGGGCTGGAAGGCCACCAAGACGGCGGAACGGCTGAGCGAGCAGTACATGGTGCGCATTGAGAGCTGCTCGGCACGCTACAGCGCAAAGGCGCTGGCAAACTAAGGAGGAACCAACATGGCAGTAAAGAAGCAGGAAACCGAAGCCGCTGTGCAGGCAGCACCGGAAAAGGACACGGAGGTGATCCGGCTGTTCAAGGACAACCAGCGCTACAAAACGCCGGTGTTCGTGGGCGTGAACGGTGAGACCTACCTGATCCAGCGCGGTGTGGACGTGGAGGTACCGAAGGCGGTTGCTGAGGTGCTGCGCCACAGCGAAGAGATGGACGGCGAGGCAATGGCAAAGATCGTGGCGGCGGAAAGCGCTGCTGTGCAGCAGGCGCAGCGCGTGTAAGGCCGAAGAGCACAGCTCTTGCAAAGAAAAGAGCATTTTGCAAAATGAAAACAGACACCCGGTACAGCGGCACATGGCTGTGCCGGGTGTTTTTGCAGCAGAGGCGACTGCTGGCTGCGGCAGGAAGAACGCAGGGAGCCGTGACCTGCGCAGCAGGAGCTGACCGGAAAGGAGACTTGATAAGATGACAGCCGGACAGGCGATAGAACAGGCCGATGAACTGCGGCCGAACAACCAGTTTACGGACAGCCTGAAACAGAGCTGGCTGCACCAGTGCGATGCCCGGATGCGCACGAGCATTGTGCAGCGCAGCCGGACGGCGGACTTTGATGCTGTGGGTGCGGATGTGAACTGGAACGAAGGATTGGAATACGAAACGGTGCTGCTGGCACCGGAAGCCTTTTGCCCTTTGTATGTGCACTGGCTGTGTGCGCAGATGGATCTGGCGCTGGGCGAGACAGCACGGGCCATGAATGAGCTGCAGGTGTACAGCGACTACCTGCAGGAATTTGCCGTATGGATGCGGAAGCGGTACGCACCGGCCGCTGGTGCGCAGTGGAGGTACTGAGGGATGATGGATGGAACGAACCTGAACGTGCTGCAGACGAGCCGCCAGATGCTGCGGGCCTTTGGCGGGCTGAACGAAGGATACGGCTGCAGCGAGGCAGAGTTCAGCGGGGAAATGAATTTTTTCCAGCCGGGGATACCCGGCGCTGCAGACGCGGAAAATGCGCAGGAATGTGCGGACGGTACAGGGTGTGAACGGAATGTACCACCTGAATGGGCTGCTGATCTGCCGCGGAAAGACGCTGGAATACACCCCGGACGAAGAAGTACGTACCGGTGCGGTGGTGCTGGAGAACGTGCTGACCGATGACCGCAAGGCCATGGCGGGCATGGGCACGAAAGTGCTGATCTGGCCTGACAAGGTGGCTTTTGACACGGGCACCGGCGAACTGACGCGCCTTGGCGCACAGTGGGAGATGGGCGGGAAAAGCGTGACCGTGACCCCCTGCGATGCCGAAGGCCGGACATACACCCCGGCGGGCGCAGGCAAGACCGAACCGAAAGAGCCGGAGGACGGACAGCTGTTTTTGAAAAGTGACAGCAACGAAGCCTATGACAGCAATGCGGTGCTGCTACGCTACAGTGCAAAAAATCAAAAGTGGGTGGAAGTGCTGCTGAGCGCGGTGAAGATCCGGTGTCCGGGGATCGGCGGAGTGATCCGGGAGGGGGACACTGTGACCATAAGCGGGATGCCGGACGACAGTGTGCAATGCAGTGGCAAAAGGACTGAACGGTGAGGTGATGATCCAGACCATGGACGGCGACGAGATGGTGGCAGTGCTGACACGGGCCGAGGACAGCGACCGGTATTACGGAAGCTGGACTGTGACGGAGACCAGTGTGACATGGAAGAGCGCTGACGGCACCGTGACCGAGAACGACGCAGCAGCCGCACCGGTGAAGGTGGAGCGGCGGGTGCCGGAACTGGACTTTGTGACGGAACAGGGAAACCGGGTGTGGGGATGCAGCCGGAAGGAAAACACCATTTACGCCTGCGCTCTGGGCGACCCGACCAACTGGTACAGCTATCAGGGCATTGCAGCGGACAGTTATGCCGTGAGCGTGGGCAGTGACGGCGCATTTACCGGCGCTGCAAGCTGTCTGGGATACCTGCTGTTCTTCAAGGAAAACTGCATCCACAAACTGTACGGCACAAAGCCCAGCGATTACCAGATGAGCAGCGTGCGCTGCCGGGGCGTGGCGGCAAACGCAGCGAACAGCCTGTGCGTGATCGCAGAGACACTGTATTATCTTTCGCCGGACGGGGTGATGGCATGGGACGGAAGCCTGCCGACAAAGGTATCCGCTGCGCTGGACACCAGCGGGCTGACTGCGGTGGACTGGGCCATGGCGGGAAGCATGGACATGCGGTATTACCTGTACCTGCACCAGAAAGCAGGCGGCCCGCAGGCCGGACGGCTTTTGGTATACGACACGGAAAAAGGCCTGTGGCACGAGGAAAGCGCTGCAGGCACCGAGATGGTATCCACCGGGCAGCAGCTGTACCTGTGGGACGGCAGCGTACTGTGGGCCGCAGATCCTGACCGGGAAAGCGGCACGGAGGAAGCTGGGCAGGAAACGGCGCTGCAGTTTGAAGCGGTGAGCGGAGACATTGGCCTGAGCGTACCGGACGACAAGTACATCAGCCGGGTGACGGTGCGGCTGGATGCGCTGGCCCACACGGTGGTAACGGTGGCTGCAAGCTATGACGGCGGAGCCTTTGAAACTTTGGGCACCTGCGCAGCAGGGAAGGACCACCAGCGCATCAACCTGCCCTTTGTGCCCCGGAGGGCAGATACGCTGCAGCTGAAGATCTACGGCACCGGGCAGATGGTGCTGCGCAGTGTGGCCTTTACGCTGGCGGCGGCGACCGGTGGGCGCGTGAGCGCGGCACAGCCGAGGAAATGAGAGAAGGAGCGTAGAAATGGCAAGTTTGGCGGGACTGGAAGGCATTGCGCTGCCTTCCTTCAGCAGTGAGATGCCGGCAGAAGATGCCCGTGCGCTGCGGAATTACCTGTACCAGCTGACGGAACAGCTGAACTATGTGCTGACGAACATTGACCGGGAGAACTGCTCGGAAGAATTTTTAGAACGGATGAACGGGGAAGGAGCATAAAAAATGGGACTGTTTGGAAACAATGACCGCCTGAACACGGCACGGTACAACCTGGAACAGTATGAGAAAACGAAGCCTGCAGACTACCAGAGCAAGTATCAGGGCCAGATCAAGGATGTGATGGACAAGCTGGAAAACATGGGCGATTTTGATTACGACCCGGATGCAGATGCAGCCTACCAGCAGTACAAGAACCAGTACACCCGGCAGGCAAAGCTGGCAAACCAGAATGCGCAGGCGAATGCCGCCGCCATGACCGGCGGCTACGGCTCCAGCTACGGTACGCAGGCGGGACAGAACGCCTATGCCAGCACGATGAACAGCTTGGACAATGTGCTGGACAGCCTATACAGCCAGAGCAAGGCCCAGTACAACACGGAGAAGAGCGGCCTGCAGCAGCAGCTGAGCGGGCTGCAGAGCGCGGAAAAGCAGGACTACAGCCAGTACCAGAACGACCTTGCCAACTGGACCGAAGGCCTACAGTACAAAAAGAACGAGTACGACAACGCTTACAGCGCAAAGCAGAACGGGTGGCAGAATTTTATGAACGGGGCGCTGCAGGTGGCAGGCATTGCAGCGAAGATCCTGCCGCTGTTCTTTATTTAAGGAAAGGAGAAAAGAATGGGAACCATCAAGAGATTGAACGACGCGCAGCAGCGCCTGCAGGACGCGGAAAACGCCATGCCGGGGGCCTACGATGACCAGTATGCGCAGGGCATTGCCGACACGCTGGACAAGATGGGCACGGCCAGCGGCGCGGGATTTGACTTTACCACGGCAGACAGCGGCTACAAGGACGCACTGACACGGATGGTGGGCAATGCGAATGCCGGTGCAGATGCGGCAGCAGCGACCGCAGATGCGCTTTCCGGCGGGTATGGCGCGGACTATGCAAAAAGCGCGGCAGATCAGGCAGCAGCGGCGCAGACGGCAAACACCGGCAGCACCCTTGCTGCAGCACGGGCGGACGCACTGGCCCAGTGGCAGCAGGAGCTTGCCGGTGCGGGCGACCAGCTGGACACCCTGCTGGGACAGCGCGCACTGGAACGCGGCGAGTATGACAGCAGCGTGAGCAATGCAGCAAACTGGCGCAATTACCTTTATGACCGCACCCAGCAGGCACGGCAGGAGAACAGCGACTTCTGGAACAATGTGTGGAACGCCGTGAAGGGCATTGGCAGCACGGTGATGGAAGGATACGATGCGTACAAGGGGTACAGCCAGCAGAAGTGGGAAAACGAGTTCAAGGGAAAAAACAGTACAATGACAGTCTGGCACGCACTCAGCTGAGCGATCAGGTGGCGGCGCTGCAGCAGGCCACCGCATACAAACAGGCAGGCTTTGATGATGCAGCGAAAGCAGTGCTGACGAAATATGGTTTGGACCAGACGATGCTGGATACATGGCAGGGCATGAGCAGTGTACAGCAGGATCAGATGGCGGCACTGCTGCAGGGTGCAAGTCTGGCAGGAAGTGGCAATGACACTGCAGCCAAAAACTACCTGCAGATGGCGGGCGTAGATACCGGCAGCATTGACTATTCGCCCACACTGAACCAGCGGCAGCTGAATTACACAGCAAACCAGCTGGCACTGAATAACCGTTATAGGACGACCGGCAGCGGGAGCAGCAGAACGAGCAGAACGAAGAGCGGAAACACAAGCTCTGGCAGCGGCAAGACGGGAACGACCGGCTTTACCAACAGCCAGCTGCAGACGATGGCAACAAAATTCTCCGGGATGAAGAAGACAGACCCACTGTATGACTTCTACCAGCAGACCCTGACGGACGCGGGGTGGCTGAAAAACAGCACGGCGGGAAGCAACGGCACCAGTGGGCAGGCAAACACCCGCAGCAGTCCGCTGCGCAGCGGACTTGCAACGGCGCGCGGCATGCAGGCGAGGGGTTACAGTCTGGACGATATTGCGGGCAGACTTTCTGCAGACGGCATTACGGACAACACGCTGTCGTCCATTATGAAAATTCTGGAAGCGGAACGATAAAGGAGACCGGCAGTTATGAGCAAATGGACACCGGAAAGACTGAAAAAAGATAGAGAAAGTTGGGAAGCGAAAAACAACAGCCGCACCACAAACCGGACGGCAAGCACCGGTACAGCTGCGGGAACAGCAAACACTACGGACAAGTGGACACCGGAACGCATTGCAAAAGCGCGGGAAAGCTGGGAAGCGAAAAGCAGCGGACAGAATGCTGCCAGCCCGGCTGCGGCTGCAAGGCAGAACACCGGCACGGGCCTTGGTGCACGGGTGCTGGCGCAGATGACGGGCGCGGACAGCGGCCACAAGCTGCAGCTGGCAGTGCCGCAGGAAACAGGCAGAACACAGGCATATCCGGGCAAAAGCGGCATTGTGACCGACAGCGGTACAGGTACACGCAGCAGCACTGCGCAGCCGGAATGGCTGAACGCGAAGAGCACTGCAGCTCCGGCGGCAAAGGTGACGGGAACGGTGCAGCCCACTGAGCGCCAGCGCATTGCAGGCATTGCCAGCGGAGATGAAGGCTGGTATGCACAGACTGCGCAGAAGGTGAAGCAGTACACGGAAGATCTGAAAGCGACAGACGACTTCAGCGATTTTGACCGGCTGAACCAGTGGATGGACGCTGACCCGAAGCACCGGGAACTTGTGACGCTGATGCGCATTGGCACCGGCGGACAGAGCTATGCCGAGAAAAACAACGCCATGCAGCCCCAGAGCGTGAGCGGTGCTGCAGCCAGCGCAGCAGTGCCGGAAAAGAGTGCGGGCAGACGGGACTACACCGATGCGGAACTGCTGGCAAAGGGATACAGCCGCAAGGAGATCAGCGAAGCGCGGCAGTACATTGCCGACTTTGATGCGCTGCCTGCAGGACAGCGTGCAGCGCGGCGCGCGGCCAATACCATTGGCGGTATTGGAGACACGGTGGCATCCTCGGTTTTTCTGGCGGGTGAGACCGGCGTACAGAGCGCAAAGAATGCAGCAGCGACCAGCAGCAACTGGAAGCAGCTGCAGCAGGATGTACAGAGCGACGACCGGCAGCAGGAGCTGCTGCGCCTGATGACCGGCGGAAAGACACGGTATGCAGCACGGGACAACACGCTGCAGCTGGCACAGAGCAGCGGTGCAATGGCCAGTGCCCCGGCGGCACAAACAACGCAGAGCGATGCCTACACGGATGCAGAGCTGATTGAAAAAGGTTACACGCAGCAGGAGATCGACAACATGCGGGCGCGCATTGCCGGAACGGAAGTGCATGACAGCGTAGACCCGGAGAAGAGCTTTGGCTATCAGCTGTACAAGCGAGGACAGGATCTGACCGCAGCTGCACAGGCGGGCCTTAGCCCCATTGCAAAGCAGGCGCTGGGCATCGTGAGCAGTGCTGGCGAGAACCTTGCGGTGGCGGCTATTGACCCGGCATGGGTGCTGCCGGTGCTGAGTGCGCAGGGCGGTGCGGAAGCTATGGGCCAGAGCGTTGAAAAGGGCGAAAGTGCAGGCAAGACGCTGGCCGGGGGCCTTGCAAAATTTGGCGCGGGTTGGGCCATTAACAGTGTGGGCGCAGCAGACCTTGCAAAGACCATGGGCAGTGACTACGCAAAGAATACGCTGGCGGGCAAACTGGCTGACATGGTGCGCAGCGTGGCGGCGGACGGCACGCTGGCACAGCGGTACCCGGCGGTGGCAAATGCCATCTCCGGCGGCGTGGACAATGCCATGCAGGCCTTTGTGGAGACCTATGCAGACAAGGCTATTGATGCGACGCTGGGCGACAGCGAAGCGGCGGCAGACCTGTTTAAAAGCGACACTTTTCTGACCGCATTGGAAAGCGGCCTGACGGGCGGCGCACTCCGGTGCCTTGGGCGGTGCTGTGGGCACAGGGCTTGCAAAGGCGAACGGCGGCGATGCCAGCATTGTGGGTAATGTGAAGCGGGCATACTACGAAGGACAGATGGAACGGGCACGGCAGGCATTGCAGGACGAAGTGCGGGCACAGGAGCCGGGAACGGCGATGCAGCAGACACCGGAAGAAGCTGCGGCAGGCACCCGACAACCTGCGGCTGCTACACAGGAAACGGTGCAGCCGGAAGTGACGGGGACGACAAGCGGATTTGCGACCATGCAGGATACTGCGCCGATGGTACAGAGCGAAAACCCGGCTGTGCAGCAGCTTGCCGCAGCTGTGCAGGATGGGCAGCTTACGAGCAAGACCATCAACCTATTTACACCGAATGCGGCCAATGAAGCGAACCGCGCTGCCTTTGCGGAAGAATACGGTGTTGAGCTGCCGGAAACGGAAGCAAAGACCCGGCAGGTATTGCGGGAAATGACAACACAGCAGCGGGCAGCACAGGCTCCGGCCACAGCTACCGAAAATGCGACAGTTGAAGCACAAAATACGGCCGCAATTGTAGAAAAAATTGGAAGCTGACAGATCTGCGCGGCAGGCACAGACGGAAAGTGAGCTGGGCCGGAGCGGAGCTGCCGTGGAGAACACCGGGGAAAGGGTGGAAAGCAGCCCGGCGGAACAGTCTGGCGGGATGCGGGAAACTTACGGCCTTGAACAGCAGAGCCTGACCACAAAGCAGCGGGAGGTGCAGCATGAGCTGACCCGATGGCAGGTATCGGATGGGGCAAGTGCGACCATCAGCAGGAACATGCCGACAGAAATTGGAGATGCCGGGCGGTATGCAGCTGCAGCCAGTAGCCTGTACCGGCTGGGACAGATGGAAGATGTGCACACCTTTGACAAGGCTATGGAGCTGGCGCAAGGCATGAGCGGCCTTGCTGTGAACACCGATTACGTGCTGGCACAGGACGGTGGACGGGAAGCGCTGCAGCTGGCATGGCTGCAGGGACACGGAGAACTGGAAGCCGGAAAGATGCAGCGCGCAAGCCTTGGCGGAAGGCTGACGGCGGAAAGCACCAGCGGCAGCGGCCGGGTGCTGTATAAGGGAACGATGCGCACGGCAAACGAGGTGGGCACGCAGCTGATCGAACTGAATGCGAAGGCCACGAACACCGATGCGGTGCTGAAAACGGTACTGCAGGGCAGCGACCGGGTGAGGGCTTATGTGGACACCGAGACGGCGCGCATTTTCTTCAACGACCGGGCAGAGGATGTGTTTGGCACAATCTTGCACGAGGACTACCACTGGTACAACTCACTTGATGCAGAGGGTGCGCAGGCACTGCAGCAGCATGCACTGGAATTTCTGGCAAAGAGCGAGGGCTTGAAGGCATTGACGAGATGATCCGGGGGAAGCTTTCCGACTATGCACAGCAGGGGCTGAGCTACGAGGAAGCCGCAGAAGAACTTGTGGCGGACGCATGGCGCGGCATCTTCAGCGATGAAGCGAGCTTTAAGCGCTGGGTGGAGTTCCAGCGCGGGCAGGCTGAAAAGAACGCAGGCAAGGCAGGCAGCATCCACAAGGTGATGACCAAGGTGAAGGAGCTTTTGAGCGACATCGTGAGCCGCGCAAAGGAAGTGCTGGCAAGAGACCCGGAGAACAAGGCCGCTCTGAAAGCACAGCGCCTTGCGGTGGCAGAAAAGCGGGTGCTGCAGGACGAATACTTTGCCCATGCGGAGAGGGCTATGGACAGCCTGCGCGCCGCAAAAGAAAACGCCGCAGCCCTTGAGAACAAGGGCGCGGCGGAAGGGACAAGGTTTGAAATCAAGAAAGATGCCGAGGGAGAAACTTACATTCAGATCGACGAGGATATTCTGAAAGGAATCCCGCAGGAAAACTGGAAATCGGTAGTCAAGCAGGCAATCAGAGAACGTTTCCCGGATGGCTTTGTAAGAAACGGCTGGACAATTCTGAACAGCAAAGATGGACGCAATGAGTTTGTCTGGTCGAAGTATTCAAAGGCATTACAGTGGGAAAATGCCACAGCGTATGCGGACAAGATGCGCATGGCTGCCAATCTTGATGAAATCATTGCAACTGCGGATGAGGTGTACCGCGAGCCCGCAAATCACAAAAATGCGGAAGCCTTCAACCGCGGAAGAATTAAAATCCGCGTGGGCGAAAACGCGTATGAGGCAGATGTGCTGACAGCCATCAAACCGGATACACGGGAGAATTTTTTTATGATATTGTTAACATCAAAGAAACAAAAATAAAGCCCTCCGGTGGTACCCACGTAGAATCCGAAGATTCAAGGAGTAGATTGCCGGAGAGCTTTACGGAGACCTTCGGCAAAGCCCACATGGAATCCGAAGATTCGGGGAGCAGCGGGTCGAAGATCTCTAACCAGAGTATAGCACAGGAAGCCGCTGAAAACAAGGGAAATGACGGGACGCTGAAGAAAAATGTACGATATCAGTTGAGCGAGGCAGACGAGCTGACGAAGCTGCGCGACGAACAGCAGCGGCTGGACGAGCAGCGGCGGGAGCTGAAGGAAGAACGCAGTGCCTGGCTGGGAAGCGACGCCGTGAAAGAGATCGAGGCGAAGAAGAAGGCACTGGGGATTTTTTCTGCAGAAGCAAAAGCCTACCGGGACAGCGAAGAATACCAGAATTATCTTGCAAAGCGCAAAGACTACAATGCCCGTATGGCGCAGCTGGAAGACCAGAGCGCTGTGCTGAACGGCCGGATCAAAGAGGCCGGTGCCCGGATGCAGCAGCAGAACGCAAAAAAAAGGCAAAGCAGAACAGGCGGTATATGATGCCAAGGCCGAAGCCCACGGCGGAAAGGCGGAATACCGCCGCGTACTGGCAAAAGAACGGTTTGGCACGACAGAGGACTTCAGACGAGCCGGATACATTCTGCCGGACGGCCAGATGCTGGACTTTGCCCAGAATGACCGAACCCGAGATACCGATCACCGGGAGATCATGAGCGTGTTCGGTTCGGCAGAGGTGAAAAATGGAACAGAAGCGCTGAACGAATTTCTGCTGGACGGCAATGTGCGCGTGATGGCTGAAGCACCGGGAGTGGATCTCTCGGCAGACACAGCACCCACCACGCAGCAGCTGGAACAGATCTGGCGAATGGTGCAGGAGCTGGGCGGCGAGAAACGGCAGTTCACACTGGACATCTCCACAGCAGATGGTCGGGTGGCAGCCGGCAAGGAATACAGCGGACGTGTGGATGCTGACCGCATAGTGCGGGAGATCCGGGAATATTACCAGACCGGTGAACTGGCACAAGAAAGCGACCTTGCAAAGTTCCGCTATCAGCTGGCAGAGCAGGCCGACCGGGATGCAAAACGGAACGACCAGCAGATGGCAAGCCGCACCATTGCGGACAAGGCTGCAGCACTGGACACCTTGAGCCAGTTCTTTGGGCTGACACGGGGTGTGAAGGTGAGCCGGACGGCCATTGAAGGACTGGCCAGCCGCTGGGCAAAGGCGAACGGCAGTAAGGCGGACCGGGCCAAGCTTGCGAGGGAGACCGAGGTACTGGTGGACTACCTGAAAGCCGACGGTGCGGACATGGAAAAAGCCAATGCGCTGGCCGAAACGCTGGCGGGAGAAATTCTGGACGGGGCAGTTTACCGCAACAGTGAGCTGTGGGACGAATACCCGGAACTGCACAAGCTGGAATATACCGTGAACAGAAGCGGACAGGCAAAGGCAGAACTGGTGAAAGCATACGGCAGCTGGAGCGAAGCAGTGGCCGAAGCGCGCAGGCACGGCGTGACCTTGCGGCAGGCCGAAAGCGTGCGGGACGGCAACCCGGCACAGCAGTACGAAAGCGTGATCAACGACAACCGCGCTGTGGACGGCACCAGCGACGGTGCAAAGGCATTGTGGAAAGCTGCAGCGCAGCAGGCGGGTGTGGATGGTGCAATGAGCATGGAAAGCACCGAGTGGCTGAATGTGCTGATGAACCTGCACGATGCCATCAAGCCTGCGACTATGAGCCGGTTTGCAGACGATGCAGAGTATGAGGATGCAAAGATCGAACTGGCGGGCAGGATCATCGGTGACATTATGGCGACACCGGAGATGACTGACGCGCAGGCTATCTTTGAGGGCATCCAGCGACACAATATGGATGTGGCAAGAGCCGCAGCAGGCAGCAAAGAACGTGCTGCAGAGGTGGCAAAGGAACTGCGCGGCGTACAGAAAGCACAGCAGCGGGAGTTTGGCCGCAGAATGCAGGAAAACCGGCGCACTGCAAACCAGAACGCCGAAGTACAGCAGATGACCGAACTGCAACGGCAGAACGCAAGAGCGGAAAAGCTGCTGGACCAGAACCTTGAAACCTTTGGTGTGGATGTTTCCAATGTGGGCAACCTGAACGAAAAGCTGACAGTGCTGCGGGAAAGCTATGAGCGGGAAATGAAGCAGGAAGTGAAACGCCTGAAGGCCGAGCGGCAGGAAATGCTGGATGAAGCAAAACTGTGGTATCGGGAACGCATGGGAGAACTGCGGGAGGAAAATGCAGATCTGAGTATGCGGCTACGGGAAGAGCAGCGGCGCGCGGACAAGGCAGAATACAGCCTGATCGTGCAGGAAAATGAGATCATGGAATGGGAGGCGGATAACGAACGTAAGCGGGCCGCATGGGAGCAGAAACAGGCGCAGCGGAATGCCCTTGCCATTGAAACAGCCCGACAGCAGCGGGACGAAGATATTGCCGTTGCGAAGGCAGTAGCGGAAAAGCGAGTGCAGCGGGCGCGGGATGCACGGAAGATGGATGAACTGAAACGCAGCATCCGTCAGAACGCGGCACAGCTGAACCAGATGCTGCTGCGGCCCAGCAAGGACAAGTATGTACAGCCGGGGCTGATCGATGCGGCAGCACAGGTGGCAAAGCTGGCGGACATGACCATTCTGAACGAACGGGCCGTGAACCAGCTGACGAGGCTGCAGGACCGGATCCGGCAGAGTGCGGGCAGCGAGAACAGCCCCAACGCCATGACCGAAGAATGGAAGCAGACCGGCGTGGATACCCTGATCCAGACGCTGCGGGACGACCTGCAGACGACAAAGGACACAAAGCTGACCAAACTGCACGAGCAGCTGGCCGAGGCAGAAGTTTTACCGGACAGCGAGAAAGCATGGGCACTGCAGGAACGGCTGCGCAAACGCATCAAGGAGACGGAGAACCGCACCTATCTGCCCATGACGGTGGATCAGATGCGGATGCTGAAGGCTATTACCAGCTCGACGCTGCATGTGATCCGCAATGCAAACAAGACGGTGAGTCTTGCAAAGGCTGAAGAAGTGAGCGCAATCGCAGAAGGCGCAGCCAGCGAGGTGAATGCCAGCAAGGGCAACCACCCCGGCGGAAAGCTGGACGGCGTGCACAATCTGCTGACAAAGTATCAGTTGGATATGCTGGGCGCGGAGCGGGTGTTCCGTATGCTGGGCGGCTACGCGAAGAACGGCCAGATGGAAAAGATGGCCCAAATGCTGAACGACGGCCAGTACCGGCAGACGAAGATCACCGTGGAAGGCGAAAAGCTGTTTGCCAACGTGACCGGAAAAGAACACGTGAAGGAAATGCAGAACTTTGCAGGCCCGGGCGCAGACCTTGTGGACGTGGGCCTGACCGATGTGAAGGGAAAGAAAGCCGAACTGACCCATGCACAGCTGTGCAGTTTGTACATGCACCTGCACAACACCGACAGCCTGAACCACCTGATGAACGGCGGACTTGTGATTCCGGATGCAAAGCTGTACAACAAAGGTGACATTGAGCAGGCTTACCAGAAGGGACAGACCGTACATCTGGGAATGCTGACGGATGCGGACGGGACCCCGACAGCGGATAGCATCCTGCAGACGGTGGAAGCGGCCATGACTGACTATGACCGGGCATGGTGCGCGGACATGAAAGAGTTCTTCGACAACTACACCACGAAGCTCATCAACGAGACGAGCCTGCAGCTGGTGGGCTACCAGCGGGCAACCGTGAAAAACTACTATCCCATTGCGGTGGATAAATCGGTGCTGGCGACCCAGATCGACGGCCTGAATCTGGACGCGACCATTGAGGGACGCGGTTTCCTGAAGAACCGCGTGAAGAGCGGACAGCCCGTTTTGCTGGAAGAATGCGCAAATGTGGTGCAGCGCAGCCTGCGGGACACGGCGGCGTATGCGGGCCTGGCCGCGCCCATCCGGGACGTGCAGAAGATCCTGAACAGCGGCGTGGAGACGCGGGAAAGGCTTGCAAACCTGAAGAACGGCATCATCAAGGAACAGTGGGGCAAGGATGCGGTGAGCTACATCGATGACCTGCTGACCGACCTGCAGACTACCCAGCGCAAGCGGCCCAGCACCTTTAACAAAGTACTGGGAAACCTGCGCGGGAACTATGCAGGCGCAGTGCTGACGCTGAACCCGGGCGTTGCCATTGCGCAGGCGGCAAGCCTGCCCACAGCAGCGGCCGTACTGGGCGGCGACACCATGGCGGCAGTGGTACCCTTTGTGAAGAACCTTTCGCCCAAGGCGCGGACAGCGCTGGAAACGGAGATCAAAGAGCACGGAGACGTGCTGCTGGACTGGCGCAAGCGCGGCAGCCAGAACGGCGAGCTTGCCAGCATTGGCAAGCAGGAAACATTGGCGGAAAAGGGCATGGACAAGCTGCCGAACTGGCTGACCGGCTGGATCAACGGGATGGACGAAGTGACGGTAGCAGCCCTGTGGGAAGGCAGCAAGCGATACGTGCAGAACCACACGGCCGAGTTTGAAGGCGCGGAGGTGACAGGCAGCCCGGCCTATTGGGAAGCGGTGAACCGCACCTATCAGAAGGTGATCGAGCAGACACAGCCCAACTACACCGTGATGCAGCGGGCGGGCATTCAGCGCAACCCTAACGAACTGCTGAAGCAGCTGACCATGTTCACCACCCAACGTTTCCAGAACTACGGCATTCTGGCGGATGCCATTGGCGATTACAGGGCACAGGCGGAACGCTACCGGCAGAACCAGAGCGATGAAAACAAAGCGGAATTGCAGCGGGCAAAAACACAGCGAAACCGGGCTGTTGTGAGCCAGGCGGCACAGACGGCGGTGTTTGCGATCATGAAGATTGGCGCAGATTTCCTTTTGCACCGGTGGGACCGGGAGCAGGACGAAAACGGCGATGTGACCGTGAAGAGCATGTGGAAACGGTTTGCAAGCCTGTACACAGAAAGTTTTGCGGGAAACTTTTGTACGGAAGTGAGTTATACAGTCTGATCGACAATGCTGTGAACGGTAAGGATTACGACGTGCTGAGTGCAGCAAGCATCAGCGTGGTGAATGATCTGGCCGGAGATGTGCAGAAGTTTTTTGCGGAGTTCCGGAAAGACACCAGTGAAATGGACGAAGAACAGCTGCAAAAGCACCACAATAAGCTGATGCAGCGCAGCATGACGCTGCTGGAGGACAGCTTTGAAGTGGCGGGTGTACCCTACGGCAATGGACGGAAGATTGTAGAAGCGGTAAAGGGCTACTATGGTGACCTTGAAAATCTTGCGCACGGAGGACAGTTCAGCTTTAATTCTGTGCCGCAAAGCGCCACCGGCCAGTATGACCGGCTGTACAACGCCTATGCCGGCGGCGACAGCGACGAAGCAAAGGCCGCAGTGGAGAAGCTGAACGCTATGGTGGAAGCGGGAACCATTGCGGAAAACAAAATGTACAGCCAGCTGAAGAGCCGCCTTGTAAAGTACGACGTGCGGGTGCGGCAGGCTGCTGAAGAGCAGAATGCAGGAAACGACCAGAAGCGGTACGAGCTGGAAAACGAGATGATCGAACAGCTGAGCGAAGTGCTGGGCCTGCCGAAGGGAAAGCGCGGGGATGTGGTGGACTGCGTGACCGGCGCGGTGAACCAGCTGGCCGAAACGCAGCTGAAGGGCGACAACGCCAGCGCGACAGATGACCTTGTGGAAGCTGTGGACAGTTGGGACGCAGGTGCTGTGCAGGAAGAATATGACAGGCTGGCGAAGGCGGGCAAGAGCGCGACGACACTTAAAAGCAAGATCACCGAGACGGCAAAGCCGGAATACCTTGCGGGCAGTGATGCAGACCGGCAGCAGATGGAAGAAATGCTGTTGGCGCTCAAGGACGCGGACGGCAAAGAGCTGTACACGGAGAAAAACTTTGCCCAGTGGGTGAAGGAGGCAGAAAAGAAAGCAGAGGAAGGACCGGAACCGGACCCGTATGCGGCAGTGAGGTAAGAAAAGAAAAATCCCCCGGCGCGATGAATTTCACGCCGTGGGATTTGTATATGTGGTTCTTTTGAAATGGAAAAGTTTGAAAAAAGTCCGCAGTGTTATTACGGACGTTTGTGTGATAGGCTGAGAAGGACGGAAGGAGGCAGCGGGATGCGGGTGAAAATTATTCGGAAAAACTTTGGCGGTGTGGAGTTTGGCCCGGAGATGCGGGTGCTGCATCTGGGCGGGCAGAGCAGCGCCAATGTGGAAAGGCTGAAGTTTGAGCTGCCGCAGGAGTGGGCCGGATGTGCCGTGACGCTGCACATCCAGCGGCAGGACGGCACACTGCCGACACCGATCCTGCTGGACGAGGAGCACAGCGCAGCAGTGGGCAAGGAATTTACCGCCAGCCCCTGCGGCAGCTGGATGCTGCTGGCTCTGGGTGAGGACGGATACCGGGCGTTGACCCGACCGGCCCGGTATGACTGCTATGAAACACTGAACACAGACGGCGATGCAGAGATCAGCCCGACGCAGTACGAGCTTTTTGTGGCGCGGGTGCTGGGATATGCGACCGGGGCACAGGAAAGCGCAAAGGAAGCGCGGAACGCGGCCGCAGCAGCAAAGCAGGACGCAGACACTGCAGCGACAGCCGGAGCGAACGCGGCAAGGGCGGCAAAAATGGCACAGGAAGCGGCAGGCAGCGCCCAAGGCGATGCGGAGCGGGCGCAGCGGGCTGCAGATCGTGCCGAGAATTTTGCGCCGCCCGAAGATGGCGCGGTGGTAAGTGTGAACGGCAGGGGCGGCGTTGTGACTCTGACGGCGGAGGATCTTGGTGCGGTGGGAGCGAACAGCGCGGGCTACGTGAAGAGCATTTCGCTGACAGACCGCACCCTGACACTGACCTTCGGCGACGGAAGCACGAAGACCATGCAGACCAAGGACACCACGGCACTGGAAAACATGACCGGCATCCTGCCCGCAGCACATGGCGGCACCGGAAAGAATACCCCGTTGACTGCGGACGACGTGGGTGCGGTGGAAAAGGGAAGCGGTGACTACCTGAAGAGTGCAGAGCTGCAAAACGGAGAACTGGTGCTGACCTTTGGCAGCGGCGACACCGTGCACTACACCCTCCCCGCCGCCACCACCACCACGCTGGGCGGTGTCAAGCTGAGTGACGACTTCACGGCAGATGCAGACGGCACGCTGCATCTGGCGGGCGGTACTGCCCCGGATCCTTACCCCGTGGGCAGCATCTACCAGAGCACCGCACGTACAAGCCCTGCCGCACTGTTCGGCGGTACATGGCAGGAGATTGCGCAGAACCGGGTACTGATGGGTGCTGGCAGCGGCCACGCAGCGGGCACCACCGTGGAGGCCGGACTGCCGAACATCACAGGCTCTTTTGTCGCGGATGTAAAAAAGGGTGAACATAAGGTATCCGGCGCATTCACTGCCGGCAGCGCGATCGCATCTACGGGCGAATACAATTCCTTTTCTGATGTATATAAGTTCAGTCTGGATGCGTCCAAGTCTAATGCCATCTACGGCCGCAGCGCCACCGTGCAGCCTGCCGCCTACTATGTGCACATC